>Ga0302325_10005010_pt1 | contig 30424 bp, 20 predicted proteins | sample Palsa_T0_2_FD_201948 | JGI IMG/M metagenome (GOLD analysis project Ga0302325, IMG submission 201948) | Peat permafrost microbial communities from Stordalen Mire near Abisko, Sweden - Palsa_T0_2 | ecosystem: Environmental > Terrestrial > Soil > Palsa > Peat permafrost | place: Sweden: Abisko... | reverse complement strand
GTCTACAATTCGAGCGGCCTATCCTACTATCGCCACCCCGACTGGCTGGGCAGTTCCCGCGTGGCTTCGACGACCACTCGCACCCTCTACTACGACGGCGCCTATGCGCCGTTTGGCGAGAATTACGCGGAGACCGGCACGACGGACCGCAATTTCACCGGCCAGAATCAGGATCTGACACCGGGAGCGACCGCGCCGCTCTACGATTTCCTTTACCGTGAGTACCAGCCGACGCAGGGGCGCTGGGTTTCGCCGGACCCCGCGGGCACAAGCGCGGTCGATCCGACCAACCCGCAGAGCTGGAACCGGTATGTGTACGCGCTGGGCAACCCCCTTGCGAATATCGACCCTTTGGGGCTGCTCTACTGTGCGCCGGACAACTCGGGTGGCGCGGACCCGACCCAGTGCGTAAGCGACGATGAGTATTACGCCAATCAAAACATGTACTCGGGCTGGGTCCAACTGCTGGTGTTTCAGTCTGTAACGGTAACGGATACGGACAGCTACGAAGACTATCAGTCCGTGCTGGGGATCTTTCTGCAGCCAGTGCCCTTCTCCAATCTCTTTCGTCTGGCGGTTCCACAAACCCCTCAGGCGAGCGGCCCCGTCATGGTGGCAACGCCAAAGCCGCAACCGAACAAGCCGCCGGTATCGTTATGCCTCACGAACCCGGAGTGGGCCGTCGGCAATCCTATCTATGGGCCACCCGCACCAAGCAGCGACTCATACGGAGGCGGCAACTGGGCCGTGTATTCACCGGGAGGTTCGGCGGCACCGAAGGGAGGGTACCTATACGGGAGCCAATCCGGCGCCTCCGAGGCCGATGGCATGGCGCTGGGATTCGTTCTTTTCGCGGCCACTGCCCAGTGCTTGGCGATGGCGTTTTGACAAAGGGGGCCAGATGACGAAGTCACGGCGGGCAGGAGACGCGGCGGGGGAGCGGTTCGCCGACGGGATGAGGGACAGGCAAAAGAACGTTGTCTGGCCGGGCCCGCAGGCCAACAGCCGGCTGGTGGGCAGGCTCCTCTGGAAGGGCTCCCCGGATGCGACGGCTGTCCAGCGGATCGGGCTCATTATCTTCGGGCTGGGTTACTTGTTCGCGGGACTGGTTCTTCTGACCTACGCTAACCGGGGAAGGTCGCTGCCGGTGGCGATGTTCGCCGTTCCGTGGCTGCTGCTAGGGGCGCGGGTACTCCACAACGCCTTCCGGAGGCGCAAGGCCGGCGGGGCGCCAAAGTGAAGGGGGAGTCGGTGCCGCGGATCGAGGAGATTATCCACCCGATTCGCAGCGTCGGGGCTTTCTTGCTTGGGTTGCTCGTCGCGGTTATAGGAACAGCCGCGGCCGAGGCCCCGGTTTACGGAGTCGTCAGGCCGGCCATGGCGGAGCTGCTCCGAATGAGCTACTTTCTCGATGCGATAGTTCCGGCCGGGCTAGGCTACTTTGCTTACTATAGATGGCGTCTGGCCCAGTGGCAGTGGGTCGGAGTGGCGGGAGTCTGCTGGTTTGGCCTGGGAGTATTTCGCCTGCGGGCGGCAGGGTCGCCCGCGATCTATCGGGAAATGTCCGGCCTCGGCTGCGTCTACGACAGGAGCACAATCGGTTGTACGTATTATCCTCTTTTCACGAGCCTCTCCCTACGGGCCATCTCCTATTCGGTCGGCGCACTGTGCTGTCTAAGCATTGGAACCTACCTGCGACGGCGCGCCAGGCACACGACGTAATCGCCGGGCGAATTTGACGTGACGGCCTAAGCCGGCTCACGAGGATGCAAACAACCACAATTGCCACGAGAAGAATCGCGACACGGCCATCTTTGGTTTGGTTTTTGGTTGATTTGGTTATCTGTTGGTTTTGGGCTTGGCTGGTTTACCCCTTGGATTTTGGAGTCGTCGGTGCTCTTTGGCAGTCGTGCTGGTGGAGTGATTGGACGATGACGATCGTTGCTATTGCCTTCTTCGCACTTCTGCTGGCGGGCCTTGTCCTTGTGATCTACGGAACGGCGGTAAAGAACAAGTGGGGAGTCAATCTGGATGGGTCCCTCTGCCCGCGCTGTCGTGCAGCGATGCCCGCAATTCGGGGCCCCGAAGTCAACGGCGCAGTGGTTGTGGGGGGGAGTACGTGCCACAATTGCGGCTGCGAGGTCGACAAGTGGGGACGAGAGGTTTCGAAGTGACGCCCCGAAGATAGCCGCCACACCCACGGCCCCGACGGGAATCTCACTCCGACGGATTCAGCAGTTACCCCCGGGCACCGAGGCGGAAACGCAGGAACGAGGCTGGGCTAAACTAGGGCCAACGGTGACTATTCCCGCGTTAACCCCGCGACCTCAATGCCGGTCACCCTAGGCGTTGGTACTATTGCCCCGTTGAAAACACGGCGCGCCGGTTGGTTTCTCCCCTCAACCCATGCTATCGTAACAACATCGGTCTACTTTACTATGCAGCAGGAACCCCAGAAACACGCCTTGGCGGAAGCCGCTATCCCCGAACCGCCGGCCAAGCCGGAAGGCCCGGGGGGCGCCCCCGACGCCGCGAATGAACCCGAGCAGGTGCTCCGGCCGGAAGACGAAGCCCTGGTTGTGGAGCGGCTGCGCGAATTGGGATATATCGAGTAAGTCCGCCGGGCCTTCACCGTCCGGCAACCGTTTAGATCCATGCAGGCAAAACCGAACATTATTTTGATCAGCGCCGATTCCCTGCGCGCCAACCACCTGGGGTGCTATGGCTATACGCTCCCCACCAGTCCGAACATCGACGCCTTCGCCGGCCAGGGCGCGCTCTTTGAGAAAGTGTTCGCTCCGGGCATCCCCACGCAGCCTTCGCATACCACCATCTTCACCGGCCAGCATCCGGTGACGCATGGCGTGGTGGCGCATGGCGGCAAGGCGAAGCTGGGCCGGGGGACGCCGTTCCTCTCGGAAATCCTGCTGGAAAACGGCTATACCACCTGCGCGGTGGACACGCTGTTCCGCGAGCGCATCTGGTTCGGGCGCGGGTGGGAGTACATCATCGACCCCAGCCTGCACCATCTCTTCTATGCGTCCGTGACGCAGGAAGAACTGAACGATCGAGCGATCCACTGGATGAAGACGGTTCCGAAAGGGCCGTTTTTCATGTTCATCCACTACTGGGACGTGCATTATCCGTACACGCCGCCGGACCGCATGCGCGGCCTGTTTTACAAAGGCGGCAATCCTACCGATCCGGACAATCACGAGTTGGACGAATGGTGGGATCATCCGGTGGGCGCCATGGCGCGGGACACCTGGCTGCGGACCGCGAACGGGCTGATCACGGACCCCAATTACGTCACCGCGCTCTATGATCGCGAAGTCCGGTATCTGGATGAAGGCATCGCGGCGCTGAGCGATGCGCTGGACAAGCAGGGCTTGGCCGAGAATACGATGGTCGTGCTGCTGGCGGATCACGGCGAAAGCATGACCGACCACCGCATCTTTTACGACCATTACGGGCTGCACGATTGTGTGGTGCGGGTGCCCACGATCATTCGCTGGCCGGGCGGCAATGTGAAGCCGGGCACGCGCTTCGCGCCTTTCCGGCAATTATCGGATATCGCACCGACTCTACTGGAGGCGGCGGGCAGCGAACTGCCCGAGGATCTGGACGGCAAGAGCTTCCTGCCGCAGTTGGTGGGACGGGAAGAACCTTCCGGTTACGACCAGGTGGTCGGCCTGGAATCCACCTGGCAATCGAAGTACTATCTGCGTAATAGCCGTTACAAATTCATCTTGGCCCGGTATCCGGACCTGCTCGGAAATCCGGACCGGGAGCTGTTCGACCTGGAAGCGGATCCGGGCGAGGACCACAATATCGCGGCGGACCAACCGCAATTGGCGGCCGATATGGAGAGAGAGCTGGAAGCCTGGATCGCGGCAAAAATGGAGGCCGCCGGCAGGACCGAGGATCCGGTAACGAAAGAAGGCCCGGTGGCGGTGGAGATCTGGGAACAGCATCGTGCATGATGTGCGGATGATGTGAGGATGAACGATATGGACAATCAAGTTGCACCCCAAACCGATTTGAAAACACTGGCGCAAGCCTACCTGGATGCGTTTCATGCGCGGGATATGGACCGTTGCCTGGACTTTTTCACCGACGACGCCACCGTGGATTTCAACAAGACGATCTATACGGGCCGGCAGGGTCTGACCGACTGGCACAAGGACCGCTTCGCGGCCGAACTGAAAATGATCAAGATGAACTCCATGACGGTAGACGGCGATACGGTGGTCGTGGACGGCGCGGTAAGCTCTAAACGCCTGGCCGCCTGGAGGCTCAAAGCCCTAAGCGGCCGGGTCACCATGCGGTTTGAGAACGGCAAGATCAAATTCGGCAAGCTGGCGCCCCGCATGACGAATCCCTTCAACATGATGCGTGAGGATATGGGTGCCTAGCGTGGCGCACCCACCGGTCGCCCCACTTGGCAGCGCAAGGCCTATTCCACCCAGTACTGGAACCTCGGGAGAAACCTTGACTTGTGCTTTGGCGGCGTATTATACCTCGGCTATGCCATTCCACTCGGTCGTGCCGCGGCTATCCAGATTTGTGCTCCTGCTTCTAGCGTTTGGTGTGTTATCTTCCAGCCTGCCGGCACAGGTTACGGTAACGCTGGCGCCGTCGGTAAAGTCGCCGCAGCCGGTCGGGACATCCATAATGTGGCACGCCACCGTCACCGGCCTGACGGGAACTCCGCTTTACCGCTTCTCCGTGCGGCCCCAAGGCGCCACGGCGTTTAATATCGTCCGCGACTTCAGCCTGACGAATACGTTACCGTGGACCATGCTGCAACAGGGCGCCTATGAGGTGTCCCTGGTGGTGACTTCCGGGGGCCCGAAGGAATATGAGGACACCGTCGGCTTCGAGTTCACCACGCGGGTCACCGCTGGGATTCCGGTGGTGTCCGCAACGAATAATCCCCTGGTGGCGCTGTACAGCGCGCCGCCTTGCATTACCGGCGTCATGACTGTTTCGTTCTGGCCTACCGGGGGAACAACCGCGCCGCAGACGACTCCCGGGCAGACGTGCCAGCCTGGACTGAGCTTGAACTTTTACGTGGCGGGGATGCAGGCTAACGCGGAATACACGATCCAGCAAACGACCGTGATCGACAATCAAAGCTACCCTGGACGGCCACTGAGTTTCAAGACGGGCGCGGTCAACGATCCCCTGCCATCCTACAGCATCCTGACCCCGCCGAACAGCCAATCGAGCACCACCGACGGCATCATGCTGATGGCTTTCAAGGCGCTGCATAACCAAACTCCGTTTTATCCTAGCGGCGCCGCCTTCGACCTGCAGGGCAACGTGATCTGGTACTACTGGGATCCTGAATATCCGACGAGCCCGGAGGACGGATACGTGACTCGGCCGGTACAGGGGGGCACCATGCTTATGCTTGTAGGCTCGCAAAACGCCCTGCGCGAGGTCGATTTCGCCGGCAACATCGTGCGGGAAACCAACAAGCACCCGATCAACACGCAACTGGCCGCAATGGGACAGGATCAGGTCATTTGTCTTTCTCACGAGGGCTTGCGTTTGCCTAACGGCCATACCGTGACGATCGGTTCCGTGGAAAAGCTTCTGGACAATGTGCAGGGCCCCGGGGAGGTAGACGTGGTGGGGAACATGGTGATCGATCTCGATGAAAACTTCCAAGTCGCCTGGACCTGGAACGCCTTCAATTTTTTGAACACCAGCCGCGTGGCCCCGCTGAACGAGAAGTACACCGGTGAGTGCACACTTTCGCTGGCAAAGACAGCCAACGACTGGACCCACGGGAACTCGCTGTTGTATACCTCCGACGGAAACCTGCTGTTCTCATTGCGCGACCAGGACTGGATTGTAAAGATTAATTATCAAAACGGAACCGGCAATGGCGACTTGATCTGGACCTTGGGCAACGATGGCAACTTTAGCATCGATTTCAACAACCCGTGGCCCTGGTTTTCGCATCAACACGACATTGAATTTGACGGGGTCAACTACGAAGTGTTCGACAACGGCAACACGCGCGTGGCCCCGCCCCCGTTGGGCCTGGGCGGCGGAAAGAGCCGCGGGTATGTGTTCTCGCTGGACGAGACGAACATGACGGCCACAGTGGTCATGGCACCCAATCTGGGCTCCTACTCTCCCTCTTTCGGCAGCGCGCAGCTACTGGCCAACGGCGACTACGCTTTTCTGAGCGGGAACATCAACGGCAAACAGACTACCCAATCCCTGGAATTGCTGCCGACCGGCGCAATCAACTCAAATTTTCAGTGGAACACCGCATCGTACCGCTGGTTCCGTATGCCAGATCTATACACATACACCCAGTGACGGCAGATCCGGAGAGCCGGTCAGGTCCAGCACCGGAACGGAGCTACGCTCGATCAGCGTGGCAGCCGCGGCCGCTGGCCGCTGGCTAACGATCAGGTGGCCGGCCCATTCCAGCATATTCTCCAGCCTGGATTCGAGAACATTGGCGATGTGCGGGATGGCGGCCAGCACGAACTGCTGGTTGCTGCCGTAAATCTCCTCCAGGCGGATATGCGGATCGTACACGCGGACCTGGCGGCCTTTGCCAATCAAGTGCTCCAGTAAGGCAACCACCGGACTTTCGCGCAAGTCGTCCGTGTTTTCTTTGAAGGCCAGCCCGAATACGCCGATCCGGGTGGCCGGCAGATCCATCGCCTTCCGTATCGCCCGGCGCAGGTGTTCATCGTTGCTGGGTAGGACCGTTTCGAGTAACGGCACTCTTAAATCCAGCCGGCCGGCGCGGTACACGAGCGCGCGCAGGTCTTTGGGCAGACACGACCCGCCGAAGGCGAAGCCGGGCTTTAGATATGCAGACGAGATATTCAACTTCGTATCCCGGCATAAGGTATGCATGACTTCCGCGCCGGGGATGCCCAGCGCGCCGCTGAGCGCGCCCATCTCGTTGGCGAAGGCCACCTTCAGGGCGTGGAAGGCGTTGCAGGCGTACTTGATCATCTCCGCCGTGCGCAGAGACACCAAACAGGCTTCCACTCCGAGCGGCCGATATAGCTCCGCGACTCTTTCCACGGCGTTCCGGCTGGCGCCGCCCACCACCAGCAGAGAAGGCTCCAGGAAGTCGCGAATGGCGTTGCCTTCCCGCAAAAACTCCGGGTTCGACACCACCGCAAAGCGATCAGGACCTCCCAGACACTCGGCGGTCAATTCCTCGCAGGTACCCGGAAAAACCGTGCTGCGCACCGCCACGATCAACAGCCGGCTCTCTCCTTTCCAGGCTGTGGCGATCTGGCTGCAGACTCGCCGTAGTTGATCGAGCCCCAGGTTTCCGTTTCGCTCGGATGGCGTACCCACGCAGATCAGCGCGATCTCGGCTTGCTCGAGGGCCGGTTCCAGGAGGGTGGTGGCCGACAGGCGGCCGTTCGCGCGACCCTCCTCGATCAACTCCGCTAACCCGGGTTCGTAAAAGGGCGCCCGGCCGGTCTCGATGCTGGCTACTTTGTACTCATCCCGGTCAACGCCGGTCACGCGGTGACCCAGATGCGCCAAGCAGGCGGCCGTGACCGACCCGACATATCCCAGCCCGAGTACCGCAACCCGGGTTTCACCAGTGGATGGGTTCACGTCCCCAGTATGACATGCGGTTCACCGGGGTCCGGTCTGCCCTCCGGCGCACGTATAATAGAAAGTCGCCTTGCCTCCAAAACACTACATTTTCAATCACATTCCGAAGACCGGCGGAAACTCGCTGCTGGCCGTTTGCCGGGGCAATCTGGCGCCCGCGGAAATCAGCCCGCATTTGGGAGGCGGCGGAATTAGTCTCGCGCCGGTGGCGCGATTCGAACACTACAAGCTCATCCAAGGCCATTTCAGCGTCCTCGCCCAGGCGGGGGTCTGCCGCAGCCGCTATAGCATGACACTGCTGCGGGAGCCTATCCGGCGAATCTTTTCGACCTATACCTTCTGGCGGACCGAACCCGAAAACCCGTGGACAGCCAAAGCAAAAGAGCTGCCCTTTGCGGATTTCGTGCGCTATTTCATAGACAGCCCGGCAATCGTTTGCAATCCCTATACCCATCACTTTGCCGCCATTGGAAGAGACTACGGGGCGTACCCCGCCGGCGAATCCGCCCTGCTGGGCGCCGCTAAGCGAAACTTGGCCGCGTTTAATTTTGTGGGCATCTGCGAAGAGTTTGCACAATCCGTCAGTCTGCTTTGCGCCGAACTGGGGTGGCGTGCTCCGGCTGCTACTCCGCATGAAAACCGCACAGCCTCGGAGGACCGGTTTGGCGGGATCGATTCTCAAACCATGGAAATTCTGCTGGATCGCAACCGGGTCGACCTGGCATTGTACAAGTACGCAGTCGAGCTTTTCCATGCCCGCGAGCATGCACGCGAGGCTGGGGCCGGAGGGTTGTCCGGTGCGGAGTTCCCGGACGGCGTCGAACCGAACCACTTCGTGCCTTGTCCCGCAAGCAATCCGAACCGCCGGGCTATAGTCCAATCCGTATCCGCCGAGTGGGCGGGAGACGAAACCTCAAGGATGCTGGAGATCGCCGTCACCTTTACAACACGCGTTCCGATTGCAGAACTCAGCCTCGACATACGGGTCGTCGACATGACCGAAAATCTGGTTTGGAGCACAGACACCTCAAGCTCTTACCTGGAGATCGACTACGAGCCAGGCCGCGAATGCCGCGCGGCGTTCCTGGCGGAGTGCGCGTTGCCACAGGGCATATATTTTGTGACGGTGGCGCTGGCTGAACTGCGCAGGATCGGATTTCACGACCATTGGATTAACCATGCTACGTCTTTCACGGTGGCATCTCTAAGGGCGGATGAGTCGCGATACCTGCGTGGAATCCGGCTGCGGGAGTTTTCGTCCGTGGTAATCCGTCATTCGTCCTGACCGCCGGTTTTGCCGCGCCAGGTCGTCACAATTTCCTGGCTGGCACGGTCCATCAGGTACGCACTGGCCGCCGGATGCAGCCAAGTGCTCAGATCGCCGCCGATCCGTCCGGCCAGCGCCAGAGCGGCCGCGAGGGGCTGCCGGCGTAACACCTTGGTTGCGAAGTTCACCAAGGCATCCACGTATTTTTCAGGATCGTGGTTTGCAAGCGACTGCCGGCCGCGTTCTCCCATGGCGCGAAAGGCGGCGGGATCGACGAGAAACGCGCGCAGATGAGACTGGATATCCTCGACCTCGCGATCCGGCCGGACAAATGCGACGGTTTCCTCCGGCAACGAGGCATACCAATCTGTCCGGGTCACCAGCGTGGGCAGCCCGTAGTCCCAGAATTGCAACTGGCTACCGGAAGCTTCTCCCATCGATGGGTACCGAAGATTGATCGCCAAGTCCGCGGTGCTCAGCTTTTGCTCTACCAAGCCTTCCGGCAGAAACCCCAGCAGTCTCACCAGCGCGCTCAGCCCCAGCCGTTCGATCTGTGTCCGGATATGGCCCTCGTCCCAAAGCTGCCCGCACACGTCCAGCCGGAACTGCTCACGCTCGGGAATCCCGGCCAATGCTTCGAGGACTGCGTCGAGGCGCCGGTTCCGGTTGAGATAACCGAAAACGACCAAACGGTATGGCGGGTGCGGCGCCGCCCTCCTGGCAGCCAGCCACTGCCGGTAGCGCGACTCCCCGGCAGCCACATACGGGTGGTCCAGAACGGTTGTTGGACATTCCGGCGTCTCCTTGAGCTCCGCCAGCGCCCGGCTTGAGTGTGTAACGACCCCCAAGGCTCCGCGGGTGGCCTCCCGGGTAAGCGGGAACTCGCGTGCCATGGACTCGGGGCTGATCCCGCCTCTGCAGAATGCCTCCCCGGCACGCCAGCCTTCTCCGCCATACCATCGCTCCAGCGCGGCAAGATAGCTAGGCCGATCCTTCCGGTAGTGCACCCAATACGTGAAAAAGAAATCGTGGAGACGCAGGTCGTGCAGCACGATAAGCCCGGGCTGGCGCGCGCTCACCTGCCAGATACCGCCGTGCAGGTCCGGCTGGTTTCCCAAATGATAGATGGAGATCGTACTGTCATTGATCTCGCGCCAGGGAGGAGCGGCCGGGACATAGCGGGCGACACGCGCCATGCTCTGCACTTCCGGCGCTACCTGGTCTTGGTCCGTCCATAACACCAACTCGTGACGCCGTGTGAGCGCAGGCAAGAGCTGCGTCGCGAAGTTTTGGGCGATGCCGCTGCGCGCCGGCGGCAGCGGCGAAAACCAGTTGATCTTCAGCACAACAACTTCTCCACCACGTTGTCCCAGGAGATTTTGAGGTCCGCATAGCGCGCGCGTCCCGCCTGGCCCATGGCGACCGCGCCCCGCCGGCCGGCCCACAGAGTGTCCAAAGCCCGCGCCAACGACTCCGGGGTGGGGTCCGCCACCAATCCCGTCTGACGATCCACAACAAACTCCAGGGGACCGCCCGAATCAGAGCAGGTGATCACCGGTTTCGAAGATAACATGGCTTCCAGCGTTATATAACCGTAATCCTCATCCGCGGGCGGGAAAACAACGCCCAGGCAGTTGGCGTACAATTCCCGTTTTTGCTCTTCGGAAATCCAGCCAAGCCATTCGACCCGGTCCTCCACCTTGAGCTGCCGTATCGCCTCCACGCAGGCAGCCAGTTCCCTGGGGCTGTCCGCCTCGCCGGCGAAACGGACCATGGTTCTCTCCTGGCATCTCGCCAGCGCTTCGATGACGAGCAACTGGCGCTTCACTCCGGTTACGCGGCTGGGGAAGAAAAAATAGTCGCCGGAAGATCCAGAATGGAACAGCGAAGCGTCAGCCGGAGGACTATACAGGGATTCCACGGTTATGCCGCAGAATCGGCGCAGACGGTCCGCGACATTGCGGCATTGCGCGTACACCGTTTTGGCTTCCGGGATCAGTTCGCGGTCGGCCTGGCGAATGGCTTCCCGGACGACGGGGCCATCGGGATAGTGAATCAGATCTTCCGCAATCGGATGGTCCCAGAGTTCATAAGCCGTGCGATGCTGATGCAGCAGCCAGATCGCCTTATTGGGATGAGGGATCAGGTAGGCGGGGAATTTCAGCCCGATCATTCTATCGATCCGCACGCCACAGCTCTCGGTCAAATCCAAGAGCCGGCAAGCCAATATGTGGTCCGGGATGCGGCTTGGCGGGTAATGTTTGAACGGGATAAAGATCAACTCGGCCGCATGCCCGGCGGAAGAGAGCGCCTGGCATAGATTTTCGGCCAGGATCTCCGCGCCGCCTCTGATAAATGGCACGCCCGAGGTAACCACCAATACTTTCATGCCAGCAACTTCTCCACCACGTGGCTCCAATCGATGCCCAAATCGTCATACCTCTGCCGGCCTGCCTCGCCCCACCGCCGGGCCCGTTCCCGATCCTCCCACAAATTGTCCATGGCCGCCGCCAAGGCTTCCGGTGTGGGCTCCGCCACAATGCCGGTCTGGTGCTCAATTACGAACTCCAGTGGACCGCCGGAATCCGCACAGGTGATGACGGGCTTTTGGGCCAGCATGGCTTCCAGGGTGACATATCCGTAGTCTTCATCGATGGGCGGGAAGAGCACTCCCAGGCTGCGGGCATAAAGGTCGCGCTTCTTCTCCTCCGACACCGGCCCCAACCATTGCACCCGGTCCGCACAGCCGTGCTTGCGCATCAGCGCCATGCATTTATTCTCGACAGCCGCTTCCTCCGCCGATCCGGAGAAGCATATTTTCACCGGCAAGCGGGTTTTGGGCAGAGCTTCCAACACAAGATCCTGCCTCTTCAATGGATTGATGCGGCTGGGAAAATACAGAAAATCTTCCGCCGGACGGCTATGGAAAAGGGCGGCATCCCGCGGAGGATGATACAGGGGAGTGGCCAGCAGGCCACAAAACCTCTCCAGGCGTCCGGCTACGTTGCGCGAATTGGCGAACACGCGCCGCGCCTGCGGAATCAGTTCGCAGTCGGCGCGATGAATGGCCGCGCGCACGTCATCCCCATTCGGATACCGGTTAAGGTCGTTGAGCGGGTGTTGCCATAAGTCGTATGCCTGCCGGTGCTGGTGCAGCAGCCAGATCACTTTGCGCGGATGCGGAATCAGGTAGGCGGGAAACTTCAGCCCGATGAGGCGGTCGACGGCCACCCCCACCGTCTCGCTCAGGTCGAGGAGCCGGCAAGCGAGGATGTGATCGACGATGCGCTCCGGTGGATACCATTTAAACGGTATTGCTATGATTTCGGCCCGATGGCCAGCTTCCCGCAACGCCCGGCATAATCCCTCGGCGTGTATTTCGGCGCCTCCGTTGACGAACGGAACCCTGACCGTGGCTATCAGAATCCGCAAACCATGATTCTTGGGCATCACAGTTTGGTGGCGAGATACTGGAAGCCGATCCACTCTGGCGCGGAGCTGTCCGGCACTATATCCAGCACTTTAGCTCCGCCGGAAGCGAGGATGCCTATCACCTGGTCCCTCTCTACGCCATACATCTCCATGCGCGGCGGAGCGCCGGCCGCCGTTGAGGCCACGGGCATCGGCGGCGGTTCGATCTCAGCTTGCACCCGGGCGGTGGCGGAGTATTTGTGTTTGAACCAGGCCACCCCTTCCTGCACCATGTCCAATTCGAGAATGTATTTGCCCCCGGAGAGGGGCGCGGTTACAGAGATGGCCATCTGGATTGAGGCCCTCGGAGGAAGATCGTACGGAAGAGGCTGCCGGCGATCGTCCCAAACTACAGTTTCGCCCTTTGGAGTGAGCCAGTGGTTGCCAAGATGGACCAAGAACTTCATCTCGCGATCTCCCCGGCTAGGCCAGGTGCACTCGCCCACGTTTTGGACAGTCACCGGCACGGAAACCCGCGATCCGCCAACCGCGCGGATGGCGGCCGGATAACCCGTGAGCAACGCGCGAAAGCCGCCATCCGGCATCGGCCCACAGGTGCCCTGTCCGGGGGGTAGTACTGCTCGCGGGCGCTCGGGTATCTGGAACACCACCAGTCCGCCGGGCCGCAGCACACGCACGAATTCCCCGATGTAAGATGTGCTGTACCGCGGTTCCATGTGTTGCAGCACGATTTTGGAGTAGACCAAATCGAATGCACCGCCCGGGAACATTTGGAGATCGCTAGAGGCGTTCAAAACGTACTCGCATCTGCCGCCATGCGCGTTGTACCTGCGCGCCAGTTCGATCATGGAAGGCGCGATGTCCACCCCGCAGCAGCGATCGAACCACGAGCAAAGGGCCTGTGTGAGGCGTCCCACGCCGCAGCCGAAATCCAGTGCCGCTTCGCGGCGGGCTGGAAGCCCGAAAGCCTGCGCCTTATCCATAACGGCGGCTATTTCCCGCCGGCCCGATGCAAAAAACTCTTCCGGGTCCCACTTTCCGCCTTTGCGGTCGGGGAAGGTCAAGATGGCCCATAGCGGGTCTGTCTTGCCAAATTCGTCCCAGTTTTTTTTCAGTTGGTTCAAATCCATTCGAGGGCGCCACCGCCGATCCGCGCTCAGGCCTTCCAACCGATTATGGCGTAGTCCTGTGGCCCATAAAAGCATTCGTTGAAACGGGCGGCTACAACACCGCCCGTGCTGGTGTCCACGCGCTGCTCGGCCGGCCAGGGGTGTAATTCCAGGATCTCGACACGCTCGAAACCGCGCGCTTCGGCAAGAAACTTCCCCAGCGCGGTGGGAATGGGGTGGCGGTGCGTCGGATCGATGTAGAAGTAGCGGGAGCTGACGAACATGTTGTTCGGGTTGGGAGTCTCAAAAATGGCGATTCCACCCGGCTTAAGCGCACGCCAGGCAGCGTCCAGCAAATCGAGCAACTGCGGCAATGCCAGGTGCTCAATCAGGTGAAAACCGGTCACCGCCCCCAAGGACGCCTCTGGAAGGCTCTGCAAGTGCGCCACGGCTTCGGCTTCCGCGACCGGCAGGCCGCGTTCCTGGCAAATGGCCAGAGCCACGCGGTTCAAGTCCACTCCGGCCGCCTGCAACTGGTGTTCGCGCAGCAACTCAAGCCATTCACCGCGGCCGCACCCCACATCCAGAATCGGCATGGAGTCGCTGCCGATGCCAGCCCCCGTGAGCTTCGGCAAATAGACGCTCAATCGTTCCTTGACTTCCTGCCGGCTGCCGCGGAACTCGTCTTGCAATGCCGCGTAGAGAGCATCCAACTTGTGCAAGTCTTCCTGCCACGGCCGCTGCGCCGGGGCGGAGCCGGATGGCTCGGGCAATTCGTTCCGCATTTGAATCGCCAACGCCATGCGCTCTTCCTGCACTCTTTGCTGCGCTCTGAGGCGCGTGATCTCGCGGTCGATGCGCGGGAGAGACTGCAGGCGGAGGGCCTCTAGCCGCCGTTCCAGGACCCCCGCGCGCGCGGTGGCGACGGCCGCCGCCGTAACTTGGTCCTCGAACGCCCGCAACATGGCCTCGAACACCCGCAACATGGCCTCGAAACCACGCAACGCGGAATATTGGAAGTGCACGATCTGCGGCGTATACCAGAATAGCAGCCGCTGTACGAGCTTGACCAACTTGGCGCCCATCCGGCCGCGGAAGGTGGGCGGCTCCGGTGGCGTTTGGCCCACCAGCGCGTAGCTCGCGCTCAGGGCCGCTATGGCGGACCGCACCTCCGCCAATTCCATGGGGAGTGCCCGGCCCGTCCTGGCGTGTCCGGCTTGTTGGCCCACGTCGCGCGGCTTATAGGACTGCTGCATCTCGTCCCGAACTTGTTGCAGAATTTCGTTGTCCACTTTTAATAGAATATACGCAAGCGAACGGTCGCCGTTTGACCCAGTCAATGCCGGACGCCGCCTTGCCAGGAACGCGCGCAAGCGTAGCGCTTCGCCGTTGGAATTCGGATGGACGGTGACCGGCAGACTGCGCCGTCGCCGGGACGGACGCCATTGCGGACGCGTCTTCGCCGGAGCGTACGACAGTCATGCCGGGCAAGTAAGCCCGCCCTGTCATTTCGAGTGGGCGGGCTGCGCAATGCGCAGATCGCCAAACCAAAGATTCAGAGATCTGGAATCCACACTGGAGGGCCCCGACTCTTCCTCGGTTTCAAATACAAGTTGGTGGAATCCCGGCGACAGATTGAACCGGGGCGTCTCCAGGCGGCGGGCGTTGCCATCCACGAATGTTCCTCCTGCCGCCGCGCCGTCCAGAAAGTACCGCAGATGCTTGGGCTGCTTATCCGGCGCGAGCCCGACGCTGCTTTGCAGCGTAACCGCATCCAGGTGGGGGGCGACCATCAGGAGGCGGCCCCGCTTGTTCATCCAGTGAGCATACTTAACACCGAAGGGCTCCGCTCCGTACCAGCCATCGTCGGTTAAGAGTAGGGCCGTCTGGGGTTTAGAGAAAGTGAACAGGCCATTGTCGAAAAGAATTGCGCTTTCGTCGGCCCAGGACGTGTCCGGCCGGTAGAAGAGGTACCAGGCGAAGGGGCGGGGATCGGTAACGGCCTTGGAAGTGAACGTGTAGTAAACGCTGGGAAAGAGATCTCCGGCCGGTCTGCGATAAAAATACGGAATCCACCGCGCCAGACTATCGGGCCTGCAACCGATCAGCGTAATTTCCCCGGTTTTTGCAATGTGCGCCAGATTGGCGACTTCCGCAATCGAATTCCATCGCGTCGCAGTGGACATGCCGGAGGCGACCATTGGGAAATAGCTCCCGGCGGCAAATCTGATGAATGCCCTGCCGGCAAAGCCCAGCCACACTGCAAACAGCAGCCTCCCGCACCAGCGGAGACCCTCGGATGGGTGCTCGAGCAGTGTGGCAAAGCCACATGCCAGCACCGCTGGGACTAGATAGAAGGAATAAACCAGAACCTTCAAGGCCGCATACGGGAAATGCCGCACGTACAACTGCACCAAGGCCAAGGCAGTGTATACCGCGGCTGAAACCAGCACCAGCCAGCGCGTCTTGCGACCCAATCGCGCGACACCGAACACCGCAACAGCCAGCATCAGGACGCCGACCACGTGCAGCGCCGGCGTAGTCGAGCGCTCGGGACCGCAGAGTCCGGAATACATCTCCACCAGCGACCAGGAAATGGGAAGGAAAGCAAACCCGGTTTTGGTGGCATTGTATTGCTTAACGACGTTCGGCAGCAAATGCACCCAGGTATATGGATTCAACAGAAACGCCATGCCAAGAATCTGGGCCCACCGTGCGCCGGCGACCAGCGTCTGGCGGCCGATCTCCGAGACCGTTCGCGTGAGGATGTGGCGTGCCAACAAGAGCGCGGCTGCCACTGCGACCGGCACGGCGGCGGCGGGGAAAATCTCGGGATAAATCGACGCCATGCCGGCTATGACCACGGCCGCCATGATGCGCGATCCGGCGTTGTCAAGGTTCTCGATAAAAAGCGCGGCCAGCACATACATTCCGCCCAACGACAACGTTTGAGAGGCGAAATTCAACCCCCCCACGTAGTGTACGAACGTAACGTTGCCCGCGTAGAACAGAACTGCGAGCAGCGAACCTAAAGCGGAGCGCGTAAGCTTGCGCGCGAAAATCCAGAATGCGCAACAGCCGGCGAAGATCCCCGCAGCGCATACCGGCAAGAAAACACCGGCCCCATCCACACCGGTTAAAGAACTCAGCGTAGCCAAAATGTACTGCGCACCCATACGTCCCCAGACCGCCTGCGCAAGATTCATCTCGCTGAGCCAGAGATATTGGGGCGCGGCGGCGGTGGAGGCAAAATAGGAATGCTCGCGCACGAAGTCCGCGATCGACGCGTAATAGACGGCGTCGTTGAAAGAGTAGTAACCGCCGTTGATGAGATACGGCGCCAAGAACAGAAGAGGCGCAGCCAAGGCGACCCCTAGGCTCCGCCAACCCAGCATAGGGTCGCCAGAGCCAAACCGGGCGGGCATGCGCCAGCCAACCCAAAGCGACCCTGCGCCGAAAAGCGCCGTCAGCGCCGGCGCGCTAATCTTGACGGGCACGCCCAGGTAGTTGAGGTTTGCCGTGGTAAGGACAAGGACCATCAGGCCCAAGATCGGCGCGGCGGCCCAGATTTCAGCCAGCGTCCTTTCCCGCTGGAGGAGTGCAGACAACCAGAAACCGCAGCTAAGCAGCACCGCTATCGCAAGCAACGTATAGGTAATGGCCTGGGGATTGAAGTTTGCAAACCAGAGTGTCAACTCTTGCATTGTCACTCGGTTCCCCCGCGCCGGCGCACTTGGCGGACGACATAGAGCGGCAGGTTTCGGCTGATGAGAAACGCCCGGATGGCAAACTCACCGATCATGCACAGCACGCCCATCGTGATCAGCAGCGAGATGGCGATCGCATTCAACACCAAGCCGTTCGAGATTGAGCCTAGAATATGGATCGGGACGACATAGCCCAAGAGAATGCGCAGGCAAAACAGTGCCGCAAAGACCAGGCACGATAACGCCAGAACCTGAAATGGCCGCTCCGAAAGGCTGACCATGTTGTCCATGTTGTATTTCAGCAGTTTCCGGAATGTCCAACCCGACTTGCCATATTTGCGCGGGTAATGGGTAACGGGTACTTCGCACCGCCGGCCGGCGCGCGCGATGAGGTCGACGTTGCTGAAAAGCCGATGCGGGCCATAGCTGAAAGCCCGCACGAGTCTGGCGTTATAGATCTTGAAAGTGCATCCGAAGTCGCGGAATTCGCTCCGGGTTGCCTTACGCATGATACCGTTGGCCAGCTTGGAAGGCACGCGGCGCAGCCAGGCATCCTTGCGGTTAGTCCGCGCGCCACTCACCACATCGTATCCCTTTTCGTATTGCTCCACCAGCCCGGGTATTTCCTCCGGGGCCAGTTGCAGATCGCTGTCCATCAGCAGAATGGCCCGGCCGCGGGCCTCACACAAGGCGGCGGTAATGGCCGCCTGCTGCCCGGCATTGCGGAACATATCCATAATCGCGCCGACCTTGGGGTCGCGCTCGAATATTTCGCCCAGTTTCGCGAAGGTGCGATCCGCACTGCCATCGTCCACGAATACAATCTCGTAGGAACGGCCAAGCTGGTGCATGGCTTTAGAAAGCCGGGAATGGAACTCTTCGATACTATGTTCCTCGTTGTAGCAGGTAATCAGCACGGAAAACTCGGGCGCGACTCGATCAGGCACGCTTTCGGCATCGTCCTTTCGTACGATTACTCGATAATGCACGGGCATCAACGCCCGTCCCTCCGTGGCGGCCTGGTCCAAGGAGACGATGCTGAAGTCCTTCAGTAGCGCGCGCAGGCCGTGTTCCGTAAAGCGCCAGCAGTCCGGCAGCGGGCCATGAATACGGAAATTAAACGGCGTCGTGATAAACGCATGCCCGCCGGGTTTCAGCATGCGCCGGATCTCCCGCACAGCGGCGAACGGATCCAGCACATGCTCCAACACTTCGGTGCAAGCGATCCAATCGAAAGAGCCGGCCGGGATCAGATGTTCGTTCGAGCGGCACAAGTCGCCGATATACGTGGCACCGGATTGCGGGTCGATGTCAAGCGTTTCGATGCGGGCCTGCTGGAAATAAGGCGCTGCGCCTTCATGGTTTTGTGGCGCGATGTCGAGCAGACGCCCCGGCCGGTCGAACCGGCGCGCGCAGTCCGCCATAAAAGAGCCAACTCCGGCGCGAATCAGCCTGAGGTGCTCCTCGTCCATCTTGCTGACCTCCACCTTGGTGGTCGTCATAGGCTAATCAGGCTCTCCAGCGCATCGGCGGCGAATGTTGGGATTCCCAGACGCTCCTGCACGCGCCTGCGCTCAGCGAAGGAATCGTCGATAAAGATCGCCGCGCGCGTCACGATAAATTCCGACTTACAGGAGCTGTCCGGCACCTGGACGATGGTGTCGAACAACTGCTCAATCGCGAAGCGATTCAGGGTCTGGTGGAGGTCTCCGGCGTGGCGCGACAACAAGTGCAAGCGGATGCCGCGATTCCGGCACTGATACAAGAATGCGGCCACCAGAGGATTCACCCGCCCGTCTCGAATGATGGTGTCATCCAGATCGATGTAAACATCCTCGTAACGCAGATCGAGAGAGAACCGGCTGCCCAGAGCCCGATCCATACGAATGGAATACTGGTTCCAGCGCACGTCGACGTCTTTACCCATCAAGTCGAATAAGGCGAGCGCCTCGAAATTCACGCCCAGGTTCCGGTACAGGGCCATGGACCCGGAGACACGCGGGGCCGCCTCCAACAGGACCAGTTCACCTCCGGCGTCCCGCTTCGCCTGGAAAAACCAGACGCCCCGAAAGCGCAGGGTTGCATTGAGGGCTTCCGCCATCTTTTGGTATTCCTCTCCGTTGACCGGAGCCGTATCAACGCTGATCCCATTGACGATCCGGACGCGTTCGCGCGCCCCGGCAAACCGGAGCGCGCCGAAGCGGTCGGTGAAGCAATCCACAGTGTACTCGCGTCCGGGCAACTGCTCCATGACCAGTAGCGTAGGGTCCTGGCGCAGGAAGCAATCGACTTCTTCCCGGGAATGCGCGATGTGGGTTCCCTTGGACCCTTGACCAACATCGGGTTTCAAGAATACCGGGTAATAGGGGGGCACCTCGTCCGGGCCGAACAGGCGTGGCACGCGGACGCATCCGCCCAAAGCGCGATACGTCGCCCGCTTACTCCTGCAGACCTGGCACGTGGCGGCGGGAGAGCCGGCATAGCGTGCGTGCAGCTCACCGGCCCGCAGCGCCAAGGTCAGCACCACACTGTCATGGGCTGGGAAAACGAATGCCACTCCCTGTTCGTCGATCACGCGATTCAGCGCCTCGCAAAATCCGGGTTGATCGACGTAAGGAAGGTCATCCACATACCGCTCATAGACGTACTTGCCATGGTTGGAGGGCACACTCGAGCCTCCAATCAAACCGAAATGCGTGGAGAATTGGAGGGCGCGATGAATCTCCAGGCCGATCTCCGATCCACAAGGGAAAACCAGCACTTTCATCTTGCAAGAACCCGGTGCGCGCGCTAGCTCATCGCTTTTCATAGGGGTTGGTTGCCCAATGGCGCCCGAGGAATCACCGCGGCAGGCGCCTTAAACTCATGCGTAACCAGCTATTATATCGGGCCATGGCGCGCGCCGAAGTTGCGTGGGCGCTGGTTTCCGGTTATTCCTAGGGTAATGGCTTCCGTTTTTCACGCTACGCCCCTCGATCGGATCGTGAATGCATACCGGCTCAGCGAGCCCGTGTACGTCACGCGCCCGACCATGCCGGCGCTGAACGACTATACCGAATACCTGCGGGGCATATGGGAGCGGCGCTGGCTCACCAACGATGGAATGCTGCACCAGGAACTCGAGCGCCGCTTGTGCGCATACCTGGGCGTCGAACATCTCAGCCTGTTCTGCAACGGAACGATTGCGTTGCTGGTGGCTCTCAACGCGCTCGGGATCGATAGCGGCGAAGTAATCACGACGCCATTCACGTTCCCCGCCACGGCGCATGTGTTGTATTGGAACGGCTTGCGGCCGGTCTTTTGCGACATTGACGAGACCACATTCAATATCGATCCTAACCACATCGAGCGGCTTATCGGACCGGATACAAAGGCCATTCTGGCGGTTCACGTTTACGGAACCCCGTGCGATGTCGATGCCCTCCAGGCCATTGCCGGCCGGCACGGCCTGCACGTGATTTACGATGCGGCGCACGCCTTCGGCGTCAAATATCGGGGCCGGCCTATTGTGGATTACGGCGATGTGTCGATGCTGAGTTTCCACGCCACCAAACTGTTCAGCACCATCGAGGGAGGCGCGCTGGTCTCACGCACGGCCGCCCAACGGAGCCGCATCAACTTCCTGAAGAACTTCGGCATCGCGGGCGAGGAAGAAGTGATCGGACCGGGCATTAACGGCAAGATGGACGAGTTTCAGGCGGCATTCGGGCTGCTTCATCTACGCATGGTGGCGGACGAGATCGCGCTCCGCAAGGGCATCGCGGGCATCTACCGGGAGCGGTTGGCTAGAGTGCCGGGATTGACGATGCTTCGCGATAGCGACTCGACACAGCCCAATTACGCATACTTCCCCATCCTAGTGAATCCAGGCGCATATGGGCCGAACAGAGACGCTCTCTTCCAGGCGCTCCGAAGCTGTAATATTATCTCGCGCAAATACTTCTACCCGTTGGTTTCGCGCGCGCCCTGCTATGCGGCGCTGCCATCCGCGGCGCCGTCCGGATTGCCGGTTGCGGAGCGCGCCGCGAGCCGCGTGCTCTGTTTACCCATCTACGGAACACTCCCATGCCAGACTGTACATACGATTTGCGACGTGATCGAAGCCTGCCAAGAGTTGCGCACGGAGACAGTCAACCAGCCTTTCTCATAGCGGCCCCGCCGCTACCACCTTCCAACCACTCGTCCCAGCGCCGCTATTCAACATCGCCCAGCCGGTCAGAACCGCGCCTCGAGAGCCGCCATAGTAATTCACGTTCACCTGCCCGGTAGTTTGATTCTGCCAAATCAGGCCCGGTACTCCGGTGCCATTGAAATCGGCGGCGCCAACGACCTTCCAACCACTCGTCCCAGCGCCGCTATTCAACATCGCCCAGCCGGTCAAATTCGCCCCGCCAACGCCGCCATAGTAATTCACGTTCACCTGCCCGGTGGTTTGATCCTGCCATACCAGGTCCGGTGTGCCGTTGCCGTCGAAATCGGCGGCGGCTACCACCTTCCAACCACTGGTCCCCGCGCCGCTGTTCAATATCGCCGAGCCGATTATGCTCGCCCCACCGCTACCGCCATAGTAATTCACGTTCACCTGCCCGGTGGTTTGATCCTGCCAGACCAAGTCCGGCACTCCATTGCCGTCAAAATCGGCGGCGGCTACCACCTCCCAACCACTCATCCCCGCCCCGCTATTCAGCATCGCCCAGCCGGTCAGAGTCGTCCCGCCAGCGCCGCCATAGTAATTCACGTTCACCTGCCCGGTGGTTTGATCCTGCCACACCAGGTCCGGCGTGCCGTTGCCGTCAAAGTCGCCGGTCGCCGCCACCCGCCAGCCACTGGCGCCCCGGCCGCTGTTCAAGGTCGCCCAGCCGGTTAGCGTTGCCCCGCCAGTGCCGCCATAATAATTCGCATTTACCTGGTACGAGGCGGCGTTCTGCCAAATCAATTCCGTCGCTGCAGCCGTCGATACGGCGAAAGGCACCGACGCCAGCAATGCGCCGTTCCAGTAGAGGTTCACATTCCATGCCCCCGCCATCGGCTTGGGCGCCCCGGCGATGTTCATCGAATCCCAGAGACACTGGGTGCCGCTACTGGTGGCTGTTAATGAGTAACTCTGGTATACCCCGCCGAATGGCGCAGACCAGTTCACCATGGCCACATCCCCTACCGAGACGTTCCCTACCAGAAACCAGGCCAAAGCCGCCGCGTCGCCGATCAAAAAGCCGGCGACCGGAGGTGGAGCCGCGCAATTGGCTGGAGCGGACGCCGTGGAAAGCACCAATTGCTGCAGCTGCACCGTGGGCAAATTCTGCGCAATTGCCACTACCTGTTGGGCCGGTGTGGCGGTTAGGGACGGGTTTGCGTTTAGAACGGTCACCGTCATAATGACCTGCCCGCCAGCCACAATCGACGACAAGTTTGCCCAAACGTTCGTGATACGCAAAGTGATGCTGGCCGAGGGTCCGGGGGCGGCAAACGATATCCCCTGAAACTGAATGGCGCTGGTTCCGCTCGGGGCGCCCCAAATTGGATTGGTATTCGAGCCAACAAATAACTCCGGTTGGGTGCCCGCAACGCTCGTGTTCAAGGCGGCCTGGATGTTGGCCGTTACTTGTGTGCCAATCGTGCCGCCGGTGCAACCCAGTATGAGATCGCCTACCAACTGCGAGGCGCTGCCAGACTGCACAGTCAAGACCTGCGGCGTGGAAGTGGTGCAGGCAAGCGAGCTCCCACTGACTGCGAATTCCGCCACAAAGGCGTCTATGCCTCCCATGCCGAACTGTTGGAATGCTCCAGGAGTGACGGGAAGCCCCACGCCAGATTCTCCGCTGCTGGTCCATCCCGTGATGTATGCGTCTCCCGCGGAGTCCGCTGCTATGCCGGCCGCCACGTCGTTCCCGCTTCCGCCGAAATACGTGGCATACACCAGGCTCGTCAACTGGTTGTTGAATTCGGCGACCAACGCATCGCCGCCGCCATTGTATGCCGGCTGGGTGGCCGCATACACCGGGAAATCGATCGAATTGGTCGACCCGGCGATGTAGATGTTGCCGAAACCGTCCAGCGCGATCCCATAACCAATATCCTGCCCTGCGCCTCCCAGGTAGGTTGCGCCCAGTATGCTACTCCCAGAGGCGTTGAGAACGGCTACGAAAGCGTCGTAGGAGCCGTTGTTGGCAGCCTGATAAGCGTTGAAGGCGACCGGGAAATCGGCTGCATCGGTAAAGCCTGTAACGTAAGCGATCCCCGCGGAATCCGCCGCGATGGCGGTGCCGTTGGTCAGCCCTGTACCACCCAGATAAGTGGAATACTGAACTTGGCCGGAGGCATTCATTTTCACCACAAACGCGTCGCTTTCGCTGCTGGTTGCCTGCAACGGGTTTAGGGTCGGAAAATTCCCCGATTGCGTCTGGCCCGTCACGTAGATGTTCCCGGACGGATCCAGCGCCACGCCGGCGGCTGTATCGTTCGCGATGCCACCAAGATAGGTCGAATAAATCAAGGCGGAGCCGGCGGCGTTCAATTTGGCAAGGAACCCGTCATAGGAGCCGCCGCCATAATGCTGCTGAAAGGCGCCCGTCGAGGTGGGAAAGTCGATGGAAGCCGTATAGCCGGCGATATGCGCCTCGCCGGCCGCGTCCACGGCAATTCCGGCGCCGTAGTCATCGCCGCTTCCTCCCAGAAAAGTCGAATAGATCAGCCCGTTGCCGCCCGGGTTCAATTTGAGTACGAAGGCTTTGCTGTCACCCACAAAGCTGGTTCGCAACGCGCCGCTGGTGATCGGAAAATCCCCCGAATAGGTGAAGCCGGTCACGTACGCGTCGCCTGCCACATCCACCGCCACGCCCATCGCCACATCGCGGTTGGCGCCCCCAATGTAGGTGGCGTACACAATCCCGGTGCCTGCCGCGTTCCATTTGGTGACGAATACGTCCGTGTCTCCGGCCATGGAGGCCTGTTCTGGGCCCAACGCCGGAAAGTTGACCGACCCTGTTTCGCCAACCACGTAAGCACAGCCGGCGCCGTCTATGGCGACGGCATGCCCATAATCGTCGCCGCTGCCGCCAAGGTAGCTGACAAATGCCAGCGTCGGATCGATGATCAGCGGATTGCTTGGGTCATATGCGCCTATGTCGAACCCGACCTCATGCCTGCCTCTGAGAATATATTGCCCGAACACTTCGCGCCGGCCGCCTTGAAAGCGCTGGTAGACTACCGGCCGGCCATACTTCACCGGCCCGGAGCCGGTCCGTACTATTAGATTGCCTTCCCGGTCGATTTCAACCTTTTTTGCGCCGCCAAAGGCTACGCGGACGGAACGCCAGGACGCGCCAGGCGTCACTACGAGATCGTATTCCAGCCGGTTTTGGTTTCCATAGTAGATCAGGTCAATGCCGGGATAGAGGTTCCGGTATTTGATCTTCCCGTACAGAGGTATGTTCGTACGCCACTGCTCCGCACGCAAGCCCACAATGTAATTGGCAGTCGCGGCTTGTGGCCCGGCTGCCCGCGGCTGCACGTTGGGACGCGCGCCCGCAAACCGGAGCATGGCCTCGCGTTGATGAGAGCCACCCCGGCCCGGACGCTCGATGACCGCCCCGGAAGCGGCGAAGGCTATTGTATGCCCGGAAATATGCGCGACGAAGGGCTGCCCGCCAGCTTCCGCTCCGCGCCTTTCAAATATCAACGGCATTCTGCCGTAAGCCGCTGCGGTCAGTCCCCGGCCAGGCACGGCGGGCAGAGCGTGGGCCATAGTTACGAGAACCGCGAGCGGGCAGACTGAATGCGACTTCATGCCAGCTAGATCGGTACTTTTGCCCGCCTGCTTTAGGGTTTACGCCCGATACGGCTGGCACTTGGGGCATCCCTTACCTCTCTCGTGGCACAATGACGTTCAAACCCGGATTCGGCACGGCGCTCAGCACGTTGAATCCTTCGTATACCGCGCCCCTGGGCCCGCCGTAGTAGTTCACGTTCACTAGTCCGGTGCTATCGTTGCGCCACACCAGGTCCGGCACTCCGTTGCCGTCGAAGTCGTTTGCTCCCACCACGGTCCAACCCGCCGTTCCGGTATTTAACACCGCATAGCCGATCAGGGTAGTTCCTTTGGTTCCGCCGTAGTAATTCACGTTGACCTGCCGGGTAGTGGTGTTCTGCCACACCAGGTCCGGCACTCCGTTGCCGTCGAAATCCGCCGCCGCCACCACGTGCCAGCCCGCCGTCCCCGCCCCGCTGTTCAGCACCGCAAAGCCGGTCAGTGTCGCGCCCCCGCTGCCCCCATAATAATTAACGTTCACCTGCCCCGTGCCGGCGTTCTGCCAGATCAAGTCCGGCACCCCGTCCCCATTCATGTCCACCGCCGCCACCACCGACCAGCCCGCCGTCCCCGCCCCGCTGTTCAGCACCGCATACCCGATCAGCGTCGCGCCCCCAGTACCTCCGTAGTAGTTCACGTTTACCTGCCCCGTGCTGGTGTTCTGCCACACCAAGTCCGGCACCCCATTCCCGTCGAAATCCGCCGCCGCTACTACATGCCATCCCGCCGTCCCAGCCCCGCTGTTCAACTGGTTCGATCCCTGCGAGAGGTATCCTCCCAGTCCGTAGTAATACACATTCACCGCGTTGCTGCTGGCGTTCTGCCACACCAGGCTTTGCTCGCCACTGTTGCTAAATGGGGCCACCGCCCGCACCGTCGATCCCGCAAAGTTGGAGCCGCAGTTCAGGCAATTCCACCCCTCAAATTTGGCTCCCCCGCCGCCCCCGTAGTAGTTCACATTCACCTGTAGCGTGCTGTTGTTTTGCCAAACCAAATCCGGCACCCCATCGGCGTTCCAATCCGCCGCCCCCACTACCGACCAGCCCGCCGTCCCCGCGCCCGTGTTCAGCTCCGCCCAGCCGATGAACGTGGCTCCCCCGCTGCCCCCGTAGTAGTTCACGTTCACTTGCCCGGTGCTTTGGTTCTGCCATACCAGATCCGGCGTGCCGTTGCCGTCAAAGTCGGCGTCCGCTACCACCCGCCATCCGGCCGTCCCGGCCCCACTGTTCAGAACCGCCGAACCGGTGTTCGTCGCTCCTCCGCTGCCCCCATAGTAGTATACGGTTACTTCGCCGGTGCTGCTGTTTTGCCAGATCAGGTCCGGCGACCCGTCGCCATTCTGGTCGGCCACCGCCACTACCGACCAGCCAGCCATCCCGGGGCTCAGCACGGCTGTGCCGATCACCGTCGTCCCGCCCACGGCGTAGTAATTCACGTTCACCTGCCCACTAGTGGTGTTCTGCAACACCAGGTCCTGCGCGCCGTTCTGGTCAAAATCGCCGGCTCCCACCACTTTCCAGCCCGCCAGCGTCGAGCCATTATTGAGGACTGCGGATCCCTGGGGTTGGGGGCCCGCGCCGCCGAGGTAATTTACATTGACCTGGCCGCTCGAGGTGTTTTGCCACAGCAAATCCTGGGACCCGGTTCCGTTGTAGTCCCCAATGGCGGATTTGCACTTATAACTGTAAGTGGTGGCCGTCTGGAAGACGCCGTTCACCTCGACGGCTAACTGCACGTAGATGGTTCCACCGGTGCAGGGGATAAAATCCACGGTTTGCGATGTACCAGTTACGGTATCGGAGTAGATATTCGAACCACCCGGAGTGGTGCCGATGGTCAATTGGTACGCGGTGGCTCCGCTAACGGAATTCCACGAAAAAGTGTCCGAAGTGTCCGAAAGCTCGAATCCCGCGACCGGACTGGCAATCTGCGCCGCAGCGGGAGATCCGGTTCCCATTACAAATGCGTCGTAGAGCCCCGCATTGACGGTCTGCACAGCGCCCGTTGTCGCTGGGAAATTCGTGGCATAGGTGAGGCCGGAAAGCAACACCGAGCCGCCGGGTGTAACGGCGATGCTCTGGCCGAGATTGTTATCGGAGCCACCTATGCAGGTGGAGGACAAGAACGACTGGCCGCTGGGGCTGATCTCGGTCAGAAAAGCGGTGGTGGCCGAAACGACGCCGGCATAGGCTGTGCCGGAGCCGGTCGGCGGCACGGCCAGAGCCAGGGTCGGGTTCTGTGTCAGGCCGTTGAATGTGAGCAGACTCCAGTCGCCTGGTTGGGTGCCGCCGCTCGCCCCGGTGGCGATGCCGGCTCCTTGGAAGGCCACATAAACGTTGTTGCCGGCATCTACTGCCACCAGAGACGGCGTGTTCAAAATCGGCTCCGGCGTTCCCAGCATTGCCTGCGTCCAAGTACCAACAGGGCTCGTCGTGTTGTAATACAATCCACTCCCGGTCGCTGCGTAGATGGTCTTCGTCGAGCCGTTAATTGCCAAGCCGGTCACGGCCACGAGTGTTCCCATCGCCGGTTCCAAGCCGGTGTTGACCGCACTCCACACGGCGCCGCCATCGACTGTCTGATATACGCCACCAGGAGTGCCCGCGTACGCCGTCGTCAAATTGTTCGGATCGACGACTATGGTATTGATGGCCCCTGCCGGGGGCGGGGTCGTAGGGTGGTTCCACAACGTTCCGGGGCTCGTGCTGTAGAGCAAGCCGGCGCTGGACCCCACATACACCGTCGAAGAAGGAGTGGTCTTGGCAATGGCGATCACGGCGGAGGCACCCACATCCAGGGCGAGCTGCGTCCAGCTCGTGCCGCCATTCGTAGTCTGATAAAGGTGGCCGCTGCCGATTGCGTAAACGGTCGACGGCACGTTCGGATCCACCGCGATCGCGTCGATGGTTGTGGAGGTGATGCCGCTATTCGAGGACATCCAGGTGCTGCCGCCGTTTGCTAATTTGTAGATCCCACCGTCGCCCGTGGCGGCGTTAAGCGCGCTGGCGCCGGCGTAAAGATTGCCGCTTGGATCGAAGGCCAAGGCGGTCACCTGGTCGAAACCGCCCCCTAGGCCCGTGGTCGCCCAATTGGAGCTGGAGCCGCTAATGGTGCCCTTCATCAGCACGGTCGCCGCGCCATTCCGGGCTCCGGAAATCGGACTCACGGTGGGGAAACCGATGCACTGGGTCGTGCCGGAGACGTACGCGTTTCCCTCCGCATCCACGCCTATACCCGATCCGCGCTCCGGGAGCAGGTTGCTGCCCAACCCGCCGATATACGTGCCATATTGAAGAGCGCCACTGGAGCTCAGCTTGACGGCAAAGCCATCGGTTAATCCACCGCCGAACTTAGCTTGCGCAGCGGACAGGATCTGCGGAAAGTTTGGATCGTTCGTCATTCCCGTGACATACGCGTTGTCTTGGGAGTCCAGTGCGATGCCGAAGCCTATGCTCTGCAGCCCGGCGCTGGAGTTTCCCAGAAGAACCGGCCCATAATCCACACCCGAGCCCCCGGTGCTGACTTTCAGGACATATCCTTGAGCCGGTGAGGGAGCCCCCACATTGCCGGTCGAGCCGGTTACGTATGCATCGCCGCTGCTGTCCACGGCGACACCATATCCGATGCCCGCCGCCAGAAAGGTGGAATACGTAAAGGCCGTGCCGCTCGCGTTGACCTCAGTCAGGAAGCCAGCCGCCGGCGAGCTTAATATGGGATGGACCAGGGGGAAGAGCGTATAGGGGGAGGTGAGCGACTGCGTCGCTGTTCCCGTCACATACGCGTTTCCGGAATTATCTACCGCGATGGCGTTTCCCTCGAAACTGCCGCTTCCTCCCAGATATGTGGAGTAGACTAGCGCCGTTCCCGCCGCATTCACCTTGGTCACAAACGCGTTGATCGAAGCGGCGGGGAGGCTGCTTTGCGGCGCATTCGCCGTAATCGGAAAGTTGGCCGAATTAGTGTGACCCGTGATGTACGCATTTCCCCCGGCGTCCACCGCGATGCCGCCGGCGATGTCTTCGAGGCCGGTACCGAAGACCACGGAATAGAGCAGGCCGGTCCCGGTGGGATTCATTTTAACGACGAATACATCCGTGCCTCCGCCTTCTCCGCCGGCGGTCAAAATTCTTGGAGGACCCGGAAAGCTGTAGGTGTTGCCACCCATGTAGCCGGTCACGTAGACGTTTCCCTGCGAGTCCACCGCCACTGCCGGATAGGTCGCGGTGGATGCGGCCGCGGAAATGCCAAACACGTCATCGCCCTTCGAACCCAGATAGGTCGCAAAGGTAAGGGCGGGATCGATGACCAATGGTCTGTAGTTATCGTACTTGGCGATTTCAAATGCGACGCGATGGTGGGCCCGAATGACGTACCGCCCTTCCACGATTTGCCGTCCGCCAGCGCTCTCCTGATACACGATGGGCTTGTGTTGCAGGATTTCGCCATTCGCCGCGCTCAATACCAGATTGCCGGAACGATCAATGTGCATGCCATCCACGCCGTCAAACTGCAGCCGAATGGCCCTCGGGCTGGCGCCTGGGGCCACCACGAAATCGTACTCAAGCTGCCCTTGGTTTCCGTAAAAAGCCAGGTCGATCCCAGGGTAGATCTCCCCATACCGCACGCGGGCGAAATTGGGGGCGCCGGTTACCCACTTGGCCGGATCGTTTCCAATAAAGTAGCTGCTGGTGGCGCTTTGCCGCCCGCCGCCAGCCATGACCGGCGAGGATTGCGCGCCCGGAAAGCCCATCCGAATGATGGACTGCCGCCGCGTCTTGCCGACGGACCGCAGGTTCAGGATGACTTCGGAAGGGGTAAACAGGATTGAGTAGTCGCTTCCGCGGGACAGAAACCGCACGCGCGCATCGGTCTGCCCGCGATTCTCTTCAAAACTCAAGGGCAGTTTGCCGTAGTTGGCGAGCGCCTGCGCCTTTGCCTTTTCGGGTACCCGATCAGCCCCCGCGCGATTCGCCGCAAGCGACAGCGTACTCAGGGAAAGGAGAAGCGCGACAGGCACGCTCGTACTGTTTCGTAAGATCATAAACTTGTCCAAAGATTGCAGTATATCGCTTTACGCGATGTTCTGGCCGACCGGGCGACTTGAAAGTGTACTGTTTCTCATAACTTGGCGCGCGGATGGCGGGGGCTCATCGGCGTTCACGACCTTCTAGGCATCGGAAGCACGGGTCGGTACGGGCGACGAGGACGCCTGTTTCGCCGAGGGCAAAGACTGGCGCGCCGCCAAAACGCTGATACAATCTGGGATTCTTTTGCACAGCCGCCGGTATACTTCTCCCCGCTGTCCTGTCTGCGAACGGCCATCGCTCCCGCGCCGCTCGACCGTGCCGAATTACGCGTTGCGCGCGTGCCCGGCATGCAGACTCGAATTCCTGGACCCGCCGCCGGACGATTCCGTTCTGGCAGCCATCTACAGCGACAGCTACTTCCTCGGAGGAACAAGTGAGGAAGCCGCCGCGCGACGATC
>Ga0302325_10005009_pt1 | contig 30425 bp, 29 predicted proteins | sample Palsa_T0_2_FD_201948 | JGI IMG/M metagenome (GOLD analysis project Ga0302325, IMG submission 201948) | Peat permafrost microbial communities from Stordalen Mire near Abisko, Sweden - Palsa_T0_2 | ecosystem: Environmental > Terrestrial > Soil > Palsa > Peat permafrost | place: Sweden: Abisko... | reverse complement strand
CAGCCGGCGATCAGAATCTCCAGCGGCCTTTCGGGCTTTTGCTGGAACTGCGGACCGAACAAGATACCAGGTTGGCCGGGAGAGCCAGCCCTGACCCAGCGCGGATAGGGATTCTCTTCGTACTGTTGGCGAACGACGCGCGAGGTCTCGTTGTCGACCGGGGTCAGCGCAGGTATTCCGGCAGCGATGCGGCGTTCCTCTGCCGGTTCTCTGATCTGCTGCGTGAGCAAGGCCTCGATGTATGGAGGCCACGACCGTTCCAGCAAGGCTTCCGCATTTGCCAGACCGTGCAGCGGAAAATACGCCGCCACCAAAATCAGCCAAAGCGCCGGAAACATGTCGCCGGCGCTCAGTGCCTGTTCAAGCCGGGTTCGCAGCCGAATGGCCTCGGCTTGCTCGGCGTCGGTTACAGCGAACACGTACTCATTGACAAAACATTGTCGCGCGATTGCGCAGTGAAACTGGAGAACAGCTTCGTCGGACGTGCTTTCAGCTCCGCTGGACATCAGCGTTGCATATCGCACGTTGGTCAGAACCCGTTCGACCTCAATGTCTGTCGACGGATTGCTTTCCAGCAGCGTGCACAGCAGTCGATCGCCTGCCAGCGCTTCCAACACTGAACGGCCGAACAATTCCTCCGCTGAAAGCCGCGCCGGCCAGGATGCATTGACGCGCGCGATACAGTCCCTCATGACGCCACTGTGCTTAATAAGGCTCATGGTCACCGCGGATAACTCACGCGGACGAGTCCAGCCCTCGGTCGTTGCGCGTACTAGCAGCGCGCGAAACTGCTCGTTATCCGAGGTAAAGCGTGCATATTTGACGCAATCGGCAAACAGCGCCTTGTTTTGCTCGGTCTCCGCGAGCGCGAGCGCCTTGGTCGAAGTATCGATTGCCGATTCCAGATCGCCGGCGGCGAGCAGAGATCGGGCAAGATCATGGTATGCGTCGAACAGCCTCGGTTCGAGGGTCAGTGCCTTGCGTAAGTGATCGATGGCGTCCGCAATTTTGCCCTGCGCGAACAGAGCGGCGCCAAGTCCGGCGTGGCTTTGGGCATGGTTCGGGTTGAATGTAAGCGTTTTTTTGTAGCGCTCAGCGGCTTCATCCCAGCGCGTTTGCGCTGCGAAAACGTTGGCGAGGTTGAAATGCGCCGGTGCCATATCCGGACTGAGCGCGATGACACGCTCGTAACAGCTCGCAGCCTCGCTGAGCCGACCCTGTTCACGGCGGATATTGCCGAGGTTAAGTTCAGCGAGCGGATAGTTTGTGCGCATGGCGATGGCGCGTTCGAGATGCGCCGCCGCTTCGTCAAGCCGATTTAGCGCGCGGAACGCCAAAGCGACGTTGTAGTGATATTCCGCGATGGTGTTGTCGGCTGCGATGGCGCGGCTGATGAGATCGGCGGCGACTGCTGCGTGGCCGGCGTGCAGCGCGATGAGGCCAAGATTGTGCAAACTGTTGGCGTGACCGGGGTCAAGCGCGATAACGCTTCGATATTGCCGCTCAGCATCGCCCAGCATGCCAGCTTGGTGAGCCTTGATCGCAGCGGCAAAGAGCTCCGCGACGGCTGGCTTCACCGGGCCGGGCATTCCAAATTTTCGCCGTTGTTCTCGGGCCATGGCTTGTCGGCAATTAGGGAATTGAGGGTATCGTGCTATCCAACGGGAATGGATGGGTCAACGTGGCTACCGGCTCGACGGTTTGACCAGGGAACAGAGCAGACGTTAGTGAAAGTCGCTGCACGGAGTTTGACGCCGAAGCATGAGAAGCTTACGTGTTTTTTGATCACGGAGAGGTGGCCGAGTGGCTGAAGGCGGCGGTTTGCTAAACCGTTATACGGTCTAAAGCCGTATCATGGGTTCGAATCCCATCCTCTCCGCCAGTTCATTTCGCCCTGTCGCACAGCGGAAGGGCAAATTCCGCGAACTAAATTCTTAGTTCAAATTTCAGAAGCTAAGGGATCGCGCATTGCAAGCGTTAAATGCGCGCCGCGGTTCACCGGCAGAAATTTTCTCATAGCGCATCCGCGGCGACCGATGGAGCACAGCATTTCAGCGATCAACCCCACCGGAGAATCGGTTGCTCTTTTGGCGAGTCTCTTTGGCTTTCGTCCGTCATTGAGGGCATTTGGGCGGGATTTCGAGCAAGGACCGGGTGCGATCCGCCAGGATTGACTATGCAATACTCAATTGACTGAATTTCGTAGCATTCCCGTCATGTTTGCGATCAATGCCTTAAGTATATGATTCACAATGATTTTCTAGAAAACGGTTTGTTTTCATGAAAGAAACCCGCGGATGTCATTTGCGTGTTTTTTACGCAACACCTTGCGGAAAACGACAGGGATAGCGTGTGAACGGGGCTGTTCTTGATTGCGCACCGGAACTCATTGGTTAATGTGGCGATGCGACGGAGGGTGGAACCCTAAGTCGAGCTGTTTCGGTGTCTTTGGGGAAAACCGGGAAGACCGAAGCGGGAAAACGGGGACTAAGGGGACCTTCAAGGGGGTGCACGCACCCGGCCAAGACGGAACCCTCCAACGGCAAACAATCGGAGGTTCATATGAAGATGGTGAAAAGCCTCCTCTTGGGATCCGCGGCGGGTTTGGCTGCGGTGACTGTGGGGCAAGCGGCTGATCTTCCCGTCAAGGCCAAGCCGGTCGAGTACGTGAAGATTTGCAGCCTTTATGGGGCTGGATTCTACTATATGCCGGGCACTGACTTGTGCCTCAAAATCGGTGGCTGGATTCGCGCAGAAGCGATGACCGGCAACACCACCGGCAGCTTTACTTGGGGCCCGTTCAACGGTAACGCGCTCAACCGGTCGACCAACAACACAGATTTCCGCGCCCGCGGCTATATCACGGCCGACGTGCGGAACCAGACCGAATACGGCACGATTCGCGGCTACATCTCGGTCGGTATCTCGAGCAACGACACCGGTCTGACCGGCGGCGGGAATGCTCCTGCTAGCGAGTTCAGCTCTAACCGCGCCTTCGTGCAGTTCGCGGGATTGACCGCCGGTCTATCGCAGTCGTTCTATGACTTCTACAGCACACCAGCGATGCAGTATCGCGGCGGCTTCACGCCGGCGTCGGATACCGGTGACCCGGGCTGGGTTACTTTTGCGTATACGGCACAACTGGGCGGTGGGTTCTCGGCCACGATCGCAGCCGAAGAGCGCCGCACTGAACAAGTCATCGACGCCAGCGGCGCAGTTACAAGTGGAGCTAGTGGTACAATAGCGCCCGGCACCGGCTTTAACGCCGCGGCGAATGTCACCGGCGTAACAGCCGCTGGTACTGGAGCTATCTTCCCCGGTAACGGTGCCTATGGCGGCTTCCAGTCGCCTGATATCCTCGGCAACCTGCGGGTTGACCAGGCATGGGGCGGCGCCCAGCTTATGGGCGCCCTGCACGAGCTTAATCCTCTTTACTACAGCACAGCGGCAGGTGTGGCTCCGGCGTCGCCAGGTATTGCTCATCCCAGCGATTCGTGGGGCTGGGCGGCAGGTGCTGGTCTGAAGCTCAATCTCCCGATGATCACCGCGGGGGATTGGTTCCAGGCGCAGGTCAACGTCACTCAGGGTGCTCTGGGCTACGCGTTCTTCTCGCAGAAGAGCAACTGGGGCATGACTAACGGCGCCAACGAAGCCTTCGGCGTCATGAGCGATTGCGTGTACGGTGGCACGGCTGGCGTAGCGGCTTCGCAGAGCAGCTGCGAGAAGACGTCAGCTTGGGGCGTTAATGCTGGCTTCGAGCACTATTGGACGCCGTCGGTACATGAGAGTCTCTACGGCGACTATTACCAGGTCAGCTACGGCTCCACCGCCAACGCCATGCTTTGCACTCTTGCCGGTGGGGGTAACGCTGGTGTCGGATCAACTACTGCTTCGGGTGCCGCTGCTACAGCGGCCGCTGGCTGCAACAACAACTGGTCGACCTGGGCCGTTGGCTCGCGTCTACAGTGGGACGTGACCAAGTCGTTCTACCTGGGCGTGGAAGTGCTCTATACGCAAATGAAGAGCGCGACCGTGGTAGGCCCTGGGCTCGGTGGTTATGCATTCGGCGGTGGACTTGCTCCGCAAAGCAGCGCCAGTGCTTGGGTGGTGGGCGTTCGCGCACACCGCGACTTCCTGCCCTGATCGTCTGATCAAGGCGTGAATAATGGGAACCCCGGCAGCACGTCTGCCGGGGTTTTCTTTTTGCAGCCCAGTGACGTGAAAAAGCCTTCAGGAAAATTTTCGTCTCTCTCTCTCTCTCTCTCCGCAGGCCGCCCGGTGAGATCCCTAGACTGCCGTTCTCAGCTAACGGACGGCTAAATCATTGTGTCGTGCGTCGACGCGATTATTTTTTGGTGCTTTTGCGCGCGGCGGAATTACGAGCGAACGAAGTCGAGCAGAGCCGCCTGGACGCGAGCGACCACGCCGTCCCAAGGGCCGATGTCGGCCTGCCGATATAACTTTGCGCTCGGGTACCATGGGCTGTCGTCGCGATGCGACAGCCAACGCCAGTCGGCATTGAACGGCAGCAATATCCAAACCGGCTTTCCCATCGCGCCCGCAAGATGCGCGATACTGGTGTCAACAGCGATGACCAGATCAAGGCCATCGATGACCGCCGCCGTATCGGAGAAATCCTGCAATTCGGTCTCGATCCTGACGATCTGCGGAAACGCGGCAAGAGCGGTGGCATCGCCGGGCGAGAGCTCCTTTTGCAGCGATACCCAATGAGCATCGATGCCGAACAGCGGCGCGAGCGACGACAGCGCGATCGACCGATTATAGTCGTTTCGATGGATCGGATTGCCCCTCCAGACAAATCCGATCCGCTTCTTGCTTGGCGGCGGCAGCCGCCCATCCCATGCTTTATGCAACGCGTCATCCGCGACGATGTAACGTCGCTCGCAAGGGATGGTTTGCAACGTGGTGCCAAACGCGAGCGGCAGGCTCATCAGTGGACAGTGGTAGTCGAACTGGTTCGGCACTTCGCTGCCTTTGATGACTTGAATGTCCGGACTCATCTGCTTGAGCAGCGGATACAGCGGCTCCTGAACCGACATCACCACCTTGGCGCCGCGCTCCCTTAGCAGCTTGCCGTAGCGGCTGAATTGAATTGTATCGCCCAGGCCCTGTTCGAAATGAACGAATACGGTCGCGTTCAAAATATTCTCGCGACCAAGCCAGAGCGGCCGCGGCAAGGTGCGATTGCCAACCGGTTTTGGTACCCTCTTGCGCCACTCGTGCAGGCGCCAGCCGCGTTCGAACCGGCCGATCTTCAACAGGCAATAGGCGAGATTGCTGCTGGCTTCGGAGAATTCCGGTCGTAGCGCAAGCGCCTTGTCGAAATCGGCAAGCGCCTCCTCGAGGCGACCAAGGTCTTGCAGCGCGACGCCGCGATTATTGTAAGCCTCGGCGTAGTCCGGATTGAGCGTCAGCGCCTTGCCAAAACTGTCGATTGCCTCGTCCAGACGAGTTAGCTCGTTCAGCACCGCGCCGCGATTATTAAACGCGTCGGGGTAATCGGGCTTGAGCGCAATCGCCAGGTCGTAGCTACGAACCGATTCTTCGAGCCGTTTCAGGTCCTGCAGTACTGCGCCCCGGTTCTTGTGAATCCTTGCATCGTCCGGCTTAAGAGCGATTGCCTTGTCGAACTGGGCGAGCGCCTCGTCAAAACGATTGAGATCCTGCAGCACGAGGCCGTAATTGTTGTACGCTTCAGCGTAATCGGGCTTTAGCGCGATCGCCTTATCGAAGCTCGAGACCGCCTCGCCGGAACGTTGCAAATTGGCCAGCGCGATACCGCGGCCATTATGGGCCTCGGCGTAATCCGGCTTCAGCGCAACAGATCGTTCAAATGCCGGCAGGGCTTCGCCGAAGCGCCCCGCCTCTTGCAGCGTGCGGGCACGCTTGTAGCAGGTCTCCGCGTCTTCGCCTTCAGGCAAAGGAGCGTGACCGGCAAATTGCGGCCACGCCGTGCCGTGCCCGTAGCTGACTTGAATCGAGCCGGAATACGGTTGAGGAAAGGGCAGCGGTGGTCGACGATCTTCTGACACTTTTCAGAATCCTAAACAGCCTTCATCACGGTCGGCTCGCGTTGACCCAAGTCGTATCATTCACTTTTACAGGAAAAAGTAACATGATAAAAAACACAGCGAACTCGGTGAGCGGTCCCAAACGGCCGGCGCTTTGCTCTTTCAATTGATGGCCAAATGGATCAGACCTCACAACCGACACTGACGTTCCGCTGTCCGCCCGAACTGGAAGGGATTTTGCCGCGGCCGATTCCGGCCGTGCGCGGGCTGCCGGACTGGTTCAAGGCGATGCCGGCGAACGCCTACAACCCGACGATGGGCGAGGAAACTCAGACAGTCAAAAAATGTCCACCCTTCATCGACGCAATGACCTACGGTTACCTCATTCTGCTCGCCACCGATCTTGAAGTGCGCGATGGCGAATTCAGCTGGAGCTTTGAGGTGCCGGAAGGAGTCCTCAGCGAATATTCGCATTCGCCGATCGGATTTCATGATCCGAGCCAAGTCGCCGGCTCTCCGTTCGCCGACGCCGACCGCTTCATCATCAAGTTCAACGGATTCTGGAATATAGAAGCGCCGCCTGGCTATTCGCTGCTGTTTACCCATCCAGTCAACCGGACGGATCTGCCATTCACGACACTCACCGGCCTCGTTGACTGCGACAGCTTTTATCGCAGCGCTGTCAACTATCCGGCGCACTGGCATGACACCAGCTTCAACGGCGTTTTGCCGAAGGGCACGCCCGTGGCGCAATGCCTGCCGATCAAGCGAGAAGCCTGGACCGAGCGCTTCGATGTCATGTCCGGCGAGGACACCAGTCGAATGATCAAGACCCGGACTGCGATCGGTCAGGAGACGGGAGTTTATCGCCGGCAGTTTCGAGCGCCGAAGCGCTAGCGGCCGGCGAGCCGGCTCTTTCGCCGCACAGGAATCGCGACGCCGCGCTCGGCTTGAGCCAGAAGCGCCCACGCGTCGCTGCCGACAACGAGGTAAGCGCTTTGCCGTAACGCTGCGCGTCGCCGCGTGCCGCCGTGCGGAAACACTCGTAGCCTGATTCAGGCTGGCCGAGTTCGAGCAGACAATGGCCGAGGCTAAGCCAGGCGTTCTGATCGCCGGGCATGGTGATCAGGTAGCGCCGGAAATACGTCTCCGCAGCCTGATTGTTGCCGAGCTCCTGAAGCGCCTTGGCCATGCCGTACAGCGCGTCGGGCGACGCCGGCGCAATTTCGAGTGCCCGCGCGAAGATGGTTTTGGCATCGGTGCAGTTTCGCTGCGACAGCAATGCGTAACCGAGCTGGGTCGACAGCTCTGGCATCATCGGGGCGAGTTCGACGGCGCGATTGAGCGCCTCGATAGCCTCGGAGTATTGGCCCAAGGCGACCAGCAGGCGGCCGAGTTCATGAAGCGCCGGCACGAAGGTCGGGTGCCGCTTGACGGTGCGCCTGAGCCGGGACAGCGCGTCCTCCTGGCGATCGGCTTGCCGCAACGCGATGGCAAGTTGTGTATCCATCTGCGGATCGCGGCGGCCGCGCGCAGCGGTTTCGAGCGGTGCAATGGCCGCTTCTGCGCGACCTTGCGCCAGCAACGCGCGGCCCAATATGAAGAGCGCGCCGGCGTGGCGCGGATCGCGCTTGAGGATCTCTCCGGTAATGCGCTCGGCATCCCCCGGGCGTCGGCTGTTCAGCGCGAGCATCGCCTGCTGCAATGCCGCGTCGTGGCGGCCGGAACCGCCAATCGCTCCTGGATGTTGAGGTCCGTTTGCCATCACTGTGCCAATGGGGTGGCGCGTCGCCTAGAGAATAGCACGCGTGTTGTCGCAGGCGGTCGCGAATTGCGCCACCTTGGTCACGATATCGCCCGCCAGCACGGGCACGTGCCCCTCATCGGGTACGACGACTATCTGCATGCCGGGATGACGGGCGGCCATAGCTTCAACCGTTTCCGCAGACAGGATGTCGGAATTCGCGCCGCGGATGACCAGCATCGGTACGCGGACGAGGGCATCGAATTCCTTCCATAACGCCGGCAGCGGCTTTTCGGTATCGACGCCGGCAAGCGAGAGCGCTAGCCGGACATCGTATGTCGGTTTCAGTTCGGCGCCCTCTTTCCGCCAGGCGCGGTGGGCGGCGGCCAGCCACTGCATCGCGGTGACTTTGGGAAATTGTGCGGCAAACAAATTGCTGAGAATTGCGGCGCCGTCCTCGAACGTGCGCGGTTGCACTATCTTACCGACATAGCTCTTGATCCGAGTAAGCCCCGCCGGTTCGATCACCGGGCCGATATCGTGCAGCACAACGCCGGCAATTGCGTCCGGCCGCGTCGCTCCCATCAGCATCGTGAGAATGCCGCCGCGCGAACTGCCGACAAATATCGCCGGACCGATCCCAAGTGTAGTGAGAACGGTTGCGACATCCGCGAGCTCGACAATGACGTTGTAATTTTCCGGATTGCTGTCGTATTCGGACAGGCCGCGGCCGCGGGAATCGATTGCGACAACGTATCGCTTTAATCCGGCGTCGGTCGCCAATACCGGCGCGAGCGCATCGAAATCGGCGGTTGTGCGCGATAGCCCGGGTAGGCAGACAACAGGCAGCCCAGGGTCGGAGTGCGATCCATATTGGCGCACATGCAGGCGGAGCCCGTCTTTCGCGGTGACGAAGAGATCGTGGCCCTGGTCGCGCAGATGATTGCTCGGCACGGTAGTCGCTCTAGAAGGGTGATCTTGCAAAGAGAAATCTCAGCGCGGATCCGTCAAAACGTGGAACTCCCGCAGCGGTCCGCCACGTGTTAGGCCGCTTTCCTAAGGGACCTTTTGTGGTTGCTGCTCCTGTGAAAGCGGCGGTTCCTCGATGCTTTTGAAATCGCCTGATTTCAGCGACAAGGCCTTGAGGAGGCCGGCACTTACACGACCCAAATCTGTGACTTCATCGGCCCAGCTTCCGACGGACGAGCGTATCAGCTTGACCGCTCTGTCAGCTTCTAATTCTGCGACTACGTAGGTTGCCGAGCGCAAATGACGGTCGCGCACACGGACCAGCCGTCCGCTCATGTGTTTCCTCCCCGTAATCATAAACGCATGGTTTTGGGAAAAAGTTTTTCACATCCCCAGCGAAAAAGCGATTCCTAAAAGCGCCCCGACCGAGCCATGCAAGGCCTTGAGAGAGCTATTTAGCCTAGGACCCCGAAGGAAACGCACCGGGGCAGAAGGGGCCGATCAGCAATAATGCAGAGCCGACCCGGCGACGCCGCGAGGCGGTCTTTCTCGTTGCGCTCAACGGTCTTCGTACTGCCCTAACTGCGGACATCTGCCCGTTGAAGGGCCATCTTCAAATGGTAACTCCGGCTGTTCGCATTCTGGTTTCTGTTTGGTGATGGCTGTGAGCGCTCTCAGAAACAGAGACTGGCCGTTATTGACCATGGCGCGATCTTTGTACCGGAAGCCGGCCCGAATAATGGCCCGTGCGAGTAACAAGGCTGCTGTCGGACGCGGCTGATTGGGCTTTTGGGATTTTTTCTTCATGCGGGTCTGTCATCCCCCCGACGGAAGTTCTTCCGAAGCTTAAGGCTCGATCGATGTGGCCAGCTGGTCGTGTGGCAAGGGATGGGACGTCAGCCACAATTCCCTTGCGGTCTTCGTAGGATCAATTCCGGTGTTGCTCCACCACGCGGCTTCATTGCCATGGCGATGGACTTCGCGATGATGGCCGCGGCAGAGCGGGACGGTGAACTCGTCGCTGACTTTGCGGCCGAGTGCCCGGCTTTGGGTAAAGTGCAGGTGGTGGGCGTCGCAGGGCTGGCGGCCGCAGATCAGGCAGGGCTGTTGCGCGACGAACCTGAGGTGATCGCGGTCGCGGATGCGCCGTGGCTCTGGGAAGGCGAGGGCGGATTTGTCGACGGCTTGGTGCCCCTGACGCTTGCGTTGCTTGGGCTTGCGAAGCCGATTAACGGGGGCGTCTTCGGTTGAGCTCTTTGCGGCAACGCGACTACCGTCGGCTTGACCGGCGCATTGCGGGTCTTCGGTTCCGGGAGACAACGTTGCAAGCTTGGTTTCGAAGGCTTGTTCGATGTCGAGCGCGTCCTGTTCCGATAGCCGGTTTTTGTCCGCAAGCGAACGATGGGCCCACAGCGCTGCGTCGTCGCTCGAGGCGAGGGCGGCAATCCCGATGAGCAGTCGGTCGCGGAGCTGCGCCGAAGCGTCGGTGTCGAGGGCGACGCTGAACTGTACCGGCTTAGAAGCGCGAGCCCGATTGCCCGAAGCAGCACCGTGATCGCCGCGACTATTATCGCCAAGACCGTCACCGCGATGACCATTGTTGCCAGATCCATTCGGCTTATCCTTTGTCCCTAATGTTTTTATCCCGAGCGTTTGTGTCCCAAGTGTTTGCGTCCCAAGTGTTTGCGTCCCAAGTGTTTGCGTCCCAAGTGTCTTTGCCGTTTGGTTGTCGCCCCGTGACGGCACTGGAGTCGTCGCAAGATCCGGCGCATCGAGATCGTCTTCGCCGGCAATGCCGACCAGGGTGAACAGCGCATAGCGCCGGGCATAGGTTAAGGCCGCGCCCATCCGGTGCGGCGTTGCGGTCTCTTGGAGCCCGCACACCGGCCAGTCCGAGGCGATCCATTCGCCTGAGGAGTGCGCGAGCGTGGTGATCAGATTGACCACACCGGCGGTCTGGTCGATGGCGGTGGTTTGAACGGTGGCAATCTCATGCTGACCCAAGGTCTTGCGCACGATGTCGAGACCGCTCGCCAGCGAGGCATAGCTGAAGGTCTGTTCGGCGCTGGACCCCTCTGACCGGATGGTCGCGGTCAGCGACTTCTCCGGATTGGTCAAGACCAGCTGCGCCTTCGCCAGCGCCGCCGCCAGGTTCGCGATCGAAGCGCTAGAGCGCTGCATGGCCAACCTCCCGATTAAGAAGATCAAAGCTGATGGCGCCCGACTTCGATCGTTTGGCCCGCACCCCGTGCCCGATCGCCTCCCTGGCATCCTCGGGCACCAGGGCCTTGAGCTCGGACTTGGCCTGCTCGTGCTCGAGAAAGGCCTCCCGGGTGCGGGCAAAGATTCCAGCAAAGGCCGCCCAGGCATTGGATGAACTCATATCGACGATACGCACCGCTTCGATCCGGGGTTTGGGTGGCTCAACCCCGAACAGCCGAGGCACCTCGCCGGTCTCGACACAGCGCCAGAACTTGCGCTCCGCGGTTACAATCAGATGCTGATAGAGCGGATCGGGCGTGGTCTTGATCTCAACCCACTTGCCGCCACCGGTAATAATGGAGAGCACCGCGCCCCTGGCCGCAACCACCCACATATTGTGCTGCAGCTGGGGAGCGTATTTCGACAGCGCTGCCTCTTCGGAGAACTGCCAGGGCAGCATGAACTTTGACTCAAACACCGCCCCTGACGACTTCACCCGTCCATCGAGCGTGGCACCCAGCCACCGCACCGCCGGGTGACGAACCCGCCGCTGCACGTCGATGATCTCTTCGCTGCAACAGACCTCATACCAGTGCCGGTTCAGATCCTCGGTCACCACCCCGAGCTGGACGATCAGATTCCCGGACAGGTCCTCCAGCTCAAGTTCGCCGCGCTTCTCCTGCCATAGCCGAAGCAGGGCCTTTTCATCGTCTCCCATGATGATGCGGACATCTGACCCGCCAACATAGGTTCTTCGTTCTTCCTTCCATGTGGTATTTTTCATTCGGATGAGTCTCCCTGATCCCTACCAGTGTGAGAATTATTACTATTACATGAGATGAAATATGTCGTCATATGCAGACGTCAAGAGGCCGGCACCCCTCACCAGCGCACAAATTCGCGCCGCGCGAGCGCTGATCCGCTGGAGCGCCGAGGAACTGGCCAAGGTTTCCGAGATCGGGGTGTCCACCATCCGCCGGGCTGAACTCGAGCCCAGCGAGACCAAGCTGACCCGCGTCAACGATCAGGCGATCCGGCGGACGTTGGAAAAAGCCGGCGTCCTGTTCATTGATGCAGACGGGGGAGCAGGGCCCGGGGTCCGGTTGCGTCTCGAAGCGCAGCCTGACGACTAACGGCACCAGACGCGGAAATAGCGGAAATACCGGTCCGGTCCATGCCGCCTTGAAATAGACGGCGCTGCGGTTTGTTCGGCCCCAGCAGCGACGGCGGTGCCAAAAGCTCAGCCGAGCGGTAGTTCCGCTTGGCCTCCGGTACCCGGTGGAAAATACTTGCGAAAATCCCCACGAACCTCATGTTCCGCGACAAGGTTCGCCTTGACGCAATCGATGACGATATCCGGGTAGACTCTCGTGTAGGATTTGCCTAGTAGCGTCGCGGCGGCATCTCTGACCTGAAACGCTAGGTAGTTGGCGTCGCCGCGGATCCACGCTTTGAGATCAACCTGATCATAGCCGCCGATCGCATCCGCTTCAAACGACTTATCTTGTTCGCTTGGAAAGTGCGGAGCAATCGGCGCTGCCCCTAACCAGTCAAACTGTCCGTTGGTGTCCGGCTCGGGCGGCCGCAATTTGGAATCAGCTGCATAGAAATTGCCGTTCATTGAATGCGGTTTGGCGTTTGCCAATTCAGAGTCCCACCAAAACCGTTCGAGGTCCTCGGCTCTTTCCGCATAGCGCGCCTCGCGTTGCTGGCGAGGAAGGACCGCGAGGTTTTCACCTTTTGGATACAGAAACTGCAGCATCCGCAGCAACGCCCGCTCTTTGAGCGATACTTTATTTTTCGGAACTGGCATTCTTCTATACATGCGGAGCGCGTCCCGAATTTCGTTTCGAACTCGTCCCGCCATGCCCTGTGGATTTGCTTCGCAGTAGCTGTCGTACCGCGCCTTGACGTGCGCCTCTTCGGCATCCTCTTCCGGTGTGAAAGCTAGGCCTTCTAACCGCTTGCGCTTGTAGTCGAGAAGCAGACTTCCATCCTTTATGATTTCTGGTCTGTCGTACAACGCGGGAGTAGGACATTGCATTCTGTCTCGAATGACCTGCTGCCGGGCTTTCAGCTTTTTTATGCGTCGCGCGTTCCCTGGTACGTCGCGGATATTCTCTCGATCGAGCTTGGCGAGTTCCAGATCAATGTCCCGGTATTCTTTGGCGATGAGAGGGTTGATCGCGAAGCCGAACTCGTCAGGCGGTGCGCCCCATCTTTTGACTACCGGCTTCTCCGGCAGCAGAACTTTGGCCACTTCCAGCGCAGCCTTTCGGCGAACTTGCGGGGCTTCTGCGGTGTCGCAGACGATACCCATAAAGCCTTTGATCTTTTTCAGGGCTCCGACCGAATTCAGGCCGATGGCGATTCGGGTGTCCCCCGGTAGCAGCTTGTCCTCGGTGATGAGAGTGATGAACTCTGGCGACGATACGGCCGGATTTTCGACCGCGAGTGCCAATATCCTATCGACTAAAATCGTTCTTCGATTGGGCGTACCGCGTTCACGGCCGGCCGGCCGCTTGCCCGGTTTGGAGCCTCTAGACACACACCTCTCCCTTTTTGCTGCGTGCGATCCGTCGGACTTAAGACCGACCCTCGGCGACGAGTTCTCGGCGTCGGCACCCGCTGCGCCGTTCCGTCCGGTCCATCCCTTGTCGCAATCGCCTCGCGGAATGGTTCGACGTATGCCCGATTCCGCCGGAGCGCTTCCATTCTAAGCCACCCGAAATTATCAAGTCGTTAAGCACAACAGCTGTGGCCATAAGCACCGTACCCCACCAGCTCATCAATACCATTAGGTTCGGGTCCGCACCTTGGCCAAGCCACCGCGAAGCCACCGCATAGCGACTGCCGCTGTACTCCATAGCTACTCAGGAAAGGCGTTTTAGACCTCTGCCGCCCAAAAACCCGTCCCGGACCTCCAAACGGGCCATCAACCCTCCTTGTGACACATTGATTCTCAAGGGCTTGATAATGAAAAAGGGCGGTCGTCTACTCCAAGAGTTATTTGACCATTCAAAGCCCTCGAACGCGCCGCGCGAATTCCAAAGCCAGGCTTCTAGCCGCCGCGGCGCAGATCAGCCTCGATCAGAAGGCGAGGGCTGTTGTCGAGGCGCGCACGGTAAACCTGGATGTTTTCAAGGATGCGCTGCACGTAATTACGCGTCTCCGACAGTGGAATGCGCTCGATCCAGTCCACCGGATCAACCTTTTCGTCGCGTGGATCGCCGTATTGGTCGATCCACTCCTTGGCCCGGCGCGGCCCGGCATTGTAGGCAACAAACGCGAGAATATAGGAGCCGCGCCAGCTGGCGATGTCGTTGCCGAGCTCGGCGCTGCCAAGCTGGGCGTTGTAAGCGACGTCTGAAAGCAGGCGGCGCTGGTCGAAGGTGACGCTGAAGCGTTTGGCGGTATCGCGGCCCGCGGCTGGTGTTACCTGCATCAGGCCCAGCGCATTCGCGCTGGAGACGACCTTGGAATTAAACGCGCTTTCCTGCCGCACGATCGAATAGATCACGCAGCGTTCGACCTGCGGGCCGATTTGCTGGAAATTTGGCACGCCGAAATCGGGGAAGGCATAGTGCTCGAGCGGCAATCCGCGGCCGAGTGCGATCTTGCCGATCAAGAGTGTCGTGCGTGCATCGTCGTGGCGCGTCGCGATCTCGGCGAGCGTCGCCAGGGCCGCCTCGTCGTTGGCCTTGTCGGCAAGGTCGGCCGCCATCGATGCCACGAGGTCGCGGGCATCGAGGGCATAGAGAATATCGAATACGCGAGCGAGTTCGAGATTGTGCAGATCGACCGGTGGCGAAGGCGGCGGCCGTAGCGCCACTTCGTCAAGCCCAAGCCGCGCCCGCGCCAACTGGCCGTAATAGGCTGTCGGGTAATGGGCCGCAGTCTCGTAATAGGTCCGCGCTTCCTGCTCGCGGCCAGCGGCTTCCGTGGCGCGGCCTTGCCAATAAAACGAACGCGCCAGCGTAATGGGATTGGAGACGCCTTCGGCGATCTTGGCGAAGTGGGTGAACGCTATGGCCGGCTCGCGCAGGAAGCGAAGCGCAATCCAGCCGGCGATGAATTGCTGCTCGCCACGGTAGTTCTCGTTGATCGGCGTTGCCGCATCGTCGGCGATCGCATATGCTGTTTTTACGTCGCCCTGATCGAGCAGCTTGCGCGCCAGTAGCCGCCGCTCGATCCACCATTGATCGACATCGAGCAGAACTGCCGGATCGCGTGGGGCGGCTGCCATCAAGCGTGCGGCCTGATCGATATCATCGTTATGGCGCAGCGACTGGATGCGGCTGAATATGTAGCCGGCGTCGTCGCGCTGCGCTGACGATGGCACGGCTTCGAGCAGCGCCTTGGCGTTGCTTTCCTTGTTGATGACCGCGGCGCGCGCCTTGGCGATAGCGACCTGGACGGAGTCGAGATGTTGCGCCGCGCGCAGGCCCGCATCATCGTCGCCGGCATAAAGCCGCGTGTCCATGCGGACTTTATCGTCGTCCGGCGAGATCAGGCCGGCGAATGTGTTGCGGGCTTGGTCCTCAATGTCCGATGATAAGCTGTCGTCGCGCCAGGATTCGCTGACAAGTTGCTGCGCGCCGGCGGAGTTTCCTTGAGACAGCATAGCGCGGGCCAGCGCAAATTTGCCCTTGGCGGTGCGCGGCGGTTCGGTGCGGAAGAAGGCGATAACGGTCGCTGGATCGGTGTGATCCTGCCACGTCACTGACTCGGCCTTCCGGCGCAGCGCGGTAATGCCCGGCCAGCTGGGGTTGGCGGCTATGAAGGCGGCGTAGCGAGAGTAATCGGCGTCGGTTTCGTCGGCGCGCAGGATTACCCATTCGACGAGCTTGCGCGCGACCGGATCGGAGATCGTGCCTTCGGTGCTGGTCGCGTCGTCGGTGCGGCCGTGATGTGCCTGATCCATTGCCTGTTTGACGGCGCCGATATCGAGCGGCGAGGTGGCCGAGCTCGCTGCCATGGCGAACGCCGGCGCGGGCTTCCATGACGGGACTTGCGCAGAGCGTCCAGGCAGCGCGCCAGTTGTGGCATTGACGCGGACAGGCGCGCCGGGGTTTGCGGCAATCGACGGCGAACCGACCGAGGGCCTCAGGACCGGCGGAGCGGACGAGTTTTTCTTGGCGGTAGATTTTTGCTCAGGTTTGTGTTCGCCGGCCGTCTTCTCGGCGGCTTTCTGATCGGCGGGTTTTTTGTCTGCGGCTTTTTTCTCAGGCGGCTTTTTCTCTGGGGCGTTGTTCTCAGGAGTCTTGCTTTCTAGAGCCTTGCGCTCGTGAGGCTTTTGATCGGTCGGCTTGCTGCTCGTCGGCGTACTAGGTTTGGCGGCGGGCGCCGGGGTCGCATCGTCGGACGCCGCATAGATATTGCCCGCCGAGAGGGCGAGGGCGGACAGCGCGAGTATCAGGCGAAGTGCTTTCACCGGCTCCGATCCTCCCTGCCGCAGCATCCCCTGCATGCGGCCCCGAAGAACCTCTTCGGCCGGTAAGATTGACGAATCCCTAAACCCATGGATGCAGCACTATAATTCCCGATTTTCGCGGCGAAAGCGGGGCATCGCGCGATCAAAGGCCTTTCAACACCCCGTGTGAACCGATATTTATGCGGTTCGGCCGGGTCCAATGCCGGGGGCGTTTTGCCGCCAGGACGTCCGCGCCAGGGATCGTGTCATGACAGGCAAGACCAAGTTCCGAGGCTCGTTCACCGCACTTGTCACCCCGTTCAAGAACGGTTCCGTCGACGAGAAGGCGTTCCGCGACTTGGTCGAATGGCAGATTGCCGAGGGCACCAATGGGCTGGTTCCGGTGGGCACCACCGGTGAGAGCCCGACTTTGTCGCATCAGGAGCATCGCGACGTCGTCGAATGGTGCGTCAATCAGGCAAGCGGCCGCGTGCCGGTCGTGGCCGGCGCAGGCTCGAACTCCACCAAGGAAGCGGTCGAGCTTGCCCAGCATGCGGAGAGGGCAGGCGCCGATGCCGTGCTCGTGGTCACGCCCTATTACAACAAGCCGACGCAGGAAGGGCTTTATCAGCACTTCAAGGCGATCAACGACGCGATCGGAATTCCGATCCTGATCTATAATATCCCGCCGCGTTCGGTGATCGACATGTCGGTCGACACCATGAAGCGGCTCTATGAGCTGAAGAACATCGCAGGCGTGAAGGACGCTACGGCCAGCATGACGCGGGTAACCCAGCAGCGTGCTACGGTGGGCGACGACTTCAACCAGATGTCGGGCGAAGACATCACCGCGCTCGGTTTCATGGCCCATGGCGGACACGGCTGTATTTCCGTCACGTCGAACGTAGCGCCGCGCCTTTGCGCGGAATTTCAGGCAGCATGCCTGAAGGGGGATTTTTCCGCGGCTTTGAAATTGCAAGACAAGCTAGCGCCGCTTCACATGAACCTGTTTGTCGAAACCAGTCCGGCGCCGGTCAAGTATGCGCTCTCGCTGCTCGGCAAATGCTCCGATACTGTCCGCTTACCGATGGTGCCGGCGAGTGAGAAGGCGCAGATCGCCGTTCGCGAGGCAATGGTGCATGCCGGTTTGATGAATTAAGGTTGCAGGTTCCTAAGAGCCGTCTAGGGCTTTGTTTTTTCGTAGTGATCGGGACGGCTGTCGCCTAAGCCAGGGAGGGAATTATGCTCGAGGAATTCAAAAAATTTGCGATGCGCGGCAATGTTGTCGATCTCGCCGTTGCCGTGATTATCGGTGCTGCTTTCGGCGCTATCGTCAACTCGCTGGTCTCCGACATTATCATGCCACTTATCGGCTCGATCAGCGGCGGTCTCGATTTCTCGAATTACTTCACTCCGTTGTCGTCGAAGGTAACGGCCAGCGCACTTGCAGACGCCAAAAAGCAAGGCGCGGTGCTGGCTTGGGGTAACTTTCTGACCCTGGTCATCAACTTTATTATCATCGCGTTTGCGCTGTTCCTGGCGGTGAAGGGCATCAGCACCTTGAAGAAGTCCGAGCCGCCGGCTGCCCCTCCCGGCCCGTCGAAGGAAGAGCAATTGCTCACCGATATCCGCGACCTGCTCAAGGCCCGTCAAGCTTAGCGGTTCGATCAGAGCATTCGCTGGCAAGTATAAGTGGCTAGTGGAGCTTTCAAATTTGCTCCACTAGGATTATCGCATGGCGGCAAAGCCGGAACAAAAAAAGCTTAAGGTGGTCGCCGACAACCGCAAGGCACGGTTTAACTACTTCATCGACGAAACCATGGAAGCGGGTGTCGCGCTAACCGGCACGGAAGTGAAGTCGCTGCGCCTGGGCAAGGCGACGATCGCGGAATCTTATGCCGACTCGCGTGGCGGCGAGATTTGGCTGATCAATTCCAACATCCCCGAATACCTCCAGGCCAATCGCTTCAACCACACGCCAAAACGGCCGCGCAAGCTGCTGCTGCACAAACGGCAGATCAGCAAGCTGATCGGGGCTGTAGAGCGCGAGGGCATGACGCTGGTGCCGCTAAAGCTTTATTTCAACGAGCGGGGCCGCGCCAAGGTTGAGCTGGCGCTGGCGCGCGGCAAGAAGCTTTACGACAAGCGCGATACGCAAAAAAAGCGCTCATGGGAGCGCGAGCGTGGGCGGTTGTTGCGGCAAAAAGTGTAGTGCAGCATGATTCCGAGCAGGCTCGATCACTGCGTCATCCACGTTACGGACTGGGAGCGTTCAAACGCGTTCTATACCCAAGTGTTAGGCGCGGAGTTGATCGAACGGCCCGCCGGGTTCGCGTATCGCTTCGGTGACAAGCAGCTCAATGTTCATGGGCCCGGTGTAAAGCCGGCCGAAGTGGCGCGCCTGCCAGTCGCGCCGGGCAACAGCGATCTTTGCTTCGAGTGGATGGGGCCAATTAGCGATGCCGTGGCTCATCTCAAGCACTGCGCTGTGCCAATCGAGGCCGGGCCAATGCGGCGGTTTGGAGCCAAAGGGCCGGGGACCAGCGTCTATTTTCGCGATCCCGACGGCTCGTTGATGGAGTTCATGTCCTACGACGCGTGATCCCGAACAGATTTCGGACGATCATCCGCCACAACTGGAGGCCAGCCATGAGCGCGAGAGAAGCGCACGGCGCACACGATCCGACTTTCCTGCCGCTGGACATTCCTGTCCCAAAGGACGACGGCCGCGCCCGGCATTTGACCGGGATTAAGCTGCCGGATGTGGCTTCTTGCGACCGATAATTCTCGGGTGAACCTGTCGAAGCTCAAAGGTCGCACTGTGCTTTATATCTATCCGCGCACCGGAGTGCCGGGCGTCGATGCTCCGCCGGGCTGGGATGACATTCCCGGCGCGCGGGGTTGCACGCCGCAGTCGTGCGGTTTTCGCGATCATTTTGCCGACCTGAAGGCGCTGGGAGTTACCCAGGTGTTCGGGCTGTCGACGTAAGATACCGTCTATCAGCGCGAAGCAGCCGAAAGACTGCATCTGCCGTTTCCGATCCTGTCGGATGAAGACCTCGATTTCGCCACCGGCCTGCATCTGCCGATGTTCATGGCGGCCGGCATGATGCTGCTGGCGCGGATGGCGATGGTCATCGATGACGGCACGATCGTGAAAGTGTTCTACCCGGTGTTTCCGCCGGATAAGAACGCCGAAGAGGTTGTCGCCTGGCTGCGCGAGAATCGTTAGAGGTTCATCTGAATACGGTGCTGGCAGCAAAGTGGCGCGCCATGAAATCGTTGAAGACCTTCACTTTGGCGGAATGCTGCCGGCCGGCTGGGTAGACCGCATAGATCGTCGCTTCGGGAAGACGATATTTGGACAACACCTGTTTAAGGGCGCCGGCGTCCAGATCGTCGCGGAAGAAATCGACTGGCCCGTAAGCAATACCAAGGCCGCGTAATGCCGCGGTTCTTAGAACGTGCCGGTGGCTGGTCACGATCGGGCCGCCGACTTTCACAACGCGTTCGCCATCGGTTCCGATGAGATGCCACTCGTCAGGCACGTCGACGTAGCTGTAGCTCAGGCAATCGTGCTCCGAGAGGTCTTCGGGCTTTAACGGCGTGCCGCGCCGTTTGAGATAGTCGGGGGCGGCGCAAAGAACGCGGCGCGATGCATTAAGCTTGCGCACGATCAGGCTCGATGAGGTGCCGCGCGGCATGCCGACGCTGATCGCGATGTCGTAACCCGCTTCGATTGGATCGGTGACGTGATCGTTCATCGAAAGGTTGATGCGAAGCAGCGGATATTCTGCGAGCAGATCGGTAATCGCAGTCCCAATGTCGGTCAACCCGAAATTGGTCGGTGCGATCACCCGCAATTCACCGCGCGGCTCGTTGTGCAGCTGGCCGGCCGCGCGCTCGGCCTCGTCGAGTTCGGCAAGGATGCGCCGGCATTGCTCGTAAAATCTGCGGCCGGCGTCGGTTACGCTGACACGCCGCGTTGTGCGCTCGAGGAGCCGCGCGCCGAGCCGCTGTTCGAGCTGCTGTATGTGTTTGCTGGTAGCGGCGCGCGACAGGCCGAGCCGTTCGGCAGCTGCGGTGAAGCCGCCCGCCTCAATGACGGTCGTGAAAACTCTTGCATTTTCAAATCGATCCATTGATCTTGCCTAGATTGTCAACTTAATATGGACAATCTATTTCGGCCGGCGCGGATGATCAACCCGCCGAAGCGCGGTACTGCTAGGCACGCCTGCTAAACCGATAACGAGGAGGAAGCCCGTGTCGAAATTTGCCGTCGCTCCGCATTTCCGGTTGCACGAATGGGTCGCCGAGGAAAAGGGTTATTTCGCCGCCGAAGGTCTCGATTACGAATTCCGTGAGACCATGGATTCCAGTAGCGGCAGCGGCCACCACATCGGCAACAAGGTCGGCGCTTATCAAACACTCGAGGCTGGACGCACCTGCAATGTCAGCGGTGCCTGCCACTGGACCATGAACGTCGCGGCGTCCAAGGGTCATGGCAAACTTTATTCCGACGCTTATTCGGTCTCACCGTGTGGCGTTTTCGTTCCAGCCGATTCTTCAGTAAAGAGCCCCGCCGATCTCGCCGGTGTGCCGATCTCTGTCGGTTATCAGTCGGGCAGTCACTACGCGACTATCCAGGGCCTGGAGCAGTATCTCGAACCGGATCAGATCAATCTGTCGTTCAATGACGGATTACTGTTCAGCCGGATGGAAATGCTGATCGACCGTAAGGTGCCGGCGGCGTCGCTATTCAGCGGTCCGTATTATTTCCTCGAGCAGCTTGGGTTCCGCAAAGTCATCGACACCACCTTCATGATGGCCTCTATGGTGACCGGTACGCCGGATCCGGAGGACGTACGCAAATACTTCCGTGCGCTGCGCCGAGCCCAACGCGACATCGATCTGCGGCCCGAACTGTTTACGCACTACTACAAAAGGGAATTCCCGAAGCGCTTTCACGGCCAGATGGATACGCGCCGTTGGGGACCGGGCGAGCGGCTGGTCTTCGAGCCGTATTCGAAGCAGACTTTCGACGAGTCATTCGAATGGATCGAGCAGCACGGCATCTTCCCGCGCAGCGAAATGGGCTCGGGTAACTACGAAGCGTCGATCTTCCACTAAGCCGTCAGGCCTCGGCATCCAGGTGTTTGCGCACTTGTGCAAACACCGCGCGGAACATGTCCGTTGTCAGAACACCGGTATTCGTGTTGTAGCGCGAGCAGTGATAGCTATCGAACAGCGTGAATGTATCCATCGGATGCGCGCGCCCGTGACCGAACGGAAACTCGGCGCGCCGCTTGCCGCAAGCCGAGACGAATGATTCATGGCCAATCCGGCCGAGCGCCACAACGGCGCGAATCCGGGGCATTTCCGCTAGGGTCGCCGTGAGAAACTCGCGGCAGGTGGTGATCTCTTTCGGCGTCGGCTTGTTCTCCGGCGGCACGCAGCGCACGGCGTTGGTGATCCGACAACCGACAAGCTCTAATCCGTCGTCGGGCCGTGCCTGGTACTCGCCTTTGGCGAACCCGTACTCGAGCAGCGTGGCGTAGAGCAGGTCGCCGGCATAGTCGCCGGTGAAAGGCCGTCCGGTCCGGTTAGCGCCGCGCAGTCCTGGCGCTAATCCGATAATGAGCAACGGCGCGTCTGCGTCACCGAACGACTCGACCGGAGCATTGAACCAGTCTGGCTCGCGAGCGCGCCATTCTTCGCGAAACGCAACGAGGCGAGGGCAGCGCGGACAATTGCGGCCGGGCATTCCGCTCGGGCGCGTCATGCGAATAGATCCTTTAGGGGCAAGTCTTTTGGGAGCAAAATCCTTAAGGACAATCAATCGTCTTCGAATTCGTCTTCCGCCTCTGCATCAAGCCGCGGGGCGGTGGCGGCGCGTTGCAGGAACTGCGGCGTATGCGGACGTGGCTCGCGTCCTTCACGCGGCTCCCTAGGCTCGCGCATTGAGCGCTCGGACGGGTCGCGCCCGACCTTGGATTGCAACTCGACGATGTCGACGAACTGATCGGCCTGGCGGCGCAGCTCGTCAGCGACCATTGGCGGTTGCGTCGAAATGGTGGAGACGACAATGACTCGCACACCGCGCCGCTGCACTGCCTCGACGAGCGAGCGGAAATCGCCATCGCCAGAGAACAGCACCATCTGATCGATATGCGGTGCGAGCTCCATGGCATCGACCGCGAGCTCGATATCCATGTTGCCCTTGACCTTGCGGCGGCCGGTCTGATCGACGAATTCCTTGGTTGCCTTGGTGACGACCGTGTAGCCGTTGTAGTCGAGCCAATCGATCAACGGGCGGATCGAGGAATATTCCTGATCCTCGATGACCGCAGTGTAATAGAACGCGCGCACCAAATAGCCGCGCGACTGAAATTCACGCAGCAGGCGCTTGTAATCGATGTCGAAACCGAGGGACTTGGCGGTGGCGTAAAGGTTGGCGCCATCAATAAAGAGGGCGATTTTTTCAAGTTGTGCCGACATGATTTCTCTCGTGATTGCGTCTCGTGATGAAACCGGATCAGCCGTAATACGTTCGACAGCCCGGACGTTTTAAATCAGTTGGTCGCCCATGGAAGCGTTCAAAAGTCGAAAGACAATCGAACGGGCGTTATCGGTATCTTAGACTTGCGCGAAGACCGTGGCGAAAATACTGCGGCACGCCGTCGCGGTAAAACCAAAAGCAATTTGGAACCCTGCGTTTAGAAGCTCCCTGCGTTGCGGGTGACACAAGGGCTGCAACGGCCTTGCTGTGGCGTTATCGCTGGCACAGATTACACTTGAACTTCAAGGTCCGGGACTGTACTTAAACGCAAGATTTTAATGGATTTCCCCCGCGCGGGGAGAATGGACCCCCTACGCGGGGAACTGGTCCGGAACCTTTCAGGAGCTTTTACTATGGCCCGAGTCACAGTCGAGGATTGCATCGACAAGGTCGAGAACAGGTTTGACCTTGTTCTCCTGGCAAGCCATCGCGCCCGCACGATCTCGTCGGGTAGTCAGATCACCGTGGACCGTGACAACGACAAGAACCCCGTCGTGGCGCTGCGAGAGATCGCTGAGCTGGCGGTTTCTCCAGAGGATCTCAAGGAAGAACTGGTCCATTCGCTCCAGAAATACGTCGAGGTGGACGAACCTGAGCCCGACGCAGTGCCGCTGATTGGCGCTCCCGGTACCGGCGCGGATGTCGACGATACCGACGTCACCCCTGACCGGATGAGCGAGGAGGAGTTGCTCAAGGGCCTCGAAGGCCTCACGCCTCCTGAGGCGCAGCCTGAGCCTGACGTCGGCGACGAAGAAGAATAAGCTTTCGGCTCATCTCAGTTGGGCATTTAACGAAAATTTGGCATTGGGCGGCCACGCTTGGGATGCAAACACCAGCGATGGTGGGTGTTTGTCGTCTGGCTAGTCTTGTGGCGCGGGCGAAACGCCATGATATCCTTGTGATTAGCGTTCCCCGACTCTGCGAGGAAGGAGCGCGAACCGAGGATCGCCAAGAGAACCCCGCCGATGGCGCGTTCGCCCATTGATCTGCCGCGGATGCAGAATCAGCCCCGATCCCGGGTACCGCTGGCGCGTGCTCCGAATCTCGTCCCGAAACCCGCGGCCGCCACGCCGCAGCCGCGTAAGCCGCGGATGATGCGGCAATACGAACTGGTCGATAGGGTCAAGCAGTACAACCCGGCCGCGAACGAGGATTTGCTCAACCGCGCCTATGTCTACGCCATGAAGGCGCACGGCGAGCAGCAGCGCGACTCCGGCGATCCCTATTTCTCCCATCCGCTCGAGGTCGCCGCGATCCTTACCGGGTTGAAGCTCGACGACGCCACCATCGCCGCTGCGTTGCTCCACGATACCATCGAGGACACCGACGCGACCCGCACTGAAATCGATCGCGTGTTTGGTCCGGACATTGGCCGGCTGGTCGACGGCCTGACCAAGCTGAAAAAACTCGAACTTGTCTCCAGGGAAGCCAAGCAGGCGGAGAATCTGCGCAAGCTGCTGCTGGCGATCGCCGCCGACGTGCGGGTGCTGCTCATCAAGCTCGCAGATCGGTTGCACAATATGCGCACGCTTGCGTTTCGTCCGCCGGAGGCCCGCCGGCGCACAGCGGAAGAAACACTGGATATCTATGCCCCGCTGGCCGCGCGCATGGGCATGCACGAGATGCGCGAAGAGCTTGAGGATCTGGCGTTCCGCGAGCTCAATCCGGAAGCCCACAAGGTGATCACCGAGCGGCTCGAAGCTTTGGCGGAGCGGTCGAGCGGCTGGATCAGTGAGATCGAGGAACAGCTGGCGCGGAAACTCGGCGACCGCGGTATTACGGCCAAGGTGTCCGGTCGCCGCAAGCGTGCCTATTCGATCTGGCGGAAGATGGAACGCAAGGCGGTCGGCTTCGAACAGCTTTCCGACATTTTCGGTTTTCGCGTCGTCGTGAAAAATATCCCCGAATGCTACCAGGCCGTCGGCGTCGCGCACACGTCGTGGCCGGTCATTCCGGGGCGCTTTAAGGACTACATTTCGACGCCCAAGCAGAACGACTACCGTTCGATCCACACGACGGTGATCGGACCGGGCAAGCAGCGCGTGGAGCTGCAGATTCGCACCCGCGAGATGGAGCAGATCGCCGAATACGGTATCGCGGCGCACGCGCTCTACAAGGATAACGCCGGCTCGCCAACGGAAATGCTGTCGCGCGAATCGAATGCCTACGCATGGCTGCGGCGCACTATCGAACTTCTGGCCGAAGGCTCCAATCCCGAAGAATTTTTGGAGCACACCAAGCTCGAACTGTTCCACGATCAGGTGTTCGCTTTCACGCCGAAGGGCAAGCTGATCGCGCTGCCGCGCGGCGCGACGCCGATCGATTTCGCCTACGCGGTGCATACCGACGTCGGCGATATGGCGATCGGGGCCAAGATCAACGGCAAGATTGGTCCGCTCAGCTCGTCGCTGCAAAACGGAGATGAGGTGCAGATCCTGACCTCGAAGGCGCAGACGGCGCCGCCGGTCGCCTGGGAATTGATTGCTGTGACCGGCAAGGCGCGGGCTGCCATTCGCCGGGCGACGCGTGAATCGGTACGCAGCCAGTATTCAGCGTTCGGCCGGCGCATCGTCGAGCGGCTGTGCCAGCGCGCCAAGTTCGAGTATTCCGACGAACAGCTTGAAGGCGCGCTGCCGCGGCTGGCGCGCGCCTCTATTGACGATGTTTTCTCCGCCGTGGGTCGGAGCGAAATGCGCGCCGCCGATGTCGTGCGTGCGATGTACCCCGACTACAAGGACGAGCGCGTCACGCCGGCGGTGCCGAAGGAGGAGAGTGGCTGGTTCGGTCTCAAATGGGGCAAGGCGGTCAAGTTCAAGGTTCCCGACGGCGGCGAGGATGGCGCTGCGATTCCAATCCGCGGCATCAATACCGACCTGCCGGTGCGGTTTGCGCCCGACGGTGGGGCGGTGCCCGGCGATCGGATTGTCGGCATCATGACGCCGGGCGAGGGGATCACGATTTATCCGATCCAGTCGGAAGCCTTAAAGCAATTCGAAGACGAGCCGGAACGGTGGCTCGACGTGCGATGGGACGTCGATGACAAGACGCCGCAGCGGTTCCCGGCGCAGCTCGCGGTGCAATCTGTCAACGAACCCGGCACACTCGCGCAGATCACGCAGGTGATTGCCGAGCACGACGGCAATATCGATAACATCCGCATGGTTCGGCAGTCGCCGGACTTTACCGACCTGACCATTGATCTCTCAGTCTATAATCTGAAACACCTCACATCTATCATTTCGCAATTGCGCGCGAAGAAGGTTGTCGCCGGCGCCGAGCGCGTGAGCGGCTAGGCCGTTCGCGCGGGAGCAGCAAGAATCTCATGGCTGCGAACTCTCACATTCGCCTTGGCGTGAATATCGATCACGTTGCGACCGTGCGTAATGCGCGCGGCGGGCGGCATCCCGATCCGCTGAAAGCCGCCGAGATCGCCATTGCCGCGGGCGCAGACGGCATTACTGCGCATTTGCGCGAGGATCGTCGCCACATCGTCGATGACGATATTGCACGGCTCAAAGAACGCATCACCAAACCGCTGAACATGGAAATGGCGGCGACGGCGGAGATGGTGGCAATCGCCCGCAAGATTCGCCCGCATGCCGCCTGTATCGTGCCGGAGCGGCGGCAGGAGCGGACAACAGAGGGCGGGCTCGACGCAGCAGGTCATCGTGACAGCCTGCGTGGCGTTGTCAGCCAGCTTGCCGAAGCAGGTATCCGCGTCTCGCTATTCATTGCCGCCGAGCCCGAGCAGATCGAGGCCGCTACCGCGGTTGGCGCTCCGGTGATCGAGATTCATACTGGCGCCTGGTGCGATGCGCTTGCCGCCGGCAATGCCGCAGGGGCCGAAGCCGAGTTTGCGCGCATCGTGCGGGGCGCCGATCTCGCCCGACGTGCAGGGCTCGAAGTCCATGCCGGTCATGGTCTCGACTTTGTCACCGCGGAGCGCATCGCCGCGCTCCCTGAGATCGCCGAACTCAATATCGGGCATTTCCTGATCGGCGAGGCGATCTTCGATGGCCTCGCCGCTGTCGTGCGCAAGATGCGAAGCGCGATGGATCGTGGCCGGCATCAGGCGGGAGCAGGCCGGTGATTCTTGGCATCGGCTCGGACATCTGCGACGCGCGCCGTATCGCCAAGGTGATTGAACGTCACGGCGACCGTTTTACGCACCGGGTCTTTACGCCGATCGAGCGAACACTGGCCGACCGCCGGCGCAATCGGATCGAAACTTACGCCAAGCGTTTTGCCGCCAAGGAAGCCTGCGCCAAGGCACTCGGCACTGGGCTCCGCGCCGGCGTGTGGTGGCGGGATATGGGCGTGGTCAATCTACCGTCCGGCCGCCCGACCTTTGAACTAACCGGCGGGGCAAAGCGTCGTCTGCAGAAGATCACGCCGCCTGGCTATGAGGCGCGAATCGACCTGACCATAACGGACGAAGGACCCATGGCGCATGCCTTTGTGATCATCTCGGCGGTGGCGGTTGGCGGCGGATGACGGTGCCGGATGGCTGCGATGAAAAATTCGTCATGTTCCCCGCCGGCTTCGCACAAAGGCTTGTAATCTTTAGGTAAAACAAGGCTGCCTTGAGCCGCGGCGAAATTCCCCGTGGAATTGCTTGTAGGGGATGCAGCGGTTACAAGGTCCAACGGCGCGGGGGGCGATCCGCAGGACGAGGCCTATGAGCGTGCAGACCGGAACCAAAAAGAAAGAGAGCGGCTGGGGGAGACTGTCCGCGTTGTATTCCACGCCCTTATCATCGCGCTCGTTATCCGTACCTTCCTGTTCCAGCCGTTCAACATTCCGTCCGGTTCGATGATCCCGACCCTGCTGGTCGGCGATTATCTGTTCGTGTCGAAATATTCCTACGGCTTCACCCACTACTCGTTCCCGTTCTCGCCGCCGATCTTTTCCGGCCGTATCCTTGGCTCCGATCTCAGGCGCGGGGACGTCGTCGTGTTCCGCCTGCCGAAGGATGACTCGATCGATTACATCAAGCGCGTGGTCGGGCTTCCTGGCGACAAGATCCAGATGATCGACGGCGTATTGAATATCAACGGCGAACCGGTCAAGCGCGATCGCATTGACGATTTCATCACCGACGACGATGGCGCGGTGCAGCGCGTGAAGCAGTACCGCGAGACGATGTCGAATGGCGCCAGCTACAACACGCTCGATCTCACCGACAACGGTTTCTACGACAATACGCCGGTCTATAACGTGCCGCCCGACCATTATTTCATGATGGGCGATAACCGCGATAATTCCACCGACAGCCGCGTACTCAGTCAGGTCGGCTACGTTCCTTACGAAAACATCATCGGCAGAGCGCAGATCATTTTCTTCTCGATCAAGGATGGCACCCACGCCTGGGAAATCTGGCGTTGGCCGTGGGATGTGCGCTGGAGCCGGTTGTTCACTTTGGTCAGATGATCCGCCGCGGCAAAGCCACAACGCAACGCCGGGAAAAGTCGCCCGGAGAGGCCGAAGCCGCTCCCGAAAAGCAGCCAGCCCAATCGGCCGACGGCAAGGAACGCCGCCCGCGCCGGCGCGGCAGCGCGCTTGAAGAGCGCGTCGGTTATCGCTTCAAGGATCTTGCGCTGCGGGATAGCGCGCTCACCCACATTTCGGCGCTCAAAGGCGCGCGCAATCGTGCGGCATCGTACCAGAGGCTGGAGTTTCTCGGCGATCACGTGCTCGGTCTCGTGATCTCCGATTTGCTCTATCGCACCTTCCCCAAAGCCGATGAGGGCGAGCTATCGCGGCGGCTTGCCGATTTGGTGCGCAAGGAAACTTGCGCCGAGATCGCGGTGTCCATCGAACTCGGCTCGGCAATTCATCTCGGCTCCTCCGAGGCCAATGCCGGCGCCCGCAAGCGGCCTGCCATCCTTGCCGATGTGTGCGAAGCGTTGATCGGCGCCGTGTATATCGACGGCGGCTATCCGGCGGCAGAAACGCTGGTCCAGAAGCTGTGGGAGGTGCGGATGCAGGCGACCGCGCCGCCACAGCGTGACCCCAAGACCGTGTTGCAGGAATGGGCGCAGGGGCGCGGTCTGCCGACACCGATTTATCAAGAAGTAGCGCGCACCGGGCCGGATCACGCCCCGGTGTTTCGTGTCGCGGTGCAATTGCCGAACTTCGCGCCGGCCGAAGGCACCGCCCGCTCCAAACGTGCCGCTGAGCAGTTAGCCGCCGCCACCATGCTGGCGCGTGAACGCGTAAAGGTAAAGCATGACAAATAGCTGGCGTAATGGTTGAGCCTTCCGAGCAACGTTGCGGTTTTGTCGCGCTGATCGGTGCGCCGAACGTCGGCAAATCGACGCTGACCAATGCGCTGGTCGGTTCGAAAGTGTCGATCGTAACGCCAAAGGTGCAGACCACGCGCGCGCTGATCCATGGCATCGCCATCGTCGGCGCATCGCAGCTCATCCTCGTCGACACGCCCGGCATCTTTACGCCGCGCCGGCGGCTCGACCGCGCCATGGTGGGTACGGCCTGGGGCAGTGCGCATGAGGCTGACGTCGTTGCATTTTTGAAGGATGCCCATAAAGGACTAGGCGATGATGACGAAGCGGTCCTCAAGGCTCTCGGCGAAGTTCGTCCGCCCAAGGTGCTGGTGCTGAACAAAGTCGATGTCGCCGACAAGCCGTTGCTGTTGACGCTGGCGGAGAAGCTCAACGCGCGCGTCAAATTCGCCGCGACGTTCATGATCTCTGCGCTGTCCGGTGATGGTGTCGCGGACCTAAAAGACTTTCTTGCCGCTCATGTCCCGGCCGGGCCGTGGCTTTACCCGGAGGATCAGATATCGGACGCCCCGCTTCGCCAGTTGGCGGCCGAGATCACCCGGGAAAAGCTTTATCTGCGGCTGCATCAGGAATTGCCGTATCAGTCCACGGTCGAGACCGAGGTTTGGAAAGAGCTTAAGGACGGTTCCGTCCGCATTGAGCAGACGATCTATGTCGAGCGCGAAAGCCAGCGCAAAATCGTGCTCGGCGAGGCCGGTCAGACGATCAAGGCGATTGGAGCGGCTGCGCGGAAGGATATTGCCGAGGAGATTGAGCATCCGGTGCACCTCTTCCTGTTTGTCAAAGTGAGGGAAGGGTGGGGCGACGATCCGGAACGCTATCGGGAAATGGGCCTGGAATTCCCGAAGGAATAAGCTGTCATGGCTCCGCCGACGGGACCGCGCTTAGTCGCGCATCCCGATTATGGGTCCAGCGGGGCATTCAGTACTTGATTGTTGTGTTTATTGGATCATCCGCCTTCGCGGATGATGACAGTCGTACTAAATACTACGCATGCGGTGGACCGACGAAGGCATTGTTCTCGGCGTCAAACGGCACGGCGAGACCAGTGTTATTCTCGAGTTGATGACCGCAGAGCGTGGCCGGCATCTGGGCCTGGTGCGGGGCGGCGCTGGAACGCGGCTGCGCGGCGTGCTGCAGCCCGGCAATTCGTTGCGCGCCACGTGGCGGGCGCGGCTTGATGAGCATCTTGGCCTTTACTCAG
>Ga0302325_10005008_pt1 | contig 30444 bp, 24 predicted proteins | sample Palsa_T0_2_FD_201948 | JGI IMG/M metagenome (GOLD analysis project Ga0302325, IMG submission 201948) | Peat permafrost microbial communities from Stordalen Mire near Abisko, Sweden - Palsa_T0_2 | ecosystem: Environmental > Terrestrial > Soil > Palsa > Peat permafrost | place: Sweden: Abisko... | reverse complement strand
AGATCCCACAGCAGGCAGAACCCGGCGGAAATAGAGGGCATACAACTTGCCCATAAAACCGCCCGGCTCGCTGAAATCGAGGATGCCCAGCTCGCCGCCAGGCTTCAGCGTGCGGTAGAACTCCTCCAGGCCGGCCCGGTAGTTGGCCAGGTTGCGAAAACCAAACGCAGTGATAAGCAAATCAATCGACCCGGCGGGGAGGGGCAGATGCAGCGCATCCGCCTCCACAGCAACGGCTCCCCGGGGAACGAATTTTGCCGCCCCCCGCACCAGCATCTGGTGGGCGAAGTCCGCGGCCAGCACCGGCCGGCCATCCTTTGGCCGCCGCCGCAGCAAAGCCATCGTCATATCCCCGGTGCCGCAGCACAGATCCAAAACTTGTGCGTCACCCCGGGCGAGCACCTGGCGAAACGTACGTGCCGCCCGCCACCACCAAACCCGGTCAATATTGCAGGAGAGGACATGGTTCAGCAGATCGTAGCGTGGGGCGATCTGGTCGAACATGGAGCGCACGGCTGCGGCTGCGCTGGCCTCATCCCCGGTCCCCTCGGGTTGAGCTCCAGCCGCCACGACTACTTACCGCTTTCGGAGGGCCGTCGAATGTAGGCGATCCCCGCCAGCACTTCAGCGTCGCTGACATCCTCGACCACGACCGCATTGCCCAGACCCTGCAGCAGCACGAAACGCCGCACACCAGCCCGGTTCTTCTTGTCGCCGGCTGCTGCCTGGATCAGCCGTTTGGAGCTGACCGCGGGAAATGGCGGAGGCTGAAAATACCGGATCAAGGTCTCAATCCGGCGAACTTCGCCCTCTGTCACCATCTTGCGCTGACGGCTGATGTCGAGGGCTGCGATCATGCCCCACGCGATCGCTTCACCGTGCAGCAGCGCGCGATAACCGCTGGCCGCTTCAATAGCGTGGCCCAGCGTGTGGCCGAAATTGAGAAACATGCGCACGCCCATTTCTCGCTCATCCTGGCAAACGACATCGGCCTTGATGCTGATGGAAGCCGCGACCATTTTCTCCAGCGCCGCCGGGTCGCCCCCGTCGATTGCCTCGCGCTGGCTCTCGATAAAGCGGAAAAGCGCCGCATCGCGGATCAGCCCAGCCTTGATGCTTTCATAAATCCCCGCCCGCAGCTCCCGTTGGGGCAGGGTGTGGAGCAGCGAGATATCTGCCACCACGGCCTGCGGAGGATAGAAACACCCCACCAGGTTCTTGCCCGTTTGCAGGTTGACCCCGGTCTTGCCCCCCACCGAGGAATCCACCTGCGACAGCAGGGTGGTCGGTACCTGGACATAGTCGATGCCGCGCATATAAATCGCGCTGACAAACCCGCCCACATCCCCGGTAACCCCACCGCCAAAGGCGATCAGCAGCGACGACCGGTCGGCGCCCGCTTTGGTCATCTCCGTGGTCAGCCGTTCCACCTGGCTCATGCGCTTGTGACGCTCCCCCGGCGGTAGAAACAACACGATCGGTTCTCGGGGAGAAAGCGAAGCCTGCATCCGCTCCCCCCATAGCGCCCAGATCTCGGGCGAGGTAAGCACGAAAACCAGCTTGCGTGGGTTTCCGGCGAGCGCCGGAATGCGCGTCGATAAGGAATCCAGGATGCCGCTTCCCACGGAAACGGTATATTGCCCGAACTTGGTCGTGACGGAAATCTTGCGCACAGCTTAGTCCATCGTATCGCAATCCTCAGGCGTGGCTGGTGCGCGTGTTGATCAGCGAAGCCGCCGTGGCCGCCGCCACGATCACCACGATAATGCCGAGCGAGAGAGCGACCGGCACCTCGACCCATTTAGCCAACAGCATCTTGCCGCCCACGAACCCCAGAATGGCGGCCAGGCCAAAGTGAAGAAAATGCAGCCGGTCGAGCAGGCCGGCCAGCAGGAAGTACAACGCTCGCAGGCCAAGGATGGCGCAGATATTCGAGGTGTACACCACGAAGGGATGGTGAGAGATGGCCAATACTGCGGGCACGGAATCAATCGCGAATACCACGTCGACCAGTTCGATCGCCACCACCGCAAGGAGGAAGCTTGTTTTGGGGTTGCTACGCCAACGGATGGTCCATTCCGTAATCCAGCTAGCTGGAGCAGGCGCTGCGTCGGTCTTCTTTTTTGTTCGGAGCAGCCGCAACGCCGCAACCACCAGCAGGGCGCCGAAGAGGTACTGAATCCAGGCAAATCGTTCCAGCAGCGCGATGCCGGTAAAAATGAACACCCCGCGCATGATGATGGCGCCCACGATCCCCAGCAGCAAGGCCTTTCTTTGTGCTGTGGGGCTAAGGCCGAAGGAGCGAAACATCAGCAGGAAAACGAAAAGATTATCGATGCTGAGGGACAGTTCGATCAGGTAGCCGGACGCAAACTCAAGCCCTGTTTGGCGTCCTTGAGTATGGCCAATCCAAATTCCGAAGCACGTGGCGAGCGCCAGCAAAAACACGACAAAGAGAAAATTACGACGGTTTTGGGAAGACGCCTCCCCGCGACCAAGAACCGCAAGGTCGACCACAATCAGGACCAGCACTACGACGTGGAAACCTATCCAGTAAGCGATCGGAGCGCCATCGAGCATTATCCCAATGCTAGCCTACGCCGCGCCGCCGAAGAAAAACCGCAAATCTCTCCACCACGCTACGGAGGAGTCATGAGCCTGCGGCCCACCCAAGGTAATTTAAGGACGCCTCGGTCCGGCATCCACTGTCTATGGAACCGTTACCCTTTCCTTTGTCATCCCGACCGGAGGAGTCATGGGCCTGGGGCCCACCCAAGGTAATTAAAGACGCCTCGGTCCGGCATCCACTGTCTATGGAACCGTTACCCTTTCCTTGTCATCCCGACCGGAGCGAAGCGGAGCGGAGGGACCTGCGGTGCGCCTCGACCCCTCCCAAATTCCACGGAAACCCTACCGTTGGTTGAGCAACTGAATCGTCTCTAAAAACACATCGCCCACAATCGTCAAACTCTTCGCGCTCAGCTTATCCATGGTGTCCTGCGGAGTATGCCAAAACGCATTCTGATACCCATAATTGAAATCAATAATGTCCGCGCAAGGCACATTGCGCTGCATAAACGGGGTATGGTCATCCCCGACCGAATTCCGTTCCTGAAAAAAATAAGACTGGTCGCCGAACTTCGCCGCTGCCTGTCCCACCACGTCCAGCAGCCACGGCGTCGAACTCAAATCCCGCTCCACATCCAGATCACGATCCCCAATCATGTCAGCCAGCAAAAACGCCTTAATGTGTTTTAGAGTCCCATCCGCCTGCCACTTTTCCGCGAGATGCCGGCTGCCGTAGGCCGAATCTGCGTCGGTCCACTCTTTAACCGCCTCTTCCCCATCAAAAAACACCAGCCAAACGCTATATCCATCCAATTTCTTGCCCCGGAAACTATTGGCCAATTCGAGCAACAAACCCGTACTGGACCCACCATCATTGGCCCCCACGTATCCGGTATCTTTCAGCGGGTAGTTGGTGTCGTAATGGCTGGCCAGGACGATCACACCGTCCTTGCTCCCGGGAAACTTGACGATGTAATTGGTCATCCCCATCGGCCCCGCAGGCGTCGATACGGTGAAGCTATCCTTCACCAGCTCATCTTTAGCAAACTGTTTTTCCAGGAGAGCCTGCGCCTTGGCGTGTCCCTTGCTCCCCACCCAACGCGGACCGGTAGCGACGAACTCCCGGGTGTAAGCCAGCGCCCGGTCACCATCAAACCGGGGAAGCGGCGCCTGGGCCCGGGCCACCCCGCAAATCACGAAGCAGAGAACCGCAGCAACAACCCTCATGTTTGCTCTTTGAGCCGGTTTCTCCGCGTCGGGTGGACCATATAAGCGACCCCGATACTCAACAGGTAAAGCACCAGCATCGGCGCGGCAAACACGCACATGGTGAGCACATCCGGGGTAGGGGTAATGATCGCGGAGATGATGAAAATCACCAGGATGGCGTAGCGAATATTCTTCCACAACCACCCGGCGCTCACGATGCCGAACAGCGCCAGAAAAAACACCAGGATCGGTAATTCAAACGTGACCCCCAGCCCCAGAATCACGGTCATGAATAGTTGAGTGTATTCGCTCACCGTCACCATGGGCCTGAACTGAGAGCCGTAGCCAATCAGAAAAGTCAGCGCACCCGGATAGACATAGTGATAGCCAAAAAACGCACCTGCCAGAAACAGGCCAACCGTGGCCGTCATGAAGGGCAGAATGTAGCGTTTCTCCTGCCGGTAAAGACCAGGAGCGATGAACAACCACACCTGAAACAAGATGAAGGGCGAGGCCATGATAGCCCCGCACACCAGGCTGATTTTGATATAGAAGTTGAACGGATCTACCGGGTTCAAATAAACCAGGTGGGAGTCCAGGTTGTGTGCCTTGAGCGCCGCGGTGATGGGCTTCACCATGAACGCGGAAAGCCTTTCGCGGACAGCGTAAGCAATAAAGAAACCGACGATCAGGTAAACGCCAGAATGAATGATGCGCTTGCGCAATTCCTCCAGGTGTTCCAGGAGGCTCATGCCTGGCAATTCGGCTCTTTCTGTCACTGCCATTCGGGCCCGGTCCACAATGTCAGTCATGTTGGGTGACTGCCTGCTCCGGCTCACGCTCGAGGCCGTTGCTCGCCAGTTCCGGGTGGTCTCCCGCGACTGCCTTCAGTTCCGCCACTTCTTCTTCCACCGGGATCACCCGCGAGGACGGGCTTTCCGTGCTGACCGTAGTCCCGTTGCTCGGGGGCCGGATCGTCAACGCTTCTGAGCTGGATTCCGCCGCCGGCGTTGGGGTCACCGGCGGGGCGGCAATCTGCTTTTGGCGATCCGCCACATCGGCCGCGCGCAACTCTTCCTCGATCTGCATCTTGAACTCATTGCTGGCGCGTCGGAACTCGAGCACCAGCTTGCCCAGTTGCCGCCCGATTTCCGGCAGTTTTTTGGGGCCAAAGACAACCAGGGCCAGTCCGAAAATGAAGATAGTGTCCGAGAAACTCATCGCACAGTCATGATACCTGCCCCGCCAAGCCGCCACAAATCAGCCAGCCCACGCAGATTTCCGCCTGTTCGGGGTGTATTAACATAGGGGTTAGCCGAAGGTCGTATCGATGAAGACATTCTCCCTTGACGAGGCGCAATCTCTCCTGCCCATCCTGGAATCCCTGCTCCGGCGGGCGATCGATGCCAAGGCGAGTGCCAGTCTGGTGGAAGCCGAGCTGCAGATGCTCAGTCAGAACATCTTCCTCTCCGGGGGCATGCTGGTGGATGTTGCTGCCGTGGCCCATAAACGCATGTCTCAGCGCACCTCAGTCCAGCAAGCCCAGGATGCAATCCAGGAAATCGATTCCATCGGCGTCCAGGTAAAAGACCTCGACAAGGGCCTGCTCGATTTCCCCTGCCAGGTCGGAGAGCAGATCGTCCTGCTCTGCTGGCAACTAGGCGAAGCAAAAATCGACTACTGGCACACCGTAGAAGCCGGCTTCCAGGGTCGGCAACCCCTCGATGAGCGTTTCCAGAAGAGCCGTCCCGAAAGACCCAACTAAAGCTCCCGGCAGCTCCCCTGAGGCCCGCCATTTGCTCCTGCGGGGCAATCACGACTCTGCGTAAAACCCTTTTGTTCTTCGTGATAGTAGGGCGAAGCCTGATCAACTTTGGGCAGCGTTATGAGCGGGCGAAGCCGATTTTGTCGCAGATACATCATTCCGTAACACTACGTTTGCTACCGTGGTGTCGGCTTTTGCTTACCCATCCAGTGGCCGGCGGCGGTCGGCGCCCCGGCACGAAGGAGTGCCTTATGAATGGTCGCCGTACCAGCATGGTTCGCGCAACGGGACGCGCCGCGGCGTTAACCGCCGGGATGGCGCTATTGACGTTCGCGGCGCATTCGGCTTCCCTGACTCTCTCCGAAACAGGTTCTACCCTCATCCTCCCGCTGTTCAAAGCCTGGGTTACCGCATACTCAAAAGTTGATCCTGATCTGAACATCACGCTTGGTGCTACTGGCTCGCAGGCCGGCATCGATCAGGCCATCGCAAATCAGGTGCAGATCGGCACATCGGACGCCTACATGTCTGACAACGAGGCGATGGCGCACCCGCACATCCTCAACATTCCGCTCGCCATCTCGGCGCAGACGGTGGTAGCCAACCTGCCCGAGCTGCGAGGCGGCACCCTGAAACTGAGCGGCCCGGTGCTGGCTTGCATTTATGCCGGCACGATTCGCGAGTGGGATTCGCCGCAAATCGCGGCCATCAATCAGGGCGTCCCCTTGCCACATCACGCGATCCAGCCCATCCGTCGCTCCGACGGCTCGGGAGACACCTTCGTCTTCACCCAATTCCTGACTTTCTCCACCCCCGATCAACAGCACCTGTCGTCCAGGGATTTCAATTGGGAAGGCAAGATCGGCTACGGCACGACGGTGCGCTGGCCCTCGGTACCGGGTAGTCTGACCGCATCCGGCAACCAGGGCATGGTGCAGACACTTGCCAACACACCGTATTCCGTGGGCTATCTTGGGGCGAGCTTCCAGGCCGATGCGGGCAAGGCCGGTCTTCAAACCGCGATGCTGGAAAACCAGGATGGGAAGTTCTTGCTCCCGAACCCGGCCACGGTTACCGCTGCCGCTGCCGCACTCACCCCCCGCACACCGGCCGATGAACGTCTCACTCTCGTGTTCGCGCCGGGGCCTGATTCGTATCCGCTTATCAACTACGAGTACGCCGTTGTCTCGGCCAAACAGCCGAACCCACAGATGGCGGAGGCTATCAGCAACTTTCTCCTCTGGTGCATTGGACCGCAGGGTGGCAATGCGCGGAGCTATCTCGAACCGCTGCATTTCATGGCCTTGCCAGTGTCGATCCGTGCTCTCAGTGAAATACAGATTGCCAAAATCCGCTAGGCGCCGGGATCGGTTGCGCCATCCATCAAGGAGATTGCTATGTCGAATGTTGCCCAACCCGCCGGCTCTCGAACAGTGCAGGACTATATAGACGAGCTGCCGATGTGGCCGGACGGTACCCGGCTGCATTCCAACCCCATGACCTCGATGCAGTGGCGTATATGGATGTTGGCCGCCGCCGGCAAGTTCTTCGAGGGGTTTGTGGTTTTCATGACCGGCGTCGCATTGCCGCTGATTGCTCGCCAATTCAATCTCACCGCCGGCCAGAACGGCTTCATCAGCGCCGCGAGCTTGTGCGGAATCCTGATCGGCGCAGTCGGCCTGGGCAGCTTGTCGGATCGGTACGGCCGCAAGTCCATGTTCATTGTGGAGATGATTATCTTCACCGCGTTCCTTGGCGCCGCCGTGTTCTGCACAAATTTCGTGTCCCTGGTGATTTGCCTCTTCGGGCTCGGGCTGGCCCTGGGTTGTGACTATCCGACGGCGCACATGATCATTTCCGAGAACATCCCCAGCACCAGCCGAGGCAAATTGGTGCTGGGCGCGTTCGCCTTCCAGGCAGTGGGTGCCTTGGGCGGCACCGCGGTCGGGTATGCCGTGCTGGTCATGATGCCTGATCTCAATGCCTGGCGCTGGATGTATGCGACTGCGGTCATTCCCGCTCTTCTGGTCACCATCGGCCGTTTCTACGTCACCGAGAGCGCGAACTGGCTCCACTCTCGCGGCTCTGTCGATCGGGCCATGGTCGCTGCGAGCCGGCTGCTGAAGCGAACCCCGCAATACCCAACGAATATCGTCCTATCGCACCAAGGGGCCGCCGGTGAGTCCCATGGGGGCGGTTCCTTCTTGGATTTGTTCAAAAAACGCTACCGCCGGGCGACCATCCTCGCTTCGGTGCCATGGTTCCTCCAGGATCTCAGCACCTATGGCATCGGCATCTTCGTACCGACCATCCTGGCCGCAGCGCTGGGCAAGGAGGCCGACCATGTCCGGAGCCTCAAGGATCTCATCGCGAACGATATCCTGGCCGCCAGGGGAGCGGCGTTGATCACCATGCTGCTGATCGTCGGCATCATCTTTGCCGTTTTGCTGGCTGACAAGCTGGGCCGGATCCGGCTGCAAATCATCGGCTTCGTCGGCTGCGCCGTTGGATTGTTGCTGGCCTCGCTTTCGGTTGATGTCAGCGGTGGACTTAAAACCATTCTGATCTTCGCCGGCTTCATGTTATTCAACTTCATGACCAATCTGGGCCCGAATGCGCAGACCTACCTGCTGGCCGGTGAGGTATTCCCGACCGCAGTCCGCGGTAAGGGGGCCGGGTTCGCGGCAGCCTTTGCCAAGATCGGCGCGGTCGCAACCGCGTTCTTATTTCCTATCCTGCTGGTCTCCATCGGCACCCGCTGGCTGCTTTACGGCCTGATCGTCGCTTCGCTGCTTGGGGCAGTAGTGACCTGGATGTACCGCATCGAAACCGCGGGGGTCAATCTCGACCGGATCGGCGAGACAGCAACCAGCGAACCGGAAGACCGCCGCAGGGCTGTCGCTTAACCCCCGACAGACGATTTTCGCAAGCCTCGGTGTTACCTGCGGCAGGAGTTCCTCGCCGGGGCTGCGGCCCATCTGGACGTTGTCTTCGCCGCTTACGACCTTAGTAGCCGCTACGTCCGTCTGCCTCTTTCCCGGTCCGGCGCAATCACCGGGGAAGAGAAGGGCCTCTTCGCCCCCCCGAAGATGAAGAGGCTTTTCCCGGAAGCGATCAACGCCCCTTCCAACCAGCAAATCTCCCATCATGGACCGCCGCCAGGGTTACTAATTCGACCCCATCCCGTCTCTCTGATTAACCTCCTCCAACCCTCCCCCCGCGACTGTTAGACTGCAACCGGCCCGTCGATGAACGACAAGCAGAACAAACACGCTAGCCTGACCCTCCTGCTCGGCACGCTGATCACCGATCGGCAAGGCCGCGTCCAGGGCCGCCTCAAAGATGTCGCCGTGGCCACCGGGCCCGCCGCGGGCAATGTCGCGGGCCTGCTGCTCAAAACGCGCGAGGGAACCAGGCTGGTCGCGGTGAAAGACGTACTGCCAACCCCGGCCGGAACCCTGGAACTGCGCGAGGATGCCCTCCTTCAACCCCTTCGCGGCGACGAGAACCTGCTCCTCCTGCAGCAAGACGTCCTCGACCGGCAAATCATCGACGTGCACGGGAGAAAAGTAGTGCGGGTGAACGACATAGACCTGCAGTGGTATTTGCAGGCAGGCCGCGAGGGACTGCGCGTGTCTGAGGTCGCAGTCGGACTCCGTGGCGCCGTACGCAGGCTGCTCAAAGGCACGATGCCCAGGCATACCCTGGAAAAGTTCGCCATGCGCTTCCGCGCCAACATCATTCCCTGGGAATTTGTCGACCTGATCGAAGTCGACCCCGCTCGCCGCGTGAAGCTGAAGATCGAACATGCTCGCCTTTCTCACATGCATCCCTCAGACCTGGCGGACATCCTCGAAGACCTTCCCCCTCCCGAGCGTGAGGCCATCTTCGTTTCTCTCGATGAGGGGGTAGCCGCCGAAGCGCTCGAGGAAGTAGAGCCTCGCCTGCAGAAATCCCTGCTCGAATCCCTCGACTCCGGCCGCGTGGCCGACATCGTCGAAGAAATGGATCCAGGCGCCGCCGCCGATCTGCTGGCCGAGCTCTCCGACGAGCGTTCAGAGGCCATCCTCGAGGAAATGCAGCCGGAAGAGCGGCAGGAAGTCGAGGATCTGCTCGAATTCCGCGAGAACTCCGCCGCCGGTAGAATGACCACCAGCTGCGTGCAGGTCGCCTCTACCGCCACGGTACGGGAGGCCGTCCGGGCATTGCGCGAATTCGATGGAGATCCCGAGGGCGTAACCGAAATCTATCTCACCGGGAAAGATGATGTGCTCGAAGGCGTTGTCCCATTGTCTCGACTGATCCTGGCCCTCCCGGAAACGCGCGTGGCCGTTCTGTCCGAGCCACGCATTATCTCGAGTCCAGCGGAAGCTCATCAGGACGACGTAGCGGAACTGTTCGACAAGTACAATCTGCATGCGCTGCCGGTGGTCGATACTGCCAATCGTTTAGTGGGCGTGGTCCAGGCGGACCATGTCATTGCCTTCCTGCGCGCGAAACAATGATTCATTTGCTGCTTTGCTGTAAAGCGTTAACGAATTCAAATTGAAAGCTTCACCCTGACCGATGCTCAAGCGCTGGCGAATCCGGATACTGCTCTTCCTCGCCGTGCTCGGCCCCGGCTTTATCACCGCCAACATCGACAACGACTCCGGCGGCATCCTCACCTACTCCAATGCCGGAGCTCAATTCGGCTACACCCTGCTGTGGACCATGATCCCCATCACCATCGCCTTGCTCGTGGTGCAGGAAATGTGTGCCCGCATGGGAGCAGTGACTGGCAAGGGCCTGAGCGATCTCATCCGCGAAGAGTTCGGCCTGCGCATGACCTTCCTGTTGATGTTGCTCCTGCTGGTCGTCAACTTCGGCAACGTCATGGCCGAATTCGTCGGCATCGCCGGCAGCCTGCAGTTGTTCCATATCAGCAAATACGTCTCTGTGCCGGCCAGCGCCTTGACCATCTGGCTCCTGGTGGTCAAGGGAGATTACAAGCGCGTCGAAAAAGTCTTTCTCGCGGCGTCCGTTTTCTATATCGCGTATATCGTCACCGGCGTCCTTTCCCAGCCCAGCTGGCACGATGCCATGGTGGCCACGGTGGAACTGCCCCGAGGCTCAATCTGGCACTCTAAAAGTTACATTTACATGATCGTGGGTGTGATCGGCACCACCATCTCACCCTGGATGCAGTTCTATTTGCAATCCTCCATCGTCGAGAAGGGCGTCACGGCAAAGAGTTATCCGGCCTCGCGTCTCGACGTCATCATCGGATCGTTCTTTACCAACATCGTGGCCTGGTTCATCGTGGTTGCCTGTGCTGCCACTCTGTTTGCCCACGGGATGGGAGCGATCAAGGAAGCGGCAGACGCCGCCGAAGCCATGAAACCTCTGGCCGGACAGTACGCGTTCTTGTTGTTCGCTGTCGGCTTGTTCAATGCTTCCTTGTTTGCCGCTTCCATCCTGCCCCTCTCCACCGCCTACACCATTTGCGAAGGACTGGGTCTCCAGTCCGGTCTGGACGGCGGTTTCAAAGACGCGCCGGTCTTCTACTGGCTGTACACGCTTCTCGTTGCCGGGGGAGCCATTGCCGTTCTGTTTGTTCCCAACGGCAAACTCATCAGCATGGTCATCCTGTCGCAAGTGTTAAATGGCGTGCTCCTGCCCCTGGTCATCGTCTTCATGCTGCTGCTGATCAATCGCAAGGACCTGATGGGTGAATATGTAAACTCAGGCTGGTTCAACGCCGTAGCCTGGCTGACCGCGGCGGTGGTTATTGTGTTGTCACTGGTCATGATGTTTACCAGCGGTTCGACCTAGTGCCTGTAATACGATAAAAGTCCAGGGTCTATCCCCGGGGTTCATTCCAGGATCTATTTTGGACGTCCAAACTGCCCCCATCCCCGAAGCCGCTCAGCAGCAGCCCCTGGCGAAGCGAAGCACTCCATCGGCTCTCGGCTGGACGCTTTTGTTCTTCGCGCTAACCTGGGCAGTGTTGTATGGACTCTGGCGCGGGCTGCCCTACCTGAAGAATGGCTCCGACGTGGTATTCAGCGCCAAGCTGCAATGGGAACACCACGGCCAGGTATTTCCCGCCGACCCAGCTGTCACCCGCGTATTGATTTTCGGCAACAGCAAGATCCTGGCCGGCTTTGTTCCCGCTTGGTTCGACCACTTGTTCGACCAGATGAGCTCGGCCGGCCACCTCCATGTTTCGTCTTTCAATTCAGGCTTTCCCGGGAGCGATTTATTCTTGCCGCCTCTCCAGGCCATGTGTGCGCGCGGGCAGGCTCCCAACGTGCTGCTCATGACGCTGCCGTGGAGCCGCGATCCCCGGCCACGCGGCATTTTCCATTTCATTCCCGACGACCACGCCGTCATCGACGAGCTTTTTCCCTTCCGCAATTTCCTCCGCGATCTGACTGCCTTTCTGCTCGCCGCACCCAGCCACGGCGGGGTGATGAGCTACTATCGCGAGTCGGAAGACAACGAGCGCGAGGTAATCGCCCAACGCGGCTACCATCTCATCACCGAGCAGAGCCATTTCGCCGGAGGGCGCCTGCCCGACGATTTTCATCTCGCTTCAGACCAACCGATGCAGAGACTTCCCCGCGAGGCGCCATCGCCAAGCGCGCAGATTGCGCAACTCAATCAATTGCTCCGCCAATATCACATCGACTGTTACTTTGTACCCTTCTACCTCCGCGAGGGAGAAGCCGCGCCGGCGGAAGCCAGGGACGCAGTTTTCGCAGCCCAGGTTGAGCAGGCCACTCCCTGTAAGCTGCTCGGTCCTGACTACTACCTCTACCCCAACCGGCTGTTTGCCGATCAGACCCACCTCAACCAGGCCGGCGCGCGTGTATATACGGAAGCGTTGTTTCAGCTGCTGAAGGACAGTCCCCATGCTCTTCAATAGCTTTCAGTTTCTGTTCTTTTTCATCCTGGTGTGGTTGTTGTTTCTGGTCACCCGCGGGACCACACGAAAAATCATCCTGCTCGTCGCCAGCTACTACTTCTATATGTGCTGGAGCACCCGCTACATCTTCGTGATCTGGGGCATCACGCTCATCGACTACGTGGCCGGTCTGCAGATAGAAAAAGCGGAGCTGCCCGCGCGTCGCCGTTTGTACCTGGGCCTGAGTCTCTTCTGCAACATCGGGTTGTTGGTCCTGTTCAAATATTTCAACTTCCTGACCGGCTCCTTTCGCAGCGCGTCGCACCTCTTCGGTCTGCGCTATGACCCGCCGTTGCTGGCGATCATTCTGCCCGTCGGCCTTTCCTTTCACACCTTCCAGGCCATGAGTTACACCATCGAGGTGTACCGGCGCAGAGTGCCGGCAGAAAAAAATCTGCTGGAATACGCGTTGTACGTAGCCTTCTTTCCCCAAATGGTGGCCGGGCCCATTGAGCGCCCGTACGAACTGCTGCCCCAATTTCATCGCGAGCCAGGAGTCACCTTCGAAGGTGTTCGCGCGGGGATGGTGCAGGCGTTATGGGGCCTGTTCAAGAAGATGGTGTTGGCGGACAACGTAGCCGATTTTGTAAAGCTCGTCTACGACACCCCGCGGCATTACGACGGATCCGCGCTCATGCTGGCGACCGTGCTGTTTTCCGTCCAGATCTACTGCGATTTTTCCGGCTACACCGATATAGCGTTGGGCCTGGCGCGCATGATGGGCTACGAGCTGCGGATCAATTTCATGCAGCCCTACTTCAGCCGTTCGGTGGGCGAGTTCTGGAGACGATGGCATATCTCGCTCTCCACCTGGTTCCGTGACTACGTCTATATTCCCTTGGGTGGGAACCGTGTAAAGCTATCCCGCCACTATGCCAACCTGATGATCACCTTTGTCATCAGCGGCCTGTGGCATGGCGCCAACTGGACCTTCGTCATCTGGGGTTTCCTGCACGGCATCTACCTGATCGTTGCCCAATCGACCGCCCCACTGACCGCGCGACTCGGCGCGATGCTCGCCGTCGATCGTGCACCCCGGCTAACCGCCGTCTGCAAGACGGTGGTGACCTTCAGCCTGGTGACCTACGCCTGGATATTTTTTCGCGCCAACACCGTAGCCGACGCCTGGTTTATCGCCACCCATCTCCTACCCCCGGGAAGGCTGGATCCGGTGCTGCTGAAGGTCGGCGGGTTCAGCCGCGCCACAGCTCCCTACCTGGTCTTCTCGATCGTCGCCATGTTCCTGGTTGAGTGGTGGATCGCCCATCCATCAAGCACGCCGCGAATCTGGGCCCGGCCCGCCATTCGTGCCCTGGCCTACAACGCCTGTCTCTACGCCATCGTCTTCTTCGGCTTCTTCGGCCACCGCGACTTCATCTACTTCCAATTCTGAAAATGCAGCCGACCTTTTCGGTAGCCAAATTGACGAATATGGTCGACGAGCACAGTCCCGAAGAGCCTGCCCTGCCAACTCCTTGTCGAAGGGTGACGGCTGAACTTCAGCCCCGTCCAAATTAGGCTTGAAAGATGCCTCGGTTCAGCAACCGCCCTTTCCTTGCAACGACCCTCTCCTTTTTGTCGAACGGTGACGGCTGAACTTCAGACCTGTCTAAATTAGGTTTGAAAGATGCCTCGGTTCAGCAACCGCCCTTTCCTCGCAACGACCCTCTCCTTTTTGTCATCCCGAGCGAAGCCGAGGGACCTGCGGTGCGCCATTCGTGTGCCCCGCTCCTACCGGCCCACAACCTCCACCAATCATCACCGAATCCTCATGAAACACCATCCGCTTCTTTGCTCGGGATGACAAGGAAAGGGCAGCGGTTCATAAAGACCGGTTGCTGAACCGAGGCATTTTTCAAATCGAATTTGGACAACTCTTAGCCCAGGACGCAGTCCCGGGTACGCGTCGGAAACATGATCGAGTCCCGAAGAGCCTGCCCTGAGCTTGTCGAACGGGGACGGCTGGAAGGTCCTAAAGCAGCCTGCCCGCGGCCAACTCACGAATGAGTATTCGATCTGCAGCCAAAAAATCATACCGCGTCAACTCACGCAGCGGGCACCACCGAAGATCATTAAAAATCCGGTTCGTCATCTCACCGGCAAACTGGTAAACCGCAAAAAACTGCAGATCAATCGCACTTCCGCTGCGATACGTATGGCGCGTGTGCGCCACCCTGTTCCCGATATCCGCGGCGATGCCTAACTCCTCATCCAACTCCCGCCGCAGGGCTTGTTCCGCGCTTTCCCCGTCCTCAACCTTTCCCCCGGGAAACTCCCATTTCAAAGCCATCGGCTGATCTGGCCGCCGTTGACAAATCAGTACCGTCTGCTCCCGCAGGATCAGTGCGGCCACCACCAGCCGAACTACCTTCGCGTCCGTTCTTGGCCGCCTCGAATCTCTCTGCACGCTCATGTAATTTTAGACGTTGCTACCGCAAGACCGTCTGGTTGCAGGCATCGTACGCCTTGCGCGGCCGCAAAAATCTCCGGATGAATAGCGCCGGCCAGCGCCCGAAGTCCCTGCAAAAGGTTGGGTGCGGGAGTATTCAAAAACTCGTCCGGAACGCAATAAACACGGCCTTCCCGCACCGCGCGCAGCGACTGCCACTGCCGCTTCTCGATCACCCGGGCCAGAGGAACCCGGTCTCCGGCGCCGCACCACGCAAACACGAGCACATCCGGATCCTGGGCGGCGATCGCGGCAGCATCTGTCACCGAGCCCGGCTTCCCCAGAAACCGCCCGCCAGCTGCGGAAACCAGCTCGGCGACCCAGGTCTGAGAATGAATAAGCGGTTTGCCCCACTCCTCGCAATAGACCAGCGGCGTCTCAGCCGTAGAAACCGCATCCTGCGTAGACGCGATCGCGCCCATCATTTCCTCGACCATCGCCGCAGCTCGATCCTGCGCGCGCAGAATATCGCCCAGAAGCCGGATGTCCTGATAAACGTCAGCCAGCGAGTGTGGCGCGAGCGTCAGCACTGGGACGCCGCATTTCAGGATAGCGGCCAGCGATTCCAACCGGTACGGAACCGACGCAACCACCAGATCGGGCGAAGCCGAGAGGATTTCCTCGGTGTTCGAAGACCACGAATCAGCGATCACTTTCAGGTCACGTTCGCGCAACGAAGGAACCGCCTGCAGGCAGTAACGAGTGCAGGCGACCAGAGAGTCGAGGCAGCCCAGGTGGTCGAGCGTGAGGCTTACGCTGGGCTGTAGCGCGGCAACCCGCAGGCCACGACTGAACCGCTGCGCCATCATGCCGAGGAGGGCAGAGTGCCTTCCGGATAAAAGATGGGCCATCCATGCTTGCCTGCGATTTGCAGCAAAGCCGGCGTGGGGTTCACGGGATAGGCCTGTCGTGCAATCTCCAGCATCGCAGCATCGTGTACCGAATTCCCAAACACCACATCAGGAGCCGCGACGCCGGCTGCGACCAACGAACTGGCTTTACCCTCGCCTGTGGGAACATCGACCAGCTTGGTGGTAATGACCCCGTTGACCACCTGGGCCCGCGCAGAAATCACTCGCGAGGGAGGCACATGGAAGCTGCGCACGCCCTCTTCGATCACCCAGTTATTGGTCGAGCTGACTACCCATATCTCTGTCCCGCGCTCGGTCAACGCGGCCACCAGGGAGTGCATTTCAGGGAAGATCCTGTCCGTGAAGCGCGATTGAAAAAATGCGGCAGCGGCCCGGCGGACTTCCGTTTCGCTCAGGCCGTCGTAGATCTGAACCATTTCCCCGCACATGGCGAGTTCTGAAACCGTGCCAGCACGATAGAGCCGGTACCGGGAATCGATCCAATCGCTGGCGTTGCGAGAGACGATGCCCTCCTCGATCGACCACACCATGAAGTCGTATCCCGAGTCCCCATCCCACAAAGTTCCATCGCAGTCGAACACGGCCACTGCCGGCTCTCGGGAGAGAACGGAATCGCTGAATTCTTGGGGGGAAAGAGGCGTGATATGTGTGGACTTGCTGCTAGTCAAACCGGAGGTCGCTCCTGGCGGGGCACCGGCCCCTGCTGTGTATTGTCGGCGATCTGCTGCAATTTTGCACTTCCGGCATGAAGAACCGATGAAATCGGACCCTTATGGCGCATAAGGCGCTTAGGCGCAACTTCCACCCAAAGGGCGCTTAAGGCGCACACTTCCACCCAAAGGGCGCATAGGGCGCTTAAGGCGCACACTTCCACCCCGCCCAAGTCCCGTAGGGACGGAACAATCTGTAGCCCGGCACGGCAGTGCCGGGAAATGGAAAGAGAGAATTCCGAGTCCCGTCAGGGACGGCACAAACGCCGCTCCCGCAATCAAATCGCGCGCACCGCTGCCTCTCTTGGTTCCTACCCCGGGCCGCCTCTCGATCGAGCCTGCGGCAAGCGGATAATCAAACTTGTGCCCGCCGACAACCAGTCCGGCATCACGCGTCAGTACCTTACCTACCTGCGGGTCGAAAAAGGGCTCCGCCCGCTGACCTGCGAAGCCTACCAGCGGGACCTCTCCTTGTTCGCCGAACATCTGGAAGGAACCCACGCACTGCCGCTCACCGCCGGGCAGGCGCAGGTAGCCGGGTTCCTCGAACACTTACAAAAGCACGGAGTGCAGTCGCGTTCGATAGCGCGCAAGCTTTCCTGCCTGCGCGGCTTCTACAAATGGCTGCTGCTGGACAAACGAATCGGGCACGACCCGACCGTGAACCTCGAATCCCCAGCCTCCTGGAAGGTTCTCCCCAAGGCGCTGGCCCAATCCGAGGTGGAGCGCATGATGGAGCAGGCTGGAACCGCAGCCGATCATCCCCAGGCGGATGCAGTAGCCCTGCGCGATCGAGCCATCGTGGAGATGCTGTACGCCGGAGGGGTGCGCGTCTCTGAGCTTACCGGGCTCAGCGTCGAAGATCTCTCCCTGGCAGAGGGACGCATGCTGGTCCGCGGCAAAGGCGACAAGGAGCGCATTGTCCCCTTGGGGCGGATGGCCGTCGAGGCTCTGGAAGCTTACTTGACCCGGGGCCGGCCCGGGCTAGCTATCCGCCCCCGCGAAAGCCGGCTGTTTCTCTCCGTGCGCGGCGCCGGACTCACCCGGCAGTGGGTGTGGCATCTGGTGAAGCGTCTGGACGCCCGCGCCAGCCCCCACGTCATGCGCCACAGTTGCGCCACCCACATGGTGGAGAACGGAGCCGATCTGAGAACTGTGCAAACCCTGCTCGGGCACGCCGACATCTCGACCACCCAGGTCTACACCCACCTCGCCCTTGGCCGGCTGAAAGCAGTCCATCGCGCCCACCATCCGCGGGCCACCCGGAAGGCGGCCAAATGAAGCCGCAACCGGTGCTCCTGGCAGAGCAATTTCTAGCCATGCTGGCGCATGAGCGCGCCGCCTCCCCGCATACCTTACGTGCCTATCAGCGGGAAATCGGCAATTTCGCCGCCTATCTGGTCGAGCAGCGAGGGACGAACGTCGAAATGCATAGCATTGACCATCTGCAGATTCGCGGCTATCTGGGCGAACTTTACGAACGTGGATTGGCCAAGGCATCCGTAGCCAGGTCCCTGGCGGCCGTCCGGTCCTGGTTCCAGTGGATGGCGAGAGCCGGGCACGTGACCAGTAATCCGGCGTCGCTGGTGGCGACCCCGAAGCTGCCCAAGCATTTGCCCCGGGTCCCATCGATCGAGCAGATGAACCATCTGGTGGAAACCGCCTCCTCGGAGGAGGTAGCAGCCTGGCCGGAGCGCGATCGCGTCATCTTCGAGCTGCTATACGGCTGTGGCATCCGCAACGCCGAGCTGGTGGGCCTGAACCTGACCGACGTCCACTGGGCGAGGGAAGTGATCCTGGTCCGAGGCAAAGGGAGGAAACAGCGCTATGTGCCCTTAGGAGATGCGGCTGCAGACGCAATCCGGGCCTATCTCCCCTCTCGGGGCATCAAGCTTGCGGGGAAGGCAAATGAAGCTCTGCTGTTGAATCTGCGCCTGAGGGGAACCGGGCGCCTGACGACCAGAAGCGTAGGCAGGATCGTCAAGCAAATCTCGCTCGCCAAGGGACTGCCGGCCGAGATCCACCCCCACACCCTACGCCACGCCTTCGGCACCCACATGCTGGAAGAAGGCGCTGATCTAAGGGCCATCCAGGAACTGCTAGGCCACGAACGCCTCTCAACCACCCAGCGCTACACCCAGCTAACCGTCGGTCAAGTCACCCAAGTCTACGACCGGACCCATCCGCGGGCAAAGTAGAGAAAAACCTGCGGTTTTTTGGACCCAACTCTCAGTGTCTCTAGGATTCGAACCAGCTGTATTTCAAGCCCCCTGACAAAGCCGTCATCCTGAGCGAAGCGCTTCGCAGATCTGACGCAAAAAGAAGGCTTTATTGCGCGGAGTCGAAGGACCCCGGCGATGCTTGTTGGCAAATGCTCTTGGGGGCTTTCCGGCCGCAAACTACACCGGAAGATAAAAAAGTCACAGACTCCGAACAGAGCGGAGCCGAGGGATCTGCAGATTCCCGGCTCATAGTGTGAAAAACGCCTAGAGCGAAGCGATCGCCGAAGCCTCATCCCGATGCAGGGCCGCATACTTCGTAATCCCGACCATCGTGAACACCTTCTGAAAATGCGGCGTCAACCCAAACGCAGCGATCGTCTGATCAGCCTTGTTCGCTTCCATCAACATCTGGATCACCAAAGCGATCCCACTCGAATTGATGTACTCCACCTTAGAAAAATCAATCAGCACCGGGCGGCTCTTGGTCACGCCCTCGTAGGTCCCCAACACCGTATCCCGGGAACTACTGGAAATATCGCCCGTAAAGCGAAGAACGGTGACCGGCTGCCCTTTTGCACCCAGAACTTCATCAACCTTAGCTTTTGTCTCCGTCTGCACTCTACTCACTCTCCTTGGCCAGCCTGATGACCAATCGTACGTAGCTTCCTTTGCCCGGGCTTCCTTTGACCCACTCCGCCTCATCCACCAGCGACTGGATCAGGAACATACCCATGCCTCGGGGATCCTCTTCGCCATGCATCTTGCGGTCGATGTCCGGTTTGGAAGGCGCCTTGGCGATACCAGAGCCAGTGTCCATCACTTTTACTTCCAGCGCTTCATCGCTGGCGGAGAGGATAACTCCGACGCAGAGATTCCCATCAAGCTGGTTTCCGTGCTCGATGGCGTTGATGCATGCCTCGGCCAGAGCGGTCTTCAAGTCTTCGATGCGATCGTCGGGAAAGCCCATGAGCTTGGCCACGCTGGCCGCCGTGCCCATGGCGACTTTTTCGAAGCCCAGCCGCGATGGGAGCTTTACTTCCACCGCCGTGCCCCTGGTTTCAACCATTTTTGCTCTCTCCCAGCTACGCAGTTCACAGTAGGTTTACACCGAAGTGAAAAAACTTCACGTGGTTTTCCGCCAAAGAAAACCACACCTCGCAAATGCTGGTGGCGCCCGGTAACTGTGAAACTGCGTCTAGCCCTGCATGCGCACCAACGCCAGCGCCGTCATATCGTCTTGCTGCGGCTCTCCCCTGGAAAATTCACCCAATTGTTGCCACAGGATCTTGAGGATAGCAGTACAATCCTCCGACTTGCACTCGCGAAATGTGGCCAGCAAACGCTCTGGACCGAATTCGTCATCGCCCTGAAACACTTCTGTGAGTCCATCGGTATAGAAGAGCAGCCGCGATCCAGGGTGGAAGACAAGCGTCTCCGAGCTGTATTCCATCATCGGAACCAGGCCGATGGGCGTCCCGCTGGCCTCAATCTCATGCACCGTCTTGTCTGCGGAAAGCAGGAACCCGGGGTTGTGGCCGGCATTCACCACCTCGACGGTATGCGTTCTCGGGTCCAGCTTGAGAAAGATCGCGGTCACGTAGCGGCGGCGCGCCTCCTGGCCTTCGCCGTAGTGTTGCTGGTTCATACGCGCGACGAGTTCGGCGAGCGGAAGTCCGGCCAGCGCCATGGCGCGGAAAGCCGAGCGAAAGGAAGTCGCGACGATGGCGGAAGCCAGTCCCTTGCCCGCGACATCGGCTACCACCATGAGTTCGCTCCCATCGGGCAGACTGACCAGATCCACGTAGTCGCCGCCCACCTCGTAACAGGTGCTGGACTGCACCGCGACGGAATAACCGGAAATCTCCGTCATCTGCTGCGGCAGAAGGCTGCGCTGAATGGCACGCGCGGCATCCAGATCCTGTTGCACGCGTGCCCATTCGACCGCACGCTCATGGTATTGCGCATTCTCGACCGCGACTCCCGCCTGCAGAACCAGCCCTTCGAGAAAATCCTGTTCATAAATCGAAAGCGTCTTGCCCGGACCGGGATTGACTACCAGCTCGGTCAACTGAATCCCGTCCTTGTTTAGCAGGGCAAAGCGGGCACATCCCTCCCACGGCTCCGGGGGCATATCCCCCACGGCGAGAGAAGGCTCGGTGACCTGAGCCCCGGCCATTTCCAGCTCCCGCACCACGATGCGCAGAACCGATTGCAGCACCTCTTCCGGCCCGACGGCCGCGTGCACCTGCCGCGAAATCTCCAGCAAAGCCTGCAGGCGCGCTACCTGCTGTTGCAGGTCAATGATGTCGGCGTGGCTCTCGTGAAATGAAGAGGTAGACATTGGTCAGCCAGCTAGCGGCGCACTTTCTCAGGATTCTCTGCTGACGGATATACTACAAGAGGCAGAACCGGTCTAATTTCTATGGAAACCAAAGTCGCTGTACCCGCGCAATCGAAGTTTTCTGACGAGGTAGCAGAGTGGATCGAGGCCTTCGACGACCTGGTGGTCGGCGAAGGCCATGAGCAGGCCGCGGAGCTGATTGCCGCATTGCGGCAACGGGCGCGCGAGGCCGGCATCTCCACTCCCAGCGCGCTGACGACCCCCTACCTCAACACCATCCCTAAGCATGAGGAAGTACCGTACCCCGGCGACCGCAAGCTCGAGGAGCGGCTGGAAGCCCTTATCCGCTGGAACGCAATGGCTATGGTGCATGGCCAAAACAAAAAGGATGCCGGCATTGGCGGCCACCTCTCCACCTATTCCTCGCTGGCCACCCTGCTCGAAGTCGGCTACGAGCACTTCTTCCATGCCACCTACGGGGACCAGCCGGGCGACTTTATCTATTTTCAGGGACACGCGTCCCCGGGTGTCTATGCGCGTGCCTACCTCGAAGGCCGTTTTGATGACGAGCGCCTGCTGAACTTCCGCCACGAATTGCGGGGCAAGCCCGGTCTGTCGTCCTATCCCCATCCCTGGCTGATGCCGGATTTCTGGCGCTTTCCGACCGTCTCCATGGGTATCGGACCGCTAAACGCGATCTACCAGGCCCGCTTCATGCGCTACCTGGAGAACCGGAAGCTCATTCAAAAAACGGACCGCAAGATCTGGGCCTTTGTCGGGGATGGCGAGACCGACGAAGTGGATACGCTGGGCGCGCTCAACGTCGCCTCCCGGGAGAAGCTAGACAACCTGGTCTTTGTCGTCAACTGCAACCTGCAGCGCCTGGACGGGCCGGTGCGCGGCAATAAGCGCATCATCGATGAGCTCGAAGGCACCTTCCGCGGCGCGGGTTGGTTAGTCCTCAAGATCGTCTGGGGCAGCGATTGGGATGAACTCTTCGAGCGCGATTCTTCCGGCCTGTTGCTCAAAAGGATGGAAGAGTGCGTCGACGGCGATTACCAAGCGTTCAAGGCGAAAGGCGGCGCCTACCTGCGGCAGCAGTTTTTCGGCAAGTATCCCGAACTGCTCGAGCTGGTCAGCGACAAGACCGACGAGCAATTGGAAAATCTGCACCGCGGCGGCCATGACCGGGTCAAGGTTTACAACGCTTACCGCAGAGCAGTGAATCATCACGGTTCGCCTACCGTGATCCTGGCCAAAACGGTCAAGGGGTATGGGATGGGCGCCAACCAGGCCCGCAATGCGTCCCACCAGGAGAAGAAACTCACCGACAGCGGACTGGCGCAATTCGTAAAACGCTTCAAGATCCCTGTACCGGAACAGCAGGCTAAGCTGGGGAAGCCCTATCGGCCGGCGCCTGACAGCCCGGAGATCCAGTACCTGCAGGAGCGCCGTAAAGCGCTGGGCGGCTATCTGCCTCACCGTGACGCGCCCAAGCTGGTGTTCAAGGGTCCCCCGCTCAAGGAGTTCAGCGAGTGGACGGCCGGCTCCAAGGGGCGGGTAGTCTCGACCACCATGGGGTTTGTCAGCATCCTTCGCCATCTGCTGAAGGATCCGGCGATCGGCAAATTGATCGTGCCCATCGTGCCCGATGAAGCGCGGACCTTCGGTCTGGAATCGGCCATTCGCCAGGTGGCGATCTACGCCCCCGAGGGGCAGAAGTACACCCCGCACGATAACGACATGCTGCTCTACTACCGCGAAGAACAGGACGGCCAGATCCTGGAGGAGGGCATTACCGAAGCCGGCTCCATGGCTTCCTTTACCGCGGCAGGCACAGCCTACTCCAACTACCGTATTCCCATGATTCCGTTCTACATGTACTACTCGATGTTTGGTTTTCAGCGCGTCGGGGACATGATCTGGGCCTTTGCGGATTCGCGCGGCAAGGGTTTCCTGATGGGAGGAACCGCCGGCCGTACGACCATGCTGGGAGAAGGGCTCCAGCATCAGGACGGCCATAGTCACGTACTGGCCAGCACTGTTCCGACCTGCCTTAGCTACGACCCTGCCTATGTATATGAGCTGGCCGTGATCGTGCAGGACGGCATCCGCCGTATGTATCAGGAAAACGAGAACGTCTTCTACTACATCACCATGTACAACGAAGACTATGCCATGCCTGCCATGCCGGAAGGTGTCCGCGAAGGCATCGTGCGCGGCATCTATCGCTTCCAGGCTGCCCCTTCGGGCAAGGCCACGGCGCAGCTGTTTGGCAGCGGGCCGATCCTGAACGAGGTGGTCCGGGCGCAAGGTATTCTGGCTGAAAAGTATGGCGTGCAGACCGATGTCTGGAGCGTTACCAGCTACAACGAACTACGGCGCGAAGCGCTGGGCGTGGAACGATGGAATCGTCTCCACCCAACCCAGCCGGAAAAGGTTCCTTACATCCTGCAAGCGCTACAGGGGGCTGAGGGTCCGATCGTCGCGGCCAGCGACTACATGAAGGTTGTCCCCGATCAACTTGCGCCCTGGCTGTCGTCCAGGCTGGTGTCACTGGGCACGGACGGCTTTGGCCGCAGCGACAATCGTGAATATCTGCGTCGCCATTTCGAAGTGAACGCGGAATCGGTGGTGGCGGCGACGCTCTCCCGCCTGGCGCGCGAAGGGAAATTCGATCAGGCGCGAGCCCAGCAAGCATTCGGGGAACTGACAGTCGATCCCGAAACGGCAGATCCGGCCTACCTATAGCGGAACGGTTTCTACTGGCTTCCTGAGCCAGGATGGCTTCCAGCCACTGTTGCGGAAAGGGGACTCGAGGCGGGGTCCCCACCACAGCCTCATGAGGATGGCCGCAATTACCAATAGGAACAAAACCAGCAGACTGCCTTCGGGGCCAGTCGTGCCGCCGCTCCACAGCCGTGGGCCGATGGGGTGCTCGCCTAACAAGTGTCCCCGCACCACCAGCCCGCTGTCGGACGTGCCGTAGAAATAGGATTCTGCCCAATCCCAGCTGGCGTGAAAACCGACCGCCCACCACAGCGAGCCGGTGTACCAAAGGCTGAGGCAGAAAACCAATCCGACGGCTGCCGCCGCAAATAACCCTACGGGCGTTTCCCCCTGATTTGTGCCATGGGAAAACCCGAACAGCAGCGAGAGCAGCAGCGCGCCCCACCAGAACCCGATCCCGCGGGTCAGCGTAAATTGCAGATAACCCCGTAAGGTTGATTCCTCGAAAAATGCGACCATCAGGAACACCAGTCCCCAGCTCAGGGCGTACTTCCAGATGTCGCCGTCATGCAGCAGCTCGCCGTCAAAGGCCAGCAGATGGGCCTTCCATAAAGTAAGTACAAATACGGAAAGGGCAATGAATCCCCAAACCAAGCCCGAGAAGAAGCGCACCGCCTTGGCCGTGCCTTGATATCCGTAGGCAAGAACGGATCGTCGTTCGATAAATGCCATGATGGCAGTAGCCAGAATGGCAGGCAGGAATTGTGTGAATTCGATGATCAAGGCTAGTCGGACGGGCAGGACGGTCACATGGCGGGCCTCACGAAGAAACGGCCGCAACACCCAACCCATGAGAAACAAAAAGCCGACATAAAGCCCGATGAACAGCAGCAGACCCCAGCCCGCCCGCAGGCCATTGGCGCCCATGAAAACCCAGCGCAAGCCATGCTTCGGCGGTTGCTGAATAGCCAGAGGAGAAGGTTCCGTCTGCAAGATGTCTTCGTCCACGATGCCTCCTGAAAGGTGCTCCATCATCTCACGCAGACTCACACGCATACGCTGGAAACCGCAGATCTCTCCGCTACGCTGCGCTCCGGTCGAGAAGACAAATTTGTTTGAAGGCGAACTTCCGTGTTTCCAGGAAAAGTACGAGCACATCCTTGCAACAAATTTGTCATCTCGACCGGAGGAGTCATGGGCCTGCGGCCCACCCAAGGTGATGAAAAACGCCTCGGTCCGGCAACCACTCTCTATCGAACCGTTACCCTTCCCTTTGTCATCCCGAGCGAAGCCGAGGGATCTGCGGTTCCGCGGACCTCTCTTGGAAATGTTTTTCGACAGAGCGTAGCGTAGTGGAGAGATCTGCGGTTTCCAATCGGACACCAGGAAGACCTCAATAAGACCCCGAACTCCCAGCCCCAGCATGTTGGCTCACCCATTGCTGCGCATGTTGCATCTCCGGTAATCCGGGGTCGGCGGTCTTCCACGCGCTGAGAAACTGCCGGTAAGACGCCGTCGTAGCCCTGGGATCTCCGTTCTTTTCCTTCACTTGGGCAAGCCCATAGAGTGCGAAACCGGAGTTGGGACGATCCACAAGCGCCTTCTGGAATGCGGCTTCCGCGTCCGTCCATTTACCGGCTGTCATCATTGCCGCCGCCTCGCTCTCTGCCACTGGCCGAATATAGAAGGGAGGCTCGTGATAGCCGAGTTCCTTTTCCTGCTGGCGAGCGGCGGCAAACAGCTTCTCTGCCTCAGGAACGTTGTCTTGCGTGGCCAGCATGGAGGCGCGCAACTCGAGGGACATGATGGAGAGCATTTGCAGCAGCGGTTTGGGCAGGGGATCGGGAGACATGCTTTGGTTTCCCGTTGGCGCGGCAGCCTTCTTGTCCTTTTCTTCCTGATCTTTTATTTGTTGCGACATGCGCCACAAGCTCGAGTCAAGCAACACGGAATGGCGCTCGGCTACATCAGGTTCGTGAGCTTCCACCGACTGCATCCCCAGGGCAAACTGGGAAAGGCCGCCGGCGAGGAATTCCATATGCGGCAGGTTCTGGGAGAGATTCGCGGCGTTGACCAGTTGCACCACGTGCGCCCAGTCTGCTGTGCGCAAAGCGGCCGGCAACTCAGGATTAAGCCGGGCAATGGCATCGCGGGGCGACCACGGGTAGAGCGTGTCTTCCAGATGGCCACGCGCACGGCCCAGTTTGGCGGAAACCTGGGCCGCCTCTTGCATCTGCCCGGCCTCCAGCAGATTGGCGATGGAATACATCAGGTTGTGGACGTAGTTCCAGTCGTTGTCCGGCGCGATGTGCTGCTGGTGCATATAGCCCTCATCCGTCTGCGCAGAAGCGTCGAATGCGATTTCGGCGCGGGCATAATCTCCGGTCCGGTAAAAAATGTGGCCGGGCATGTGCACCATGTGCCCCGATGCCGGTGCGAGGGAACCCAAAATCTCTGCGCTGTGTAAAGCCTGTTCAGGATGCGGGCCGGCTTCGACAGCGTGGATCCAGAGATGGTTCGCGGCGGAGTTCTGCGGTTCCTCTTTCAATACACCCTGCAGGATAGCCAGCTCCTCCCTCTTGCCCTTGCGCGGTTCTCCGGCCTCGTCATAGCCGTCGTTGATGGCCTCGGAGAGGGCGATGCGGGCGTTGGTATCGCTGGGGTTTTCTTTCACCAGGGTGCGCAGAATTTCGATTTCATGATCGAATTTGGCTTTCTCTTCGGAGCCGGCTTCGCGAATGGCAGCCTCGTGGGCCTCAGAGGCTTGAATGTAGAGTTTCTCGCGTGGGGTCGCATGCCCTTCGAGCGCAACGGCTTTGGCCAGCGATGCCTGCGCGTAGGTCTTTGTTTCGCTATGGTTGAAGGTCTCCGCCTGGTACAGACCCCAATAACACATAGCGCAGTTGGCATCGGCGCGGATGGACTCTTCAAAGGCGCGATCCGCTTCGTAGTCCCAAAAATCGTAAAGCAGGTTGTAGCCCTGCTCGAACCACATCCGGGCCTTGCTATTGGCAGTGATCGGAAAGCGCACATTGCCTACGCCTTCAATATGTTGCGGCGTTGGCAGCTGTTCCGGAGGTACCGGATCTCCGCTATCCGCCATCGGCATATTCATCTGGCCGAGGGCGGCTCCGGCTTGCAGCAGGATCAGTAACAGCAAGAATCGTTTAGGCATAGGGTTATCTTCTCCGTCTTTCCTGTCACGTCCGGTCGGTTCCGCGACCTTCGTGCGGCTTTCCTTATGAGAAAGCCGCATACGTGGCCGTGTTGTCGCCGCGTAGTAGGAAACACGGATTCTGGCCTTCCAAGAGCCGGGTATTCTGCACCAAATAGCCGGGGTGAACTAAACTAGAGTAGTAAACGTGGCCCTGGGGGCAGTAAAGGAATTATCCATTGATCGCAAGCACTTTAACCAAGATTTTCGGAACCAGTAACGAGCGCGTGATCAAGAGGATGGCGCCTATGGTCGAACAGACTGGGTCGCTCGAGCCTGCCATGAAGGCTCTATCGGATGAGGAACTGCGCGCCAAGTCCCTGGAATTTCGCGCCCGGATCGCCGCCCGCCTGGAGGGCATCGACGACGCCGAAGAGCGCGCCGCGGAAGAAAAAGTTGTGTTAAACGAGATTTTGCCCGAAGCCTTCGCGGTAGTGCGCGAGGCTGGCCTCCGGGTACTGCAGATGCGGCATTTTGACGTCCAGCTGATAGGCGGCATGGTGCTGCACCAGGGCAAGATTGCCGAAATGAAGACCGGCGAAGGCAAAACCCTGGTCGCAACCCTTCCCTGTTATCTGAATGCGCTGGCAGGCCATGGCGTGCACGTGGTGACGGTCAACGACTATCTGGCCAAACGCGATGCCGAGTGGATGGGCAAAATCTACGAGTTTCTCGGGCTGACCGTTGGTGTGATCGTGCACGATCTCGATGACTCCCAGCGCCGCGCCGCGTACGGGTCCGACATCACCTACGGCACCAACAACGAATTCGGATTCGACTACCTGCGCGACAACATGAAGTTCGATAACGCTGACTGCGTGCAGCGTGGGCACTACTTCGCGATCGTGGACGAAGTCGACTCGATCCTGATCGATGAAGCCCGCACTCCGTTGATCATCAGCGGCCCCACCGACCAGACGACAGACAAATATGCCCGCGTGAATCGCATCCTGCCCTCGCTCGAACAGGGAGAAGAGATCGAGCGGGGCGAAGAGAAGATTCTCACCGGCGATTACGTGGTCGATGAAAAGCACAAGACCATCAGCGTGACCGATGAGGGTTGGGAAAAAATCGAGCAGTTGCTGGGCATCGGCAACATTGCCGATCCCGAGAACTGGGATTTGAAGCACCACGTGGAAGTCGCGATCAAAGCCCATTCGCTGTACCGCCGCGATGTGCAGTACGTGGTGAAGGATGGCGAAGTCATCATCGTCGACGAGTTCACCGGTCGCCTCATGCCTGGCCGCCGTTGGAGTGATGGATTGCACCAGGCGATCGAGGCCAAGGAGCAGGTAAACATTCGCCGCGAAGACCAGACGCTGGCCACGATTACTTTCCAGAACTATTTTCGCCTCTACAAAAAGCTCTCCGGCATGACCGGTACGGCGGAAACGGAGGCCACGGAATTCGAGAATATTTACAAGCTCGAGATCGTGGTCATTCCGACCAACAAGCCGATGCGCCGCCAGGAAAATCCTGACGTAGTGTTTCGCACCGCCAAGGAAAAATACCTCGCCGTCGCCGACGAGATTGCCCGGCTCCACGAAGAGAAGCAGCCGGTGCTGGTGGGCACCACTTCGATCGAGAAGTCGGAGCTGCTTTCCTCGATACTGCAGCGTAAAGGCGTGAAGCACGTAGTGCTCAACGCCAAGTTTCACGAGCGTGAAGCCGAGATTGTGGCGCAGGCGGGCCGGCTTGCCATGGTCACCATCGCGACCAACATGGCTGGCCGTGGTACCGACATTGTCCTCGGGGGCAACGCGGAGTTTGCAGCCAAGCAGGAGTTGTTGAAGCGGGGCATGGCGCAAGCAGTGAACGCAGCCCAGGGAGCCATCAATCCCATGGCTGGTCCGGGCATGGTGCGCTTCTATTATCAGGGGCAGGAATTCGAAACCCGGCAGGAAACGTGGGACAAGGCGTTTGCCCAGTTTGCCGCCGCCGCGGAAAAAGAACACGACGAGGTCATTGCTGCTGGCGGTCTGCACATCGTAGGCACGGAGCGGCACGAATCCCGGCGCATTGACAACCAGCTTCGCGGACGCGCCGGCCGCCAGGGCGATCCCGGCGCCTCGCGCTTTTATCTTTCGCTCGAAGATGACCTGATGCGCATCTTCGCCAAGGAGTGGGTTTCCAACCTCCTGCAGCGTTTGGGCATGGAAGAAGGAGTGCCCATCGAATCGCGGATGATCAGCAGCCGCATCGAGGCCGCGCAGAAGGCGGTGGAAGGGCAAAACTTCGAGGCCCGCAAACACCTGCTGGAATATGACGACGTCATGAACAAGCAGCGTACGGCGGTATATGGCCTGCGCGGACAACTCCTCGAAGGGCTCGATCAAAAGGAATTGATCCTCGAGGACTACGTTGCCAATCTTCTCAGCGCGGTGATGGAAGGGCATGCGCCGGAAGCGATGCATCCCGATCAATGGGACGTGAACGGACTCAAGGGACAGCTCGCATCCCAGTTCGGCGTCGATCTCGAGAAGGAAGGCATTAACATCGACACCCTGGACCGCCACGAGCTGGGCGAGGCGATCTTTGAGCGCTTGAAAGAGAAGTACGAAATGAAGGAAGCCATTCTGGGTGCCCCCACCATGCGGTTGCATGAGCGCATGGTTATGCTCAGCGTGCTCGATGGCTTGTGGAAAGACCATCTGCTGAGCATGGACCACCTCAAGGAAGGTATTGGTCTGCGCGGATATGGTCAGCAGGATCCGCTGGTGGCCTACAAGAAAGAGTCCTTCGACATGTTTGAAGCCATGATGGGACGCTTTCAGGAGGACACGGTTCGTTTCCTGTTCCTGATGCAGATTGTCGGACCTGATGGCCAGCCGGTGACCGAATTGCCTCGTCGCCAAGCGCCCGAAATTAGCAGCCAGTCTGTTCCGGAGCCGCCGCGTGCGCTTCCGCAAAGCGGTCCGGTGACAGTGGAGGGCAACGGCAGTCACGCTGCACCGGCCGCGCAGCCGTCGCGTCCGCCGGCAATGCCAATCCGGCCGCCTTCGACTACAATCGATGCCCTGGAGCAGGAGTTTCAGCGCAAGAAGAAGCGCGAACTCGAACAAGCGAGGATGACGGGCGCGAACGGAAGTTCTGATGGACCTGCACAACAACGCCGAGCCGGGGAGAAGGTAGGCCGGAACGATCTCTGCCCTTGCGGCTCAGGCAAGAAATATAAGAAGTGCCATGGAGTTGAGGCTTAGCATAGGCTTGCTGTTAGGGCCTACCTTTACAGGCGCGGAAAATTGACGAAGGGCACGGCTTCAGCCGTGCCGCACGGCACTCGGACTGATGAGGGCTTTAGAGTGTGTGAGAACTCGACTTCCAAACTCAGTCCCGCAGGGACGGCTGAACGTTGCCCAGGACGCTAGTCCTGGGGTGGTGTGGAAGGGACGACGAGTCCCGCGGGGGCGGCTGG
>Ga0302325_10005007_pt1 | contig 30454 bp, 23 predicted proteins | sample Palsa_T0_2_FD_201948 | JGI IMG/M metagenome (GOLD analysis project Ga0302325, IMG submission 201948) | Peat permafrost microbial communities from Stordalen Mire near Abisko, Sweden - Palsa_T0_2 | ecosystem: Environmental > Terrestrial > Soil > Palsa > Peat permafrost | place: Sweden: Abisko... | reverse complement strand
GCTCTTTCTACCGTATAGCGGTTCGCAAAATTTCACAGAGGCCAAACGTCGATTAACGCTCGACCGGATCCGGCCCAGGATCATCGTGCCAATGATGGGTGAATGGCCCTCCGGTCAATCGAATGTCGTTCGCATCAGAGGGAATCGGTTCACACTGACTGCCTCTCAGTTGCCGGAAACGATGACGGTTTACGTGCCGTCCTTGCGGTAAAGGACTTTCATGAATGTCCTGGTGATAGGCAGCGGAGGCCGTGAACACGCGCTTGCCTGGAAGCTTCAGAAGTCTCCTCGTGTCCGGCAGGTTTTCATCGCCCCCGGAAATGCAGGGACCGCCCGCATCGGCCGGAACGTCGAGGTTAAACTTTCTGAACTCGATCAACTGCTGAATTTCGCGCGGCGAGAGTCAATCGATCTCACCGTGGTGGGTCCAGATGACGTTCTTGCGGCCGGGATTGTCGATCTGTTTGAGAATGCCGGCTTGCGCATCTTTGGCCCGTGTAAAGAAGCGGCCCGGTTGGAGTCGTCAAAGAGTTTTGCAAAACGTTTCATGGTCCGTCACGGAATTCCAACAGCGCGATTCGGCGAATTCGAATCCTCCCGGGATGCCAAGGCCGCTCTCGGCGATTTTGGATTCCCCGTGGCAGTAAAAGCGGATGGGTTGGCTCTCGGGAAGGGAGTTGTCATTGCCCACGACCGCAGCGACGCCGAAACAGCGATCGACGATATGATCGAACGACGTCACTTCGGCAACGCAGGCCGGAAAGTCGTTATCGAAGAATTTCTCTCCGGCACCGAGTGCTCGGTACACGCTCTGGTGGATGGTCGATCCTACCTGATCTTCCCGACGGCACAGGATCATAAGCAACTCTATGACGGGAATCGGGGACCGAACACCGGAGGGATGGGAACCTTCAGCCCTTCGCAACGGCTGGATGCGGCTCTCTTACAGGAGATCCGGGAAAAGGTCCTCGATCCGTTTCTTCGTGGGATCGAGAAAGATCATCTCCGGTTTCGCGGACTGCTGTTCCCCGGACTGATGCTGACGAAAGATGGCCCACGGGTGCTGGAGTTTAATTGCCGGTTTGGCGATCCCGAGACCCAGGTCCTCATGCCAAGACTCAAGACCGACATCGTCGATCTTCTCGAAGCAACGATCGTGGAGCAACTAGATGCGGTCACGGCAGAATGGGACACCGGGTCCGCGGTTTGCGTCGTCATGGCTTCCGGTGGCTACCCGGGCAAATATACAACTGGAAAAACAATTGTCGGGTTGGAGGACGCCGACCGGATGAACGATGTCCTCGTTTTCCACGCCGGCACACAGACCTGTGAAAATCGAATCCTCACTTCGGGCGGTCGTGTTCTGGGGGTCACCGCCGTCGGCGACACGTTGCTGGCCGCCAAACGGCGAGCGTACGAAGCAGTCGAGAAGATCCAATTCGACGGAAGCCACTTCCGCCGCGACATTGGGTCGATTTAACCCGATCTTCTGGATGTCAAAGCGCACTATTTTTTGTTTTCTGTTTCTTTGCACTACCCGCTTCGTCTCTGCCCAACAAACGCCCACGGCTTCTCCGAGCCCTGCGCCGACGGCCGCTGTGCCTCCGGCGACGGCTAAACCCCTTAGAGACCTAGTAGACGAGTTGGACCAGGGCGGTCTTCAACGGGTGATCGAGCAACTTCGCTCCAGCTACGTCGATTCGAGCGCGTTGACCAATCAGGAAATCAATCAGGCCGCAGTCGAAGGTCTTCTTTCGCGGCTTGGCCCTGGCGCCAGCCTCCAAACCAAAACTCAGACCGAAAAACCGGCGCTGAACCGGCCGTTTAAATCGGAGCTCATCCAGGCACAGTTCGGCTACGTGCGTCTTGGAAGTTTCAACCGGAACGGTCTGTCTCAATTCGACGATACTCTTGCTAGTTTCCGCAATCGGGGAGTGACCGGGTTGATCCTGGATCTCCGCACAATGCAGCCCGGGAGCGATTTCGGCCTCGCGGCGGACATCCTGAGTCGGTTTGTGCCAAAGGGCAAAGTGTTGTTCAACCTTGCGGAACCTAACAATGGAGGAGAGGCGCAAGCTTACAGTTCGTCCGAAGACCCGATCTTCACGGGGCCGATTGCCGTGCTGGTGAGCCGGGACGACGAAGGAACAGCCGAGGCGGTTGCCGGAACGCTCCGGGAACAGTTACACGCGCTCGTCATCGGTCAGAAGACTTCCGGGCGCGCCGTCGAGTACGAACACTATCCCATCGGCGATAACCTCGTATTGACAGTCGCGATCAAGGAACTGGTGATTCCAGGCGAGCCTCTAATTTTCCCGGACGGACTAACGCCTGATATCGCAGTGCCATTCCTAAAGCAACAACAAGACACCGTCCTTGGACTTGCTGACCAGAACGGCGTGGCGGATTACATTTTGGACGAAGAACGGCCCCACACCAACGAGGCCGCACTTGTCGCAGGGAAAAACCCTGACCTGGACGCGTACGAAGCGGACCATGCCAGCGGCAAATCAAAGCAACAACATGTCAAAGACGTCGTGCTGCAGCGGGCAATCGATTTTTTGACGGCGATCAGCGTTTTCCGCGCAAAGTAAGGTCGTTCCATATGAAAATTGGAGTTCCCAGGGAGATCAAAGAGCAGGAATACAGGGTTGCGGTTCTTCCGTCGGTTGTCTACCAACTCACCCGATTGGGGCATCAAGTCTTCGTCGAGCGAGACGCGGGAGTGGGAGCAGGATACCCGGATCAAGTGTACGAACAGGCCGGCGCGATCATGTCGGCCGATCATGCGGAGATCTTTCGCGAAGGAGATCTGATCGTGAAGGTAAAGGAACCGTTGCCTTCCGAATATCCGCTTCTGAGAGAGGGGCAGATCTTGTTTACCTATCTTCATCTCGCTGCCACCAAAACTTTAACTGAAGAATTATTGAAATCCGGTGTGACGGCAATTGCCTACGAGACGGTGGAAATCAACCGGCGTCTGCCTTTGTTGGAACCGATGAGCGAGATTGCGGGGAGTATGTCGGTTATCGTGGGTGGCTATTTTCTTGCAAAACACAGCGGTGGAACTGGGGTGCTTCTCGGTGGAGTGCCGGGTATTCTGCCCGGTAATGTCCTGGTGATCGGAGGCGGATCTTCCGGAATCAACGCGGCTCGGATGGCCACCGGTATCGGAGCGAACGTCACAATTCTGGAGGTCGATTTCGAACGGATGCGATTTCTTGATATCACGATGCACAGCGCACACACGCTTTATTCAAACGAGGCGCATTTACTGGAAATGTTGCCGCGCACCGATCTGCTGATCGGGGCCGTATTGGTTCCCGGAGCAAGGGCGCCAAAGCTAATCACCAGAGCGATGCTTAGACTCATGAAACCGGGCAGCGTACTCGTTGATATCGCAATCGATCAGGGAGGTTGTTGCGAAACCTCTCGTCCGACAACGCACCATAATCCGGTCTACGTGGAAGAGGGAATCATGCACTATTGCGTTGCCAATATGCCGGGTGCCTACGCTCGAACAGCAACTCAAGCCCTGACGAACGTTACTGCGCGATTCGTGGAGTACCTCGCGGAAGGCGGTGTGGAAGGAGCCATCAGGAAGGAGCCGGGTCTCGCAAGCGGCATCAACGTGATGGGAGGATCCATTCGCAACAAAGCAGTCGCCCAAGCGCATCAGTTGCCTTTTAAGGAACTTTAATGGCAGAAGGAGTGGACGAGTGGAGTGTTGGAGTGTACTCAAAAAGAGTCTGGTGGCATTTTTGCTCCGCTTATAGGCGAAACTCGCATCAGCGTGATTTATTTGATCCCGACACGGACCCGGTAGCTCCAGAACCAAGCGACGGTGCGATCGCCCAGAATCCTCCGGGCCACTTCGCGGAGATCGGAAATTCCGATTTCGTCCTCGCTCAGACCGTGTTTCAGAAGTGAGGCGACGGTACCCTGGCTTTCAGCCAGACCAACCAGACGCCTCGCGTCGCCATGTTCAACGCTGTGGCAGAAGATCTCCTTCGTGAAACTGAACAAGCCGCTGTCGAAAGACCGGTACCGGAACCGACGTCAACCACCCGAAGCGGGCGCTCCGGGCCCGCCAACTGCGAAAGTACCTCACTGATAACGAGAGGGAGCTCCGGCCGGTATTGGTCATAGATGTCCGCGAATCCGGTAAATCTCTGAACATTGGGGTTCATTGCCCTTATTGAATTAAGCCATCACCGCTAACTTATTGGAACTACCGTTGTCTAAATTCTCGCCTCGGCAGGTATTCGCAGAAGTCGAGGACGAGTTCAGTGACAATTACGATTGTTGGAGGTAGCCCTATCTTTTTAAAGGTGCGCTGGGATAGGGGCCATTTCGCCCCGGGCAATTTTTCCCTGGTAGTCACTCCAAGTGAGACAGTCCCGCCCTGTATCTACACTAACCATACTGATGCACCCTTGCACGGGACAGACCAGCGCGCAGAGGTTGCAGCCCACACACGACTCTTCGACGATTTCGGGGATTGGCTTCCCGGGCACTCTGCCCGGTCCGAGCCCTAATCCATTGGGCTCGATCAACCGTATTGCTTGATGGGCTCCATCTTCGCAGGCGATATGACAAAGGTTGCATCCGATACATCGATCGTAGTTGATGCTCGCGATTCGTTTATAGTTCAGATCGAGATATTTCCATTCCTTAATTTGGTTGACGGCACGTCCACGCAAAGAATTGACGGAATGAATTCCCTTTGAATCCAGATAATTGCCAAGCCCATCGATCAGATCCTCAACGATTCGAAACCCGTAGTGCATCACCGCCGTACAAACCTGTAAACTCGTGGAACCGAGAGCAATGAATTCCGCCGCATCCCGCCAGGTCCCGATGCCTCCGATCCCCGAAATGGGAAGTTGAACATCCGGATCGGCGGCACATGATTGGACCATTTGCAAAGCAATCGGTTTCACAGCCGGGCCGCAATAGCCACCGTGCGAACTGAACCCGTCGACAAACGGTTCGGGAACGAACGTGTCAAGATTGACCTGGGTGATCGAATTGATGGTATTAATAAGCGATATCGCGTCGGCGCCGGCGCGTTTTGCCGCCTTGGCCGCTGCCGTGATGTCAGTAATATTCGGAGTCAACTTTGCGATGACCGGCTTCCGGGCGACTTCCATCACCCATCCAACAATTGTTTCAGTAACATCAGGATTTTGGCCCACGGCAGAGCCCATGCCGCGTTCGCACATGCCATGCGGACAGCCGAAATTCAGTTCTATTCCGTCAACTCCCGCGTCTTCGCTTCGTTTGATGAAATCATGCCAGTCTTCGCGTGTCTCGACCATCAGTGAGGCGATGAGAGCGCGATCAGGCCAGAATTTCTTAATCTCTGCAAGTTCACGAAAATTGGTTTGCGGAGAACGATCGCTGATCAGTTCGATATTGTTAAAACCCGCCATCCGCGTTCCGCCGATATCGATCCCTGAATAGCGTGACGACACATTCACGATCGGTTCGCCAATCGTTTTCCATACCACCCCACCCCAGCCAGCTTCAAAGGCTCGATGCGCTTGGTAGGCTGTATTTGAAGGAGGACCAGATGCGATCCAAAACGGGTTCGGGGATTGGATACCTGCAAGGTTGATTGAAAGATCAGCCATGTTGTTCTGCCTCGTTAAAATAGAGTTCTTCAAGCTCGTGAGCGCGAATCGGCGCCTCTAAACCGGAGCAGCAAGGCTCGCCATTTACCCCCAGACGTGATGGTTGTCGCGGAGCCGGAATATCCGCTTGTCCGAGAAAAGCGTGAATCCCGCGAGCAGCCTTTTTCCCTTCTCCAACCGCGTTGACAACTTCCCGGCCACCGTTCGCGCAGTCACCGCCCGCAAATAGCTGTGCGACGGACGTTTGACCTGTCGCAGGGTTGCGTTCAACTACGCCACGTTTATCAAGGCGAAGCGCCGGAAAATTCTGCGTGAGCCACGCCGATTGTTTCGATTGGCCGACCGCTTTCAATACCATGTCTGCGGGTTCAGTGAATTCAGTGCCGGGAATCAACGTCAATTGCCCATTATTGCTCGTCTCCGTCCGAACGAATTTGACAGCGCAAACCTGACCGGCTTCATCCCCAATTAATTCGATCGGGCTGACGTTGAAATAGAAAGTCGCGCCGTCGCGCTGAGCCAATTCATATTCAAAATCGTACGCCGACATTTCGGCCTCGGACCGTCGATAAGCCACGATGGCTTTCTGTGCACCCAGTCGTTTAGCCTGGGTAATCGCATCGATGGCCGTGTTGCCGCATCCGATCACAATCACGGAATTGCCAACCGCGACTTCGTGGAGCGGCTTGGAGTGAATTTCTTCGATGAAATCGAGCGCGTCATACACTCCGTGAAATTCTTCTCCAGGGATCTGGAGAGCCTGCCCTTCACCAAGGCCGATGCCGATGAAAAGCGCGTCGAACTCTTCTTGCAAGCGCGCCGTGGAGAGGTGATGGCCGACTTCAATGCCGCATCGGAACTCCACGCCCAGTCGCTCGACCAATGCCATTTCTGCAAGACTGATCGCTGGCTTCATCTTGTAATAGGCGATGCCATAGGTGTTCAGGCCCCCCGGCAACGGCTTCCTTTCAAAAATCACAACGCTATGGCCGAGTTGTGCTAGTTCTGCCGCGCATCCGACGCCGGCGGGCCCGGCGCCAATCACGGCAATCCGCCTCCCTGATTTTTGTTGAGGGGATTTCAACACGTCAATCCCACGTTCGTAGACGTAGTCGGTCGCAAACCGTTGGAGCCGCCCAATTTTGATCGGATCCCGTTGCCGATCAACCATCACGCAAGCTCCTTCACACAGGACTTCAGTCGGGCAGACGCGAGCGCAACTTGCTCCAAGGATGTTCGCCGAAAGGATCGTCCGTGCTGAGCCCAATATATTTTCGGTTTCGATTTTCTTAATGAACGAAGGAATGTCAATTCCGGTTGGGCAGGCCATGATACAGGGAGCATCAAAGCAAAACAGACAACGAGACGCCTCTACGGCGGCTTCCTGCGGCGTATAGGCCGGTTGCAGTTCGGCCATATTTTCAGCCGCAACATCCGCAGGAAGTTTTGCCGAAAGGTTCATTTGTTTCATCGTAGCGAAAGTCCGGTCAAGAGACTTTTACCGACTCCTTTTCACCAGCTGGGAAAGCGTCACGGCAATCACTAGTGCGCCGCCGTAGAATAGGTTCTGCACGTACGTTTGAACTCCCTGAATCGTGACTCCGCTGATTCCGAATGCGAGAAAATAGACGGCAATGATCGAGCCCCAGGGATTGAACCGCCCCGGCACAATACTGGTCGATCCGAAGAAGGCGGCAGCCATCCCGGGCAGTAGATAGGTAAGTCCGGAACCCGGGTCGGCCGCCCCCGTTGTTCCCGAGTAAAGGATTCCAGCAAACGCATTGAGCACTCCGGCCGAGATGAGTGCGTTTCTTTGCACTTTTTCCACTTTGATTCCGGTTAATCGAGCGACTTGAGGCGAGCGACCCACAAATAATAGTCGGCGCCCGATTGCCGTGAAGTCCATCACATACCAGAGGACGATACAGGTGAGGAGTCCGTAGTAAAATTCGAACGGAATGTCGAACAATCGGTAAACCGCTACAAAATGCACTAACTGATCCGAAACTCCGCTGATGGTCTGGGAATCGCTGATCCAAAGCGTGATCCCGTTGAGGATCGTTCCTATTCCCAATGTGACGATGAGCGAATTCAGTCCGATTTTAATGATAAAAAAACTGTTTACCCAGCCGACGACAACTCCCACCCCAAGCGCAGCCAACAATGCCCATCCGATCGGAACCCCAAGATTAACATTCAGCACGGCGATCAGCATATTGCAGAAAACGAGAACGCTGGCCGCCGACAGGTCGTACATGTCCGTTGCCAGGGTGATCACCAGCGAGAGCGTCAAGACAACCAGAACGGCCTGCGACCCAAGCACAGCTGAAACGTTCGACCAGGTCAGAAAACGCCCAGGTGCCGCTGCATTAAACACCAAAAGCAGGATAATGAACGCTCCTATTAATCCATACTTTTCAACCTGTCCGCTCAGCTTGGCAAATGAATGAGTGTTTGGTGTCATAGGCATGAGATGGATGGCAATCTTTCGATATTGGTTTTTCGGCTTATCCCACCTGACAACGTTGAGCAATCGCGTCTTTTGTTAGTTGCGTTCCGACCAATTCTTCCACGATCCTGCCGTGGCTGAATATCAGCACTCGGCTGCAAAGCGTCGCCAGTTCCTCATAATCGGAACTCGCGCAAATGATCATCGTCCCAGTCGCAGCTTGTTCCTTTAAGATCAGATAGATTTGCTGGCGAGCGCCCACATCCACTCCCTGTGTCGGTTCATGTAACAAGATCATTTTAGGATTTGTCTGCAGCCATTTGGCTAATAGGACCTTCTGCTGATTCCCGCCGCTAAGATTTCCAACCCGGCTTTCGGGATCCGCCGGCCGCACATCAAAGTCCCGAATCAGATTATTCGCGGATCGTCTCAAGTTTGAAAGTTGAAGGCGCCAAGGCCCGAAGTCCTTCAGAACCGGTAACGAAATATTCTCGACTATGCTCAATTCTTCCACGACTCCCTGGCCTCGCCGATCGACCGGGATCAACGCTATTCCCTTCTCGACTGCTATCGATGGATTGATGTCGGTTAGAGAATAAGATGACTCCCTTATTCTTAAGATGCCTGCGCCCGCTTGTTTCGCACCGAACAACAGATAGGGAACGTCTGTGAATCCGGATCCTAAAAGGCCGCTCATTCCCAGTATCTCGCCCTCTCTGAGATCAAAAGAAATGCCATGGACATATTCACCGGTCAGGTCACTCACCGTGATGGGCGGTGTTCCGTCCTTCAAATTTTGCTTTTCCGAAGTTTTGCCGGTCGCCATCGACAAAGGATGACCGATGATCTGTTCGACCAGGTCGGACTTCGTAACCTCTTCTGAAACAAAGGTTCCAACCACCGTCCCGTCCCGAATCACGGTGACCCGATCGGTGAGGTCGAGTACTTCGTCCAAATCGTGCGAAACGAACAGCACACTGGCACCCTGGGCCTTAATCCGTCGGGCCAAGGCAAACAATCGTTCAACGTCCGTTCTCGCTAAAAATGGAGTGGGTTCGTCCAGAACTAGCAAACCGCTTCTCTGCTTGGCCTCATCCGGACCGTTCAGATCGTTTGCACGCGACCTTTCGAAAGCGGAATCTTTTTCCGCATTGAGAGGAGCTGGATTAGCCAACAGACTGGACCGGCCTTTTCTCATGCCGTCCATAGCGCGCAAGATGGCTAAAAGCGCGCGCGAACCAACGTCCACTTCTTCGATCTTTGTCAGCGGATCCAGGTCGAGCTCGAATTCTTCAAGAAGCTCTTTAGTCGCTCGGATCTCCTCTTTCCACGAAATATACCATCTTGGTTTAAGACAGAGCTCGTTGACGCGAAGATTTTCAAGAATCGTCAACGAAGGAATGAGAGCGAGGTCCTGGTGCACGAAGCTAATCCCATATTGGCTGCAATCGCCTGGACGCAGGGGTAAGCGCACGGGCGCTCCGTCGATTGATAGCTTGGAACCGGCGTCCGGTTCGTAAAAACCGGCGAGAACCTTGATCAGAGTCGATTTGCCGGAGCCATTCTGACCGACTAATCCATGAATTTCACCAACCAACACGTCCAGGCAAACTTTGCTCAAGGCTCGCGTGCCTCCAAACGTTTTCGATAGACCGACAAACGAGAGTCGCGCTGGAACGTGATTCACCGTCGCGAATTCGCGTTGTTTGTCCTCCTTGATCATTTGACAACCAAGCTCCTCATTTCGTCAAGCCCCAGAGCTTGTGGTAATCGTTCACGTACTCGGTTCCGTATCCGGTATTCGGTTTTGGTGGATGCCCAACGGTATCGGCATTGGTCGAATCAAAAATGTGAACCGGCGTATGCGTATCTTTCACAGGTTCCAAACCGCCTATCAACCGCATCTCGGCGTCCATGATGCCGCGCGCGGACCAATCAAGACTCTCTCCGACATCCATATCAACTTTACCCTGCTGAACGAACCCGATCACAAACGGGGTCCCGTTGAACGACGTGATTTTAACTCGATCCGATGCGCCGGTGAGCGTGATCGCCGGCACCACGAATTGTGACATACTATCGTAGACCGGAATGATGAAATTCAGCTGCGGATTACCTTGAATCGCGGATTGAACGGTTGGTTGGATTTTGCTGGCCCAATCTGTGATCGGCACATTCACATAAACTACTTTGGCATCCGGAAACAGAGCAAACTCCGCCTTCATCGCGTCCACCATGGCAGCCGTGGAAAAGACTTCATCCGACGTGATTACCAGGACATTTGGTTTGCCATTCGTTCTCACAATGGCCCATTCCGCCAACAGCCGCGCTCCAGTCTCATAGTCGCTGGGTACGTTCGAAGTCAAATAGGGCACAACCGTCTGTTTCATGCCACTATAATGGGATGAAACGACTTTCACGCCTGCTTGTATGGCAATGTCGATCTGTGTCTTCAGTATCCGCGGGTCCGCACCAGCCAACAAGTCAATCAAGTCGTATTTCTGGGACACTGCATAGTTCATTCCGTTCTGCCACTCCGGAATAAGTCCCTGATTTTTCCATTCCATGAATTTGAATCCAACCTCTTTGGAGACGTTAGAAAACGCCTGCTCCAAAGTTGTGATAAAAGGAATCGCGCTGGAGACAGGAATGCTGATGATGGTCTTATTCTGCATCACCTTTTTCGCGTCGAAAGCCGGGCCGGGCGGCACGAACTTCGGCAAGACTTTGTAAGTCTCGATGTCCTTTCGGATCGCTTCAAGATCAGCCGATTGCGCCTTGGCAAAATTGGCGATCGACAAACAAACAAGAACGTTTAAACAGAAGCATTTGGCTGCAATTTTCATTTTAAAAATAGGTCGTTATCCCTGAAACGGTAAATCCCTCGTCGTTTTCTAGGCAGAATGGCTCAATAGTGACTACAGTTTGTTCATATTACCCACCGCTTGGTTCCAAGCGATGTCGGCAAAAGCACCCGATTGGCGGGGTTCAGGGGTACCGGCACTGCGTCAATCTCGGGTTACTAGATATTGGAGCATTTGTTATGCCGAGAACACAGCACCACCGTCTCAATCAGTAAGGAAGTTTTTGGGATCTAAGCCAAGTTCCTACCTATAGTGGTTTTCTCTCGTATTTCGTTCTCATTAGAATCGTTTGCGGCAAGGAAGAGTTGTGCTGTTGATAATTTGTGCTGTGCCTAATAGAGGTAGATCGAAATTGTAGTACCAATAATGTTCTTCGACGTCCCCAATTCCTAGTGTCAGGATAAAAATGGGATGGTTCGGCCCCGACGCAGGCCGAAAACCTATGCTTCACTCTCTTCGCGCGGTCGAGCAATCTTCAAGGGCATTCCTCCCTACCCTCCTCGAACTCGCAGCGACGACGCGATGTCGCACCGCTATTTTAATTTTGACTCGGGAAACCTAGATCAACCTGGCTGGTACTAGGATCGGGCCAGCGGCTGGTTACTACTTTGGAACGCGTGTAGAACTGGATACCCTCAGGTCCGTACATGTGCAAATCACCGAAAAGCGATGCCTTCCATCCTCCAAAACTATAGTAAGAAACTGGCACCGGAATCGGCACGTTGATACCCACCGTTCCTGCTTCAACATCAAACTGAAATTGTCTGGCAATACCGCCGTCCCTCGTAAAGATGGCCGTTCCATTACCCATGGGGTGTGCATTCACAAGTTCCAGGCCTTCGGTGTAGGTTTGAACTCGGACCACACAGAGGACGGGACCGAAGATCTCATCGTCATAACAACGCATCCCCGGTTTCACGTCGTCGAGCAAGGTCGTTCCGAGGAAGAACCCTGCGCTTTGTGACAAGGGATGAGTCGTTCCATCGACCACCACTTTGGCACCTTCCTGGTTTGCATTGTGCACGTAGGAAGAAACGCGATCCCGATGCTCTCCGGTAATCAGGGGCCCCATTTCATTCCCGTCTTCCGCGCCGGGTCCAACTTTGATTCGGCCCATGCGTTCCTTGATCGCAGCGACGAGCTGATCTGCTATTCCGCCCACCGCGACGACGACCGAGATCGCCATGCAGCGCTCACCTGCCGAACCGTAGGCAGCCGAGACGACCGCATCTGCCGCCATATCGATGTCGGCGTCCGGCAACACCAACATGTGATTTTTGGCTCCGCCAAGCGCTTGCACGCGCTTTCCCAGTTGCGTTCCGGTCTGGTAAATCGCTTTTGCAACGGGCGTGGAACCGACGAAGCTGACGGCCTTCACGTCTGGATGGCGCAACAATCGATCGACGGCACTGCGATCCCCCTGCACCACGTTGAAAACGCCATCGGGCACGCCCGCCTGCTGGATGAGTTCAGCAAGTAAAAGGCAGACAGACGGATCCTTCTCCGATGGCTTCAAGATAAATGCATTGCCGCAAGCAATGGCGTTCGCCAGCATCCACATCGGCACCATGGCGGGGAAATTGAAGGGCGTGACTCCCGCAACGACACCAAGCGGTTGGCGGATTTGATAAACGTCTACGTTGTGGCTGACCTGCTCGCTGAAGCCTCCCTTCAGGAGATTAGCGATTCCGCAGGCGTAGTCGATGTTCTCGAGCCCGCGCGACACTTCGCCGAGCGCGTCTGGAACTGTTTTGCCGTGCTCACGCGTAATGAGGTCGGCTAGATTTCGTCGATTGCGGTCAACCAATTCACGCAGGCGAAACATCGCGTCGGCCCGTTTGGAAAGCGACGTAGCCCGCCACGCTGGAAAGGCTTGCCGAGCGACGGCCACGGCCTGATCAACCTCCTCGGCGTTGGCGAAAGCGACTCTTCCTTGAACGTCCCCGGTTGAAGGATCCCAGATGGGACCGGAGCGGCCGGAGCGCGAAGCAACCGTCTGGCCTCCAATCCAATGAGTTACCGTCTTTAGGGCACTGCTTTGTTCCTCAACTAACATGGCTTTCATCTCTCTCTTAACCGGATTGATCTAAACTGCGACGGTTGCTAATTCGTGGTGTGCTGCCGCATCGAGCGATTCGACGCCGCCTTCAATTATATCCAGGCCATACGCTAGTTCTTCCCGCGTGATCACGAGTGGCGGACAGATGAAAAGCAGGTTGAATCTGGAGAACGCATAAACGTGTTGTGCTTTGAGACGAGCCGCCAAGCGAGCCATCTCAGGGCTGGTGCCATTGAAAGGGGCCAGCGGTTCCTTTGTCTCTTTGTCCTTTACGAACTCAATCACGCTGAACAACCCCTTGTAACGAACATCTCCGATACACGCATAGGTGGCTTTCATCTGTTCCAGGCGTTCGCCAAGATACTCGCCTTGCACGTCGACATTGTGGAAAACGTCCTCGTCCTCATAGACTTTCAGGTTCGCTAAGGCCGCTGCGCAAGAGACCGGATGGCTGCTGTACGTGAGGCCACACGACAGCATGTGCGTTTCAAAATAGTCAGCAATCTCCTCCGAGACCATCACAGCACCTAATGGAATGTAGCCGCTGGTTAACCCTTTTGCACACGTCGCGATATCGGGTTTAATGCCGTAATGTTGAGTCGCCAGCCATTTACCGGTACGTCCAAAGCCACTCATGACTTCATCGTCAATGAGCAGAATGTCGTACTTGTCGCAGAGGGCGCGCAGCTTCGGATAGTAATCGTCAGGAGGTACCAATAAACCATTTGAGCCGGTAATCCCTTCGACGAGAATGGCAGCAATGTTTTGAGGACCTTCCATTTGGATGACTTCCTCGATGTGGCTCACGCACTCTCGGGAGCACGATTCGGGAACCTTGCCGAAAGGGCAGCGATAGCAATATGGATCGAACACACGGATAATATTGGGCACACCCGGCTCAACGGGCCACCGCCGCGGGTCGCCAGAAGCGCTAATGGCACCCATGGTCGCGCCGTGATACGACCGATAACGAGTAATGATTTTGTCCCGCCCGGTGTATAACCGGGCGATCTTCATCGCGTTCTCGTTAGCGTCCGCTCCGGCCAGGGTAAAGAAGGCCTTGGCCAGGCCCGTAATTTCGGCAAGTTTCTTGCCGAGCGCGCCGCGCGGTTCGGTCGCAAAGCTGGGCGCAGCGAAGCACAGTTTGTCCACCTGTTCTTTGATCGCGGCCAGAATCTTTGGGTGTTGATGGCCGATGTTCAGGTTGATTAGCTGCGAACTAAAATCCAGCCATTTGTTGCCCAGTCCATCCCAGAACCAAACACCTTCGCCCCGCGTAATTTGCATGGGATTTGTGGCTCCCTGCACCGACCACGAGAATAGCGTGTAATCCCGATTTTCTTGAACGATATCTTTAGATGTGCGTTTCATTCGATTCCTTGCTAGCCGGTGCTCTTCGGGCTGATCGCCAGTTCTGTCGATTTGCCTGCGGAGTCTCGCATCGGATTGACTCCTTTTCGCGGCTTACTGCCGCTCTATCCACTTCATTGTTTTGGTTGCCAAGCGGTCAAGCGCTTGAACGGCCAGAACCACATGGTCTTCTTTCGTGTCCTCGATTTTGTTGTGGCTGATCCCCCGCAACGATTGAACGAACAACATCACCGTTGGTATCCCGGCCCGAGCGACTTCGGCAGCGTCGTGCAGAGGACCCGAAGGCATTCGATGCGACGAACCCGCCACTTCCTGGATGGCCTGCTCACACAGCTCAATCAATGCGGGATGAAAAGGAACCGGTTCGATGTTCCAGATGCGAGACCATTCCACCGTGCAATTCTCCTCCAAGGCAAAGCGCTCACTCGCGTCGCGCGCTTCCTTCAGCAGGCTTCCCAGCACTTTTGCATCCAGGTCACGTTGGTCGAGAGTTGTCTCACAGCGCCCCACGACAGCTGTCACAATGCCAGGGAAGGTTTTGACGCTACCCATGGTGCAGACTGCGTCGGGATGTTTGTTGGCGATGGTTCGAATTTCAAGTGCCAGCTTGGCTGCCGGCGCCAGGGCATCCCGCCGCGCGCTCATCGGTGTAGATCCTGAATGGGCTTCCTCGCCGTGGAAAATCGTCGTGTAACGTTCAACGCCTTTGGTTCCCAGGACAGCAGCGAGTGGCAAGCCTAAGTGTTCCAGGATCGGACCTTGCTCGATGTGTAGTTCAAGGTAGGCCGCCATCTCCTTGCGTTCGTGCGTTGCCTCTCCAATAGAATCGATATCAACGCCGCACTTCTTTAACGCATCCTCCCACCGCACGCCGTTGCTGTCGGTGCGGGACCGGTCCGCCTCAATGGACGCGGTGCCCGCAAAGGCCGATGATCCGAAGAGACTGCGCCCGAATCTGGCCCCTTCTTCGTCGGCCCAGTCCACAAGGCGAACGGTCACCGGAGGCTGGCCTCCACTTTCATCGATGATCCGCCGGATGACCGCAAAACCGGCAAGGACCCCCAGCGCTCCATCGAGCCACCCGCCATTGGGGACGGAGTCAAGGTGGCTACCGAGAACCAGAGACTTTTTCGACGTTCCCTCTAAGGTTACCCAGTGGTTTCCCGCAGCATCATAATGGTGTTCCACCGGCAATCCTTCGAGCTTAGACTCAAACCATTTTCGCGCTAGCAGCCAGGTATCTGTCCAAGCTACTCGCTGCGCACCCTCGGCGTTGGCGGTAAGCTCGCGCAATTCTTTCAGCAGTGCTAGCGTCTCGATTCCGTTCGAATGCATGTTAGTTACTCCTTCAGTTAACAATAGGCTCTCGGCGCAAGAGCTGGCCGCGACCCCTCTCGCCGACAAAGTTACCGTCGCGAACCTGTATCTTCCCGCGCACCGTAACGACTGCCGGTCGTCCTTCCACCGCGAATCCTTCAAAGCCGTTGTAATCGTTGTTGATGTGTTGTGTGCGGGCGGAAATCAATCCGCGGTAGGTTGGGTCGAAAATGACTAAATCGGCATCACTCCCGACCGCGATGGTGCCCTTACGGGGGAATAGGCCAAAGAGTTTTGCGGGACCCGTGCTCAAGGCTTCAACAAAACGATGGATGTCCATCCGTCCGCGATTGACGCCGTACGTAAACATCAGACTGACGCGCTCTTCGATGCCCGGTATGCCATTTGGAATTTGGGTGAATGCGTCCCGTCCGAGGAGTTTTTGCTCGTTGTCAAAAGGACAATGGTCTGTGCCGACCGCGTCGATCAGCCCCAAGGCAAGTGCATTCCAGAGCGCCGGCTGATTTCTTTTATCCCGCAAAGGCGGAGACATCACGTACTGCGTGCCCGCGAGGCCAGGTCGCTCCGCAAAAGTTTTGTCGAGGAGGAAATGCGGCAGTACGGACTCGATGAACAGCTTCACCCCGCGCGACTTCGCCTCTACCGCTGCCTTTAACGCAGGCACACAGGAGACATGAACAGCATAACCAACGGCGCCTGTGTTTTCAAGAAATGTAGCGAACCGACCTGTGCCTTCCGCCTCTACAGATTCGGGACGACTGGGCTCATGCCATTCCGGACCTGTTTTGCCCTCGGCGAGCAACGCTTGTTGCAGACGGTTGACCAGCTCAGCGTTTTCGCAATGAGCGGCCACGATGACGCCCAGTTCCTTCGCCAGAGTGAGCGTTTGATACAGCTCGCTATCGTCCACGCCAAAGAAGTTCTTGTAAGAAAGAAAAATTTTGAAGGAAGTGGTTCCGTCGCGCACGATCTCGCGCAGTTGGGTCTCTGTGTTCTGATCGAACCGTGACACCGTCATATGGAAGGCGTAATCGCAAGCGCTTTTGCCTGCAGCTTTTTCCTTCCACAAGCAATATCCTGCCAAAGCGTCGTCCGTCCGGGCCGGGCAGCACATCTCAATAAATGTTGTCGTGCCGCCGATGAGTGCCGCGATGCTGGCTGTTTCGTGAGTATCCTTGGCAAACGTCGCCATGAACGGCATATAGATGTGTACATGAGGATCAATGAATCCGGGAAAGATCCACTTCCCGGTCGCATCGATGATCTCCGTCCCGGGCGGGACCGAGAGAGCCGTGCCAATCCTTGTTACCGTTTGATCCTCAACGTAGATCTCGGCTTTGTAGCGAGCATCCGGAGTTACGATTTCACCGTCACGAATCAATAGACCCATATCAATTAAAACCTGTTAGCGCCGCTCTTAAATGAATGTGAATCCCCAGCTTTTTCTGTGCGCGTTTGCCAAGCAACCCTTTGACTATATTTAGACCAGCCCAAACACCTGTGCGCTGCCACGCGCAGGATAAAGACACTACTTCGCCGACGGATCACCAAAAGACGCTCAGAATCCCTGCTTTTCAGCAAACTCCCCGAACAATGAACCCTGTTCGTTCAGGCTCCCTGCCTTGACCGAAGCGTTGCCAACCCTCGACCTTCGAGTGTTTCTCCGGCATTAATCTCATTGTCCCTTTGATTTCGCTGGAAAGAATAAAGTCCAATTGAAATTTCCATCATGTTTCCCTGGTGAATGAAGTTAGTTTTGCGCTTGTACTGAAAAGTCGTAATATCCGTTTGCGGTTACAGCCAACCGTCCATGTCCAAATAACTGTGTCGCTCCCGGTGAATGTATCTTACTGAGCAATTGATTTTCGGCGGCGCAGTGAGCTTATCCAATACATTTTTCGTCGAGTTGCGGTTACTTTTGAGAATCGCATTCCTTGAGGAGGACAGCCAACCGTCCCTTGTCCAATCGTTTGCGTGAGTTGTGCATTCCAAACCTTGGTGGTTCGAGGAGATTCGTGTCCACCCTGGGCAAGCTATCTGAGACCCAACAGGGCCCTGCTATTTGGACATTTCCCAAGTTTCATTGCATTGCTCCGAATGGACATGAAAGGATAGCCCAAAGGGTGATCCGAGGTGCTAGATAAACTACCAATTAGTCTGGCCATTGATGGAGGCTATTTATGTTCGAATCCATCTGCGCACTTCTTATTTCTCCCGCCCGTTCTGGGCACAACGCTATACAATGCAATTGGATGCCATTGAGATATCGCACGACACTCAGGAGAGCAATGTAGGATAGGCTTCGTACGTGTTTAGCGCGGTATTGGTACCTCCTGAATCGTCGTCGTCCCGTCGTCCTCGTCGTCGTTCTCGTCCTCGACTTCCGTGGATGCGGGAATCGCGCCGATTGCCAACGACGTTGAAAGATCGAGAACGAGAACGAACGATTGGCGCTACACGGCGCTAAACAGATACAAGGCTTCCAGCCTGTCTCGGGGCTGAATTCTCTGCCGGCGCGCTCACCAAGGGAACCGCCGTTTCTCCGGATCGTGGATAAAGCCAGGCATTTGTATGTGTTTAGCGAAGTCTTCGACCTCAAACCGACCAGTGGTCTGTCCCTGCAAAACTCGGCTCATTTGTCCAACTTTTGGAGACCACGAACGGTTAGCGCCGGTCATACGGCCCGAAGGGCTACATTTCAAGAACGTTTCAGGCAGGAGGGTAAGGCGGGACGCCTTACTTACGCCGGATAGGCCAGCGCTGGTAAGTAACACGTCTCGCCTTACCCTCTTCCGTCAGCAAACCGTCCCATTTTGACCGCAGCAGTAATCAAGGCGTCTCGCCTTACCCTCCTGCCTGAAACGTTCTTGAAATGTCCAAACTCCAGAGCCCGAAGGGGCCAGAAAGCTTAGCCCAGGGTTTACCCTCGTATCTGTTTAACGCCGTGTAACGCCAATCGTCCTCGTCGTCGTTCTCGTTCTCGTTCTCGATCTTTCAACGTCGTTGGCAATCGGCGCGATTCCCGCATCCACAGAAGTCGAGGACGAGAACGATTCGAAACTGACGCTAAACAGATACCGGCGTGCCGATACGTTTCCCCTCTCGGCCCATTTTGACCGCAACAAAACAGATGATATTTCGGGGACAGGACACTACAATGAACCGCCGGTCAGTGATAACTTGAACCTGAAAGGACGACGCGAGACTCTGGTGCTCCTTCAAACTCTCCAGGCTAAAGCCAGGGCTGCAATCGCCAAGATGAAAACGCCTCCCCTTCCGCCGTTCGAATACACACCAAGAGCCTACGCCGGACCCTCTGCCGACGAAGTTACGGCGCTGCGCAAACAATTCGTTAATCCAGCGATTTTTACTTTGTACAAGAAACCGATCATGATCGTCGAGGGCCGCAGCCAATATGTGTTCGATGAGAAGGGCAGGCGCTATCTCGACGGCTTTGCTGGGATCGTGACGGTAAGCGTCGGCCACTGTCATCCCGAAGTTGTTGCGGCTGCGAATCGACAAAACGAAACACTGCAACACACGACAACCATTTATCTGCATCCAAATATCGCTGAGTATGCGCGGGACTTAGCGAGTAAGATGCCGGGCGATCTGAAGGTCTGTTATTTCGTGAACTCGGGCTCGGAGGCGAATGATCTTGCAATTCTCATGTCTCGCGTCTTTACGGGTAACTTCGACGTCATAGCGTTGCGCAATGCTTATCATGGAGGGAACGCCGCCGGCCAAGCCCTCAACTCCCACCATACCTGGAAGTTTAACGTGCCTAACAGCTTCGGCGTGCACCACGCGATGGCACCCGATTCCTATCGCGGTCCGTACGGTTACGATGACCCGGCGGCAGGGAACAAATACGCTGATGACGTATTGAACATGATTCAATACGCCACTCCCGGACGGGTCGCAGCATTTATTGCCGAAACAATTCAAGGAGTCGGTGGAGTGGTGGTTATTCCGGACGGTTATCTGCAAGCCGCTTACCAGCACGTCCGCGCGGCGGGCGGCGTCTGCATCGCGGACGAAGTTCAGTGTGGATTTGCGCGGACCGGGACGCACTATTGGAGATTTGAAGCGCACGACGTGATCCCTGATATCGTGACGATGGCGAAAGGCATTGGCAACGGAGCGCCGCTAGCCGCGGTCGTGACCACGCCCAAAATTGCGCAAGCACTTACGTCTCGCATCCATATCAACACCTTTGGCGGGAATCCGGTCGTCTGTGCGCAGGGACGCGCTGTGCTTCAGGTGATTGATCGCGAGGGTCTGCAGGAGAACTCGCTTCGTGTCGGCAATCAGTTGCATGAAGGATTTCGCAAATTGGCAGAAAAACATAACGTAATCGGCGACGCCCGTGGCAAAGGGCTGATGCTCGGCATCGAGCTGGTCAAAGATCGAACGACAAAGGAACCGGCGAAAGACGAGTGCGCGCATGTTTTGGAAACCGCCAAAGATTTGGGCCTGTTGATTGGAAAGGGAGGGCTGTTCGGTAATACCCTCCGCGTCAAGCCGCCGATGTGCATCACACGCGCCGATGCCGAGTTCATGCTCGAAGTTCTTGATGTCGCATTTTCCGGTCTCTAGCCCGCTTCGTTCCTAAATCCTTAGAGACTTGCGACTGATGCACGCTGTTAATGTTTTTCGGTCGAATCAGGGGCGAAAAATCGTCCGGTACGCCACCGGCTCTAGAAATCGAAACAGCGCTATGCCCGCCGCCCAGACCATCAGGCGTCGGACTTCGTTCCGAGACACTTTGATTCCCGCCCTATTTTCCGGCGCGCCGCCCAACAGAAGAAGGGTGCGCACCCCGATGAATACAGGAACTGCACAGGCGAACCGAACTCGCCATGGCCGGACAGCAACCACGTATCTCCAGGCTTCCTCAAGGTAACCGGAGGCCCGCCGCCGCCATCTTTCCCACTCCGAGCGCGCCAAAGTCGGGTTCAAAACGACCTCCTCCAGGTTAGAAACGGGGAGATAGGACCTCCCCGCCTGAAGATCGAGGGGAAAGTCCCGCAGGATATTGACGAGTTGAAGGCCTTTTCCGAAGTCTCTTCCGAAGCCCAGCATTTCCTCCGGAGGCAACCGCGCGTAATTCGGCCACTCCAACAGGCAAATCCTCGTCCAGAACTCGCCGACACACCCTGCAACCAGGTAGGTATATTCTTCAAGCGCGGAGTCATCCCGCAATCCGGAGATTCCCGGTTTGGATTCAAATCGTTCGATGTCGAGAGCCTGACCATGGATGATTTTCGCTAAAACTTCGGATAACAGTTTTCGGTGGGCTGGCGGAACATTCGCGAGGCATTCCAACACCCGGTCAATATTTGCCAGCAGCACTTTCTCCGGACCATCCGCCTGAGCCGTCAAACAGGCCGCCAGATCCAACGGATCTCCAAGTTCCTGGTTTGAAACGGAACCGAGAAACCGCCCTAAAAACTCGATTCGTTCCGCTGGCGGAAGTTGATTTGTGTCGGCAATGGTATCCGACGCTCGGGCTAACAGATAACCGAGCGCGATCGCCATGCGAATCCGTCCCGGAAGGAATCGCACACTAATGTAGAAAGAACGAGAAACTCCCTTGAGAAGTGTAAACAACTCGGTCTCACCGGACATCGACCACCTCGATCTTGCTAAGATCGGCGTTCCCCAACCCGTAACTAAACGCGGTCTGGAGATATTTTGCCGCTTTTGAAGCAGGCGTCATTTGGGCCCTGATACGCCATTCGTCGATGCGCTCCAACGCGACCACATCCATCGCCACCGGGTCCTTGCCTGCATACAATGTTCCATAATGGACGGCATAATTCGCATCTCCAAACGGCGCGCCGGCGTAAAGGGCGATTAAACCGTCCATGACTTGAAACACAACTTTGTCGCCGATGCGCGGATCCGCGTACGCTTCAGGAATAGAAGGATCGCCGTTGACCGGATCCTGAATGAGCCTCCGCCAGTTATCGAGGTTCTGGATCGTCATGTTGAACAAGGCGCCGGAAAGGCCGCAAAAGACGTTATCGGACAAAACCGGCACGTTGATCACTTTGGTGACAACGCGGCTCAAGACGTTGCTCAGGTGGCTTTCATCGCTGAGATTGTCGCTGCTTCGCGGATTTTTTTTCGCCTTCTCCACCGCATCTCCTCTCGGCTCTCCGACCAAAGTATCCGGTGTTTTGGCCATAAAGAGGAGATCGCCATAAATCAGTTTCCCACTGATCGGAGACGTGATTAAGGCTTTCGGATCATAGTTCCCTTCGCTCCACATCAAGCGATAGCCGGCGTTCCGTGCTTGAAATCCTGCCACTTTCAACAGGTGCTCTTCGCGATCCCAAACAACAATATTCTGAGGAGGCACGCCGGCGTCCGCCAGCCCGGCAACAATTGCATTGACCACCGCCGGATGGGAACTAAAAAGAGGCGCGCCGTTTGTGCAAACCTTGATACCGACGACGTCGGACGGCTTGACCAGAGATCCCCACGCGGAAGCAACTGTCGGCTCGCCTGTCGCAGTCATGACGAGATCGTCTACCATGCGGCGAACGACCGCAGAGTTTGTTTCGTAATCTGCAATCGCGTCCGAATTCTCGATTCGATAGACATACGATCGACTTGGGACCGGCGTGGGCTGCGCTGCGACCGGGGCCTGATTCACAGCTGGCGGAGCCGCTGAAGCCTGAGCAGGCTGCGCGGCCTGTCCCAAACACCAGATCGGGCTGGAAACTACGCCACAAATCAATAACGTCACGACAGCTCGGAACACGAAGCTGGATTATAGTCAACTTTATGCAAATCCAAAACGGAATTGAGGAGACCACGGAATTGCATCATCTTTACGTCCACGTTCCTTTTTGTCCGAAGGTTTGTCCGTACTGCAGCTTTTATAAAGAGGCTTCGGACCGCAACAAGACGCAGGCTTTCCTCGATTCTGTCCTGCTCGACCTCGATCGGCGTCTCCAAAAAGTCTCAAGCTGCCGGATTGAAACTATTTTTTTTGGAGGTGGCACCCCGTCCGCCCTTTCAGTGAAGCAACTGGAGTTTCTTCTTTCCGGGCTCCGTCAGCGCCTCGATCTCAGCGGGTTACGCGAATGGACGCTGGAGATGAATCCCGCCACGGTATCGCTGGAAAAGGCGCAAATGTTAAAGGATTTTGGCGTGAATCGCATCAGCATGGGAGTTCAATCCTGGGATCCCGAAATGCTGAATCGGCTCGGCCGCGTTCATTCGGCGCTCCAAGCCGAGCGCTCTTACCACATTCTGAGGGAGGTCGGATTCACTAATTTAAATCTCGATCTGATTTTCGGAATCCCGGGTCAATCCGCCGAAATATGGGAACGAAGTCTGAAAAAGACAATTGGCCTCGCGCCAGAGCATATTTCTGCCTACTGCTTGACGTACGAAGAGGACACCGAATTCCTTCGACGTCATCAACGAGGCGAACTGCTTCAGGACACAGAACAAGACGCGAAATTTTACGAACTGACGATGGCGGTTCTGGAGAGCGGTGGATACCGGCAGTACGAAATTTCCAACTACGCAAAGCCGGGTTTCGAATGTCAGCACAATCTCGCCTACTGGCTGGGTCGGGACTACCTCGGATTGGGCCCAAGCGCCTTTTCAACGATCCGTGAAAGGCGTTGGCAGAATACACCCGATACCGGCCGGTATACCGAGCAGCTGCAGGCTGGCGTTGAACCGATCCATTTTACGGAAACGATCACCGGGCAAATCCGCAATGCCGAAACGGTCGCGTTTGGTTTGCGTACCTCGGAGGGAGTTCCTGAATCGGCGTTTCTGGGCTGGCGCAGTGAATTAGATGCGCTCCGGAGCGAAGGGTATCTTGAGGAAGAAAATTCTTACGTTCGATTAACCGCGAAGGGCCGGATGGTTGCTGACTCCATCGCCGAGCTCTTCGTATGACTGGTTACGACGTCCTGATCGTCGGCGCAGGGCCCGCCGGCGCCACCGCGGCGGCTCTGGCGGTGCGCGCGGGTCTTTCGACCCTTGTCCTGGAACGAACCCAGTTTCCGAGAGAAAAAGTTTGCGGAGATTGTCTGAACCCAGGCGCATGGAAAATCCTCGACCGTCTGGGCATCAGCGAGCTCATTGATCGACTACCCTCTGCCAATTTGCGCTGGGTGGAGTTCCTTGATTTGGCAGGGCGTTCAATTCGGTTTGAGCTTCCGAACGACGCAAGGGGAGAGCGCGGCATCCGTAGAAAGCTTTTTGATGACGCCCTGATAAAACATGCCATCTCGGCCGGCGCCCAAGTCAATTTCGGGAACCCCGTACTCAAGGTTCAGAACGGCACGAGTTGGACGGTCACCACCAATAACGAAACGGTCCAGGCGAGATTTCTGGTCGCTGCAGACGGACGAAACTCCTCTGTTGCCCGGCTGCTGGCGGAATATCCAAAGACAGCCACGGACCGTGTCGGCTTTCAGACTCATTTTTCGACCGATGGCGAGCCCCATGTCACACTGCAATTGTGCCAGTACGGTTATCTCGGGTTGGCGACGATCGGAGAAGGCCTGACAAACTTGTGCCTGGTTTGCCGCCCGGAACATGCGGAACGATTTCGGCGGGAAGCAACAGAAAAGTTCGGGCTTACACGCGAACACCGTTGGCAATCGATCACCCCCTTGACGAGGCCAGCAATTCAAACGCAACACGCAAACCTGATGTACATCGGCGACGCCGCCCGCGTGGTCGAACCTTTAACCGGAGAAGGGATTCTCTATGCGCTCCAGAGCGGAATGCTCGCTGCGGACGCCATTTCCAGCGCGATAACCAGTTCGTCCGACCCTGCCCTCATTTACGCCCGGCAGCATCAGAAAGTGTATCGGCACCGGCTCTGGGTAAATCAACTAGCGAGACTCGCGGTCTTGCATCCCAGGATTGCAAACAGGTTCCTTGGGCTTCTCAGGTTTAATCCAGCTCCCCTGAAATATTTGACGAGCAAGGTTGTGTGTAAGGGAAAGTAGGCAGGAGGCAGGAGTTCAGGAGTTGCAGGAGTTCAGGAGTTCAGGAGTTCAGGAGTTCAGGAGTTCAGGAGTTGCAGGAGTTCAGGAGTTGCAGAAGGTCAGGAGTTCAGGAGCAACGGCACGGGCAACTCGTCGGCGTATCAGCGAACAGGCTCTTGATGAAACCTTTGCTCCTCCTCAACTGACAACTGACACCGACAACTGATCCAACTCCTGCCCCCTACCTCTTGCTCGGCGCAAATCGCTCAGCGAACCAAGATCGAATTCCAGGCTGTCTGGAGGTCCAGGCCAGAAGTAATGCGGCCAGAAAAAGTTCGAACGGCAGCATCGACCCGTACGGTACGCGCGAGGTTGGGTTGGACAAATTAGTCCAAACTAACGGCTGCATCTGCAGAACAAGAAACAAGCACAAAAACCGGAAGTCACTGGCAGGAATTCGGAACGCGATCCAAACACCGCCGATGCTCAGCAAAAAAAGAAGCGGAACCCGTTCCATCATAATCGGGATCCGAAAATAGACGTTCCGCAACCCATGGATTAAACGTGAGACGACATCCCGAATGTGATGGTGCGCAAAATAATCGCGCCAGGTGTAAGTGGCGTAGCTTTGACCCACGTGACCCTCCTTGTAGGTGTCAACCCACATGTAATTGTCGAGGTATCCGTGATGAAAAGGGCTCCCAAAATAGACTAATCGCGGAACCCAGCTTGGTGTCGAGACGGTGAGGAAAATGGCCACTGCGACGAGATAGATCCCCGCGTGCTGTATGAGCCATCGAAAAAAAGATGGACGAGCTCGCGCCGCGGCACAATAGGCCAGTAGATCGCTCAGAGCCATTGTGCCAATCGCGGCTGCCCCCACGATCAGACCGTTTGGACGCGTCAGATAGTCGAGGCCGACGAAACCAGCGCAGCCGAACAGCCACCGTGGATCTTTGCGCTGTAGATACCTCAGAAAAGCGAAGATCGCCCAAATCGTCATCAATAGATGGAGCGGCTCAGTCAAAAGTCGCGCAGTGATTTCGCGGTCAATGAACGGATTCGCCGCTAGAGCGAACGCGCTCACCGCCGCAGCGAAACGGTTTTTAAAGAGCGCTAACGTCAAAATGTAAACCGAGAGAATCGACACTGCGGCGACAAGGATGTTTACCGCCCCGAGCATGAACCGGTTGCCGTTCCCGAGCTTCATGGCAATAGCGAGCAATGCCGGGTAAAGCGGTTGCCGGTGGGGGCGTTCCTTTACGTATTGCATGGAAAAATCGCCCGAGGCGAAATCTCGCGCAATATCCACGTAGTGAACAGAGTCGCTCGAGACCAGTCGATCGCTCGTACTTGGATGACTGACATTTTTTCCCAGGACCAGGAAACAAATCGCCAGATGAACGAAGAGCACAACCGCGATAAAGAGGTGTGGCTTCGCCTTGGAATTACCTTTGGGTCCCGGCAGTTCGTCTGCTCTCATCTGCGAAGCTATTACCCGCTGTTCCGAAAATCGTCCAATGGAGATACGCGAGGAAATCCGCTTGATTAATTCCCTGCGAGGCTGAATGGTTTCGCCCGATCTGCATGCTGAATGTTTTTGGTTTATTTTGCCGGCGAGCTTTTCTCTGCGAAACACCTGGTGGGCAACGCGGCCTTGGCGGATTCGATCGCGAAGGTTTCAAATCTGAATTTCACCTGTGTCCTTCCGCAAACTCTGGAGGACCGGGGGATGACTGCACAGGATATCCGCGACAAAGATATCGTTACCTTGATCGGGTGTGATTTGGCCCTTTTTAACTTCGACGGGCCGGAACTGGATTCAGGAACAGTGACTGAATTTATGTTTGCGAAATTCGCCGATATTCCTTCTCTCCTCTTGCGGACAGATTTTCGGCGCGCTGGAGATCAGGGGGAGGATCCTTGGAATCTCATGATGAGCTTCTACCCACGTACCCGGACGCTCTGTTTGAACAGCATGGAGATTTACAAAAAAGCGTTGAGTGCCGGTATGTTGCCGGTGCGCGCTGGGCAAAGCATGGTCGAAGAGATCGCCGAAGCGGCCGTCAAGGAATTGGAACTGCTAACCAAACTGGCTCCCGCGATTCCCCACGAGTTAACCGAACCGGTTTTTCGCTGGCTTAGCGAAATGCCGGGATTTCATTCCTCCGAGAGTAATGAGCGGGTGATGGCTGCACTTGCACAGAAGAAAGCGAACCGACTCCTGCCTTAGCAGCCGCCCCACTCAGACTCCGATTTCTATGGCGAAAAATTTCCAACCTCTCATCGATGAACTCCGAATTGTCATTGAGAATTCTCGCACCGGACGGCTTTCGCCTGCCGACGAACAAAAGGCCGCCACATTGTTCAAAGAATTGGTCACCTCCGGCGGAAAACCGCTGTCGAGCGCGCTCGAGCTCCTTGGGGATCTGCCATGGTTTGTTCCAGTGAATGGTGCCCTGGATGCTTGGCCCCAACTGACACCCGCCAAACAACGAGCCTTCTTCGCCGCCCTGAAGCCCTTGGCGTCGGAAGCCTCAAGGCGAATGCGTCTGAGCATCGCGCGCGGCCTGCACAAGCTGGATGGGCCTTCGGCACTTAAGCTGATCGTTGCCACGCTTCAAAGTTTGCGTACAGAGACCGGCCTGGACCCAAAAGACCGCCAAATCTTCTACAGCGTTTTGATCGGAAAAAATAAACCGTGGCTGTTGCAGCTCGACCTGAAAACGCTTAAGCCAGCCGAAGCAAAGCTGGTAGCGCTGACTGCGATTGAGTGTGCGGTGGGCGCCAACCCTCCGGCGGCAGTTGCGGTGATCGAATGGGCCAAACCCTTTCAACCGCTCACCACGATCCCGGAATCGCTCCAGCAGGAGTTGGGAAAGTCTTTCAGAAAATGGAGTTCGCGGTGGCAGAAACAACTCGCGGAAGCGGATTTACCCCCCATCCTGAACGAGATTCTTCAAACAAAATTGGTCAAATCCGGCGAGGACCGCCCGGATTCCCCGGCACCAGAGCCGGCTCGTCAGTTGAACCCACAAGAACCGGTTCAACATTCGCACCAACAGAATCAACGCCGGCCGCAGCACCCACAAGGCAAATCGCTGGCAACCAGTCCGGGTGAAAATCGACACGCAAAATCCCATCGACAGCGCTTGGAGAAACCGCAACCAAGTCCTCAAAACCTGGGCGTGGATGTATCGGAACTTTTGATGCAAATTCAGACCCAATTCAACGATCTCCGGGAAGAGTTGCAAACGGCCCGGAATCAGCTGCTCCGATCCTGTCAACCCTCGAAGCAGGGGGAGGTACAAGGGATTGAGACCAATAAGGAATTTGGCAAACTACGAGAAGAAAACGCGCAATTGACGGAAACTGTGTCCGCGCTGCGCGAAACCCTGAGCGATCTAGCCAGCGCAAATTTCGACCAGGCCGTCAGTCGGCGAGCCGATACCGGAGAGCCGGTGACGGATCCCGTCGAGCAATATAAATCCCTTCTCACGCTTCGAGTCCGCGAGCAGATTGTGAACTTTCAGACTTTGAATCGGGAGAACAATGTCGACGCCCTCCCGCTGTTGCTGGATAACATCCTGCGAACTCTGCAAGAAAACGGTATCGACCTGGAGAATATTGAAACACCGCCGCCGCAAGCTCGAAGAAAGTATTAGTCTCCTCAGCCTGAAATCCGGCGATCACGCGAGCGCCTGGTAGCAAAGGTTTACAAACCGCTGAAATAACTTGTGCTCATCATAAGGAAGATGTTGGGCGAAACAGAGCGCAACCAGTCTTTCCGCAGGATCGATCCGGCAATAGGTCGTTGCCATCCCAGTCCAACCAAACGAACCAATCGTGCCCAGCGTACCTGCCAATCCATTGTCTACCCGCACATCGACTCCAAGGCCATAACCGTATCCCACACCCAGATTATGGAAAGGAACAGCCAAGCCTGTCAGATGATTGGCGACCATCAGTTCCACGCTCTTGCGCCCAATAATCCTCGCCCCAGCCAACTCGCCGCCGTTACAGAGCATTTGACCAAAACGAGCAAAATCATCGAGGGTCGAAAACAACCCGGCTCCGCCTCCGGGAAAATCTCTTTGCCCTTCCACAACCTCTCCCTGCAGCGACGTTACCGGCCGCAAATCGCCATTCGCGCTATGCTCGTAGACTATTGCGAGCCGCTCCTTCTGGGCGGCGCTCACGGCATACGCCGTGTCGACCATCCCTAATGGTTCCAAAATGCGAGCATTCAAATAGGTGTCGAGCCGTAACCCGCTCACGATTTCGATCACACGCCCGAGAACATCCGTTGAGAACCCGTATTCGAAACGCGTCCCAGGATGCCACTTCAGCGGGAGCCGCGCGAGACGCTTCACCAGTTGTTCCAACGACTTCCCATCTTCGTTGGTCAGCGCACAATAGAACTCGCCGATCGGCTCCCCCGGAGCGTCGTAAATTAATCCAGAAGTGTGCGTAAACAGATGCTGGATTGTCAGCGGTTTATCGGCAGGAACCAGTTGCGGGTCTCGAGCTGTTCCACCAACGAGCACCTGGAGGTCTCGAAAATCCGGGAGGTAGTCCGCCACTGGATCGACCAATCCCAGTTTGCCTTCTTCGAGTAGAGTGAGCGCCGCGACGCTAACGACGATCTTGGTCATCGAATAGACACGAAAAATCGTGTCGCGCGACATCGGCAGGCCAAGCTCCAGATTCCGAAACCCGACCGCGAAAGCGTCGGCGATCTCTCCGTTCCGCACCAAGAGAAGGCTGACACCGGCATGTTGACCATCGTCGACAAACTGCTGGATACGCCGATGCAACGGCTCGAACCGCCCGGGAACAAATCCTGAAATCGACGGTTCGCCTGATGGCAAAACTTTCGAGGAAGTCATTCTCACTGGTTACAACAACCGTGCGCACGTGTAAACAGAGGCGTTCGGCGTTCACCGTTCACCGTTCACCGGTGCAGCCCGCTTGCGAAGCGACGATCCCTGACCGGGCAAAAGCGTCGCCGGTTTGCTCGCTAGTGTCCCGTCCCCGAAATACGAGGTATTTGTATCTGTTTAGCGAAGTCTTCGACCTCAAACCGACCAGTGGTCTGTCCCTGCAAAACTCGGCTCATTTGTCCAACTTTTGGAGACCACGAACGGTTAGCGCGGTATTGGTACCTCCTGGATCGTCGTCGTCCTCATCGTCGTTCTCGTCCTCGACTTCTGTGGATGCGGGAATCACGCCGATTGCCAACGACGTTGAAAGATCGAGAACGAGAACGAGGTCGACGACGAGGACGATTGGCGCTACACGGCGCTAAACACATACCAGGGTAAACCCCATAGGCGTTAAGATAACGTGCAGGTTGACGCAAGATGCCCCGGCGCAGGTAGGGCGAAGCTCCGCCTGAGCCGGTGCTTCCCGGTTGGCCTCGCCTAACAACATCAGCCCCATAACTTCTCGCACGGCAATTGATCATTTAACGGCTCCGAACAAGGTGTTGAATTTGCGCGTCACGCATTTTATTTCTGACGATGCCAATGAGCGCGCAAATCGTGGTCGACTCGAACGAATGATTTAAGGGGGTGAGGTCGCAGGGGAGTGCGACGCGGCAAACCCCGGCTCAGGCGGAGTGTTTCGCCCTAACGCGCCGGGGCATGCGGACGGTGATCTTCTGTGGGATCATGCGATTTGGCGAGCGCGCCGAAACGCGTGAACCAAGACAATAGTCGCTGCAATTTTAACTAGTTGCGCGGACCTACGTGAAGAACGGACCT
>Ga0302325_10005005_pt1 | contig 30456 bp, 27 predicted proteins | sample Palsa_T0_2_FD_201948 | JGI IMG/M metagenome (GOLD analysis project Ga0302325, IMG submission 201948) | Peat permafrost microbial communities from Stordalen Mire near Abisko, Sweden - Palsa_T0_2 | ecosystem: Environmental > Terrestrial > Soil > Palsa > Peat permafrost | place: Sweden: Abisko... | reverse complement strand
GCTACGAGGCGCGCGACGCGATCCCGATGGGCCCCGACGGCCTGCTGGTCGGGATCGACCACGTCGTCGGCAACGTCGAGCTCGGGAAGATGCAGGAGTGGGTCGAGTACTACGAGCGGGTGTTCGGAATGACCGAGCTGATCCATTTCTCAGACGAGGCGATCTCGACCGAGTTCTCAGCGCTGATGTCGAAGGTCGTCACCGACGGCTCGGGCAAGATCAAGTTCCCGATCAACGAGCCGGCCGAGGGCAAGCGCAAGTCCCAGATCGACGAGTACCTGGACTTCTATGGCGGCCCGGGCGTGCAGCACATCGCGGTCTCCACGACCGACATCGTCAAGACCGTCGACGAGCTCACCCGCCGCGGCGTGAAGTTCCTCCCGATCCCCGCGTCCTACTACGCCGACGTGCCGGAGCGGATCGGGGAGATCAGCCAGGACATCGCCGACCTGCAGCGTCTCGGGATCCTCGTCGACCGTGATGAGGAGGGCTACCTGCTGCAGATCTTCACCCACTCGGTCGGCGACCGGCCGACCGTGTTCTTCGAGCTGATCGAGCGCCACGGCGCGCGCGGCTTCGGCGAGGGGAACTTCAAGGCGCTGTTCGAGGCGCTCGAGCGCGAGCAGGATAAGCGCGGGAACCTCTGATGCGCTACGAGCACCGAGGCGAGCTCCCGGCCAAGCGGCACGTCGCCCATTATCGGGACGGCGTGCTGCTGACCGAGGAGGTGATGGGCTACGAGGGGTTCTCCGGCAACGAGTCGATCCTCTATCACCTGCAGACCCCGTGCCGGGTGAGCGAGCTTGGCTCGTTTACGCCGATCGTCCATGACGAGTGGGTGCCGGACGCTCACTCCCATCGGCTCATGGACACGACGCGGGCGCCCGGTGGCGGCGACCCGGTGTTCGGACGGCGCGTCGTGATGTACAACGACGACATCGAGATCGCCGTCTGCCGCCCGGACTCCGCGCAGGACTTCTTCTATCGAAATGGTGAAGGAGACGAGCTGATCTTCGTGCACCGCGGGTCCGGGGAGCTCGAGACGACGTTCGGCACCCTCCCCTACCGCGAGCACGACTACATCGTGATCCCACGCGGGACCACGTACCGGGTCGTGCCGGCGGCCGGCGATCAGCTGTGGCTGACGTTCCACACGCCGGGCGAGCTGGAGACCCCGAACCGCTACCGCAACCGCTACGGCCAGCTGCTCGAGCACGCGCCGTTCTCGCAGCGTGACTTCCACACCCCGGTGCAGCTGCGCTGCCACGACGAGGGCGGCGACCATGAGCTGATCGTGCGCGTCCGCGGCGGCCACCAGCGCTACGGCCTTGACTACCACCCGCTCGACGTCGTCGCCTGGGACGGGTACGTCTATCCGTACACGTTCAACATCGACGACTTCGAGCCGATCGCCGGCCGCGTGCACATGCCCCCGACCGTGCACCAGACCTTCCAGGGCCCGAATTTCGTGATCTGCTCGTTCTGTCCGCGAATGCTCGACTGGCACGAGCAGGCGATTCCGGTTCCCTACAACCACTCGAACCTGCAGTCCGAGGAGATGATGTACTACGTCGAGGGCAACTTCGGCGCGCGTCCCGGGGTCGAGGTCGGCGCGATCACGTTGCATCCGTCGGGCCTGCCCCACGGCCCCGCTCCGGGCGTGGCCGAACGCTCGATCGGACAGCGCTACACCGAGGAGCTGGCGGTGATGTGCGACACGTTCCGGCCACTGAAGCTGACCGCGCTCGCCCGTCAGATCGACGACGGCGGCTCCTATGCGCTGCAGTGGGCTCGGGAGGCCGCGCATGTTTGAGGAGGGCAGGTTGTACGCGCCGGTAACGACCGCCGACGACGGCTCGGTGACCGTTCATCTGGACGACGACCACCCCGGCGTCGCCGATCCGGAGTATCGCCGGCGGCGCAACGAGATCGCGTCCGCTGCACTGGCGTTCGAGGACGCCCCGCCGGACACGCCGGTGCCACGGATCGACTACACCGAAGACGAGCAGGGCGTGTGGCGCACCGTCCGCGCGGAGCTGGCGGCCAAGCACGAGCGTCTGGCGTGCGAGGACTACCGGGCGGCGATCGATCGTCTCAACCTGCCGGTCGACCACATCCCGCAGCTCGACGAGGTCTCCGCCCACCTGGAACCGCTGACCGGCTTTCGGTACGTGCCGGCCGCGGGGCTGGTCTGCTTCGAGGACTTCTACGGGTCGCTGGCCGACGGCGTCTTTCACTCGACCCAGTACGTCCGCCACCACGCGCAGCCTCTGTACACCCCCGAGCCCGACCTGATCCACGAGGTCGTCGGTCACGGCGGGATGCTCGCGGCGCCGCGGCTGGCCGGGCTCAACCGGCTGGCGGGCGAGGCCGCACGGCGCCTGGAGACCAAGCCCGCGCGAGACTTGTTCTCGAGCGTGTTCTGGTTCTCGATCGAGTTCGGGGTCGTCTACGAGCACGATCAGCTGCGCGCCTATGGCGCCGGCCTGCTCTCCTCCTACGGCGAGATCGAGGAGTTCCGAGGCGCGGAGATTCGCCCGCTCGACATCACCGAGATGGGGACCCACGACTACGACATCACCGTCTACCAGCCGACCCTGTACGCGGCCGACGGGATCGAGCAGCTGCTCGACGTGGTCGGCGCCTTCTTTGCGTCCTGCGACGACGACACGCCCGCGCGCCTCGGCGTCGTCGCCGCTCGCGGCTGACGCCGGTCAGCTCGCCGCCGCGGCCAGCGCGGCGCCGAGCTTGGCCAGCGGCTGCGCGATCCAATCCAGCGAGGCCGGATCCTCGCTGTCCAGCGCCAGCCACCGCTGTTGATCGTCTGAGCCGTACAGCAGGCTGGTCGCCATCCGGAACCGCAGCGCGCGGGGGTCGTCGCCAAACGCGACGCCGCTGAGCACGCCGATCTCATGTCGCTCGAGCAGCCACTCGGCGAGCGCGTCGCCGCCGTGCACCCCGGCCGCGGCCAGCGGCTCACGAAATGGCTCGAGGTCGGGGTACAGGTAGAACGCGGCGGTCGGTGCCCGGCACAGCGCACCTGCGCCGGTCACGATCTCGTGCGCCGCGACCGTCGTGCGCGTGTGCAGCCTTCGTGCGCGGGCGACGTGGTCGGTCACCTCGTCGGGCTCGTCGAGCACGTGCGCGGCGACGGCCTGCATCGGCGCCGCCAGGCTCGACCAGATCTCAGAGGCGAGGCCGCCCAGCGCGGCTTTGGCGTCGCGACCGAGCGGCCCGTCGGGGAGCCGGGCGAAGCCGATCCGCCAGCCGCCCAGCGCCATGCTCTTGCTGAGGCCGTTGGTGATGAAGACCCGCTCGGGGGCGAGCTCTGCGGGACTGACGAGCGCCTCGGGGTCGTGTGCGAGGTCACGGTAGATCTCGTCGCAGAGGATCGCCAGCCCATGCGACTCGGCGATCTCGACGAGCTCGGCGATCACCAGCGCGGACGCGACCGTCCCGGTCGGGTTGTCGGGCAGGGTCAGCACCAGCAGCCCTGGCGTCGCCGACTCCCTGCGCGCGCGCGCAAGCGTCTCGCGCAGCGCGTCCGGCTCGGGCACCCCGCCCGCCGGCTCCCCGATCTCGACCGGCCACACCCGGCGGCCGGCGATCTGCGCTTGCGCGCCGTAGCTGACCCACGACGGGCGCGGCAGGATCACGTCGCCGCCGATCGTCTCGATCAGCGCCCATAACAGGGGCTTCGAACCCGGTGCGAACACGATCTGATCGGGATCGGTCGCGACCCGCCGGCGCGTGCAGTAACCGGCCGCGGCGGCGCGGGCGCCGGCCGACCCGGCCACCGAGCCGTACGAGTTCTGCGCCGACGCGCGCGCCAGCACCTCGCGCACCGACTCGGGCACCGGCAGCCCCGCCTCCCCGAACGCGAGGTGGATCACGGGCCGGCCGGCCGCGATCCGCTCACGCATCCGCTGGTCGGCGGCGAGCGTCGGCGACGGCGGCACGGCGTTCATCAGTTGAGGCTGTGACGGCACCTGACGGGAGATCATCGCTCGTAGGAACCTCGCGCGTCGAACGCCGAGACCCCGAGTTCGTAGAGTCAGCGCCCGTGCCCGACCGACTCGCCGCCCTCGACGTCCGGTTGCTGGTGGCGATGCGCACCCATGGCCACACGCCGGCGCGTGACCGCGCGGTCGCCACGTTCTCGGAGACCGGCGAGCATGCCGCCTGCTGGCTGGCGCTCGGCGCGACCGCGGCGCTGCTCGACGGCGAGCGGCGCGAGCCGTGGCTGCGCGCAGCGGCGACCGTCGGCGCGAGCTTCGTGATCAACACGGCGGTCAAGTTCGCGATCCGCCGGCCGCGTCCGCGGCTGGCCGGTCTACCGCCGTTGACCGGGACGGTCTCGTCGCTGTCGTTCCCGAGCGCGCATTCGACGACGTCCTTCGCGGCGGCGCGGCTGTACGGCGCGCTGATCGGAGCGGCACCGCTGTACGCGGTCGCGGTCCTGTTCGCGCTGAGCCGCCTGTATCTCGGCGTCCACTACCCGTCCGACGTCGTGGCGGGCGCGCTGCTCGGCACCGCGCTGGCGATCGCCGCGCTGCGATCGGGGGTGGCCGGATGCCGATGAAGGTCGGGATCGTCGGGATGCCGAACGCCGGCAAGTCGTCGCTGTTCACGGCGCTGACCGGCGTCGCCGCAGAGGCGGCCAACTACCCGTTCACGACGATCGAGCCGAACGTCGCGATCGTGCCCGTGCATGACGAGCGCCTCGACGTGGTGGCGGGGATCGTGCGCGCGTCGAAGATCGTGTCCGACACGATCGCGTTCCATGACATCGCCGGGCTGGTCGCCGGCGCGCACAAGGGCGAGGGTCTGGGCAACCAGTTCCTGGCCAACATCCGTGAGACCGACGCGATCGTCCACGTCGTCCGGGCCCACAGCGACCAGGCAGTGGTCCATCCCGAGGGCAAGGTCGACCCGCTCTCAGACATCGAGACGATCGAGACCGAACTGATCTATGCGGACCTCGAGCAGGCCGAGCGCCGGTTCGACCGCGTCTCCAAACAGGCGAAGTCGGGGGACCGTTCGACGATCGCGGAGGCGCAGTGGCTGTCGCGGGTGATCGAGGCGCTGCAGGCCGGCAAGCCCGCGCGCACGGTGCCGCCGCCGCACGACGCACCGGATGCGCTGCGTGATCTGTCGCCGCTGACCGCCAAGCCGGTCCTGTTCGTCGCCAACGTGGATGAGGATGCCCACCCACCCGACGTCGTCCCCGCGGCGATCGCCGAGCACGCTGCATCCGTCGGCGCGCACGCCGTCGCGGTGTCCGCGCGGCTGGAGTCAGAGCTCGGCGAGCTGTCCGACGAGGACGCCGCCGAGATGCGCGATGACCTCGGCCTGGCCGAGTCAAGCCTTGAGACCGTCGTCCGCGGCGCGTTCGAGCTGCTGGACCTGGTCGCGTTCTTCACCGCCGGCGAGGACAAGCCAGCGCAGTCGTGGCATCTGCGTCGCGGCCTGTCGGTCTGGCACGCGGCCGGCCTGATCCACTCCGACATCCAGCGCGGGTTCGTCCGCGCCGAGATCGTCGGCTGGGAGGCGCTGCGTGACGCCGGCGGCTACGCCGGCGCGCGTGACCGGGGCACGCTGCGGCTCGAGGGGCGCGACTACGTCGTCGCTGACGGCGACGTGATCACGGTCAAGTTCACGCCTTAGTGGTCGCTCAGGTGAGCGACCACGAGCCGTCCGCGCGGACGATCCTCGGCATGGCGGTTTGGCCCTGGGGCCAGTGCGCATCCGGCACGCCGCCGCGACCATGTCCGTCATGAATCGCACCCTCCAGTCCTCACGGATCATGCTGCTGGCAGGACCTCGGACCCCCGCGCCGACCGGCACGGTCGTCGTCCAGCGCTACCGGCTGGCCCGGGCGCGCCTCGACGGTCGCACGACGCCGCTTCAGAGGTCGGCCGGCGACGTCGCCGCCTCGAGGCGGTCGGCCAGCCTGAGCATGCCGTAGCCGCGGGCCGCCCCGGCGCCACCGGCCAAGTCGGTCTCCCGGTCGTCCGGGAGCCCGATCTCGCTGGTGCGCAGCGTCGCGATGTCCCGAAACGCGCGGAGCTCGTCGGCGTGCTCGCGCAACGCGGCCCCGACGCGCGGGCGCTCTGAATCGGCCGCTTCGATCGCCGCGTCGAGCGAGCCGTGGCGACGCAGCAGGTCGGCGGCGGTCTTCGCGCCGATTCCGGGGGCGCCGGGCAGGCCGTCGGAGGGATCCCCACGCAGCGCGATGAAATCCGGCACCAGCTCCGGCCCGACCCCGTAGCGGTTGACGACCTCGTCGGGATCGACCTCCTGAAAGCCGCTGGACCCCTGCTTGAGGTAGACGACCGAGACCGTCTCGGACGCGCACTGGTACATGTCGCGGTCGCCGGTCATGATCAGCGCCCGTCCGCCCGCGGCCGACTCGGCCAGCGCCAGCGAGCCAAGCAGGTCATCCGCCTCGAGCTCATCCGAGCCCATCGAGACCCAGCCGAAGGCATCGAACAGCGGCGCCACGCGGTCGAACTGCCACTGCAGCGCGTCGGGTACCGGCGGCCGCGCCGCGTGGTAGTCGGGATACAGCTGCTTGCGGTACACGGCCGCTTCGGCGCCCCAGCAGACGACGATCGCCCGCGGCCCGGCGTCGGCCGCGATCCGCAGGATCAGGTTGACGGCGCCGAGCAGCGCGTTGACCGGATGGCCGTCGCCGTCCGTGATCGAGTCCGGCAGCGCGAAGAACGAGCGGTACATGACGAACGGGCCGTCGATCGCGAGCAGCGGGCCGGGCATGGCGCTGGCTACGGTAGTGCCAATGGGCGCTGGACGCGTGTGCGTGTATGCCGGATCGAGCGCCGGAGTGCGGCCACAGTACGCGGAGGCAGCCCGTGAGCTCGCGCGGGTGCTGACCGCGCGGAGGCGGGGGATCGTGTTCGGAGGCGGCCGGATCGGGCTGATGGGCGCGCTCGCCGACGAGGGGCTCGCGCGCGGCGGCGAGGTGATCGGCGTGATCCCGCGGCACCTGGTGGAGCGCGAGGTCGCCCACCGGTCGCTGACCGAGCTGCACGTGGTCGCGACGATGCATGAGCGCAAGGCGCTGATGGCCCAGCTGGCCGATGCGTTCGTCGCTCTGCCGGGCGGGATCGGGACGCTCGAGGAGCTGATCGAGATGCTGACCTGGGCGCAGCTCGGGCTGCACGCAAAGCCCTGCGGACTGCTCAACGTCGACGGCTACTACGACGCCCTGCTCGCGTTCCTGGACCACGCCGTCGACGAGGGCTTCATCGTCGGCGGGTACGACGCACTGCTCGCGGTCGCGGCGCAGCCGGCCGCTCTGCTGGACGAGCTCGACCAGCGCGCGGGCGCCGGCGCCGGCGCGGCTTCGCCGGCGTTGGCGGCGTTGGCGGCGTTCCCGGGGCTGGCGACGTCGCCGGCGTTGCCGGCAGCCGATGAGATCCGTCCGGCGCATGCCGGTGAAGCGGCCGCACTGACCGCGCTGGCGTGGCGCTCCAAGGCCCACTGGGGATACGACGCCGAGTTCATGGCGGTCCTGAAACCGCTGCTGACGGTCACCGAGCAGGATCTGAGCACGTCGTGCGTGAACGTGATGGACGCGGCGGGCGAGCCGATCGGCTGGTACCGCCTGACCGGTACCCCGCCGCGCGGCGAGCTGGAGGATCTCTGGCTCGAGCCGGCGTCGATCGGCCGCGGCGCGGGCCGACGGCTGTTCGAGCACGCGCTGCACACGGCCTCCGAGCTCGGCTTCCGCGCGCTGACGATCGAGGCCGATCCCAACGCCGAGGGGTTCTACCGCGCTGTGGGCGCGACCCGGATCGGCGATCGTCGTTCGCCGTCCGGACGGACGCTGCCGCTATTGGAGGTCCAGACGCAGTAGGCCGGCGGCCGGGTCATCTGGCGCCCTGGCCATCGCGTGCCGCGGCGCCCTGGCGGGCGGGGGTTGTGTCGACTCAGGCGCCACATGCGACCCTCACCTGCAGCACCCCCGCCTGCCGGGCCGTGTGATCAGCACGGTGCGGGCCGACCTGGGCGCTCGCAGCGGCGACACCGGGCCGCTGAGGTAACGTGAGCGCCCGTGACGGCCCGCAAGGCATCCGAGGTGTTCGTGGAATGCCTGGAGGCCGAGGGCGTCAAGTACGTCTTCGGGATCCCCGGCGAGGAGACGCTGGACCTCAACGAGTCGTTGGCTGACTCGGCGGTCGAGTTCGTGCCGGTCCGCCACGAGCAGGGTGGCGCCTACATGGCCGACGCCTACGGCCGGCTGACCGGGCGCGCCGGGGTCTGCCTGGGGACGCTCGGCCCGGGCGCGACCAACCTCGTGACCGCGGTCGCCGACGCGTTCCTGGACCGAGCGCCGCTGGTGGCGCTGACCGGGCAGTCGGACCTCGAGCGGATGCACAAGGAGTCGCATCAGTACATCGATCTGATCGCGATCATGCGCCCGATCGTCAAGTGGAACGCGCGCGTCTCGAGTCCCGAGATCGTGCCCGAGGTCGTGCGCAAGGCGTTCGCCCTGGCCGAATCCGAGAAGCCCGGCTCGACGCACCTGGAGCTGCCCGAGGACGTGATGGTCAGGCCGCTGGACGCCTCGCCGCTGCCACGCCACACGCCGGTGCAGCCCGAACCCGGCACGCGCGAGTTGCAGCGCGCCACCGATCTGATCGTGGCGGCCGAGCGGCCGATCATCCTCGCCGGCAACGGCGCGATCCGCACCCACGCGAGCCGTGCGCTGCGGGCGTTCGTGCACACGACCGGGATCCCGGTCGCCGAGACGTTCATGGCCAAGGGGCTGCTCGACTTCGAGGATCCGCACGCGCTGGGCACGGTCGGCCTGCAGTCCCGTGACTATGAGATGGCCGGCTTCGACGACGCCGACCTCGTCATCGCCGTCGGCTATGACCTCGTCGAGCACGCACCTCGGCACTGGAACCCGCATCGCGACAAGCAGATCGTCGTGATCGACACGGTCTCGGCCGAGATCGATGAGTTCTTCCTGCCGACCGTCGAGCTGATCGGCGACATCGCCCACGTGGTCGCGCGGCTGGCGGCGGGCGTCAACCGCACCCCCGCCGAGACGTTCGAGTCGACGAGGTTGCGAGAGTTGGTGCTCCGCGAGCTGAGTGACGGTGCCGACGACGACCACTTCCCGATGCGCCCACCGCGGGTGCTCGCCGACATCCGCCGTGCGCTCGGCCGCAACGACATCCTGGTGTCCGACGTCGGGCTGCACAAGCTCTGGATCGGCCGCATGTTTCCGGCGCACGAGCCGGGCACGGTACTGATCGCCAACGGCCTGGCGGGGATGGGCTTCGCGCTGCCGACCGGGATCGCCGCCAAGCTCGTGCACCCGAGCCGGCACGTGGTCACGGTCTCAGGCGACGGCGGCTTCTTGATGAACTGCCAGGAGCTCGAGACGGCGGTGCGGCTCAAGACGGCGGTCGTCAACATCATCTGGGAGAACCAGCAGTTCGGCTCGATCGTCTGGAAGCAGGACAACAAGTTCGGCCGCCACTTCGGCGTCGACTTCGGGCCGACGGATTTCGTCAAATTGGCCGAGGCGTTCGGCGCTCCGGCGTGGCGGTGCGCGTCGGCTGCCGAGTTCTCCCAGCGCCTGACCCAGGCGCTCGCGCTCGAGGTGCCGTCCGTGATCGTGGTGCCGATCGACTACCGGTCGATCGACGTCGCGATCTCACGTGAGCTCGGCACCGAGACCGTTGCCACGTGATCGGGCAGGGCCGCGCGAGACCATGGCCACCTGATCGGGCAGGGCCGCGCGAGACCATGGCCACCTGATCGGGCAGTGCCGCGCGTCAGGCGGGGCCTTGGTCGCCCAGCTCGGATTGCAGGGAATCGACGAGCTTGGTCAGCAGGGCATTCAGCCGGCGCTTGTCGGCGGTCGTCAGTCCGTGCAGCAGCCGCCGCTCGCGGCCCGCACCGAGATCGACATAGGCGTCAAGGCGCTCGCTGCCGGCGTCGGTCAGTCTCAGCAGCACCCCGCGCCGGTCGCTGGGGTCCCGGGAGCGGCTCACCAGCCCCGCGGTTTCGAGCTTGTCGAGCCGGTTGGTCATCGCGCCGGTCGACACCTCCAGCTCGCGGCACAGCGCACCGTGGCTGAGCGGCGCCGGGCGCAGCGTGATCAGCACCTTGAACTCCTCCATCGTCATCCCGACCTCGGCGAGGCTCGACCGCATATCGCCGTCCAGTAGGTCCCACGCCTTGCCGATCCGGGTCACGATTCCCTCCACGGCGGGGTCGATCTGGGGCCAGGTCGCAAGCGCCAGCCGCACGCTCGGATCCAGCTTCGCCTCGTCCTCCGGGTTGAGCGCGCGCTCATCATCGGGCAATTTATGATCTCTCTAGTCGATCGCTATACGCTATATCGATCATCTAACGATCGATATCTAATGATATAGTAGCTGTACAGAAAGCAAAAGGAGGCTCACATGCACCCCACACTCGCAAACACCCTGATCGCCGCCCACATCCGTGACCTGCAGCGGTCGATGTGGCCCGAGCGCAGCAAGCGCCCGCTTCTCGGTCGCCGCGTGCCGCGCCGCAGCTCCCGCTGACGGATGCGCCGGCTGACGATCGGAGGGTCCGGCAGCGAGGCGCGCGTCGTCAGCGCGCCCAGCCTCGGTACGGTGCGCTTGCGCACCGCCACCGACGAGGCGACCTCGCTCCGGATCCTCGATCGTTACGTGGGGGCCGGAGCGCGGTGAGGCCGACCGATCAGGTGTTGCCGCGTGCCATCGCGCGCAGGTCCATCGCCGTGTTGTAGGTCTCCTCGTCGACACCCTTCTCGTAGGCGACCTCGCGGAGCATCCGCCCCGAAGCGGACGCCTCCTTGACGATCTCGGCGGCGCGGTCATAGCCGATGTAGGGGTTCAGCGCGGTCGCCGCCGCCAGCGTCGACTCGGCCGAGCGCTCGCAGCCCGCCTCATTGGCGCGGATCCCGTCGACGCACTTCTGCGCGAATGCCTTCGACGTGCTGGTCAGCAGCTGGATCGACTCGAGCAGGTTGCGCGCGATCAGCGGCACCCGCACGTTGAGCTCGAAGTTGCCCTCAAGGCCGCCAATCGTGACCGCCGTGTCGTTGCCGATTACCTGCGCGGCGACCTGCAGCACGACCTCGGGGATCACCGGGTTGACCTTGCCGGGCATGATCGAGGAGCCCTTCTGCAGCTCGGGCAGGAAGATCTCCCCGATCCCGGCCCGCGGGCCTGACCCCATCCACGCCAGATCGTTGGCGATCTTCGTCAGCGACACCGCGACGATCTTTAGCGCGCCCGAGAGCTCCACGAGCGCGTCGCGGTTGCCCTGGGCCTCGAACGGATCCTCCGGGGCGCGTATCTCCAGTCCGGTCGCCTCGGTCAGTCGCGCGCGAACGCGGATCGCGAACTCCTTGTGGGTGTTGAGTCCGGTGCCGGTCGCGGTGCCGCCGAGCGGGATCTGGGCGACCTGCGGCAGCGCGTTGGCGATCCGGCGCTGCGCCAGCCGGATCTGCGCGGCGTAGCCCAGGAACTCCTGCCCAAGCGTCACGGGGACCGCGTCCATCAGGTGCGTGCGCCCGGACTTGACGATCTCGGCGAACTCGGTCGCCTTCGCGGTAAAGGATGCCTCCAACTGCGCCAGCGCCGGCAGCAGCTCGCGCTCGGCCTCCTCCAGCGCGGCGAGGTGCACCGCGGAGGGGAAGACGTCGTTGGACGACTGGCCCATGTTGACGTGGTCGTTGGGGTGGGCGCCCTCACCCGCGAGGTTGGCGATCACCTCGTTGGCGTTCATGTTGGTCGAGGTGCCCGATCCGGTCTGAAACACGTCGATCGGGAACTGGTCGTCGAACTCACCGGCAGCGACGCGGTCGGCGGCCGCGGCGATCCGCTGCGCAACGTCCGGATCGAGCAGCTCGAGCTCGGCGTTGACGCGCGCCGCGGCGCCCTTGATACGACCCAGCCAGTGGACCACGGCAACCGGCACCGGTTCGCCGGAGATCGGGAAGTTGCCGATCGCCTTGCTCGTCTCGCCACCCCACAGCTGCTCTGTCTCCTGGAGGCTCATCTCGTCCTTTCTGCGTTCTCAGCCGTTCGTGGCTTGAACGCTAGCCGGTTCGCGGTACCGTGCCGTCCGTCGAGCGTGAGGCCCGTCACCCGCAGAACGCAATCAGCTCCCGCGCCAGCCCGACCGGGTCGTCGTAGGAGATCAGATACCCGGCGCCAGGCAGCGTCCGCAGCTGTGCGTCGGGGAGGAGGTCGAGCGCCTCTCGCGCGGCGGCGATCGGGTGGGCGCGGTCGTCCTCGGCCCACAGGAGCAGGACCGGCAGCTCGATCGCCGGATAGGCTTCCAGCAGCTGCGTCTGGGGCTCCACGGGCCAGCGCCTGACGAACTTCGCCCAGGAGCGGGCGCGGTTGCCGTTGCCGCCGACGTCCGCGAACGCGTGGCGGACCAGGTCACGCGCGTCGGGGTTGCGCTGGGCCGAGATCCGCTCGCCGATCGCCGGGCTGAAGACGAGCTTGGCCGCGCGCGACAGCGTCCGGTCAAAGCCCGGAACCGCGGCGAGCCTGCAGGCGGTGCGCCACGCCGCGCGCCTCGCGGCGAACTCGTCGGGGCGGTGCAGCCGGTTCGGCATCAATACCAGCCGCGACGGCTCGAGCCGACCGCTACTGACGGCAAGCAACGCGAGCTCGGCGCCGAGGTCATGCCCGGCGACCACACAGCGCGGACCGCCGACCTCACGGCAGAACCCGGCGATCACGTCGGCCAGCCAGCCGGGCGAGTACGGGTGACGCGGCCGATCCTCGGAATCGCCGTGCAACGGCAGGTCCGGTACGACCACCCGCATGCGTTCCGACAGCGCGTCCGTCACGGGCTCCCATTCGCGATGCGAGAGCCCGAGCGAGTGCAGCAACACGATCGCGGTGCCGGTGCCGGCCTCGCGATAGGTCACTCGCGCCCCGTCCTGGTGATGGTGCAGCCGCAGCTTCACCCGCAGATCGTCTCAGCCGAGGGAAGCGCTTTCATCCGAACCGCCCTGTCCGATGGAGACCCGAGCGCCTGCCGGTGCACCAGATGTCGCATCATGAGCCGTATGTGACTAGAATTTGGCGCGGTAGGGGTGCCACCGCCCGCGGCGGCTAGAACAAAGGTCCATCGAAAGGGACCAAAAGGTGGCTCCAGAGCTACCGTTCGTCCCCTAATACTCTGCAAAAGCTGGACAAGATCCTTTTTTCCGGCCCAATACGCTGAAATAGAGCTATGAGGAACATCAACGGAAGTCCGCTTGGTTTGTCGACTTCTCAGGCCGCGCAGGCCTTGGGAGTTTCGCTGGGCACGATCAGGCGTTGGTCTGACATGGGCTACCTCCAGTCATACCGTACGCCTGGTGGCCAGCGCCGTTTCAGCCAGGATCAGATCGATCAGTTCCTGAGCTCTCTCGAGCATCAGAACATCGATCCTCTGATGGACCGCAAGACCGGCTGACCCAGCCTGGTCTACCTGGGGCAACGCAGGCCGGCGTGCTCGCACCGCCGAGCGCCACGCCGCGTCAGATGACGGGCGCGTCCCGTCGTTCCCGCGGCCGGCGGCCGTGGCTGGGGATCAGCTTCACGCAGATGCCTGGCCGATTCGGCGCTCCATGTTGAGCTCCGCATCGAAGTCGACCATGTCCGCGTGGCGGTACTCAACACCCGAGCCGGTCAGCAGCGCGGCGAGCACCTCGACGTAGTGCTCGTCCAACTGGCTGCCCGCGACCCGGCGCAGCTCGGTCAGTGCCTCGAACGAGCTCATCTGCGTGCGGTAGGTGTCGCTCGCGGTCAGCGTGTCGTAGACCTCCGCCACGGCGACGATCTTGGCGAGCTCGGGGATCTCCTCCCCTGGCAGCCGGTGCGGATATCCGCGGCCGTCGATCCGCTCGTGGTGACAGAGCACGATCTCCGCGACCGGACCGTACAGTCCGAGGTCACGCAGCATGTCGGCGCCCAGCTGCGGATGCTGCTGGATCGCGACCCAGTCGTCGTCGGTCAGCGTCCGGCCACGTTCCGCGACTCGATCCGACAAAGCGAACCGCCCGATGTCGTGCAGCAGACCCGCCGTGTGCGCGAGCTCGGCGTCCCGCGGGCTCATCCCGGCCGCGGATGCGACGTCCCGCGCGAACCTCGCCACCGCGGCCGCGTGACGAGCCGCGGACGGGTCACGGATGTCCAGCGCGCGCAGCAGGCCGGCGAGCACCCCCCACGACAGCGCCACATACTGCTCGGCGCGATGGCGCGACTGCTCGACGAGGAACATCATGTACGAGAAGGCGAACACGCCAGCCAGCGCGAACGCGATCCCCGCGTCGCCCACGACCAGGGTGATCGCGACCCCTGCGATCGTCAGCCCGATGCTGAGGCCAGCGCTCGGCAGCGACTCGACCAGAACCTTCAACGGCACCGGCTCGGCTTCCGGACGGTGCAGCCGGCGCAGCAGCACGTACATCCCGAAGCTGGCGGCGTAGCAGAACGCGCTCGCGAGCAGGATCGTGCCGTAGAAGCCGGCCGTAGCGACGGGCTGCGTGAACAGGTCGCGGATCGCCCTACCCGCCACGGCCGTCGGCAGCACACCGGCTGGAAGGTTTATCAGCAGGACCGAGCGAGGTTTGGTACGCAGCCGCGCGCTCGAGCCGAGCTCGCCGATCGCGGACGCCAGAGCTCCGGACGCCGGCCCGAGGAACGTAGCCGCGAGCACGTCGACTACGAACGTCGCCGACACCATCGGGGCCCCGCTCAGCCGGCCCTGCGAGACGCAGCCGGCGATCACGGCGCTCACGCCGAGGACGATGCTCAAGCTGCCGATATGGTCGGGAGGTCCGACCACACACACCACAACCGTGATCCCGAGCGCGAGGATCGAGCTCGCGGGTCCTGGCATGCGCCGCAGAATGGGCACACGCTTGTCTCCCGCGTCGCGGCGGAGCATCTCTGAGAGATTACGCTTCGTACGCGCTTCGCGCGAGGTCACACGTTGCACTGCCGAGGGATCAGTTGCACTGCCGAGGGATCAAGTATCGCGCCAAATCATTCGAATCTCCTTTCTGACCTTGCCGAGTCGATCGACGCGCGGTCGGCATCGCCGACGGGCTGTCGCGGACGGGGGGGTCGTTCGTTCGGCTACACGGGGGGAAGAAAGCTCCGAAAAGGAGCGAAACATGCCGATTCCTAATTTAAAGGATACGAGCTTTGCACAACTTTCCGGTATAAAATGTGTGCAATTCTGTGTCCAGAAGTGGGCTAGGACGGCGAAGACCTGCGGCCTGGCGGGCGGATGAGGTACCTCAAGACGAGCGAGGCGGCCTCGTTGCTGAGCGTGAGCCCGAACACGCTGCGTGCGTGGGAGCGTCGATTTGGGTTCCCTAAGCCGCAACGTTCCCCTGGCAGGCACCGGCTGTACATGTACGGGGAGGTTGCGGCGCTACGCGATGCGCTGCAGGAGGGTTTGTCGATCTCCTCCGCTGTTTCGCGGGCGCGGGAAGGCCTCGCCTCGGACTCGAGCGCGCTGATCGGGGCGCTGGTCTCGTACGAGACCGAGCGAGCGGATGTCGCGATCGAGGCCGCGCTGGCGCTGCGGTCGGTCGAGCGGTCCGTCGAGGAGGTGCTCCTGCCGACGCTCGACGAGATCGTCCGGCGCTTCGGGAACGAGTCGGCCGCCTGGGCGTTCGCCGCACGCTGGGCCTCGGACTGGCTGCGGCGCGCGATGCGGCTTGCGCCCGCGCCGGTGCGCCCCGCCTCGATCGTTGTCGGTGACGCGTCCCGCGACGAGCTGGACGCCGACAACCCATACATCCGGACGCTCGAGCTGTTCTGCGCCCGGGCCGGTATCCGCGTCCTGAGCCTGTCGGCGCGTGGCGTTGCCGGCATCGGGGACGCGGTCGCAATCCACCGCCCCAACCTTGTGATCGTCGCCGGCACGCATCTGCACGACGACGCGGTCGCTCGGTGGGCCTACGCGATCAGGCTCTCGGCCGGCGCCGTCCCGTTGGCGGTCTACCGCCGCGGTGAGTCGATCCGCGCCGGCGGCACCACGCGCCTGCTGCCCCCCGAGCCGCGAGCCGCGCACGACCGGATCCTCGAACTGCTGGGCGCCGAGCCCGCCGGGAAGGCGGCGTCCGCGCGCACCAGGCGTGTGGAACCCGATCTGCGGTCCGAGGTCGACGAAGAGCGCAGGCTGCGCCGCCGACGCACCAGGTAGCCGGCGCCCGGGCGTTGAGCGGGGCGGTCCGGCCGAGGTCCATCGTGACCGGGACGCGCTGAACGTCCGGCCGCCGGGGCCGGCCAGGGAACGACGAGGTGGCCGGTACAACGAGCTCGCCTTGACATATGCCTATATCGGTATATATCCTCGCGCCATGGCCCGAGCAGCGACCACGACCGACGTGTTCAACGCGATCGCCGAGCCCCGTCGACGTGAGCTCCTCGACGAGCTGGCCGATGGCGAGCGTTCGGTCAACGAGCTGGTGGAGCGGCTGCGCCTGACCCAGCCGCTGGTCTCCAAGCACCTGCGAGTGCTCCGGGAGGTCGGCGCGGTGCGCGTGCGTGACGACGGCCGGCGGCGCCTGTACAGCGTCGACGCGGGTGCGCTGAAGCCGATCCACGACTGGGTCTCCGGCTACGAGCAGATGTGGTCCGAGCGCTTCGACGCTCTGGACACGGTGCTCGACGAACTCAAACGACAGGAGCATGACGATGCAGGCAGCAGCTGAGCAGTTCAAGGCGACGGTCACCCTTCCCGCCGACGATCAGATCCTGATCACGCGCGAATTCGACGCCCCCAGGCACCTCGTGTATCGAGCCTGGACGACGCCGGAGCTGGTCCGGCGTTGGTGGTCGGGAAAGCGCGGCGAGGTGACCCTGGCCGAGATCGACCTGCGGGTCGGCGGCGCGTGGCGCTATGTGATGACCGCGCACGGCGTCGAGGTCGGCTTCCACGGCGAGTACCGGGAGATCGTCGAGAACGAGCGGATCGTGTCGACCGAGGTCTACGAGGGCGCACCGGACGCCGAGGCGCTCAACACGCTGACGCTGACCGAGCGCGATGGCCGCACGACGATGACGATCCTCGTCGCGCATCAGAGCACGAGCAACCGAGACATGCACGTCAATTCCGGTATGGAGGGCGGGATGAACGAGTCGCTGGACGCGCTCGAGCGGGTCGCGCAGTCGCTGCGCTGAGGACCGCGAAGCAGCTCGGGTGCGGGCGGCCGGACGCCTAGAATCGGCTTCCATGGCCGGCCCGCACCGCCCCGTCGCGCAGCGCCCGTCGTTCCCCGAGCTCGAGCAGCTCGTGCTGGAGCGCTGGCGCGAGCGCGACGTGTTCGCCGAGTCGGTCCGGCGGCGCGAGGGCTCGCCGCGGTGGGGCTTCTACGAGGGCCCGCCGACGGCGAGCGGTCCGCCGGCCTTTCACCACGTGCTCAGCCGGGTGTTCAAGGACATCTTCCCGCGCTACCGGACGATGACCGGCCACTACGTCGAGCGCAAGGGCGGCTGGGACTGCCACGGGCTGCCCGTCGAGCTGGCGCTCGAGGCCGAGCTCGGGTTCGAGTCCAAGGCAGACATCGAGGCGTTCGGGATCGCCGAGTTCAACGCCCGCTGCCGCCAGAAGGTGCTCAGCCACGTCGACGAGTGGAACCGGCTGACCGAGCGGATCGGCTTCTGGGTCGATCTCGACGCCGCCTATCGCACGCTCGACACCGAGTACGTCGAGTCGTGCTGGTGGGCGCTGAAGACGATCCACGAGAAGGGGCTGCTGTACGAGAAGCTGAAGGTGGTCCCCTATTGCCCGCGTGACCAGGTCACGCTCTCCAGCCACGAGCTCGGGCAGCCCGGCGCCTACCAGGACGTGATCGACCCGTCGGTGTACGTGCGGCTGAAGATCACCGACCCGCGCGGGCCGCTGCAACCGGACGACGAGCTGGTTGTATGGACGACGACGCCGTGGACGCTGGTCTCGAACGCCGCCGTCGCGATCAACCCCGAGCTCACCTACGTACGCGCACGCACGGGCGACGGCCACACGCAGATCGTCGCTCGAGACCTGCAGGCCAGGGTCCTCGGCGAGGACGCGGAGACGCTGACCAGCTTCGCCGGAGACGTGATCGTCGGCGCCGGCTACGCGCCGCCGTTTCCCTACATCCCGAGCGACGCCTACGGGCCTAAGGGCCACACGGTGCTGCCGGCCGATTTCGTCACGGCGGGCGACGGCACCGGCCTCGTGCACACCGCGATCGCGTTCGGCGACGACGACTTCCGGCTCGGCGAGGAGCAGGGCCTGAACGTCGTCAACCCGGTGCGGCTCGACGGCACCTACGACGAGCGGATCGGCCGCTACGAGGGCCGCAAGGTCAAAGACTGCGATCTGGACCTGATCGAGGACCTGCGCGCGGCGGGCACGCTCCTGCGCGCCGAGGACTATGCGCACTCCTACCCGCACTGCTGGCGCTGTGACACGCCGCTGCTGTACTACGCCAAGCCGTCCTGGTACATCGCGACCAGCCAGATCAAGGACGAGCTGCTCGACGCCAACGAGTCGATCACCTGGTATCCGGCGCACGTCAAGCACGGGCGCTTCGGCAACTGGCTGGAGGGCAACGTCGACTGGGCGCTGTCACGCGAGCGCTATTGGGGCACGCCGCTGCCGGTGTGGCGCTGCGCCCACGGCTGTATGAAGGTGATCGGCTCGCTCGCCGAGCTGGAAGCCGAGTCGGGCGTCAAGCTCGACGACCCCCATCGCCCGTTCGTCGACGACGTCGTGCTGACCTGTGACAACTGCGGTGGCGAGATGCACCGCGTGCCCGAGGTGATCGACGTCTGGTTCGACTCGGGCTCCATGCCGTTCGCCCAGTACGGCGCCCCCCAGCACAACCAGGAGCACTTCGAGCAGCGGTTCCCCGCCGACTTCATCTGCGAGGCGCTGGACCAGACCCGCGGCTGGTTCTACTCGATGCTGGCCGTCTCGACGCTGCTGTTCGGTCGCTCGTCGTATCGCAACGTCGTCTGCCTCGGGCTGATCCTCGACGAGCAGGGCCTGAAGATGTCCAAGAGCCGCGGCAACACGGTCGAGCCGTGGCAGGTGCTGGACACCTACGGCGCCGACGCGCTGCGCTGGTACCTGTTCACCGCCAAGCAGCCGTGGGACGGGTGGCGGATGTCGATGGCGACGATCGAGGAGGCGGTCCGCCAGTTCCTGCTGCAGCTGTGGAATACGTACGGGTTCTACGTGCTGTACGCGAACATCAACCAGGTCGCCCCGACTCCGCTGCACTCAGAGCGGCTGACCGAGCTGGACCGCTGGGCGCTCTCGCGGCTGCAGGAGACGGTGGCGGTCGTCCGCGAGCGACTCGACGACTTCGACGCGACCGTCGCAGGCCGGGAGATCCAGCGGTTCGTCGACGATCTGTCCAACTGGTACGTGCGCCGCTCGCGCCCGCGCTTCTGGGACGGCGATCCGGCCGCGTTTGCGACCCTGCGCCACTGCCTGGTGACCGTCTCCCAGTTGCTGGCGCCGTTCTGTCCGTTTCTCGCCGACGAGATCTTCGACAACCTCGACGGCTCTGAGCGCAGCGTCCACCTGTGCGACTTCCCTGCCGCCGATGATCGCGACGAGCAGCTCGAGCAGGCGATGGCGGTGGCGCGGGAGACGGTGCGACTCGGGCTCGCCGCCCGCGCCCAGGCGAAGATCAGGGTCCGCCAGCCGCTGCGGGCCGCGGTGATCGTCGCGACCGGACGCGAGCGGGCCGCGATCGAGCTGCTCGCCGATCTCGTCCGCGACGAGCTGAACGTCCGCGAGCTGCGGTTCGTGTCCGAGGCCGACGAGCTTGGCGAGGTCGAGCTCAAGCCCAACTACCGAACGCTCGGACCGCGGTTCGGCAAGCAGATGCCGCTCGTCGTGGCCGGCGTCGCGGGCCTCGATCCGGCGCGGGCCGCCGCCACCGTGCGTGATGGTCAGACGGTCGCGATCGACCTCGGCGGCAATGAGCATTCGCTGAGCGCCGACGACCTGCTGATCAGCATGAAGCCGCTCGCGGGCTACCAGGTCGAGCGCGAGGGCTCGCATGGGGTCGCGCTCACGTTGGAGATCGACGGCCCGCTGCGCGCCGAGGGCATGGCCCGTGACGTCGTCCACGCCGTGCAGCAGCGCCGCCGGGACGCCGGTCTGGAGGTGTCGGATCGGATCACGCTGATCCTCGACGGCGACGCCGAGCTGCTCGACGCGGTCCGCGTCCATCAGGACTACGTCGCCGGCGAGACGCTGGCGGTCCAGATCAGCTACGCCGACCTCGACGGCGCCGAACCGACGATGATCGACGGCCGGCCGCTGAAGGTCGGGATCGCGCTCGTCTGAGCGACGCATGACGCGCGCCCGGTTCGCGGCGATGGTGGCGACCATTGCGCTGACGCTCGCCGGCTGCGGTGGGTCGCACAATGCGGGCCGGCGCAGCTCGGCACCGACCCACGCCGGCACCCGAGCCGCCGACAGCGCGCCGACCGGATCGCATCCCGATCTCGGCCCGTTCGCCGGGTACGCCTGGCACGGCGACGCGCGCTCGGTGCACGCCGCGTGGACCGTGCCGCGGCTTCGCCCGGGCTCGGTCACGGGCGAGGCCGCGACCTGGATCGGGGTCGAGGCGCCGGGCTCGACCGGCGACGCCCCGTTCGTGCAGGTCGGCGTCAACGAGGGCAACACTGCCGGACCGGGCCCGCCGTTCTACTACGCGTTCTACTCGACGACGAAGCTGCATTTCCACCCGGTGCACCTGTTCGACGTGCTCCCAGGAGACGAGATCTCGGCCACGTTGCGCCGCAGCGGTGCGCGCTGGCAGATCGTGATCCTGGACCTCACCTCGAGCCGCGAGCGGCGGCTGTCGGCGGTGCAGGGCGCCGGCCGCGTGTTCAACGAGGCGCAATACACGCAGGAGGACGTCACCAGCGCCCGCACGAATCAGCCGTTCCCGTACCCGAGCCTGTCGCCAGTCCGCTTCACCGAGGTGTCCGTCGACGGCAAGACGCCACGCGCGGCGCGGCTTGACTCAAGCTGGTTGACCGAGGCCAACGGCTATCTGGCGCCGGGCCCGATGCGCGGCGGCGCCTTCCGCCTCTCGCACCGGACGATCAGCATCGCCGCCGTCCGCTATCTGCAGGCGATCGCGGCGCAGGACGGCGCCACCTACGGCGCGATGACGAGCCTGCTGCGTTGGGCGTCCGGGGGCGCGACCCGTCCGGCGGTCGCGGCAGCGCGCCGGTTCGCGGGCGTGCTGCGCCAGACGATCGCCAAGCTGGGCACTGTCCGCTGGCCGGCGAACGCGCGCGCGAAGATCTCGGCCATCCGGGACGACGCCCGTCGGCTGTGCGGACTGCTGGCCACGATCCGAGCGGTGAGACCAGGAGGACGGCTGCCGTGGGCACAGCGCCTCACCCGGCTCGTCGGGGCACTCGGGTCAGACGGTCAGGCGGCGCGGCGAGCCCTGCGCCTGCCGGACGCCGCGACGCTCCCGCCGACCGGCTGAGCCCCGGTCGGATTCGTGACGATCCGGATACGCGATCCCCCGCGCGAAGGCGATCCCGGTAGGTTGTCGCGGCAACCCCTGACGAAAGGAGTCAACGATGGGTATCGGAGACGAGCTGGGCGGCCTCGGGGACAAGGCCAAGGATCTCGCCCAGGACCATCCCGACCAGGCCGAGCAGGCGATCGACAAGGTCGGTGACGAGCTCGGCCAGCGGACCGGGGGCAAGTTCGACTCGCAGATCGACGCGGGCGAGCAGAAGGCCGACGAGTTCCTGGGAGTCGGCGGCTCAGACCAGCACGGCGACGCCCAGAGCCAGCAGGGCGACGGCCAGCAGTAACTCTTCTGATCGGTCCCGGCCGGGAACGCCCTGCCCTCGGCCGGGCCGGTCAACCAGCAGCGTCTGAGCGCTAGGCCAGCGCGGGCTCGAGCTCTGACTCGAGCTTCTTCTTCGGGTAGGCCCCGATCACCGTCTTGGCCGCCTCACCGTGCTTGAACAGGATCAGCGTCGGGATCGACATGACGTTGTATTGGACGGCCGTCTTCTGATTCTCGTCGATGTTGAGCTTGACGACCTTCAGCTGGTCACCGCGCTCGATGGCGATCTCCTCGACGACGGGCGCCACCGCACGACACGGCCCACACCAGGGGGCCCAGAAGTCCACGAGCACCGGAACGTCGGACTCGATCACCTCTGCCTGGAAGTTACTGTCAGTTACCTCTCCGACGGCGCCAGCCATGTCTGTCTCCTTGTTGGTTGCTTCAGAAAGTATAGCGGGCCGCGCAATCGGCCCGGCGGGCATCCCACGCGCAAAATGCAGGACTAATCTGAGGGTCCAGATGGCCGACCCCACCAACTCGGAGATCGCCGAAGCTCTCGATGAGCTGGGCGACCTGTACGAGCTCGACGGCGCGGTGATTTACCGGATCGTCTCCTACCGCAACGCCGCCAAGGCGATCCGCGACGCGACCGTGTCGGTCACCACGCTCGCCCGTGAGGGCCGCGCGACCGAGCTGCCCGGTGTCGGCGCGATCATCCAGGAGAAGGTGCTCGCGCTCGCCGACGACGGCGAGATCCCGGCCGCGGTCAAGCTGCGCGCGAAGTTCCCCGTAGGACTGCTGGAGCTGACCCATCTGCCGGGGCTCGGTCCCAAGCGCGCCCGGCGCCTCTACGAGGAACTCGGGATCGACTCTCTGCAAGCACTCGAGCAAGCGGCGACGGCACAGCGCATCCGGGACCTGAAGGGCTTCGGCCCAAAGGCCGAGGAGAGCCTGCTGGCGGCCGCCCGGACGGCGCGAGAGCGAGCGGCCGCGGCCGACGGCGCGGGCAACCGGACCGTGCTCGACCGCGCGCTGGCGATCGCCGATCAGCTCGTCGCGGTGCTGCGCGAGCACGACGCCTCAGAGCGCGTCGAGCTGGCCGGATCAGCTCGGCGCATGACCGACTCGGTCAAGGACCTCGACGTGATCGCGACCGCTCACGACCCGCTGGCGCTGGCCACCGCGGCATCCCGACTCGAGCTGGTGGAGTCATCGAATACACCCGGCGAAGCTGGTGTGCGGCTGCGGACCCATACAGGCCTCGACGTCGACGTGCGGATCGTCTCACCGGACCAGTTCGGCAACCTGCTGCAGCATTTCACGGGCTCCAAGCAGCACAACATGGCGTTACGTGCCGCCGCGGTCCGCAAGGGCCTGCACGTTTCCGAGTACGGCGTGCTCGACGACATGACCGGCGAGACCCACCGCTGCGAGACCGAGCAGCAGGTCTATGCGCTGCTCGGGATGGACTACATCGAGCCCGAGCTGCGCGAGAACCGGGGCGAGCTGGAGGCGGCCGCCCGCCACGAGCTGCCGCAGCTGATCGAGATCGCGGATCTGCGCGGCGACCTGCACTCGCACACGACCGCGTCCGATGGCACCGCATCGATCCAGGAGATGGCGCGCGCCGCCCGCGGCGCGGGCTACGACTACCTGGCGGTCACCGACCATTCCGGGGTCGTCGGCACGCGCCTGGAGCCCGACCGGCTGCGCGAGCACCTCGACGCGATCCGCTCCCTGTCGGGTACCGACGAGGTCGACGGGATCACGCTGCTGGCGGGCTCGGAGGTCAACATCCTGCCCGACGGATCGCTCGACTACGACCACGACGTGTTGGCCGAGCTGGATTGGGTGGTCGCATCGGTGCACTCGTCGTTTCAGATGGACGCCACCGCGATGACGGCTCGTATCGTCCGCGCGATCGAGAACCCGCTGGTCGACGTGATCGGCCACCTGACCGGGCGCAAGATCGAGCGGCGGCTGCCCTACGAGCTGGACTTCGCCACCGTCCTGGACGCGGCGAAGCGGTCGCACACGATGTTCGAGATCAACGCCAGCCCCGACCGCCGGGATCTCGACGACCCGCACGCCCGTGCCGCCGCACAGGCCGGGATCGGGATCGTGATCAGCTGCGACGCGCACCGCACCGGCGGCTTCGAGGTCGCCCGCTACGGGATCGCGACCGCGCGGCGCGCGTGGCTCGGCCCCGACGCGGTCGTCAACACTCGCCCCTGGGACGAGGTCGCGGCGTTGCGCCCACGGGCGCTCGCCTGCCGCTAGGCGTCGCCACCCCTAGCCCGATCAGGGCTTCAAATTCACCAGCGCGGCGCTGCCCTTTCGCAGCGTGACCGTCAAGGTTCCGCGGCGAGCCCTGACCGGCGTCAGCGCCGGCGCGGCGAGCTCCCCCGTCGTCGTCGTCCCGAAACCGCGCCCGCCGAACCTGATCCCCTGTGTCGCATACGCGCCCCGGCTGCCCGGCGCCTGCAGCCGCTCGATCGTCCCGGATGCCGAAGCGAGAGCCGCCGGGAGATGCAGCCGGACCGTCTCGGTGCCCCTGAGACCGTCGTCGACGATCGCGATCCGGACCCGGCGGCTGCGGCTCCGGGTCGCCCACACCCGCAGCGTGCCGGTCGTGCCGTCGGCGATGCCCAGCAGCTGGGAGCCGGCCGGGTCGGCGTGCTCGAACAGCAGCGCCCCGTAGTAGAGCGGCTCGACGGTCGCGCTCCAGCGGCCGTCGCTGAACGACAACGAGAACAGATTGTTGATCCGCGCGTAGTCGGTGTGCAGGTTGACGCCGTCAACGCCATGGCGGGCCATGTCGAACAGCGCGTCGATCGCCCACAGCGCGGTCGCCATGCTGTTGGAGGTGCCCGCGCGGCCGGTGCACGTGACAGCGCCCATCTCGTCGATCCGGTACTGGCCGCCGCGCCGGTGCACGAGCGAGATGTAGGGAGCCTGCCCGTTCAGCAGACTTCGTGAGGCACGCAGGCTGAGCAGGTTTGGCACGGTCGGGTAGAGGTCCGAATGACGATCCTTGACGCAGCCGTTGACGCCGTAGGCGTGGCTGGTCAGCGTCGTCACCCGTCCGCCGGGCTCCAGGAAACGGGTGAAGGCCTGCGTCCAGGAGGAGATATCCGTCTCCGGGCCGGAGATCGGGTAGCGGGGGATCACGTGCATGATCCGCGCGAGCTCCGCGACGAACTGCGACGGCCCGTATGAGCGAGGTTCGGCGTAGACGGGCGTGCCGACCGGGCTGTACCAGACGACCGGTTGCCCGTTGAGCACCTTGTACCACGGGATCGCCGAGTACAGCTCGGGCTCGTTGCCGATCTGAAACGACTGGACGTAGCGGGCGCCGACGCCGTGCAGCAGCTGCCGCGCCTCGACCGCATCGATCTTCGGCTGGTCGGCCTCGAGCTCGAGCCCCAGCATCAGCCGCGCGTCGGTGGCCCTGGCGAGCCGGCCGGCCATCTCGGTCCACGCCGGCCCGAGGTCGTAGGTGATCCCGAGCGGACGGGGTTCGCCCTCGATCGGCCACCAGCTCCGGTCAGCGCTCTCGCCGCCGATCCGCAACCACGGTCGGCCGGAAGGCGTCAGGTTGCGGATCAGTCTGACGAGCACCGGATCGACCGGCCCCGACGCCGACATCCATTGCGCCAGCGCGCTGTAGGTGAACGCGAGGCCGACGAAGCCGTTTGGCAGCGGGCGGGTCACCGACCTCGCCGAGACGGTCACGTTGATCGGGGCCGCGCGCGCCGTGCCCGTCCAGACGCCCGCGACCGCGACCGCGGCGACCGCCAGCATGACGGCGCACGCGCCGCGCACGTCGATCGTCCGAGCACGATCCGGCACGTGCATCGCGTCAGCCTCCCGGCTGCAGCGTCAACAGTCCCGCACTGGCAGGGGGCAGCGTCACGGCGTACGCGCCGCCGCGGCGAGCCACGGAGCTGGTCACCGGCGGCCGCAGCGTTCCGGTGGTGGTGCGCCCGAAGCTGCGATCGCCCAACGTGACGCCGCGGGTGGCGTATGCGCCGGACGCTCGCAGCAGCTCGAGCGCGCCGGGTCGCCGTCCGTAACCGCCCGGGTTGCGGACCAGGACGCGGGCGCTGGAACCGATGTTGTCGTTGATCACGAGCACGCGGACGAGGTGATCGGTTCCGAGCGTCGCCCACACCCGGGTGCCGGTCCGGATGGCGTTCGTGACCGTCAGCAGCCGTGAGCCGGCCGGCGCGGCGGCGGTGAACATCAACGCGCCGTAGTACCAGGGGCCGACGGTCGCGTGCCAGCTGCCGCCGGCATGCGAGGGGGTGAACAGCGCGTTGACGCCTTTGACCGTGTGCAGGTTGACCCCGTTGACGCCGGCGTCGTCCAGCGAGAACAGCGTGTCGAGCACCCACAGGGAGGACGCCATCGAGTTCGAGACCCCGCCCAGACCGCTGCAGCTCACCATCCCCATCTCGTCGACGCGGAAGCCATCGCCGCGCGCGTGCGCGAGCCCGATGAACGGGTTCAGGCCCGCCAGCTGATCGTGTGAGGCGGCGATGCTCAGGAGGTGCGGAACGGTCGGGAACATCCACTGGCTGGGGTCGGTGACGCACTTGTTGCCGGCATACGCGTGCGTGGTGAGCGTGATCGCGCGGCCGGATGGGTGCAGGAACGGTGTGAACGCCGCGAGCCACGAGGGGGTGCTGGTCTCAGGCCCGGCGATCGGGAACCTTGGCATCACCCGGAGCATCCGGGCGACCTCGTCGGCGAAGTCGGCCGGGTCGTACGACGGCGGCCGCGCGTACACCGGCGTGCCGGTCTTCGAGTACGCCGGCACCGGCTTGCCGTCGAGCACCTTGTACCACGGGATCGCCGTGTACAGGTTGGGCTCGTTGCCGATCTGAAACGACTGGATGTAGCGGGCGCCGATTCGTCGCAGCAGCTGGCGGGACTCCACCTGCACGAGCCTCGTGCGGTCGGCCTGAAGGTTGACGCCGAGCATCAGCCTGGCGTGCGCGGCAGCCGCCAGCCGCCGCGCGGCGGTGGTCCACGCCGGGGTCAGGTCGTAGGTGATCCCGTACGGCTTGCGATACCCGGGGATCGGCCACCAGCTGTGGTCGGCGCTCTCGCCGCCGATCCGCAACAGCGGACGCCCGTGCGGCGAGAGGTTGCGGATCAGCTGCACGAACACCGGGTCGACCGGCTTAGACGGCCGACCGACCCAGCCAGGGATGGGCCTGTAGGTGAACGCCACCCCGAGGAAGTTGTTGGGCAGCGCGCGGCGGTGGGAGCGACCGAACACCGAGACCGTCGCCTGATCGGCGCGCGCCTGAGCAGCGAGGGCCCCAGCGCATGTGCTCGCGCAGATGACCGCCAGCAGCGCCGCCGCCAGCGCGGCCGTGATCCGACGCACCCCTTCGATCATGATGCGCCAGTATCCAGGGTGCGGCGCCCGGACGCGCCGGCGCTCAGCCCCGACGCTTGCCTCGCTTACGAGGCGGCGGTGGTGGCGGTCGCTTTGCCGTCCGCGGACCGCCCTCCTGCGAGGCGGGGCCGGCGGGCGTCTCGGGCGCGGTCGCAACCGCGGGTCGCTGCGCGACCACCGCCCCCCGTGCGGGCGTTCGCGCCGCGCGACCGCCCGGCACCATCGAGCGCGGCGGCGCCGGCAGCGCCGGCGCGCAGCCGCGGCCCCAGAGGCCCCGCTGGATGATCACGAACGCCACCAGCCCGGTCAGGCACAGGCCAGAGGCGATCCAGAAGTTCACGCGCATCCCGAGGAAGTAGTTGGAGTAGTCGATCCGCTGGGTCTCCTCGAACACCCGGAACCCCGAGTAGCCGGCGACGTACAGCGCGAACAGCCCAGGGGCGCGGACCTTGCGCTTGGAACCCAGCCACATCAGAAACGCGGCGAGCGCCAGGTCCCAGACGAACTCGTACAGGAACGTCGGCTCAAACGTCGTGAACTGCGCGTAGCCCGGCGGCCGGTGCGCCGGCGAGATCCGCAGCGCCCACGGCAGGCTCGACGGCTTGCCGAACAGCTCCTGGTTGAAGTAGTTGCCGATCCGTCCGATCGCCTGGGAAACCAGCAGTGTCGGGCCGACGACGTCCATGAACCACCGTCGCTGATCCTTGTCCAAGCGCCGGTGCACGACCCACAGGCCGGTCAGGACTCCGCCGAGGATCCCGCCCCAGATCCCCAGACCGCCGTCCCAGATCGCGAACACACCCCACCAGTGGTCGGGGATCTGACTCGGGGTCGTGATGTCGAAGTAGATCCGCCCACCGATCAACCCACCGGGGAACGCCCAGATCGCGACCTCGTACGGCAGGTCCGGGTCGCCGCCCAGCCGCGCCCAGCGCCAGCGGGACAGGAGGATCGCCGCCGCGACCGCGAGCACGTACATGATCCCGTACGCGTGAAAGAAGATCGGACCGATCGAGAAGCCGTTGTTCGCCGGGCTCGGGATCGACGCCAGCAGACCGGTCGCTGCGGAGCTCACGCTTCCCATCCTGGCAGCAATCGTGGCAGCACATGGTCCCGCAACGTCGCGCTCACCGGGGCGATCCCGAATTGCCGCACGAGCTCGTCGGCCCGCTCGGCGTAGCCGCGCAGAGGGTCGTCGAGCGCGTGGCGAAGCGCCGACGCGATGTCGTCGGACACGAGCCGCGGGTCCAGCTGACGCGCCAGCGGCAACGCCGGGTAGGGGCCCGGCGCCGGCGTCGTGACGAGCATCGCCCCGTCGGCGAGCGCCTCGAGCGCCGTGATCCCGAAGTCCTCACGTCGCGGCGCGGTGACAAACACGCGCGCGCGGCGAAGCAGCGCCCGGAACTCGGACGGGCCCAGGCGTCCGGCGAACAGCACCCCGTCCTCGGGCTCGACGCCCGCGGCCTCACGGTCGATCCCGGTGACCACCAGCCGTTCACCGTTGCGCCGGACGCTCCGCCAGGACGCGAGGATGAACTCGAGCCGCCGCTTGACCGGATCGCCGGTATAGGCGAGCACGTCGATGTCTCGCGCCAGCTCGGTCTCGACCGCGCCGGAACGGTCGATCACGACCGGCACGACCACGCTTGCGGGACGGTCACGGGGCGCGATCGGAGCCAACGAGTCGGTCGCCATCGTCATCACCAACGGCGCCGCGGCGATGCGGCGAAGCTCCACCCGCCGCTGCCATACGCCGTGGCGCCCGGGACGGTTCTCGGCCGCTATCGCGTCCAGCCAGATCGCCCCGGGCGCGGGCCACAGCAGCGCCGCGGTGATCGAGCAGTAGACGAGCGCACGCGGGCGGTGGACGGCGAGCGCCGCGGCCGCGGTCCGCCGCGCGGCGAGCGCCTGGACGAAGTCGGTCGCCATGAACGTGCGTACCGTTGGCACCGGTCCGGTCTCGGCGATCCCAACGCGCGCGCCGGCGGCGGTGAACGACGCGGCGAGCCGACGCGCGGCATTGCCCCAGCCGGTCGTCGAGGTGACCGAGACGATCACGATGTCGGGATTGCGCTCGGGCACTACCGATGCCGCGCCCGTCGCGCTACGTCCGCGGCTGCGCCGTCCCCGCGGGCACGTCGCCGAGCAGCTCCTGCGGGGTCGCGCGAAAGCCGGGCGTGCGCACGAGCCGGATCGGGCTCAGCGGCGACGTCCGGTCGACGTAGAAGCGCGCGCCGTCGCGACCCTCGATCGCCTGCACGGCCGACGCTTGGCGGCGCCACGCCAGCGCCCAGACGATCGTAAAGCCGGCCGCGATCGCGGGCACCTGCGGCTCCACCAGGCCGACGCCGGCCGCGGCGACGGTCAGGACCATCAGGGGCCAGAGCCGGTTGAACACGGTCATGGCGGGGCTCACCTCCGGCAGCGAGCGCTGCGAGCGGGCGGCGGCCAGCAGCGATCCGATCGCCTTCGAGATACCAGGCTCGCGCCCCAGCCTGAGCCCGAGCCAACCCCCCACGACCCACCACCCGGCAGCGCCCGCGACGAGCAGCGCGTGGCCGCCGCCGGCCACGCCCGCGAGCGTCACCAGCACGAGCGCGGTCGCCGAGCCGGCGCTCATCAGGACCGTCGTGCGCAGGAACTCGTGAAACCGCACCGGTGGTCACTCGTCCGCCGCGAGCCGCGCCAGCAACTCGCGCACGCCCGCGGGTCCGTCGACGACCAGATCCGCTTCACCGGTGATTTCCGAGGGCGCTTCGTCCGAGGCGACGCCGACCCGCAGGATGTGCTCAAGCGAGCCGTCGCGGCGCAGCCGATCGAGCGTCCGGAACGCATCCAGATCGGTCGTGTCGTCGCCCACGTACAACGCCGCCCGCACGTCGGCGCCGGACTCCTCCAGCAGCCGTTGCACGCCGAGGCCCTTGTCGATCGTCACCGGCGGCCGGATCTCGAGCACCTTGCGCCCCCAGTGGGGCTTGAGGCCGTCCGCAAGCGCCCGGTTCGCGATCTCGGCGACCGCCGCGTGGGCAGCCTGATCGTCGGGTGCGCCGCGCCAGTGAAAGGCGAAGATCGGGCCCTTGTCCTCGATCCGGACCCGCAGCCGGCGGGCGTCGGGCGTGTCCTGCGCACGCCCGAACACCCGGATCCGCCGTGCCCATTCGGCGACCGCGGGATCGAGCACGGCCTCGGTCCACCC
>Ga0302325_10005004_pt1 | contig 30458 bp, 21 predicted proteins | sample Palsa_T0_2_FD_201948 | JGI IMG/M metagenome (GOLD analysis project Ga0302325, IMG submission 201948) | Peat permafrost microbial communities from Stordalen Mire near Abisko, Sweden - Palsa_T0_2 | ecosystem: Environmental > Terrestrial > Soil > Palsa > Peat permafrost | place: Sweden: Abisko... | reverse complement strand
CGCGGTCGTTCTGCGAAGGACGGTAGGCCACGGTCGCTTTCGCGTCGACCGTGTTGAAACTGGCGGCGGTGCTCGACGAGTTCGAGCTGACGAAAGCGCTGAAATCGGGCGATAGCGCGCCCGCCGCGGCGAGATCGAGCGTATAGCCGCGATCGCTGCCGGTGCGCAATTGGTATTGTCCGGACGCGCGGAAATGCGCGACGGCGTAGGCAAGCGAAAGGCCATAGATGTCGTAGCCTCCGCCCGTGTTCGCCGCGACGGTCGAGGCCGATCCGCTGGTCGCATCGAGCGCACCGCCAAACGTCGTCGCGCGCTGAAGCGACGCTTCGCCCTGCAAATTCTTCCCGATTGCGAGTTTCTCGCGAACTCCCATTTCGGCATACGCATCGCTGCCGTTCGCCGTGTGGTCGATCACGTACTCCGAATCGACGTCGGTCGAGCTTCCCAGCGCCCGCTCGACGCCGATCGCGGTCGAACTCTTGGCGCCGTCGACCCCGGTCAACGTAGCGGTCGCGGCGGCGAAGCTCGTCGTCGGCGCATCGGCCCACAATTGACGCACGAAGATGCGGCCGTGCTTCGCGATATCGGCATCGACTTCGACGGTCGTCTCCGCCGGCTGCGAGGCGTTCTGCGCATTGCCGAGATTCGAGATTCGGTTGGCGGCGAATTGGATGATCGAGTTGATCTTGTATGCCAAGCCCAGCTCCGCTTGCGCGGAACCCGCACCGTTGCTCGTGTACGCCGGCAACGTCGCGGCTGCGGGCGTGCCGGGCGGCGGCGTCGCGACCGGGTTGACCTGTTGATTCGCCGTCGATGAGGTCGCCGCGGCGGTCGTCGACGCGTTTGCGACGAAGGCGGAGCTCGCGCGCAAGTCGAGGCCCGCGGTGGCCGTAAGGCGCGACGAGAGCGGCAGCCGCGCGTGGACGCTCGCGTTGGACTGCGCGTTGACCGTGCCGGGCAGATTGTTCTGCTCGTGATCGAAACTCGCGGTCACCGTTCCGTCGTGCGCGAACGGACGCGTGTAGGTGGCATGGTAGTCGAGCAGACCCGGCGTCGACAGGCCGCCGAAGGGGTTGTTGAAGCCTTGCGACGTTTCATCGAAGCCGAGATCGACTTTGCTCGTGCCGAGCGCGGTCGTAAGCGAAAACTGATAGGCGTCGCCGTTCGCACTGCCGGCATCGCCGAGTTGCGCGTCGGCAACGCCGGACGAATTCGGAATCGAGCCGTGCGCGGAGATGTGCCCGATCGACCAGCCTCCGCCGGGCAGCGCGCCGCTCAAATCCTGGTTCGCGAGCGCGAGATTGCCGCTTCCGGTGGCGTCGTTGACGTAGCCGATGCCCAAGCGCACCGCTTGCGAACTTCCGAATGCCGTCTCGACGCGGCCGCCCGTGGTCTCGGCGTTGATGTTGGTTCCGCCGTACTCGTAGGTGATCAAGATCTGTTGCGGGTTGAAGAAGCTATCGAAGGGCAGAGGCGGATTCAGAAAGCGCAGGAAGCCCGAAGCGTAGTCGAGCGTGTAGTCGACGTTGCGCGTGAGCACCGTTTGCGAAAGGATGGCGCCGGTGCGGCGGTCGAGCACGACCAGCGTCACCGTGTCGGAGCCGACGACGATGTCGGAGTGCAGCAAGCCTCCCAAATTTGTAAGGCCAGTGGGGCTGAAGATCTGCCGCGCGTACGCAATGTCGTTGCGCGCTTGGAAGCCCATCGCCTTGACGTTGTTTCCGGCCAGTTCGACTTTGGCGCCGTCGACGAGCTGGCTGAAACCGCCAATGCCGCTCGAGCCGCCGGTGTCGGCCTGGAACTCGCCCCACATCGCGCTCGAACGCCCGTCGTCGATGCGCGCGTAGAGATGATCGCGCGAGAGCGCGTCGTCGCGACGCGTGCTCGCGTCGCCGTAGGTCTGGTACGGCCGCGAATCGGGGTTGTCGGCGAACGAGCCGTAGTTGTCGTTTGGTTCGAGCGTATCGGCCGTGTCGTACGCGATCGTCGCTTGAACGCCGTTCGAAATCCGGCCGATGCCGTAGAGCGCGATTCGGCCCTTGCGGGAGTTCGCGTCGTCGGGTGCGTTCGGCGCCTCGCCCGGCACGCCCGGAACGCTGCCGACGCCGACCGTCGCGAGGCCGACCAGCATCGGCGCGCGCACCGCGGGCGCGATGAACGCGCGCACGTCGGTCTGCACGTCGGCGAACGTGGTGCGCACGATCAAATCGCCGGGTTGTAGCCCCGGCACGATCGCGAGCGTCGCGGCCCCGTGCGAGAGCAGCACGACGTCGAGCGATTGTATTTGAGCGCTGCCGTCGGCGATCGCGCGCGCGTTGAGCGCCTGTCCCTGGTGCGTCGAAAGGATCGCGTCGCCGTAATCGCCGGCGGCGGCGGAGGCCGCGGGCGCAACGGTCGGCGCGACGGCCGGATTGGGCGCGACCGCGTTGACGAACAAGTCGGACACGGGCCCCAGCGTCGCGCCGGGCTGTGGCGCGGGCGATGCCGGCCCGGGGGCGGGACTCGCGAGCGATGCGAAATGAGCGTCGCCCTTGAGTATCGAGATGTGTACGGTGGTGCCGGGCAGGGCGCGATGATTCCAGTGGTCGATGCCGACGAGTTCGAAGATCGCGGGCGTCCGTCCGTCGGCGTGCAGCTCGCCGATCAGGCGGCTGATGACGCGAACCGGTTTACCCGGACCGAAGACGGTCGCAAAGATCGGCGGCCCGCGCAACGGACCCGCCCCGAGCGCCGTGATGACGACCTCGTTCGGACCCGGGTCGAGCGGCACGCCGTAGAAGAAATAGTGCGTCGCCCCGGTCTTGGTGTCGACGGTCCGCTTGCCGATACGATTGCTTTCGATCAGCTTACCGTCGACCTGCAGTTCGATGCCCGCGCCTTCGACCGTCGCGATATCGAAGGTCGCGGCCGCGCGGTCGGAGGCCGTACCCGGCGCCGGGTCCACGAGCGTCGCCGTCAGGTTCGAGGTCGCCGTGTATTGGAGGTGCGAGAGATCGCCGTAAACGGGCGCCGCCTGCGTCGCCCCAGGCGCGGGTTGCGGCGTGGGATCGGCAAGCGCGCCGCAAGGCGCGAATGCGAACGCAATCCCGAGAGCCGTCAGGACGCAGCGCGCGTTCACGGTACGGCCTCGAGCGCGAAGTTGATGTCCTGGATCAAGCCGCCGTCGAACGGTCCGTGTACGAGCCGCCGGACGCTGCGCTGATCGTCCCAATCGAGACTCGCGTCGGGGTACGGTTTGGCTCTCGGCGGAAGGGTGCTGACGTCGAGCTTCAGCACGTGCATGCCCGGGCGCACGCCGGGGAAATCGTAGCGGCCCGTGCTGTCGGTAACGACGGATTCGCCGTCTTCGAGATAGATGCGAACCCCACCGATCCCGCCGTCGCCGGGCTGAAAATCACCGCTCCGCAGAAGATCGTAGAAGACGCGTCCGGTGATGACCGTGCGATCGGTGAAGACGCCGGCAATTACTTGGGTTTGCACCGACGCGCTGCCCGAGATCGTTACGCCGGGCGCGTTCGGCGCCAGCGCCGAGACCGTGACGACGTTCGTGAGGAGCTGATTCTCCTCGGTGCCTGGGAGAATGACGGCGGCGTACACGATCGTGTGCTGGCCGGTCAGCGAAGGTAAGGTCCAGGTCAGCACGCGGCCGGCGACTTTAGGTTCTGCCGGAAGCTTGTCGAGACGGCCCGTGCCCGGCGCGTAGACGACGCCCGCCGGCAACGTGTCGACGACCGTGGTCGCGCCGAGCGGCGTCGACACGTTAGCGAACGTCAACGTGTAGACAAGCCGGTCGCCCGACGAAGCGAAGGAGCGGTCGACGGCCTTCGCGACCGTAATGTTCTGCGAGCGGAAAAGCGGAAGGTTACCGAAGAGTCCGTAGACGTCCGTCAATTGCACCGGGCTCTTCTGCAGCGCGAAGCCGCCCGCAACCGCGAGCAGTTGGCCGTCGAGCGCCGTCAACGTTACCGCGTAGAGATTGGTCGCGGTGTTGGGCGTGAGATCGATACGAATGCGCCGGTTGAGATAGCCCGGGGCGGTGATCGCGAGAATGTAGGACGTCGGATCGAATTGCTGCGGGCCTAGACCAAACGAGTAGCGGCCCGAGGAGCTGGTGACGTCGGGATTTGCGTTCGCCATGTTCGGCGGATACGCGACTCCGTCCGGTTGGACGGGCGTTCCCGACATCGTCGTCAAGGTAACGCTCGCGCCCGCAACCGGAGACGTTTGGCCGCCCAAGCCGTCGTAGACGATGTTTCCGCTTCCGACGAGAACGGATGCGGGCGTCGAGGTTTGCGCCGCGATGCTCTGCGCCGAAACCTGTACGGTGTTGACGAACGTCGCGCCCAGTGCCGTCGACGACGCGACGAGCGCCGTGAAGCTCACGACTTCTTGCGCCCGCGGCGCGAGCGAGGGGATGTCGACCGTCAGCGTCTGACCGCTCAGCGTGACCGAGCCCGGCACCGGCGGCGCACCGCCGATCGTCACCGAGGCGACCGACGGCGTCAAGCCCGCCGGCAGCGCGTCGCTCACGACCACGTTCGTGGCGGCGAGCGCACCGACGTTCATGAATTGGATGCTGAACGTGACGGTTGCGCCGGGCAGAACGGCCGCAAACGGCTCGCCGTTGACGAGCTTGAGGACCGGCGTACCGGGGCCGCCCGGCCCGGCAATCGCGGCGACGTTCGCGATCGTCGCGCACTGTTGCGCCGTGTCGTGGCCGCCGCCCGCGCTCGCGGAGGTTGCCGTCAGCGATACTTCGATGTTGCTTCCGCTCGCGGCGTTGCCCGGATTGACGGTCACTTGGACTTGCACGATCTGGCCCGGGGCCATCGGTGGAAGCGTTCCGCCGTTCTGCAACGGCGTCGTCGCGCCGCCCGCTCCGACCAGCGCGAGCGAGACCACCGTTCCGAGCGACGTTGCCGCGCTCACCGTATAGGTGTCGCTCACGTTGCCGCCGTCGGATACGGTGAAGGTGCGCGTGAACGTCGCCTTCGCGGGGACGGCGTCCGTTTGCGGATTACAGCCTTGTTCTTTGGGCCCGACGGCGACGGCGGAAACCGCCGCGACCGTGGCCGATACCGTGTTGGAGACGACCGTCTGCCGCGTACCGCTTGCGTCGGCGTAGCTCAGCGTTGCCGTGTTGGATATCGTCGTCCCCGCGGGTGTGGCTGCGCCTGACGATTCCGCCACCGTAGCGGCGAGCACGAAGACCAGGCATAACCAGACCCGCGAAAACGCGTTCACGAATCGGTCGAGTTCCTATTGGACGGTAACTTGGAACGTGACGGTACCCTGCGAACCAGGCGCCAGTGTTCCGGCAGCGCCGCCGATTTGAGCTGAGATTTTCGCCGGTCCCATCGTCGTCGAACCGGTTGCGTGCAGCGCAACGTTCGGCGTGTAGGTGAACAGCGTTCCGGCAGTCGAGCTCGCCGGTGCGACGCTCGCATCGACCCCGAAGGTGGACGGACTGCCCGTCGTTGCCCAGCTGCCGGCCGGCGTTCCGTCGTCGACGAGGGTCAGCGTGCCCGCACCGAGGTTGATGCCGGCGGTGGCGAAGCCGGGCTCCGTGCCGAGGCCCGCGCCGCCCGGCGCAAGCGCCGCGGGAGCGATGTTCTGGTACGTCAGCGTGTAGGTGATCGTCCCGCTCGGGCACACGCCCGACGATACGGCCGGCGTACCCGGGCAGTTCGCGACGATCGTTTGCGCCTTCGTGATCTTGATCGGGCCGCCCGGAATGATCACGTTGGTCGTCTCGTTCGCGTCGGGACCGAGCGTCGGAGGATTGCTGCCCGACGGCGCTCCGGACGTGCCGTACACGATCGTCGTGAAGGTCACCGGAACGAACGGGGTGAGCGTCGTGCCCGTCGACGGTTTGTATTCGGCGACGTAGTTGGACGTCGCGCCTGCAGCGACCACGATACCGGCGGTCGTCGTGACCGATCCGCCGCTGGCCGAGGCCGCCGAGATCGCGGCGCCGACGGTACAACCGCCCGACGCCTGGTACGGCGCGATCGGCAAGACCGCGGGTGACGTGACCGGGCAACCGGTCACCGCGAAGAGCTGCACGATGTACCCCGCGGGTGCGGTCGCGTAGATCTTGAAGGTGTCCGACCCGTTTCCGGTATTGGTGAACGAGTTCGGAATCGCGACGGGATTGGCTGTCGGCCAAGCGCACTGCGTCGCACCGTCGTTGACGGCCGGGCCGCTCGAGCAGGCGAACGATGCGTACGTGAAGTCGTCCTCGTTGTTCACCGCGACGCTGCCATTGTAGGAGCCGGTCGCCGCTGGGTTGTCGAGCGGGCCGTTGAGCGTCGTTTGCGACGCGAAGGCGGACGCCGTGACGAGGTTCGATGCGCCGCCGGGAGGTGCGCCGGTCGTCGAACTCGCCGTCACGTTGGCCGCCGTTGCGGCGAACGTCGTGGCCGGGAAGGTCGTCGTCGTGGTCTCGTAGTCGGTGTCGACCGCAAGGGCCGGCGCAATCACGGGCGCGCCGTTCAAGCCGTTGTTGCCGCCGATGACGGAGTTCGCGATGTTGGAGAGGGCGCCCGGATCGGCGGAACCGCTGCCGGACGGCTGCGTGGTCGAGAACGTGACCGTGAACTGCGGCGTCGTCACGTTGCCGGCCCCGGTCGAACCCGAAGGTGCGCTCGGGAACACGATCCCGCCGCTATTCGTCGTCGTGACGAACAAGGCGATGAAGGTTGCGGCGGGGTTGAACGTGGTCGACCAACCGGACGTGCCGCCGGTCGCCGTCGTGTAGTACCAGGTGCCGGTGTCGCCCGCGGGCAGCGTCGGTACGGCGGGTGCGCCGGTGAGGGCCGCCTGCACCGTCGCGCCGGTGAAATGCGGGACTTGGTCGAGCACCGCGATGACGCCGGCGGTGCTCGTGAGGCCGAGAAGGTTGCCGGCCGAGACCAGCGCCTTGGCTCCGAAGCCGCCGCCATTGTTACCGGAGATCGTGTAGGCGATCGTCGACGAGGCCGATGCCGGCTGAACGACCGACTTCAGCAAGTCCAGGCGCGCGTCAGCTTTGAGCGTGTCGATTTCGGTCGCGGTCGCCGTGGCGGAGGTTTCCGCCGGTACGGCGGGCGCGCTGCCGGATGCGGCGAGTGCCGCGTAGGTGACGCTCGCGTTCAATGTGGTCGTGACCGTACCCGGCGGAAGCGCTCCGCTCGTAACCGTGTAGAGGACGCCGACGGAAAACGACACGCCGGGCGCCGCGCTCGCGAGCGCCGCCTGGGTCATCAGCACCGCGCCGCTACAAGGCGTCGCGAGCGAACAGGTTCCGGTTGCCGCGCCGTTGAGGATGTAGGTCGTCGTGTACGTCGCGCTTGCGCCGCCGGTCGTCGAAATTGCCGACGTGCTGACGGTGACGGCGCCGGTCGCGTTGCCGGTGTTCGTGACGACGTAGGTGTCGACGACCTCTTCGCCCGGCGATATGGTCTGGGTATTCGTGTTCGTGTTGGTCACGACCGGCGCGTTCTGCACCGTGGTCGTAACGGTGTTCGAGTTCGACGTGTACGACTGGCCGTTCGTGTCGGTGTAGGTCGCGCTCGCGGTGTTCGAAATTTGCGTCTGCGGAGCCGTTTCGGCCGCAGCGGCCGTGGCGGGGTGGATCGCGAACGCGAGAAGGAGCGCGAACGCTCCGAAAGACGCCGCGCGCAAAACCGCGCGGAGAAACGAAAACGGCGCGCTCACTTGATGCGCACCTGATAGCTGTAGGTCAGGTTCGACTTCGGCTCGAGCGCCTTAGCGCCGATCCAGCGCAGCCCCGTATAGAGCGACGGATCGGCCGGCTTCTCCACGGTGCCGTTCGCCGTCTGCACTTTTACCAGCGGCTTGGCCGACCACGTCTTGCCGCCGTCGAGCGAGAACTCGACGCGCAGCGCCCCCGACGTCGATGCGGAGCCGGGATCGTAGGCGGAGCCCGCCGGGATCCTGGCCGCCGGCACGAGGCCGAGCGCCGCATCGGCGCCCTTGTTACTCGCTACGATCGTGTAGCGAACCGTTTGGCCCGGTTGAAATCCCGCTCCATCGGCGACCGCAATCAACTTTTCCGCGCCGCGCGAGTCTCGCGTCACGATGTCGCCCTCGAGTTTGAGGACGACGACAGGCCGTGCGCTCGCGACCGCTGCGCCGAACGCAGCGAAGAGCAGCACGGCAAAGAAACCGGGCTTTAGGCGGTGCATTGAAAGCCTCCGATAGTGCTGGTCGGATACTGCGGGACCCAAAAGTCCCGGGTGCGGTGCGCGGCGTAGGCGCCGGCATCGCAGTTCCCTACACTATTCGGCGGGCTACGTTGCTACTTTAGCCTTGTTATGAGCAGGTGCCACCTACAAGACGGCGAGATCGTGGGCCGCCGCGCGCGCGATTTCCGGCTCGTCGCTGGCGGCCGCCCGTTGGTACTCGCTCCGCGCGAGCTCGCGCTTGCCCTGGTCGGCGTAGGTAAGGCCCAGCAGGTAGTGGAGCCGCCCGTCGTTCGGGGAAATGCTCAAGCCCTTGAGGAGCGCGGCTTCGGCCAGCGCGAACAGGCGGTGGGCGGAGTAGTCCGAGCCGAGGTTGATGTATGCATCGCGATCGAGCGGGTCGAGCGCCACCGCATGCAGGTAGTAGGTCATCGCTTCTTGCCAGCGTCCGGCGTCGTCCTCGATGTACCCGAGGTTGATCAAGGTGTCGGGCCGGTCGGGCTGCTCGGCGTTGGCATGGTGCAGGAGCGGAAGCGCGTCGTTGTCGCGCCCGCTTTCAATGTAGGCGCTGCTGAGATTTACGAGCGCCGGAAAATCGTTCGGCTGGATCGCGAGGCACCGCTGCAAGTACCCTATGGCCAAGTCGCTCTCGTGCTGATCGAGATACGCGCTGCCCAACTCCGAGAGCGTCGCGCACGAACGCGGCTCGAGCACCAGCGCCCGATTGAGCATGCCGATGGCGTCGACCGTCTTGCGTTCCGCGCGATAGATCGCCCCGAGCGCGTAGAGCGCCGCGGGATCGTACGGCGTGTCGATCACCGCATTGCGGAAGGTTTCAACGAAGCGGTCGAGGTCGCCGACGCGGCGATGCAGTTCCACGAGATGCCCGTAGGCCGACGCGAACGGGAGGCTCTCCTGGAATTGCTCGATCGCTTCCTTGGACCGGTCTTCGACCGCATAGACTCCGCCCAATCGGTCGTGCGTCTCGCGATCTTCGGGAGCGTACACCAGGATCGCACGATAGGTGCTCTCGGCCGCAGCGATGTTCGACGACCGGTAATATAGGTCGCCAAGATAGCGAGCCGGCGCGACGTCGCGCGGATGGTCCGCAACGTACGCTGCCAGGGCCACGATCGCACCCGGCAAGTCCCCGCCCGCTACGCGGCGGCGGGCAAGCTCGACGGGTCCGGCCGGCGCATCGGCCGCCGCCGCAGCAGCAGGCGTCGAGGAAGCGGGCGCCGGATCGGCAGCAGACGCGCGCGCAACGAGTGCCGGCGCGAGCGCTAGGCCGGCGATGATGGCCATAGAGACGGCGCGAAACGGTCCGCGCATTCTGTCCATCGTTTCCCAGACTTCGTCGTTCCCGCGACCGGACCCCGCTAGCTCCTACGGGTGCGTCATGTCCTTGGGGACGACGAAGCGATCGAATTCCTCGTCGCTCACGTAGCCGAGCCCGAGCGCCGCCGCCTTGAGCGTCGAACCGTCCTTGTGGGCCTTCTTCGCGATCTCGGCGGCCTTGTCGTAGCCGATCTTCGGAGAGAGCGCGGTCACCGTCATCAGCGACTGCGCGAGGTAGCCCGCGATCACATCCTCGTTCGCGGCCAGACCCTCGATCGCGTGCAAGCGAAACATCGTGCACGCGTCGCGCAAGAGCGTGGTCGAGTGCAAGAAATTGTAGATCATGACCGGGTTGAAAACGTTGAGCTCGAAGTTCCCCTGCGAAGCACCGAACCCGATCGCGGCGTCGTTGCCGTAGACTTGAACGACGACCATCGTTACCGCTTCCGACTGCGTCGGGTTCACCTTACCGGGCATGATCGAACTGCCCGGCTCGTTTTCGGGCAGAATCAACTCCCCGATGCCGGCGCGCGGTCCCGAGGCGAGCCAACGGATGTCGTTGGCGATCTTCATCAGTGCGGCGCCGAGTTGTTTGAGCGCGCCCGACGCGAAAACGAAATCGTCGTGTGAGGCGAGCGCCGTGAACTTGTTGGGATGCGAGCGGAACGGCAGCCCGGTCAACTCCGCGATTTTCTTCGCGGCGCGTTCGGCAAACTCCGGATGCGCGTTGAGCCCCGTGCCGACGGCGGTGCCGCCGATCGCGAGATCGTAGATGTGCTCGGTCGCCTCGTTGATTGCGACGATCGCACGGTCGAGCTGGGTCACGTAGCCCGAGAATTCTTGCCCGAGCGTCAGCGGCGTCGCGTCCTGCAGGTGCGTTCGCCCGACCTTCACGATGCCGGCCCACTGCTCGGCCTTGGCCGCGAGCGCGTCGCGGAGCTTCTGCACTGCCGGCAGCATCTCGGCGACGGCTTCCGCCGCCGCCATGTGCATCGCCGTCGGGAACGTGTCGTTCGAGGACTGCGACATGTTGACGTGATCGTTCGGATGGATCGGCTTCTTCGATCCCATCTCGCCGCCCGCGAGTTCAATCGCGCGGTTCGAGATAACCTCGTTGACGTTCATGTTCGTCTGCGTGCCGGACCCCGTCTGCCAAACGCGCAGCGGAAAGTGCGCGTCGAGTTTGCCCGCGATCACTTCGTCCGCGGCGCGCACGATCAAATCGGTCTTCTCCTGATCGAGCTTGGCGAGATCGCGGTTGACGAGTGCTGCCGCCTTCTTCAGGGTGGCCATCGCTTTGACGACTTGCCGCGGCATCACGTCGCGCGGCGTCGTACCGTCGCCGATGTCGAAATTGTGCAGCGAGCGCGCGGCCTGCGCGCCGTAGTACATGTTGTTGGGTACCTGGACGGCACCCATGGAATCGGTCTCGGTGCGGGTCGCGCTGCCGTTGGTCTGCGTCGTAGCCATAGACCGGAAACGTTCACCGCGGCGGGCGGGAATCCACCTAGACTATAGTCGCAGAATGCGCCGGCCGCGACGCGGCAACCAGCCGTTCAGCGAGGCGCCTTGCAGGCCCCCGCATAGTTGTAACCGGTGATTTGGATCGGAGCGTCCGTCACCGCATCGCCCGGCTTCACGTTCACCACCGCCTCCAGGGCCGCGGCGACGGCGCACGCGTCCGTCGAATGATACACGGTGTAGTTGTGCTGTATTTCGCTGACCGGACCGTCCTGCTCGTTACCGAACATGTCGTATGGAGGCGGATTGTAATCGACGACCCAGCCCGGGTTGTCGGTCGTAACCGTGCTCGACGTGGTGACGCGGCTCGAAACGAAAGACCCCAGCACGTACTTTCCGGGCGGCACGTTCGTGAATTCGAAGTTCCCGTGCCGGTCGGTCACGGTCTTGCGCAGATAGCGCGATGTCCACGGCGCGAAGGGAAGCGCCCGCATGCCGGTTTGGTTGACGGCGCGCGAGAGCGAGAATGCCCACACGTAGCTCCATTGCACTGCCGGCAGCAGATAAACTTCGTAGTTGCGATACTCGAGGCGGGCGGACGTGCCGACCATCACGAGATTGAAGCGCCCCGTAACGCGGCCCGTCCCTTGCGCGTCGTACGGCGCAAGCTCGCTCGCGCTCGGAAATTGGAAGAGCGGATCGAGCACGTTGGTCGCAACCGCGACCGGTTCGGCCAAAGCGATCCCGCACGTCCAGAAAACGCACGCTGCGAGCGCGGCGGCGGCGAGCCGGTTTCTCATCGCTGCGCCGCCGGCCGGCCGTCGTGCATTTGCGCGTTGGGACGAACGACACCCAGATGCCAAGGGCGTTGTTCGCCGCGCAGCGCGTACGCATAGAGGTAACGGAAACTCTCGATATGGCCTTGCGGAATGTCGACCGACGGGACGGTGACATCGGCGCCGTGGCCGCTTCCGTCCCAACCCCGCTCCACCCGTTCCACGGGCGTTGCCGGCCCGATCTTCACGTTGAGCACGGCGAATAAAACGTACGGGCCGCTTGGCACCGATGGGAACGAGAACACGCCGTAACGGTTGGCGATCGCCGAGAGGAGCGACGGGCGCGCGCGGTCGTCGAGCGGAACGGCCGCGTCGCGGCTCGCAAGCGCGTTATCGGTCGCAAGCTTGGCGAACCAAACGGAGTAATCGTCCTCCGGCATCAAAAACAGGTGCGTGCCGCGCGCGGGAAGCTCGCCGCGCGGGCCCTGCCAAACGAGTTTTCCGTCGACCGGCGCGCGATCCCGGGTCGCGGACCAGGCACGGAAATCCGCCGCTTGCACCGGCGGCGCGGCGGCGCTCGCATCGAAGGAGACCACCCGCTGCGTGAGCGCCGCGTCCGGAGCGATAAACTCGTCGGCGCGAACGCCCGAGCCGTTGCCCGCGGCCAGCGCAAACGTGACGGCGATCACGCTGCCGGCCGGGCGCCAAAACGAAAGAGCGTGGAACAACGCATGCAACGTTCGCTTCGAGAAAGCGAATTTCTTGCGCGACCGCGAACGGTAGTGCTCATGGACGTTGCACGCAAAAACACCGCTCCGGCGGCCGCTCTTTTCCTCATCGCCGCGCTCTTCGCGGGCGGCATCGCGAGCGCTGCCACGACGGATCCGCTCGCTCGCGCCCGCGACGCATTCGTGCAGCTCCAAGCCGGCAAGGTCGATCGCAGCGCGCTCACGCCGGCGTTCAGCGCCGACCTCACCGCGGACGCGCTCGCGACGATGAGTGCCGGCATCGCATCGTACGGGCCGCCCCCCAAGTTCGCCGTGCGCTCGAAGACCGACGTCGACGGCGTGACCACGTACGTCTTCCGGTTGGCGTTTTCGAGCGGCTCGGTCGACTACGTCTTCGGCATCGACGACGCGTCGGGAAAAATCGCGAAGATGTATTGCCGGCCCGGCCCGCCCGTGTGAATCTCGACGAACATTACGACACGTCGCGACCCGTTGCCGACGGCAACGTCGCGCCGTATCTCGAACGCTTCGTTGAGGCGAGCGCAAGCGCGCGCACGGCGATTGAAAGCGACCTCGGACGGCGCTACGGAGCGCACGAGCGTGAAACGGTCGATTTCTTTCCGGCACTGCGCGAGGGTGCGCCGCTGTTCGTGTGGGTCCACGGCGGCTACTGGCGGCGTATGTCCAAAGACGCCTTCAGCTTCGTCGCGCCGCCGCTCGTGGCGGCGGGCGCGGCCGTCGCCGTGATCAACTATCCGCTCGCCCCGGGGCCCACGCTCGACGACATCGTCGGCTCGGTGCGGCGGGCCCACGGCTACGTGCTCGAGCATGCGGCCGACCTTCGCGCCGACGCGACGAGCGTCGTCGCCGGCGGACATTCGGTCGGCGCGCAGCTCGCCGCGATGATCGCGGCGCGATACCCCTGCAAAGGCCTCGTCGGTCTGAGCGGCCTCTACGATCTCGAGCCGCTGCGCAGCACCTACGTCAACGATACGATCGCGATGGATCCGGCGACGGCGCTGCGCAACGCGCCGATCCACAACCCGCCGCTCGGAAATCCGACGCTGCTGGTTTCGGCCGGGGAACGCGAACAAGCGGCCTTCCACGAACAACAGCGACTCTATCTGGAAACCTGGCGAGCATGGGGCCATCCCGCCCGCGAACTCGCCGCGCCGGACCACGATCACTTTTCGATCGTGCTCGAACTCGCCCGGCCGGAGAGCCCGCTAACGCGCGCGGTCGCGGAGCTGGTGTTTGCGTGAGCGGTGCGCGGCTCGCGTTTACGATCCGCTCGTGCGCAGACTCCCGAAACTCCACTCCGAACCCTTACCGCGGGTCAGCCCGACGATGTGAGCGACGACGATCTCTTCGCTGTCGTTGATCGTAACGAGCCCGGGCCGGGAATGTTCGATCGCGGCGCGGACTTCATCGACCCTCGTCTCGTCGACGAACAGCGTTTGCCCGTTCGATAGCATAACGAACGTTTTCATACCAGCGCCCGGGTGCGGTACGCATCCTCGATAAGGTCCGCGAACTTCGCCTCGACCACGCGCCTTTTGACTTTGAGGGTCGGCGAAAGTTCCCCGTCTTCGACCGTAAGCTCGCGCGGCAACAGTGCGACGCGACGCACCTGCTCGAAGGTCGCGAGGTCGGCGGTCTTCTCGGTGACTTCTCTCTGCATGAGCTCGCGCACATCGGCGCGGGCAACGATCGCCGCGTTCGAGACCAGTGGCGGAATGTCGAACTCCTTACGGACCAGTTCCCAGTTCGGACTCACGAGCGCCAGCGGAAACGGGCGGCCGTCGCCGATCACGAAACATTGCGAGATGTAGATCGATCGTTTGAGCGCCGCCTCGACGCGGCCGGGCGCGATGTATTTTCCGGTCGAGGTTTTGATCAGTTCTTTCTTGCGGTCGGTGATGAAGAGATAGCCGTCGGCGTCGAGCGTCCCGATGTCTCCCGTCATGAACCAGCCGTCGGCCGTGAACGGGTGCTCGGCCGGAAGGTTGTAGTAGCCTTTCATCACGCTCGGCCCTTTGACCAAAATCTCGCCGTCGGCGGCGATCTTGACCTCGACGCCGGCGATCGGCTTGCCGACCGAACCGTAGCGAATCGCGCCGATCGGATTTCCGCTGACGACGGGCGACGTTTCGGTCAGCCCGTAGCCCTCGCAGATGGTCACGCCCATCCCCGCGAACGTCAGTTGGATGTCGCGATGGAGCGGCGCGCTGCCGCTCACGAACATCTCGAGCCGGTCGAGACCGATCGCCGGTTTTATCTTTGAGAGCACCAGACGCTGCGCGATCGCGAACTGAAGCGACAGCACGCCGGGCTTGCGGCCGTCGGTGACGGCCGCCATGTACTCGCGCCCGACGCCGAGCGCCCACGGTACGAGCTTGGCGCGCAAGCCGCCTTCGGCTTTGGCCTTGCCGAGAATCCCGGCCAGCACGCGTTCGAAGATGCGCGGCACGAGCGCCATCACGACCGGGCGCGCATCCTTGAGGTCGTCGAGCAGGTAGTCGGGCTGGGTGATGTACAGTTGCGCGCGGTCGTGGATGAAGCCCAGGACGTCGGTTTGCTCGTAGATGTGCGCGAACGGCAAGACGGAGAGGATCACTTGGTCGCCCCGGGCGACCGACTCGGGCAGTAGTGCCCCGGCGGCCAGCGCGTTCGATACGAGGTTGCGATGGGTGAGCATCACGCCCTTGGGGATACCGGTCGTCCCCGAGGTGTAGATGAGGACGGCGAGGTCGTCCGGCCCGATGCCGGTGCGATAGGCGGCGAGCGCAGCCGGGTCGGCGGCGCTCGCCGCGGCACCCGCGGCTTCGAATTCCGCCAGCGAATTCGGGCCGGTGCCGTCGAAGGTGATGCAACGCGGCGCACTCGGACAGGCTCCCGCGATGCGCTCGGCGTCGGCAGGCGTCTCCACGAACGCGAGTTTGGCGCCCGAATCCCGGAAGATGTATTCGACCTGGTCGAGCGCGAGGGTCGCGAAAATCGGCGCGAGCACGCAGCCCGAAAAGAGCGTTCCGAAGTCGGCGGCCAGCCAGTCGACCCGGTTGTCCGACATCAGGGCGACACGGTCGCCGCTTGCGAGGCCCGCCCGCCGGATCGCCACGGCGATGGCCGCGACGCGCTCGCGCATGCGAATCGATGAGGTGAAGCGCCACTTCGGCGCCCCGAGCCGTTCCGCGAACGCGTGCTCGCGGGGCGCGCTGAGGGCCTCGGCAATAAACTCTGGGAGCATCTGCATCTGCCCTTTGGGTTCCCTCCGGCGGTGTCGCGGCCTGCGGCTTTTGTCGGACGCCCGCACGTCACAAGGCGTCGCCGAGACTCGCCGTCGAACTGAAACGGTCCCTAAAACGCTGGAGAGAAGATGCTAGAAACAGAGGCCAAACCGGCCACCTTGGTGCACGCCGAAACGCGCGACGGAATAAGAATCCTTACCTTGGACAACCCGCCGGTGAACGCGTTTTCCTTCGACATTTCGGCGGCCCTCGTGCGCGAAATCGACGCGGCCGACAAGGACGAAACCGTGCACGCGATCGTGATCACGGGTTCGCATGGCTTCTTCAGCGGCGGTGCCGACATCAACGGCTTCCTCAAGACTCCTCCGCCCGATGCCAAGACCGTGCGCAATGTCGTCGCCGCGATCGAGAAGAGCGACAAGACGTTCGTCGCCGCGATCGACGGCAGCGCGCTCGGCGGCGGTTTCGAAACGACGCTGGCCTGCGACTACCGCATCGGTAGCACGGCCGCCAAAGTCGGCTTGCCGGAGATTCTGCTCGGCCTCCTCCCGGGCGCCGGCGGCACGCAGCGCTTGCCGCGCTTGCTCGCTTCGAAGAATCCGATGAATTTCGGCGGCGTGCAGATGGCGTTGCAGATGATGCTCGAGGGCAAGCCCAAGGACGCCAAGCAAGCCAAGGCGATGGGGATCCTCGATGAGGTCGCGGACGGCGACGTCGTGGCGCGGGCGGTTGAATTCGCAAAAGAAAAGGCCGGCACGAAGAATCGCCTGAGCGCGTTGAAGTTCGTCGTGCCGCCGGCGATGGTCGCGATCGCTCACGGCATGGTGCCGCCCGAAGACAAAGGGGGCTTCGCGGCGCACAAGCTGATCGACGCGATCGAAGCGGCTTCGGATCTCGAGTACAAATTCGGCATCGCGCGGGAAGCGCGGCTGTTCTCGGAGCTGGTCGTCAGCGAACCGGCCCAGGCCTCGATCCACCTCTTCTTCGCGGAGCGCGAACTCGGCAAGATTCCGGGTCTCGCCGAAGCGACGAAGGCCAAGGAGATCAAGTCCGCGGCCGTCGTCGGCGCGGGCACGATGGGAACCGGCATCGCGATGGTGTTCGCAAACGCCGGAATCCCGGTCTCGGTGATCGACGTCAATCCCGAGCAAGTCGAACGCGGCAAGAAGAACGTCGCCGATACCTACGAGGGTCAAGCCAAGAAGGGTAAGCTGACCGCCGACAAGGCGAAGGAGCGCGCCGAGGCCGTCAAGTTCGTGGGCGACTACAGTGCGATCGCGGACGTCGACATCGTGATCGAAGCCGTGTTCGAATCGATGGCCGTGAAAAAGGAAGTCTTCGCGCAGCTCGACCGCGCCGTCAAACGCGACGCGATCCTGGCTTCGAACACCTCGACGCTCGACATCGACGAGATCGCGAGTTCGACCAGCCGCCCGGAACAAGTCGTCGGCCTGCACTTCTTCGCGCCGGCCAACGTCATGCAGCTGCTCGAAATCGTTCGCGGTGCGAAGACCTCGCCCGAGACGCTGGTCAGCGCGACCGCGCTCGCGAAGAAGCTCAAGAAGAAAGGCGTCGTTTCCGGCAACGCCTTCGGCTTCATCGGCAACCGGATGCTCTTCGACTACGCGCGCGAAGCGTCGTTTCTCTTGGAGGAAGGCGCGACGCCGTGGCAGGTCGACAAGGCGATCCGTAACTTCGGCTTTCCGATGGGTCCGTTCGCGATGAGCGATCTCTCGGGAATCGACGTGTTCTATAAGATCCGCCAAGAGGCGCCCGACCCGGGCTTCCGCCAATCCGATATCGGCATCCGGCTGTACGAACAAGGCCGGCTCGGCCAAAAGACGGGCAAGGGCTACTTCCTCTACGAGGCGGGCGCCCGCAAACCGACGCGCGACCCCGAGGTCGAGAAGCTGATCGAGGAAGAGTCCAAACGTCTGGGCATCGCGCGCCGCACCGACATCACGGACGACGAGATCGTCGAACGCTGCATGTTCGCGCTCGTCAACCAAGGTGCGGAATTGCTCGGCACCGGGATCGCTCTGCGCCCGGGCGACGAGGACATCGCCTGGGTGTTCGGTTACGGCTTCCCCTGGTACCACGGCGGCCCGATGCATTGGGCCGACACCGTTGGAACCAAGAAGATCTACGACCGGGTCCTGGAGTGGCAGAGGACGCTCGGCAAGCACTGGGTGCCGGCGCCCCGACTCAAAGAGGCCGCCGAAAAAGGCGGCTTCTCACCGCGCACCAAGCTGGGAGCATTCAACAACTAACATGGCAACCGAAGCAGTCATCGTCAGCGGCGCTCGGACGCCGATCGGCCGGGCATTTCGCGGCGCCTTCAACATGACGCACGGCGCGACGCTCGGCGGCCACGTGATCAAGCACGCCGTCGAGCGCTCGGGCATCGACCCGAACGACATCGAGGACACCGTTCTCGGCGTTGGTATGCCCGAAGGCGCGACCGGTCACAACCTCGCGCGCACGTCGTCGGTTCGCGCCGGCCTGCCGATCACCGTCGGCGGCACGACGATCAACCGTTACTGCGCCTCGGGCCTTCAGGCGATCTCGACGGCGGCGAGCCGTATCGTCGTCGACGGGGCGCCGGTGATGGTCGCGGGCGGCGTCGAGTCGATCAGCCTCGTACAGAACAACACCAACATCAAGTTCTTCACCGAAGAGTGGCTGATGCGCCACCAGGCCGACCTCTTCATGCCGATGATCGAGACGGCGGATCTGGTTGCCAAGCGCTACGACGTGTCGCGCGAGCGGCAAGACGAATACGCGCTGCAGAGCCAACAGCGAACGGCGGCCGGCCAGCACGCGGGGCGCTTCGATCAAGAGATCGTTCCGCTGCCCGCCTACAAGTTCGAGGAAGACAAAGAGACCGGCACCGTGCGCGAGGTGATGTTCACGCTGCCGAAGGACGAGGGCAATCGCGAGGACACGACGCTCGAGGGCCTCTCGAAACTGCGCAGCGCGAGCCTGCTGAACCCGAAGTCCTCGATTACGGCCGGCAACGCGTCGCAGCTTTCCGACGGCGCGGCCGCCGTCGTTCTCACGAGCTACGACTACGCGAACAAGCACGACCTCAAGCCTCTGGCCTACTACCGCGGCATGGCGATCGCGGGCCTCAAGCCCGAGGAGATGGGCATCGGCCCCGTGTTCGCGGTACCGAAGCTGCTCGCGCGCCACAACCTCAAAGTCGACGACATCGACCTGTGGGAGCTCAACGAAGCGTTCGCCGTACAGACGGTCTATTGTCGCGACACGCTCCACATCGACAACGAGAAGTTCAACGTCGACGGCGGCGCGATCTCGATCGGCCATCCCTACGGAATGAGCGGCGCGCGGCTGAGCTTGCACGGCATCATGGAAGGGCGCCGCCGCAAAGCGAAATGGCTCGTGGTAACGATGTGCATCGGCGGCGGCATGGGCGCGGCCGGGCTCTTCGAACTCATCAACGACTAGCTGCGCACGGCGGAGGCCCCGACGGCCACGCCGGCGGCCGCTGGCTGATCGTCAGCGACCTGATTAGTGACGAACCCCGCGACCTCTGAGGGCTCGCGTTGCCGCAGCGGAATTCGGCTCGCTCAAGGCCCCCTCGGCTTCGCTCGGACGCGAAGTTGCACGGCAGGGAGAACCGTGTCGCCGACGGTAGTCGCCGCGAAAGGCCTCTACTCGGAAAGGAAATATTCCGTTGGCTGCTCGCAAGAAAACCGCTAAGAAGTCATCCGCCCGGAAGACGTCGGCAAAAAAGTCGACTGCCAAGAAATCGCCCCTCAAAAAAGTAGCGAAAAAGGCCACCTCCCTCGCGAAAAAGGCCACATCGCTCGCGAAGAAGCCGGTTCGCGCCCTCAAGGCCGTCCGCAAGGTTAGCGGCGCGGTAAAAGCCGTCAGCGCAGCCGTCGAAGCAGGCGCTGCGGCGATTGAAGAAGGCATCGAGAAGACGGCTCGGGCCGTTCGCAAAAAGACCAGCGGCGGTCGCAAGAAAAAGGCATAGGAAACGGTTCGGGAGCGCTGCCTTAGGTTAGCGAGGCCGCGCTTCCCGGCCGACGAAGACCTCTCCGTGATCGTCCGGCCCGTCCTCTGTCGAACGTTTGTCGGACGGCGCGAAGAACTCGCCTATCTGCGCGAGCGCCGGCTTGAAGCAGGCTCGTCGCGCGGTGGGTTGGTGTTGATCGCGGGTGAGGCCGGCGTCGGCAAGTCGCGACTGATTTCGGAGTTTTGCGGTTCGCTCGCCTATTCGAATTCGCGCTGGCGAGTTGGGCACGGGCCGTGTTTGGAATTCGCATCCCGGCCTTACGGACCGATCCTCGACGTCCTCGCAAAGGTCGATCTGGGTCCGTTGGAACTCGGCGGCGTCGGCTCGAAGCACGAGCAGTTCGACGCGATCGTCGAGCGCTTCGTTGCGATCTCCGCGCGTAAGGCGCTACTCGTCGTGATCGAGGACTTGCACTGGGCCGACGCGGCGACGCTGGACTTGCTTGCCTATCTCGGGACGAAGCTGCAGCGCATGCGCGTGCTGCTCCTGGCTTCGCTTCGTCCGGGCGACCTATATCCGGCCCACCCCGCGGGCACCGCTGTGGCCAAGATCGCACGGAACGCGCAAGCAGGCCGTATCGATCTCGCGCCGCTACAGGGCGTCGAACTGCGCACGTTCATCGACGAGGCACTCGCGGGCGTCGCCTTGCCGGCACAGACGTGCCGCGAGATCGCGCTGGCCGGTGAGGGCAACCCATTTTTTACCGAGGAACTGCTCAAGAACGCCATCGAGCGCAACGCCCTGCGCGCAGGCGCGCGCGTTGGTAGCGACTTTCCTCAAACGGTTCGGGAAACATTGCTCGAGCGTCTCCGGCCCTTCGACCAAGACGAGCGCCGCGTCATCGCCCAGGCGGCAGTGATCGGCCGCACGTTCGGGTTGGAACTGCTGGCCACGACGCTGGACTCCGAGCCGGAACGTCTGATCCCGACGCTGCGACGCGCTCGCGACTTTCAGCTGGTCGAGGAAGTTACACCGTCCGTGTTTCGCTTCCGTCACGGTCTCACGCGCGAGGTCATCTACGGCGACTTCCTTGGAGCGGAGGCGCGGCCGCGGCATCGCGCGATCGCGCTCGCTTTGGAAAACGCACCGCCCGAAGAGCGGCCGCTCGAAGCGCTGGCATATCATTGGTGGGCCGCCGAAGAGAGCATAAAAGCGACGCACTACAACGAACTGGCCGGTGACGCGGCCGTGTGCGTCCACGCCCACCAAGACGCGATCGCATTCTACGAACGCGCGCTCGAATTCTCCGACCTTAGCGCGATCGCGCGCGGCGCGATCGTGGAGAAAATCGCCGATCGGCGCCTCGCGCTCGGCTGGACGGAAGAAGCGCGGACATCCTACGGCCTCGCAGCCGATATCTTCCGAGACGCCCAGGCCTACGAGTTTGAGGCGCGCTGTCGCGCTCAGTGCGCGATCATGGCGTATACTACCGGGCTGTCCGATCCCACCGCGCCGCTGGAAGCGATGCTGCTGCGGCTCGACTCCGGCGAATACCTGGCCCGCAGCCGCGTTCACCTCGGACTGGCGTGGCTGCTCGCGACATTTTCTTTCCCGACCCGCGCGGAGCTCCATCTCGCGCAGGTCGATCAGCGCGCCCTCATCGGAGCCCCGGACATCACGATGCGATTCCGCAACGTCTCGGCCTGGGTCGCCATGCTCGCCGGTGACGTCGACCGTTTTCGGCGCGAGCATGCGGCCTGGATCGAGGCTACGCGCGCGACCGGTTCGGTACGCGCGATCGCCGCGGCGCACAACAACGGAGCGATGTGCTTCTCGGTCCTTGGGTTACACGAGGAAGCGCTGCATCACAGCGATGTGGCACTGCGCATAGCTCGCGAGTCGCAGAGTCGATACTCCGAAGAAGGTGGGAATGCGTTCGCAGCGATGATTCACTTGCTGCGCGGCGACCTCAATCGCGCTCGCGCGGCAGTTGAAGCGGTCTCGATCACGACCGACAATCGCGTCTACGTCACGCACGGGACCGCGTCGGGCACCCTCATCGGAGCGTACCTTGGCGACGACGCATTGATCGAGAAGTGGTTCGACGGGTTCGAAGCCGTCGTCTCAGGTGCGCCGGAGATCGAAAGCGCCGCGGGCTTCGCCGAGATCATGGTCCGTCGCGGTCGCCACGATGACGCCGCGGAGTTGTTGCGTCGCGCGCTGCCGGATTGCGAAATGGTGCGGGGCAGTGTGTTGACGCTCGTCGCGGCCGGGCGATACGGCGCACCCGCGACCCGCGCGAAGGCGCGCGAATATCTCGTGCGCGGAGCGCAGGGAACGGTTGAGTTGCCGGAAGGTCCGGCGCTGGCGCTTTTCGACGCGATCGCGCTGCGGAATGAGGGCCGTCTGGACGAGGCGGTTTCGCTCGCCCGTGACGCCGCCGCCGGCTTCCGGCGCCTGCGCTTTCCGTTACTCGAGGCCGCAGCACATGAGGTGGCGGGCGACGTCGTCGCGGCCCTTTCGCTCTTTCGCCGCTGCGGCGCGACCTATGACATCCACCGCCTCGAAGCGGAGCGGCCGGTCGAACGGAACGCCGTATCGTCTGACAAAGCGAGGGCCGCCTCCGTGCTATCGGCGCGCGAAAGCGAGATCGCGGCACTCGCCGCACATGGTCGAACGAATGTTGAGATCGCCCGCGCGCTCTCGATCACCCGAAAGACCGTCGAGAAGCATTTGGCGTCCGTCTTTCGCAAGCTCGGCGTGGCTTCTCGGAGGCAACTCGGCGAGTACGTCGCCGCCCTGCGGTAAGCGGTAGCCGGAACGAAGTAGGGTGTGCCCCCATGTTCGGTTGGCAAAGCGGCCCCCTAGAGTGAGTTAACGGCCGCCTTGACGGCCGCTGCTCTCGCTTTCGAAAGGCTTCTTTGGTGCAAGAACGCAGTCGTTCATCGACCGTGCTCCGAGCGTCGGCATTCGCGGCAATTCTAGCCGCGAGCGCCGCCTTCGCTGGTTGCTCGGGCAACACGCCATCGGTTCCCATTACCCCTGGGCCTACCGGCACGCCGACGCCGAGTAGCACGCCTACGCCTAACGGCACACCCACGCCCACCGGCACACCCACGCCCAGTGGCACGCCTACGCCGAACGGCACGCCCACGCCCAACGCGACGCCCCTTGTGCTTTCGACGACGCTCGTGCAGTTCAACGCGACCGGCGTCACGTCGGCTCAGGTGAGCATCAGCGGGCAGCCGGCCACCAACTTCGCAACGATAACGGTGACCAGCAGCAACCCGAACATCGCGACCGCTGCGCTGGTCGGCAATAATCACCAGTTTACCGTGACCTCCGTCGCCGCCGGTACGGCGACTATTACCGTTGCCGCGGGCAGCGGTGGCGGCGGACCCGCCACCTTGACCGCACAGGTACAAACAACAACCATCATGCCGCAGTCGCGCCGTGCCGCCGCCGGAGGAACGAAATGAACGCCGCTCGCCTTCTTCCGATCGCGCTGAGCGCGTCACTCGTCGCGTGCTCCGGCGCCGCCGGGTCGCGCGCCTTACTTCCCGGCACGCCGGCCGGATCGCAGCCGGCCGCCAAAGGGACCGCGCAAGCCACGATCCGCATCGTGGTGCCCCTCGCCGGTCCCGCTTCTAGCACGCGCCACCCAGACTACGTTTCGCCGAACACGAAGCAACTCGTGGTGACGCTCACCTCGAACAACGGGACCTCGATTCCCGTCGCACAACAGCAGCCGCAGGTGATCGGCATCACTTCATCCTCGCCGAACTGCACGATGAGTGCGGGAACGCTGACCTGCACCGCCGCGATCGTTGTTCCCGTCGGCACCGACGTGTTCAGCGTGCTCGCGGAGGGACAGCCCAACGGCCAAACCGGTGCAATCCTGTCCCAAGACCAGGCAGTGACGGCGACGATAGCGCCGACGGTCGCGAACGTCGTCGCGATGACGCTCGGCGGGGACGTCGCCTCCGTGACGGTCTCGACGGCGCAAGTCAATGGCGACCTCGCCACGCAGCCTGCGCCCGGCGCCGCGCTCGCGACGCCGGTCACCGTGACTGCCTTCGACTGCAGCGGCGCGACTATCGTGGGGCCGGGTTCGTACGTTACCCCGATCTCGCTAGCACTGCACGAGGTGCCGGCCAACCTGAACTCAACGACCCTCTCGGAAACGAGCGTGAAGGGCCCGAGCGACGTCGTGACGCTCGCCTGGACCGGATCGTCCGCGACACAGTACGTGACGATCGCGCCCTCGGAGTCCGCGGTTCCGTGCGGCTCGCCGGCGAGCAACGCGTTCGTCGCGGGCACTTTTCTTCCGCGCCCGGTCGCGCCGTTCTTGTGGTTGTCGGACAGCGGTGGTTTTCACAGCGGAAACACCGGGACGTTCCTGATCGGCTACCCGCTAGCATGGCTGCACGATGTCGGCAATGGAAACGCGGGCGAAGTCGCGCGCCCGGGCGTCGAGATCTTCGGCGGCAACGCGGTGAACATCTTCGACGTCGCGGTCGACCATGCCGGAAACATCTACACGATCACCAACAAATTCGGCCCGACCCCGAATGGTCAAGGCAGTTCCTTTCCGCTCATTTACAAATACGCCGCCGGTGCGTCGGGCGCGGCAACTCCAGCGATCACCGTTCCCAGCAGTGTCCTCGTGCCCGCGAACAGCGACGCCAACGATCCGCCGGGCATTCGCGGGATCGCAAGCGACCCGAGCGGCAACCTCTACGTGCTGCGTGGCAGTTACCCAAATTCGGCGGACACAATGACCGAGAACGGCGACGTCCTGCGCTTGAGCGCGGCGTCGAGCTATGCAACTGCGACCGTGCTCTATCACGACGCGAATGGCCTTACGATCCAGGGCGACCAAGACAGCATCGCCGTGGATGCGAGCGACAACGTGTTTCTGGAGAACGACCCCCAGCCTGCGCAAGGCTTGCAGGGCTCAGTGCTTGAGGTCGGCGCCGCGTCGAGCGCCGCTTTCGGGCTAGGTTCGAACTCGACCGGATTCATCTCAGCGTATGGGCTCGCTCCCGACGCCGCGGGCCATCTCTTCGTGAGCACGTCCGATACCACGAACCGGATCGGCCGCGTCACACCATACCCGTACGCCTCGATCACCTCAGGCTCGGGCACACCAGGCACGCCCGCGTTCACCACCGCGACGTGTTGTTTTGGCCAGGGTCCGAACGAACTCGCGCGGGATGCGCAAGGCTACATCTACGTGGGGAACGATTCGGGCTTCGTCTCGGTGTTCGCTCCGGGAACCTCGGGGACCAACCAGTCACCGATCGGGTCGTTACAAGACGCTTTCGATCCGACGACGTTGACGCACACGATGGTGGTCCCCGCCGGCGTTCCGGCGCCGCAATACGAACTCGCCGGGATTGCCGCTCAAAACTGATCCCTTACCGGATCGGTGCGCGTCCGGACGGTTGCACCACCATCCGAATCGGTACCGCGCGCGGGGGCGACCCCGTGCGCGGTCCGAGCGCTTCTCGCGCCGAGAGAGAACGAGAAGCCGCTATCTCACGAGCGGCAGAATGTCGCTTGCAGCCACCGGATAGAATCCGAGCACCAGCGTCAACACGGCGCAGATCGTCACGCCGATCCACGGCAGGGCGCTCGCGGGCCGGAAATAGCGCTGAATCTGCACGCCGGTCGTTCGCGCGTACATCGTACGGACGATCTTGAAGTAGGCATATGCGGAAATTGCGGTGCCGACGACCAGGAGCCCGGCGAGCCACGCGTAGCCCGCGTCGACCGTGCTCGCGAGGATCAAGATCTTTCCGGTGAAACCGGCGGTCGGCGGCAAACCCGCGAGCGAGAGCAGAAAGAACGTCATCGCCGCGGCGAGCACGGGCTGGCGGTATCCCAGACCCGCGAACGAGGAGAGGTGCGAGCCTTCGTCGCGTTCGCGCGAAAGCAGGGCGACGACGGCGAACGCGCCCAGGTTCATGAAGGTGTACGCGCCGAGATAAAAGATCGCGTAGCGCAGGCCGAGGTCCGTCGTGCCCGCCAGCGCCGCCACAATGTAGCCGAGCTGCGCGATGCCGGAGTACGCGAGCAGCCGCTTGATATCGCTTTGCGCGAGCGCTGCGACGTTGCCGACGATCATCGAAAGCGCCGCCGCGATCCAGAGCGGCAACAGCAGCCGGTGGGCCTGCGTTCCGGCGGGCAGCGCCGCGTACGCGAAGCGCGCGAGCACCGCGAGCGTGCCGGCCTTGGTAACGACGCTCATGAAGGCGGTCACCGGAAGCGGCGCGCCTTCGTACACGTCGGGAGTCCAGACGTGGAACGGCACGAGGCTCAATTTGAAACACAAGCCGACCAAGAAGAGCCCGCAGCCAACGTCGAACAGCGGTTCCGAGAAATGCGGCCCGGCGAAGGCGGAAAGCGCCACGCTGCCGGTCGTCCCGAACAAGAGCGCCATACCGTAGAGCATGAACGCGGTCGCGGTCGACGACAGGATCAGGTATTTCAGCGCCGACTCGCGCGCGCCGGGCCGAGAGGAGAGACCGCACAGGCAGTAGAGCGCGAGTGAGAGCAGTTCGAGGCCGAGGAAAATCGTGAGCACGTTCGCCGCGCCCGCCATCAGCATCGCGCCGGTCGCGCTCCACAACATCAGCGCGACGCCGCCGCCCGCCTGATCGTCGCGTCCGAGCGAATGCGCCATCAACAGCGAGAAGATCGCGGCGGCGACGACGATCTCTTCGAAGACGATCGCGAACCCGCCGTTGACGAACGCCCCGCCGAAGGCCGCATAGGGATGATGCCAACCCCCGAGGGCGTACGCGCCGCCGACCGCGAGGCCCGCAATGCCCAGCACGATCGCGGCCTGGCGCCGCAGTTTTCTCGGCAGCACCAAATCGGCCAGCAGCACAACGAGTGCCGAGCAGCCGACGATCAGCGTCGGCGCGACCGCCTGCCAATCCGCGCTGCCGTACGGAATGACGAGTTGCGGCGTCATTTCGATGCCGCCGCGTAGAGGATCGGAGGCTGCGGCGATGCGGCCACGATTCCCGGCGCGACGCCGAGCAGCACCATCGCGAGCACCAGCGGCGCGAGCGCGAACATTTCGAGCGGCGACAGATCCTCGCGCTGCGGCAGATCGGGCACTTCGGGGCCATGCATGATGCCTTGGAAAAGGCGCAGCATGTAGGCCGCCGCGAGCACGATCGGAACGAGCGCCACGATCGTTTGCCACACGTAGCCCGCTTGGTAGACGCCGGTCAAAATCAGAATTTCGCCGGCGAAACCGCACAGCCCGGGGAGGCCGAGTGCGGCGAGCGCGACGATCGTGAGGCCGCCCGCGAGCTTCGGGTTGCGGGCGCCGAGGCCCCCGAGGCGCGAGATCAGCCGCGTGTCCTCGCGCGTCTCGACCTCGCCGAGCGTGATGAACAACCCGGCGCTGAACAAGCCGTGCGCGACCATGTAGACGACGGCACCACCGAGCGCGATCGGGTTGAAGCTGAAGATGGCGAGCAAAATGAGGCCGAGATGCGAGAGCGACGAGTAGGCGACGACCCGCTTCGCATCGTCTTGCACGAGCGCGGCGAGCGCACCGTAGACGAGCCCTACCAAGCCGAGCGCGAACATCAGCGGGACCGCGCGATGCATCGGCGCCGCAAGCAGCGGTCCGACGACGATGAAGCCGTAGAGCCCCGCCTTGGACTGGACCGCGCTCACGACCGCGGCCATCGGCGCGGGCAAGTCGGCATACGTGTCCGGCATCCAGGTGTGGAACGGCCAGACCGGCGTCTTGACGAGAAATGCGAACGCGAATCCGGCGAAGATCCAGAGCGCCCAGACGGAGGCGATCGGCAAGAGCGTCGGCGGCGGCTTGCCGATCACGTCGGTCGTGCCTTGCGCGATTCCGTAGGCCGCGGTCGCGAGCAAGAGCGCGAGTCCTCCGGCGAGATTGTAGATGAGATAACGCCAAGCCGTTCCGCTCGTCTTCGTCGGCGACCACGCGACCAGGGTGAGGAATACGGGCAGCAGCATGAGGTCCCAGAACAGGGCGAACAAGAGCAGATCGCGCGCGACGAACACGCCCGTCATCGCGCCCAGCAGCACCAGCATCTGGGCGACGAAATCGCGCGTGCGCGGCAGGCGCGTGGCCAGGATCGCGCAGCCGGTACCGAGCGTCAGCAGCAGCACGAGCCAATAGCCCGGGCCGCCCAAACCCACGTGAAAGCTCGCGGTGAAGGGCCGTTGCAACCAGACGTGCGATTCATCCGGAACGCCGTGGCTGAACGCGGCCACGACGAACGCGGCGAACGAGACGACGGCGCCCGTCCACTTGGCCGGCGCCTCGGCCGAACGCGGCAGCGCGAACAACAGCAACCCGAGCAGGATCGGCACGACAACGAGCCCCGCGACGATCATTTCGCCGCTCCGAGCGTTGCGAAGTACGCGATGAATGCGGCGGCCGCGATCACGATCGTCAGCGCGTAGCCGCGCACGAGGCCGGTCTGCAGCTTGCGGAAGATCGCGCCGAGCGCGCCCGCGACCCAGACCACGTCGCGCACGCCCGCGTCGATCACGTGCGGATCGATGAAGCGGGTGATCGCGATGCCCAGAGCCTGCGCCGGATGAACGATGGCGGCGTCGATCACGTCATCGAACCAAAACGCGTGGCGCAACGCCGCCGGCATACGCTCCGTCTCGGTGCGCAGGCGCGCGGGCGCGGTGGCTTGCGCTGCGGGTGCGCCGTAGCGCACGTACGCGACGACGATCCCGGCCGCCACCAGCACGAGCACGAGCAACGACGATCCCAGCTCCGAAATCGGCAGCACGGGACCGGCGACGTTTGCGCTGACTTGGAAGAGCGTCCCGAAGAAGCGCGTCCAAGCGCTCGGGCCGCCGAAGCTCACGCTGAAGTATCCGGCCGCGATCGTCGGAACGACGAGAATCGCGACCGGCACCTGCATCAGCCGTTCCGGCAGCGACGCGTGCTCTTCGACCGAGCTCTCGCCGCGATAGGCGCCGAAGAACGTCAGAAAGATCATCCGGAACATATAGTAGGCCGTGAGGCCGGCCGTCAGCACGCCGGCCACGTACAAGAACGGATGGCCGTGCTCGAGCACGCCATAGATGACGGCATCCTTCGAAAAGAAGCCCGACAGGCCCGGAAAACCGATGATCGCGAGCGTGCCGATCAACATCGTCCAGAATGCGAACGGCAGCCGCTCGCGCAAGCCGCCCATCTTACGCACGTCCTGCTCGTCGTGCAACGCGTGGATAATCAGACCGGCCGCCAAGAACAGTTGCGCCTTGAAGAACGCGTGGGTGAAAAAGTGCATGACGCCGGCTTGGTACGCGCCGACGCCGACGCCCATGATCATGTAGCCGATCTGCGACATCGTCGAATAGGCGAGGATCCGTTTGATGTCCCACTGCGCGACGCCCAGGATCGCCCCGGTGACCATTGTGAGCGCTCCGATCACGCCAACCAGCTCTTGCACCGATGGGGAGAGGCTGTAGAGCGGTGCGAACCGCGCGACCAGATACACGCCGGCCGTCACCATCGTGGCGGCGTGGATCAGCGCCGAGACCGGCGTCGGGCCTTCCATCGCGTCGGGCAGCCAGGTGTGCAGCGGGACCTGCGCCGATTTCGCCGCCGCCCCGATGAACAGCGCGACGCAGACCGCGGCCAGCACCCCGGGCTCTAAGGACCCCGTCCGCGCGAAGATATCGGAAAACGCGATCGACCCGGTCGCCGCGTAGAGCGCGAACACGGCGAACATGATGCCGACGTCGCCGACCACGTTGATGACGAACGCCTTCTTCGCGGCCGCGACCGCGCTCGGTTTGTAGAACCAGAACCCGATCAGAAAGTACGACGCGAGGCCGACCAAGCCCCAACCCACGAGCAGCCCGACGACGTTGTCGGAGAGAACGAGCGTCAGCATCGCGAACACGAAGAAATTCATGTAGGCGAAGAAGCGCGCGATCGCGCGGTCCGACCACATGTAGCCGATCGAGTAGACGTGGATCAACCCGCCGACCCCGGTGATGATCAACGTCCAGAGCAGCGAGAGCGGATCGAGCCGCAACCCGAAGGTGAAGCCCGGAACCCAGCTCAGGAGCACCTGGTGCCAAGGCACGGGCCCGGTCGCGCTGCCGAACGCGAACAGCGTCGCCACGAACGAGACGAGCACCGTCGCCGACCCGACCGCTCCCGACGCGCGCTGCAGTTGCGGGCCGAAGGCCCACAGCACGACCGCACCCGCCAGCGGCAAGAGCCAAATGAACTCGACCAGGCTCATCCGTGCAGCCTCGAAACTTCGTCGACGTCGACGTTCTTCGCGCGCCGGAACGCCGCGACCACGATCGCGAGGCCGATCGCAGCTTCCGCGGCGGCGACCGTCACGACCAAGAACACGAACACGTGGCCCGCATTGTTGACCCAGGCGCGCGAGAAGGCCACGAGCGCCAGGTTCGCGGCGTTGAGCATCAGTTCGATCGACATCAACACGATCAGCGGGTTGCGCCGCACGACGACCCCGGTGACGCCGATGAAAAACATCACGGCCGACAAGGCGATGTAGTTCGAAAGCTCGACGCTCACGCGCTCACCGCCCGGCTTTCACGATCGGTTCGCGGTCCTTCGAGCGCTTGCGGCGCACGTGGCGGCCGCGCGTCGCCTGCGGAACGGCGTCGCCCGCGATCGCGACGACCCCGATCACCGCGACCATCAAGATAAATGCCGTGACTTCGAACGG
>Ga0302325_10005003_pt1 | contig 30458 bp, 27 predicted proteins | sample Palsa_T0_2_FD_201948 | JGI IMG/M metagenome (GOLD analysis project Ga0302325, IMG submission 201948) | Peat permafrost microbial communities from Stordalen Mire near Abisko, Sweden - Palsa_T0_2 | ecosystem: Environmental > Terrestrial > Soil > Palsa > Peat permafrost | place: Sweden: Abisko... | reverse complement strand
CGCTCCTCGGGGGCCTTGTCGATCTGATCGTAGGCCTTGAACTCCCCGCCGTGCTTCTCGGCCATCACCTTCGTCAGTGCTGCCGTCAGGGTCGTCTTGCCATGATCAACATGCCCAATCGTCCCCACGTTCACGTGCGGCTTCGTTCGCTCAAACTTCCCCTTCGACACGGCTTATCTCTCCTAAATAAACGAACACGGTTGCATTTGCGATACCAAACTTAAGAAGCTTTTTTCATCACGACATCGGCCACGTTGCCCGGCACTTCCTGGTACTTGGCAAACTCCATGGTGTAGTTCGCTCGGCCCTGGCTCATGGAGCGCATCGAAGTCGAGTATTGAAACATTTCGGCGAGCGGCACCTCGGCGGTGACCACCTTGCCGGACGGACTGTCTTCGGTGCCGACGATCTGACCGCGGCGGCGGCTCAAATCGCCGACGATGTCGCCGTAATAGTCTTCCGGCACCACGACTTCAACTTTCATGATGGGTTCCAGCAGCACCGGCTTGGCCTTGCGGAATCCTTCCTTGAATCCGATCGAGCCCGCGATTTTGAAGGCCATTTCGTTGGAATCGACGTCGTGGAAGGAGCCATCGAATATCGTGACTTTCACATCCACGATGGGATAGCCCGCGATCACCCCGGTCTGCACCGCTTCTTGGATGCCTTTATCCACGGCGGGAATGTATTCGCGCGGAACCGTGCCGCCGACGATGCCGTTGACGAACTCGTAGCCCTTGCCTTGAGGCAGCGGTTCGAGCTTCAGCCACACATGGCCGTATTGGCCACGTCCGCCGGTCTGACGAATGAACTTGCCCTCGGATTCGACCGTGCTGCGCAGGGTTTCGCGATACGCCACCTGCGGCTTGCCCACATTGGCGTCGACCTTGAATTCGCGCTTCATGCGATCAACGATGATTTCCAAATGCAGCTCACCCATGCCCTCGATGATGGTCTGGCCGGATTCGGCATCGGTATGCACTCGAAACGAGGGATCTTCCTTCGCCAAACGCTGCAGGGCCAAGCCCATTTTCTCTTGATCGACCTTGGTTTTCGGCTCTACGGCGACGGAAATCACCGGCTCCGGAAAGTCCATCTTCTCGAGGATGATGACTTTGTGCAGATCCGACAGCGTGTCGCCGGTCGTGACGTCCTTCAGACCCACGGCGGCCGCGATGTCGCCGGCGTGCACTTCTTTGATCTCGGAGCGATCGCTGGCATGCATTTGCAGCAGGCGGCCGATGCGCTCGGTGCGACTGCGGTTGGGCACGAAAACTTGATCGCCTGAATTCAGCGTGCCGGAATACACCCGGAAAAACGTCAGATTGCCGACGAAAGGATCGTTCAGGATTTTGAACGCCAGCGCCGCGAACGGTTCGGCATCATCGGCCTTGCGCGTCATCTGTTCGCCGCTCTCGCTCTGGCCTTTGACAGGCGGCACCTCCGCGGGCGAGGGCATGTATTCCACGATGGCGTCGAGCACCGCCTGCACGCCCTTGTTCTTGAACGCCGAGCCGCAGGTCACCAAGCAGATTTCGTTCTTGATGGCGCGTTCGCGCAGGCCTTTCTTGATTTCCTCGTCGCTTAAAGTTCCGCTCTCCAAGTATTTGTTGAGCAGAACCTCGTCGCCTTCCGCGGCGGCCTCGATCATCTTGCCGCGCCATTCCTCGCATTCCTTCAGCATTTCGGCCGGAATTTCGCGATATTCGAACTTCATGCCCTGGGTTTCTTCGTCCCAATGGATGGCCTTCATCTTGACCAGATCGACCACGCCGATGAAACCGTCCTCGGCGCCGATCGGCAATTGAATCGGCACCGGGTTGCCGCGCAGACGAGTCTTGATCTGCTCGACGCAGCGCAGGAAATTCGCGCCGGCGCGATCCATCTTGTTGACGAATGCGATGCGCGGGACGCCGTACTTGTTCATCTGGCGCCAGACGGTCTCGGACTGCGGCTGCACGCCGGAGACCGCGCAGTACACGGCGATCGCCGAATCCAGCACGCGCAGGGAGCGTTCCACCTCGATCGTAAAATCGACGTGGCCCGGCGTATCGATGATGTTGATGCGGTGCTCGGGAAAGCTCTTGTCCATTCCCTTCCAGAAACAGGTCGTGGCCGCGGCGGTGATGGTGATGCCGCGCTCCTGCTCCTGTTCCATGTAATCCATCACGGCCGCGCCGTCATGGACCTCGCCGATTTTGTGGGACACGCCGGTGTAGAACAAAATACGCTCCGTCGCGGTGGTCTTCCCCGCGTCGATGTGAGCGGAAATACCGATATTTCGGTAGCGCTCTATGGGCGTAGTGCGTGCCATATGTAAATCCTATATATGGCTGAGCTGGCGTTTTACCAGCCAGCAGAAGCTCGCCGCGCGCTACCAGCGGTAGTGGGCGAACGCCTTATTGGCATCGGCCATGCGATGCGTGTCCTCGCGCTTGCGCACGGCGGCGCCGCGATTTTCGGCTGCTTCCATCAGTTCGGCGGCGAGGCGATGCGCCATCGACTTCTCGCTGCGCGCGGTGGCCGCTTCGATGACCCAGCGCATGGCCAGGGTCTGGCGGCGGTTCGCGCGCACTTCGACTGGCACCTGGTAGGTCGCGCCGCCAACCCGGCGGGATTTGACTTCGACCACTGGCTTAACGTTATCCAAAGCCTGCTGCAGTACAGCAATCGCTTCGACGCCTGCACGGCCGCCTTTTTCGCCAATACGGTCAATGGCCCCGTAGACGATCTTCTCGGCGGCAGACTTCTTGCCGCGCTCCATCACCATATTGATGAATTTGGCCAACATGTCATTCCCGAACTTAGGATCGGGAAGAATGGTGCGATGGGGGGCTGCTGCTCTACGGGACATGGAAAACCTTCTCTAGCCTTTAGGCCTATTTCTTGGGACGTTTGGCGCCGTATTTGGAGCGCCCTTGGCGACGGTCGCTGACGCCGGCGCAGTCGAGCGCACCGCGGACCGTGTGATAGCGCACGCCGGGGAGATCCTTGACGCGGCCGCCGCGAATCAACACCACCGAGTGCTCCTGCAGATTGTGCCCTTCGCCGCCGATGTAGCTGGAGACCTCATACCCATTGGTGAGGCGCACGCGGCAAACCTTGCGCAGCGCGGAATTGGGCTTCTTCGGCGTCGTCGTGTACACGCGCGTACATACGCCGCGCTTCTGCGGCGAAGCCGCCAGAGCCGGAACCTTGGACTTCCAAGCGGGCTCATTTCGGCCAGTCCGGATTAATTGGGTCGTCGTCGCCATAAATACCTTTAGAGGACCGTCCAGATAACTAGAGAGATCCCTTCATGCAAAAACTAAAATTACGGGCTCACGCCGGCACTAGGGTGCCCGAGAGACAAAGGCCGGCGATTGTAGGAACCGGCCGTGCGGGTGTCAAGGCAATTGCTGCGGTGCGGCGTAGATTACAATGCAGCCGGGCGTGAAACTACGAACTCTCCAGGGGAAACACATGATCAAAGGGTCTATCGCGGCCTTGCTATGGATTCTGATGTCCGCAAGCGCCATTGCCGCCAACAACGCGCCGGCTAGCGATGCGTCGATTCGCGAGATGCTCGAACTGACAAATGCGCAGCAGATGATCGCCGGCATGAAGGGGCAAATGACCGCGGTGATGAATACCAGTATGCAGAATGCACTGAAAGGCCAGACCATCACGCCGGAACGGCAGGCCATCATTGATCGCATGATGGCGAAAATTTCTGCCGTTGCCACCGACATGCTGAATTGGGACAACTTGCTGCCCATTTATATGCGCACTTATAGAGACTCGTTTACGCAGGACGAAATCGATGGCGTCATAAAGTTCTACAAAAGTGCCGCGGGCCAAGCGTATGTGAAAAAACTGCCGCTGGTGATGCAAAATGTCATGCGGGAAATGCAAGGTATCCTGAAACCCGCTCAAGAAAAGATGCTGGCCATTCAGAAAGAGTCAATGCAAGAGCTCAAGGACTTGCACGACACAGGCGCACAAAAATAGCGGGCGGATCGGGCGCGGCGCCGATCACGGCGCGTCGATTTCATATCCTTTGGCGCGCAGCTGCTCGAGCAAGCCGCCGCGCTCGAGGAGCAGGTCCAAGTTGACCACGGCGATCGTCGTGCCCGCGGAGCGCAAATATTTCTCGATGCTTTCGAGCCAGGTCTGCCGAATGCGGTCGATGACATTAAGTGCGCCTTTGCCGGCATCCAAGGCGTTGCGGCAGTCATTCACTTCCTTGAGTTCCGGCGTGCTTTCGATTCGCTCGACATTGCCGCTGGCCCACGCCTGCGCCCGGTCCACCAGCCGTGGCAAACCGCTCTCCACGGTGCTGAGCGAGGCCTCGACACAGGTGCGCTCGGTCGCCGCCGGCATCGTCTTGAGCGCTTCCAGCATATCGCTCACGCCCGCGACCTTGATCTCCTCGACGCGCACGCCATGTTTTTTTGCCAGGACACGCAGCGCCGCGCCCAAATCGAGGCGCATCGACAAGTTGACCCGATGAAAGGCGGCTTGCTGCAAGAATGCTGCCGCGATGATCGGACGATACCGTTCCCACTTATCCGCATCCTCGCCCACTTTGCTTCGCTGCGCGGCAAGGCGCGCGTGCAAATCCGGCGGCAGCACATCCTTCAGTTTTTTGCCGCCGCTCACCATCAAGAATTTTCGATCGGCAATCAGCATCCATAAAATTCGCGGCACGCTTATTTCAATGGGTTTCTGCACCAGCACCTGGCTGGTGCTCTCGAGCACGGACTCGACCTGCTTGGAACGCCAGGTAATGTCTCGCGGCAGCGGCGATATGCTGCCCAATATCCAGACGTTGGCGTCGCCGCGATGCACGTGCCACATGCCGGGGCCTGCGCGTTCGGCGGTGACCACGATTTCATCGAGCGCGGGAGGTGTTTGCCCGGTGCTAACGGCTGGCGCGCAGAGTCCGGTCAGTAAAATTGCCAGTAGCGTGGCTGCAATTCGCATGCAGCCAAGATTACAGGGTTTCGCGCTAGGGTTTTGCCTGCGCCATGATGCCGAGCGGACGCCCTTCGGGATCCTTGAGCATGGACAACCATTCTTCGGTGCCATCGGCATGCCGGTGCACCATATGCGGCGCGTTGATGAATTCAACGCCGCGCGATTTCAAGAGTTCATACGCTGCGCCGATATTGCCGACGCGCATATACAGGATGGATTCCGGAACGACCGCCGACTCTTGACTCAACATCAATCGCGTTCCGTTGCAGTCAAAAAATGCGAGATTGCCGAAAGTGTAGAGATGCGGTAGCCCCAGGATATTTTTGTACCAGGCTTCCGCTTGCTTGATGTCTTGCACCGATCTTGCGATCTGCGCGATGGGGCCCATGGCGAGCTGCGAATTCATTGTGTTGTCCTTCAGGGCACCGTCTTTGGGCGCGCGGTGCCATTGGCGCAGTTCTTTGCGATTGGCTACACCTAACTTCGCGAGCGCGTTCGCGATGTGGTACTTCACCGCATCGATGCTGATGCCGCGGCGTTCCGCGATCTGGCGGCTGGTCATCCCGTGCTTTACCGCATGCACGGTGCGCCATTCCGCGGGCGTCAACACATCGTCGTGCGGCGGTCTCCCGCGGCGAGATCGGCTAGCCATGGGCGCATCTTATGCTGCGCAAAGCGGAATTTCCCTACCCCTCAAGCGGCCGCAGCGGAGCGCGTCTTCCCTCGATACATGACAGCGGCGAGAGGCTTACCTCCCAGTCCGTAGCAGAGCTCCGCCGGCCGCCCGATGTGCCAGAACGCCAGATCCGCGCGTTTACCCACTTCAATCGTTCCGACCTCATCAAGCACACCCAGCGCCCGTGCCGCCTGGCGCGTGGCGCCGGCCAGCGCCTCCTCAGGGGTCAACCCAAACAAAGTGCAGGCCATGCTCATGCTAAGCAGGATGGACGTGCACGGCGAGGTGCCGGGATTGCTGTCGGTGGCCACCGCCATGGGCACGCCTGCGCTGCGCAGCATTTCAACCGGCGGCGGAGTCGTCTGGCGTAAGGTGAAATAGGCCGTCGGCAACAACACGGCAACGGTGCCTGCCTGCGCCATGGCATGCGCGCCATCGGCGCTCAAGTACTCAAGATGATCGGCCGAAAGCGCGCCCCACTTCGCAGCGGCCTGCGCGGCGCCGATGTCGCTCAATTGACCGGCATGCACATGTGCGCGCAAGCCCAGCTGCTTGGCGGCCTGAAGAAACTGCTCGGTCTCGGCCACCGAGAACGCAATCTTCTCGCAGAAACTGTCGACCGCATCGACCAAACCGTCTGCCGCCAAAGCAGCGAGCCACGGACCGCTGACCGCATCGATGAACCGCTGACGCTGCCCGGCGTATTCCGGCGGTAGCGAGTGCAAGCCGAGAAATGTTTTCTTGACCGTTACCGGCAGGTTCTCGCCGAGCTGCCGCGCCACCTCGAGCGAGCGGCGCTCGGCGGCCAGTTCCAGCCCATAACCTGATTTGATCTCGATGGTGGTGATACCCTCCGCCATCAAGCACTTGAGCCGCGCCAGCGCTGACTCGTAAAGAGCCTCTTTGGTTGCCGCGCGCGTGTCGCGCATGGTCGATTGGATGCCGCCGCCCGCTCGCGCGATCTCCTCATAGGATGCGCCGCAAAGGCGTTGCTCAAACTCCGCGACACGATTGCCGCCATAGACCAAGTGCGTATGGCAATCGATCAAGCCCGGCGTGATCCACTGGCCGCGCACTTCATGTATCGACGCGCCTTGTGCGCGCGCCCGCTGTCGGCCTTCTTCGGCGCTGCCGAGCCAAGCAATGCGCTCACCCTTCACGGCAAGCGCGGCGTCCTGAATGCTTCCGTAGGCGCCGGCGCCTGCCATGGTCGCAATATTTGCGCCGATCCAAACCTGATCCCAATCGTTGTCCGGGAATTTGAGCACAACGTATATGATACAGCCAAGATGAGCGTTTACCGTTTGCAGTCCGCGTATTTGCCGCAAGGATGGGCTCGCGATGTGCTGGTCACGGTATCCGACGGGATGATCGCTGCGATCGAAACGAGCGCACCTGAGGAGCCGCAGCATGCGCCCGCACAGATCGAGCAGCTCAATGGCATCGTCGTGCCCGGGATGCCCAATGCGCATAGTCATGCCTTCCAACGCGCCATGGCTGGAAACGCGGAATTTAGAATGAGTGCGCGCGACAGTTTTTGGACTTGGCGCCAGGCCATGTATGCGCTCGCGAATCGCATCGAACCGCAGGATTTGCAGATTGTGGCGACTCAATTGTTCGTTGAGATGCTCAAGTCGGGCTACACCTCAGTGGCGGAATTTCACTATTTGCATCGGCCGCGCCGCGCCGGGCAATATTCCTCCGGCAATCCGCTGTGGGATGCGGTGAGTGAAGCCGCATGCGCTGCCGGCATCGGGCTGACGTTCTTGCCGACGCTTTATCAAAGCAGCGACTTCGGCGGCCAGCCGCTGAAACCGGAGCAGGCGCGATTTTTTCTGGACACCGACGAGTTCTTGCGCGCCATCGAACGGCGCATCGGCGATGAGCGGCGCGCGAACAACGGCGCGAGCAACCGCATGCTGCGCACCGGCGCAGCGTTTCACAGCCTGCGCGCCGTTCCGCTCGCTCACTTGCACGACGCCGCCCTGGCGTTGCGCCGCATCGACGCGGGCATGCCGGTGCATATCCATGTCGCGGAGCAAATGCTTGAAGTGCGCGCCTGCGAGACAGCGACGGGGCGCCGCCCCATCGAACTGCTGTTGGATCAAGAGTTGCTGACGCAACACTGGTGCGTGGTTCATGCGACTCATGCCAGCGCCAAGGAACTTGAGGGGCTGGCGGCGGCCGGCGCCGCCGTTTGCGTATCCATCAGCACCGAGGCGAATTTAGGCGACGGCTTCTTCGACGCCGCCCGCTTTCTCAACATGAACGGCCGGCTGTGCGTGGGGTCCGATAGTCAGTCGACGGTGAATCCCGCAGAAGAGCTGCGTTGGCTCGAATATCAACAGCGCTTGCGCAAAAGGCGCCGCGGCGTACTTGCCGCGAAGTCCGAATCTCACGTCGGCACGCGGCTGTGGCGCGAGGCCGCGCAGAGCGGCGCGCGCGCTCTCGGTCAACCGGTGGGCAGCATCGCAGTCGGGTGCCGCGCGGATTGGCTGGTGCTGGACGCCGAGCATCCTTCGATGGCGGGAGCGTCGACGGATACCGCTTTGGATCGCCTGCTGTTCGCCGGTGCGGATAAGGCGATCCGCGACGTGATGGTCGGCGGCCAATGGGTGATCAGGGATCGGCGCCATTCCGCTGACGAGCGCCTGTGGGCTGATTTTGGCCGGATAATGAATAATTTGAGCGCGGGTTGACTGTACCTGTCTATACAGCTTAGTCTTGGGGTATGAGCAAGGCCGCCATGTCATTGCAGCCCTTATATTTGCAGGTCAAGCGCCACATTCTGGACAACATCGGTTCCGGCAAGTGGGGCGCAGCCACGCGCGTGCCTTCCGAAAACGATCTCGTCAGATCCTTTGGGGTATCGCGCATGACCGCCAACCGCGCGCTGCGCGAATTGCGGGACGAAGGCGTGTTGGTGCGTATTGCCGGGGTCGGAAGCTTCGTCGCCGACCGCCACGCCCGTGCGCATCCTTTGGAAATCCGCGGCATCGCCGATGAGATACGCGAGCGCGGTCACGTACATCGCGCCGAGATCGTTTCTCTGGAGCGAATTCGCGCCGTGGCCAAGCTTGCAGAGGACTTTGGCATTGCGCCGCGCAGCGAACTGTATTGCTCGCTGATCGTGCACTTCGAAAATGACCGCCCCATTCAACTCGAGGATCGGTACGTCTTGCCGAAGCTCGCGCCCGATTACTTGAACATGGATTTCAGCCGCACCACACCGCACGACTATCTGGTCAAGGTTGCGCCGCTGCAGGAGGCGGAACATCTACTGCGCGCGGAAATGCCGGACGAGCGGACGCGCAGACTATTGACGATGAAGCGCGATGAACCCTGCCTGGTCGTGATCAGAAGAACTTGGACGGCCGGCCAAATCGCCTCGGTGGCGCGCTTGTACTATCCCGGACCCCGGTACGAATTGTCGGGCCGCTTTCGGCCCTAGAAGGAATTAACATGCTCGTCCCTCCCAAGTCCAGGATCATCCGCGCGGCGCGCGGCAACACCCTGAGCGCGCGCACCTGGATGACCGAGGCGCCGCTGCGCATGTTGATGAATAACTTGGACGCCGAGGTCGCGGAGAATCCCGGCGAGCTGGTGGTGTACGGCGGCATCGGGCGCGCCGCACGCGATTGGAATTGCTACGACCGCATTGTCGAGACTTTGAAGTCTCTTACGGAAGAGGAAACGTTGCTCGTGCAGTCCGGCAAACCGGTCGGCGTGTTCCCCACCCATTCCGACGCGCCGCGCGTGCTCATTGCCAATTCGAATCTGGTGCCGCATTGGGCAACTTGGGAACATTTCCACGAGCTCGATCGCAAGGGGCTGGCGATGTTCGGCCAAATGACGGCCGGCTCCTGGATCTATATCGGCAGCCAGGGAATCGTTCAGGGCACGTATGAAACGTTTGCCGAAATGGGCCAGCGTCATTTTGGCGGAAATCTAGGCGGCAAATGGATTCTCACCGCGGGCTTGGGCGGTATGGGCGGGGCACAGCCCCTGGCCGCGACCATGGCCGGGGCCAGTTTGCTGGCCGTCGAGTGCCGTCCAAGCCGCATCGCCAAACGCCTCGAGACCGGCTACATCGATGCGCAGGCGCGTACATTGGATGAAGCGCTGACCATGCTCGAGACCGCGAAGAAACACGGCAAACCGCTGTCGGTGGCGTTGCTCGGCAACATTGTCGATGTGCTCGGTACGCTGCTGGAGCGGGGAATCAAGCCGGATGCGCTGACCGATCAAACCTCGGCGCATGATCCGGTCAATGGCTATCTGCCCCAAGGCTGGTCAATCGAACAATGGGACGAACGGCGGATCAACGACCCCGCAGGCACCGCCGCGGCCGCGTCACGCTCCATGGCCAAGCACGTCGAATATCTCTTGCGCTTCAAGCGCATGGGTCTGCCGGTCTTCGACTATGGCAACAACATTCGGCAGGTGGCTTTCGATGCCGGCGTCTCGGAGGCGTTCGCCATTCCAGGTTTCGTTCCCGAGTACATTCGGCCCCTGTTTTGCCGCGGCGTCGGTCCATTTCGCTGGGTGGCGCTCTCGGGCGATCCTGAAGACATCTACAAAACCGATGCCAAGGTGAAGGAGTTGATTCCCGACGATCCGCACCTGCACCAATGGCTCGATATGGCGCGCTCGCGCATCCATTTTCAGGGATTACCGGCACGCATCTGTTGGGTGGGCTTGGGTCAGCGTGATCGCTTGGGACTGGCATTCAATGAAATGGTGAAGAGCGGCGAGCTCTCCGCGCCCATCGTGATCGGGCGCGATCACCTCGATTCCGGTTCGGTCGCCAGTCCAAATCGCGAGACGGAAGCGATGAAGGACGGCTCGGATGCCGTGTCGGACTGGCCGCTGCTCAACGCCCTGCTCAACACCGCTTCGGGCGCAACGTGGGTATCGATTCACCATGGCGGCGGCGTCGGCATGGGCTACTCGCAGCACGCCGGCATGGTCATCGTCTGCGATGGCAGCGATGCTGCAGGCAAGCGCATCCGGCGCGTGCTGTGGAACGACCCGGCCACCGGGGTCATGCGGCATGCGGATGCGGGCTACGACAGCGCCATTGCGTGCGCCCGGGAACATGGCCTCAAGCTGCCGATGATCGAGCGCTCTTAAGTGCCCAACGCCCAAAGCTTGCAGGCCGGCGCACTCTCGCTATCGGCATTGCGGCGAATATATGAGCAGCCGACCGTGCTGCACCTGTCGCCGCAGGATCGCGGGCGCATCGGATCGGCCAACGCCTTGGTAGACAAGATCGTCGCGAGCGGCGATGTGGCCTACGGCATCAATACCGGATTCGGGCTGCTGGCTCAAACGCGCATACCCAACGAGCAGCTCGAGCTGCTGCAACGGAACTTGCTGCTCTCGCACGCCGCCGGCGTCGGCGATGCACTCCCCGACGCCGTCGTTCGGCTCGTGCTCGCGCTCAAGATCAATGCGTTGGCCCGCGGTCATTCAGGCGTCACCCCGGGGCTCGTGGATGCCTTGCTGGCCCTGCTCGAGCACGAGGTGTATCCAATGATCCCGGCGCAGGGATCGGTCGGTGCGTCAGGAGACTTGGCGCCCTTGGCGCACTTGAGTGCAACGCTGTTGGGGATCGGCCACGTCCGCGTCAATGGCATGCGAGTGCCGGCGGCCGACGGCTTGCGCAGAGCGGGATTGCAACCCATCAAGTTGCACGCCAAAGAAGGCCTCGCCTTGATCAACGGCACGCAGGTTTCCACGGCCTTAAGTCTCGCGGGCCTATTTGGGACCGAGGACCTATTCGCCGCCGCCATTGTTGCCGGCGCCATGTCCGTTGATGCATTGAAAGGCAGCGACTCGCCCTTCGATCCGCGCATTCAACAGCTTCGCGGCCAACCCGGCCAAATTGCCGTGGCGCGCGAGTATCGGGAACTGCTCGCGGGCAGCGCCATACGAGCCTCGCATCTTGATTGCGCTCGGGTGCAGGATCCTTATTCGTTTCGCTGCCAGCCGCAGGTGATGGGCGCGTGCCTGGACCTCATTCGCAACTGCAGCGCGACGCTCACGATCGAGGCCAACGCCGTGACGGATAACCCGCTGTTATTCGCCGAAGCGGGCGATGTGCTGTCGGGCGGAAATTTTCATGCCGAGCCCGTGGCTTTTGCCGCCGATACGCTCGCGCTGTCGATCGCGGAAATCGGCAGCCTGTCGGAGCGCCGAATCGCCGTGCTCGTGGATCCGAAAATGAGCGGCCTGCCGCCGTTCCTGGTCAATAACAGCGGTTTGAATTCCGGGTTCATGATCGCCCAAGTCACCGCAGCGGCGCTGGTCTCCGAAAACAAGACACTCGCAGTGCCGGCCAGCGTCGACTCGATTCCGACCTCCGCGAATCAGGAAGATCATGTGAGCATGGCGACCCATGCAGCGCGTCGTTTGCTCGTCATGGTCGACAATGCCGCCGCAGTGGTCGGTATCGAGCTATTGGCGGCGGCTCAAGGCATCGATTTTCACCGGCCAGCCAAATCCTCCCGGCGCCTCGAAGAAGTTCATGCGGGCATTAGGCGCGACGTTCTCTTCTATTCCGCCGATCGATATTTCGCTCCCGATATCGATGTCGCGCGTTCTTGGGTAAAATCTGGACGCTTCGGGGCGCAGGTCAACCGAGTCTTACCATCAAGGTCCGAGCCTTCTCGCGGGGAAATAGGATGAAACTTTGCGGCGCAGTCTTTCTCCTTTTTTGCTGTTGTGCCGGCGCCAGCCGCGCGGCGCCAGTGAATCTCGCGACTTTGACCTGCGTGAGATATCAAAACGAAGTCATTGCGCCGCCGGTGGCCGCTCCGGGGGCGGATCCGATCAATACAATGATGTGGTTGTTTGGCTATTCCGTGGCTAGATCGGGCGCGCATGTCATGTACGGCGATGCCTTGGCCGGTTTCGGATTCGCACTCGACGCGGAATGCAAAAACAACCCGACGATGAGCCTGCTGGATGCGCTCGCGAAGATCAAGCCCGATAACAAGAATCCGATGGACTTGAGCGCCTTGGAATGCCAAACGTTCGCATCCCGTCACCTGGAGCTTCTGCAATCGGACCGCGAGAGCGCCGACACCATCATGATGTGGTTGTTTGGCTTTGCGGTGGCCAAAACCGGCAGCCACTTGTTTGATTCAAGCGCTCTTAAGAACTTCGAAGACGCGCTCATGGGCGACTGCACGAAATATCCAGGCCGCAGTCTATTCGACGAGCTCGCGGCTGTTAAATTCTCGACGCCTAAAAATTAGACGCGATGCGCATGAATTGGTCCGCGAGACTCACATGCGCGGGAAAGTAAGGCGGCGTAGCGCTATCTTGCAGCCCCTCTAAGATCCGTCCGACTCTTTCCGGTGTGCCCAAATCAGTCCAGCCGCAATGCGGCACAGTGAGGACCCTGAGCATGGATTCACGCCCCTGCAGCACATCCTTGGAAAAATCCACGGTGTGCAAATTCTGGTAAAGGGAATCAAGACGGGCGCCGGCGAAGCCCCGCATCGCCGCGATGGTCGACGAGAATCGGTCGTCAAACAAGCTGAGCAGAGTCCGTACCGAAGCCGCCATGATGAAAACATTCCATAGCGCTCCTGCATCGAGCAGTACGCGGGCTCGAATGGCGTTCGGCTTCTCGATGAAGCGCAGCACGCCTGCTGCGCCATCCCGGCCGCGCGCTGCGGGCACGATATAGCCCAGCTCCGTATCCGGTTCATCCGGCTCGACTCCTAGAAGATATATCGAGCCGCGGTCGGCATGGGCAAGGGTTGCGGCGCGGCGCAACGCTCCGGCCATGATTTTCTCATCACTCAAATAGTGATCGGCCGGCAGCAGCACCACCGTTGCATCGGGATCGCGCTCAACGATGCGCAGCAGCGGCAGCAATATACCGAATGCCGTGCCTCTGTTTTGAGGCTGTGAAATGACATTCTCTTCAGGCAGATAATTCAGCAGCGGCGTCCACCATGGCCGATGCTGTTCCGCAACTACACTGCAAATCCGCTCCAACGGGGCAACCGATGCGGCACGTTGTAGAGCCTCTTGTAATAAACAAGGCCCTCCTTGCAATGAACAGAATTGCTTCGGCACGGCGACGCCGTGCTCGTCCCTCGTTAGGCTGCGGAGCCTGCTTCCCTCGCCGGCCGCTAGCACTAGCGCCCATGTATTGAAACGATGGTTCATACGAAACCCCGCCCAGTGGTGCCTCTAGCCATGCTGGGGTTGCGCGATGGCTGCGAAAATGGCGTGCAGTCCTGAAACTTTGTAGGAATCGACCGATAGCAATTTGCTAAGACGTTTCCTACGGTCGGTCGGTCCCTCGACCGAGTGCGAGAACCACGGCTTCGTGGTCAACTGATACCGTGGCTAGAAACTCAAAAGCAAAGGCAATATCGGTTGCGGCGCTTGAACTCGGCGCGCTGTGCCTGGTGGCTTCTAGCGCCTTTGCGGCGCCACCTCAGGGGCGGCCGGCGTCGCACGCGCCAAATCAAATTCAGGCGCCTGCTCAGCAACTGGATCTGCGCGCCCCTTCGCACGCCGTGGAAGCGGGCAATGTCGCAGAGAATTCGCCCGGCGACTTCCCCTCTAGGGCGCATCGTCAAAGTCTTGCCCAACAACCGCTCGAGCTTCCGCTTCTGGGCTCTGACGGCATGCATGCGCGTCCTACGATGCAGGACTTTGTACAGCGTGTGCATCAACAAGGCCTGCCGGTGGCCCGTCTGCTCGAGACCAAGTCCGCGTTGCTGCATCTGGGCTTAAATGCCCGGGGCAAGCCCGGCCTATGGTTGGTGCAAAAGACGCACTGATGGGCCGCCGCGCATGAGACTCGAGCGTGGACTCACGCGGTAGCGCTCAATGCCCGATACCCGGATGCCGACCGCTTTGAGAATTCTCTACGTTGAGGACAATGCGCTCGTGCGTGAAGTGACCGCCGAGCTCCTGGTGCAGGAACGACGGCAGATCGTCGCCTGCGCCGACGCCGAAGAGGCCCTCAAGGAATTTCGGCAAGGCCCCTTCGATGTCGTCATCACCGATGTAAGTTTACCGGTCATGTCGGGTATCGACCTCGCGCGCAGCATCCTACGCATCAAGCCTGACTTACCCATCATCATTGCATCAGGCTATTCGCTGGATTTCGGGCTCGAAAACTGGGGCGCCAATGTTCGCGCCATCATCAAACCGTTCGAAGGCCCGGAGATCGAAGCGCTCATCAGCGAGCTTGTCGCGGGCTAGGAGCCCGTCCAGACAGGCTCCTAGTCCGCGCGCGGCAGTTGAATGTGAAAGGCGGTCTCGCCATCGCCTGTTTTCACATCCACGCGACCGTCGTGCGCCCGTACGATCTGCGAAACGATGTATAGGCCAAGGCCCAGTCCATCGCCGCGGCCCGATTGACGCTGTGCGCCGCGGAAAGGGTCGAACAGGTGCGGCAAGATATCAGGCGGTATGGTGCCGCCGTTCTTCACCACCAGAGTCACGTAATCGCGGTCGTTGCCGTCCAGGCGAACTTGAATTGGGCCGTCCGGGGTGCCGTGCCTGAGCGCATTGCCGATCAGATTGGACGCCACTTGTGCGATGCGTTCAGGATCCCAGAAGCCGGCGAAATTCCCGATGTAGCTTGCATCGATTGGGCGGTCAGGTGCCGCCGCTTGATGCTCGCGCAATGATCGTTCCACCAGGGCCTTGAAATCCGCCGCGACGCGCTTGACGAGGATACCGCCGCCCAAGCGCGCGCGCGCCAAGTCAAGCATATCTTCGATCATTCGCGCCATGCGATGGCCGCTGGCGAGGATGCGCGCGGCCGCTTCGAGGGTGGCCTGATCCTCGGTACGGCGCTGCAGTAAGCGCGCCGATGCCAGCATGGCGCTCAACGGACTGCGTAAATCGTGGGCGAGCAAGGCGCTGAACATTTCATTGAGACGCAGCGTTTCGGTTCGGTCATTGAGTTCGGCGGACAGGGCCTGGCGCTGCCGGTATAGCTCGAAGAACACGTCGGCCTTGTTCTTGAGAATGTGCGGTTCTATGGGCTTGTAGATGAAATCGACCGCACCGGCTTCATACCCCTTGAATTGACGATGCTGCTCGCGCGCACCCGCAGTGACAAAGATCAGCGGTATGTGCCGGGTTCGTTCACTACCGCGCAATAACTCGGCGAGCTCGAACCCATCCATGTCCGGCATCTGCACATCCAGAAACGCCAGCGCCACCTCGTGCAGCAGCAGCAATTCCAGCGCTTCTGAGCCCGAGCGCGCCGTCAAGATCTCGACATCGGGGCGGGCAAGGAGAGCCGACAGCGCAAGCAAATTCTCCTCGAGATCGTCGACCAGGAGGCATTTGATGGGAGCGAGCGTCGAAGTATCCATATTCAGTTCAGCCGCTCAGGGTAGGCGTCGGCGTCCAAGGTGCGCAGCATTTTCGCAATCTCATCAAGCGGCAGCACGCAGTCCGCGGGCCGCAATTTCAGCGCGGACAACGCCATATGGGCTGCGCGCGCCGTCTCCGGGGATTGTACGACGGTGACCCCTCCCGCGTCATGAATCGCAGCGAGGCCGGCGGCGCCATCCTCGTTCGCGCCGCTGAGGATGATCCCCAGCAGACGCTCGTTATAAATCTCCACCGCCGACTCGAACAGCACGTCGATCGAGGGTCTGGAATGATGCACCGGGTCGTCGGCCGAGAGCGACAGCTGCGGACCGTTATCAACCAGCAGATGGTAATTATTCGGCGCGAAATACACCGTACCGGGCACGATCGGTTCCTTGTCTTCCGCCTCGCGAACCGGCAGCGCGCACTTTCGCGAGAATATTTCGGCGAGCACGCTGGGCCGGTCCCGCGGCAGATGCAGCACGATGAATACCGGGGAGCGCAGGCCGGGGGTAAGTGCAGGCAGCAGTACGCTCAGGGCTTCGATGCCTCCCGCGGAGCCGCCAATCACGACCGCGTCCACACGTCCTGCGAGATTCATAGTTCGGCCCGTTTCTGAAAGATTCGCTCTGCCGGCACGAAATCCAAGAAAGCGCCGGCATGAGAGGAGAAGCGTATCGATTCCTTCGCGCCCAGCCCCAAGAATCCCTGCCGGCACAGAGCGTCGCGAAATAATCCAACCGCACGGTCCTGCAAAACGCGGTTGAAGTAAATCAGTACGTTGCGGCAGGACACCAGCTGCACCTCCGCGAATACGCTATCGGTCGCAAGGCTATGATCGGAGAAAACGATGTGCTCCTTCAGCGATTTGTCGAAGACGGCCCGGCCATAGGCGGCTGTGTAGTAATCGGAGAGCGAAGAGCGCGCGCCCGACTTACGATGATTGGCCGTGAAGCCCGCGATGCGCTCCACTTCATAGACCCCTGCCGCCGCCCTCTGCAGCGTTCCCGAATTGATGTCAGTCGCATAGATGATGGTTTTGGAAAGTAAGCCCTCCTCCTTCAGGAGAATGGCGAGCGAGTACGCTTCCTCGCCGGCACTGCAGCCGGCGACCCACACCTTGAGGGACGGATAGGTGCGCAGCAACGGCACGACCTGTTCGCGCAGGGCCAGAAAATACCCGGGGTCGCGGAACATCTCGCTCACTTGCACGGTGAGAAAATCCAATAGCCCCGGAAATACCGTCGAATCGTGCAGGACCCTGTCCTGCAGCTGCGACAGCGTGCGGCAATTGAATCGGCTCATCGCCGCCCGCATGCGGCGCCGTAACGAAGCCATGGCGTATCCGCGGAAGTCGTAATGATACATTTGATAGATGGCATCGATCAGGAGCTTGAACTCGATGTCAAACTCGCGTCCCACGATTCTTGCGTCGCTTACTTCGGCATCCATACGCGTACCAACGACAGCAGTTTCTCGACGTCCAATGGTTTGGCGATATAATCGTTCGCGCCGGCCGCCAGACTCTTGTCATGATCGTCCGCCATCGCCTTCGCCGTGAGCGCGATAATCGGCAGATTCTTCCACTCGCCGCGTTTGCGGATCTCGCGCATGGCCGTCAGGCCGTCCATCTCCGGCATCATGATGTCCATCAGCACCAAGTCGATTCGGGTCGCCGCCTGTTGCGAGCAGCGCGCCAAAACATCGAGCGCTTCACGGCCGTTGCGCGCGATGATCACAGCGATGCCTTTGGGCTCGAGCACGTTCGACAAGGCAAACACGTTGCGCACATCGTCCTCCACGATCAGCACGCGACGGCCCTCGAGCATGCTTTCTCGATCGCGCGCCGTTTTGAGCATTTGCTGATGCTCAGGCGGCAATTTAGCCTCCACCTGGTGCAGGAACAGTGTGACTTCGTCCAACAGCCGCTCCGGCGAGCGAGCGTCCTTGATGATGATCGACTTGGAATAACGGCGCAGCCTCTGCTCCTCCTCCGGGTCCAGAGCGCGGCCCGTGTAAATGATCACCGGTGGAAATGCCACGTCTTCCTGCTGCGACATCTTTTCCAGCAAGTCATAGCCGCTCAAATCCGGCAGGTTGAGATCGACGACCATGCAATCGAAAGTCGTGTCCTTGAGGTGCGCCAGCGCTTCGCCCGCGCTCGCCACTGCCGTGATTTGTACATCGCCGTTGCTCAACAGTTGCCGCACGCTTTCCCGCTGACGCGCGTCGTCCTCGACGATCAGCACCCGCCGCACACTTTGCGAAAACTTGGCCTCCAGGCGCCGCAGCGCCTCGACCAGCTCTTCTCGTTTCGCCGGCTTCAACGCATAGCCGATCGCGCCCAGTTCCAATGCCTCGCGTTTGTAGTCGGAGACCGAGATCATGTGAACCGGAATGTGCCGCGTGCGGGGATCGCGCTTCAAGGTGTCGAGCACGCCGAGACCGGAATGATCGGGCAGGTTCACATCCAGAAGGATCGCACTCGGCAGATACTGCCCTGCCGCATTGAGCCCCTCGCTGGCAGACGCAGCAGCAACGCATTGAAAGCCCATCTCGTGCACTAGATCGCGCAAAATCATCGCGAAGGCCGGGTCGTCTTCCACCAGTAAAATGACGCGGCCGCCCGGGGTGATTGCATTGCGATCATCTTCGGTGAGCGGCGCTGCCGGCGCTTGCGGCGCGATATTTTTCGCCGCGGATTCGGACCTTGGAGCCGGCTGCGTCTGCGCTCGGGGTGTGCCGGCGTTGAACGCCAGCGGTAGTGTCAAGGTGAACACGCTGCCCTCGCCCAGGGCACTCTGCACGGTGATTGCCCCGCCCAGCAGCGCCGCCAAATCGCGCGAAATCGACAGACCCAGGCCGGTGCCGCCGAACTTGCGATGAATGCTGCCGTCCGCCTGTCGAAATGCCTCGAAAATCACCTCTTGTTGATGGGCAGCAATGCCCACGCCGGTATCGCGCACTGCGAAAGCAACGGTGCCGTTCTGCGGCGAGAACACGCGCAGTGCGACCTCGCCTTTCTCGGTAAATTTGAAGGCATTCGACAGCAAGTTCTTGAGAATCTGCCCCAGTCGTTGCGGATCCGTCTCGATCTGCTCAGGCACACCCGGCTCGACGACCCAGGAGAAGCGCAGATGATTCTGCTCGGCGGTGGGTTGAAATGTCTTGACCAGCGATTCCACCGTGGCCGCCACCGAGATTTGCTCGGGCGCCAGTTCCACCTTCCCTGCTTCGATTCTCGATAGATCCAGCACATCATTGATGAGCGCCAGCAGATCATTGCCCGCGGATGTAATGGTTTTGGCAAATTTCACTTGCGCCGCGGTCAGATTGCCGTCCTTGTTGTCGGCCAAAAGCTTCGCCAGTATCAGAGTCGAGTTGAGCGGGGTGCGCAACTCGTGGCTCATATTCGCCAGGAATTCGCTCTTGTACTCATTTGCCCGGTGCAACTCGTCCGATCTCGCGGTCAGTACGACCTGCGCCCTGGCGAGCTCGTCCTTCTGATGTTCGAGTAACTGCGTCTGCTCCTCCAGCTGCGAGTTGATCTGCTCGAGTTCGGATTGCTGTAGCTCGAGATTGGCTTGCGATTCTCGCAGCGCGCGCCCCTGCTCCTCGAGTTCCTCATTGCTGACACGCAATTCCTCCGCGCCGGCCTGCAGTTCTTCCGCCTGCTGCTGGGTTTCTTGCAGCAATTCTTCCAGACGTTTGCGATCCTTGGCGGCGCGCACGGCAACGGCAATCGATTCGGAGACACGCGACAGCAGTTCGCGCTGATCCGCATCAGTGGCGCTAAAGAATCCCAGCTCCAACACAGCGTGGACCACTCCGTCAATGCTCGCGGGAACCACCACCAGCTCATTGGGCGTGCCTTTGCCAATGCCGGAGGAAATCGGCAGATAGCCTGCCGGGACATCACGCACTCGAAGAGCGCGTTTGTCTTTGGCCGCTTGGCCCACCAAGCCGTCCCCGGGACGCACGGCTTGCGGGCCATCAGCGGGAATGGCATAGGCGGCGAAGCGTCGGTACTGTCCGGCGTCGGCAATATACACGGCGCCTACTTGCGCCTCCACGAAGCCCGCGAGGAAGCCGAGCAAATTGTTGCCTAGTTTTTCGAGCGACTGGTCTCCCTGCATTTGCTCGCTTAAGCCCATTTGGCCGGACCTGATCCAAGTCTGGGCCTGCCGAGCCCGGAAATCCCGAGACGCGGCAACGGCGGCAGCGGCAATCAAAAATATCAATAGCCCCGACCCACCCAAGGTCACGGCCAGCGATAAGGTCGCGGCATTTCGCGATTCTTGAGCACGCTGCGCGACAACCTGCCGCTCGGCAGTCTCCATCTCGTTCACCGCGGCGCGTATACGATCCATGTAGATCTTGCCCCGGTCGGTGCGGACTACGCTCAGGGCCACGTCCGGCTTGCCCGCACGGCGCGCGACGACGGTGGACTCCAGCTCCGCCATTTTGAGATTCGCGATAGATTCGAGCGCATCGAGCCGGCGCTGCTGTTCGGGCCAGCCGGCGAGCAGCGCCCGCGTCGCCTTGAGCTCGCCCGGAAGCGCATCCTTCGCGTCGGTATACGGCGCCAGGTAGTTCTCCTCGCCGGTAAGCAAGAATCCGCGCTGTCCGGTTTCCGCGTCCTTTAGCGTCGAAAGCAGGCCTTCCAAACGCCCGAGCACTTCGATGGTTTGCGACAGATTTGCAGCGCTGGCTGCGGTTGCCTGCAACGACTGATAGGACAGCAGCGCGATGATCGCCACGGCGACCACGGCCAGCAAGAATCCGATCAGGGTTTTGGGCGGCAGAGGCAGACTGCTGCGAGCCGCGCCGATCGAGCTTTCTGAAGAGTCGTTGGAATCCATGGCGGTGCTCGAATGGCAATCCGCGAAATTCTACGTGAGAAGCTCAGGCCTGCCTGTAGGAAACGGCTGACATTCACGGGCAATGCTTAACATAGAACGGCTAAATGGGATGCTTGGCCGGCGGCGCGCGCGACCGCTGCAGCGATAGCAGTAGCAACACACCTGCCAGAACAAAGTATGCCGCGCAAAATTGGATCGCGACCGTGCGCGCAATGCCGTCCAACTGCAGCAACACATACGCGCTGCCATCCGATCGCACTGAGTGAATGATCCCAAAAAAACACAGGGCCCCTCCCACCGCCAAATAAATAGCCGCGGACCGCAGTCTGCGCTCGATCATTTCAACCACGAATGCCGCCCAGATCGTCGCGGTGATGATGAAACCGTTACCCATAGCGACGATTACGCTCAAGGCAGGCAACCCGTGTTCGGGCGCCGTCATCAGCGCCGAGAATTTCTGCGGGGAAATGAATTTCGCGTCGCTTAGTTCAATGGTCAGCAGCCGCGCGATCGACGGAAAAAAACTGATGGCCACGGCGATCGCATGGCGCGCGGGCACGGCACTGAATGCCTGCGCCGTGATGGTGAGCGCGAGGAACACCAGGACCGGTGCCAGCACGGCGAGCGGCACCAGCTCTATCAGGTTCGCCAAGAAGCCGAGCATTCCGCCAAGGCCGACAAAAATGCCCGTCAACAACGTGTAGCCGGAGCGCGCACCCATTTCCTTGAATGCCGGATGCCCAATGTAAGGCGTGGTCTGCGCCACGCCTCCAGCCAGTCCGGCCAACATGGTTGCAGCAGCCTCGGCCAGCAAGATGCTGCGCACGTCGTAGTCATCGCCCGCGACGCGCGCGCTCTCGGTGTTATTTACTCCGCCCACGACCGTCAGCAGGGCGAAAGGAATGATCAACGGCAGATAGTCTCCGAGACCGGCAAAGCCGTGGAAAATGCCGGGGTCGGGGTGCGGAAATGCGAGACGCAGCGTCGGCATCGTGGGCGCGGGAATCTGCATGCCGAGAAAACCGAAGTGACCCGCACCGTAGTAAAACAGGGTACCGACAATGACGGCGAAAAGCACGCCCGGCATGCCGAACGGCGCGGACCCTCTGGCAACCAATGCGTAGAGAACGAGGCCCAAGGTCAGAAGACCGACCATTGGAAACTGCAGCAAATCGACCATGGGAAAAAATCCGATCAAGGTCAGTGAGATGCCGGCCAACGAGCCCAGTAGTCCGGCTATCGGAATGACCCGGCGCACGGTTCTACCCGCGAAGGACAACAGCAGCTTCAAGATGCCCATGGCCGCGGTGGCCGCCATGCCGAGGTACCAGCTCTCGAGGCCGGCGGCAGTGGGGTCAAGACCCGCAGCGCGAAACTTTGCAAAGGCCGGACCCAGCACCAACAGCGCCATTCCAATGGTGGACGGGGTGTCCAAACCGAATGGCATGGCGGTGACGTCGCCGCGGCCGGTGCGGCGCGCGAGCCTCACAGCCAGCCAGGTGTAAGCCAAGTCGCCCACCAACACGCCCAACGCCGTTCCGGGAAACATCTTTCCGAACACGATGTCTGCCGGAACGCCGTAGCCGCCGATCAACACTCCGGCGAGCAATCCAAGCACGGACAGATTGTCGACGACGAGCCCTAAGAAGCCATTGACGTCGCCGGGGACCAGCCGAAAGTAGGAAGACTGACTGGCGCTAGTTACCAAGATTGAGCAGCGCCGCGTTGCCGCCCGTGGCCGTGGTATTGACGGTGAGCGTGCGTTCGTTCGCGAATCGCGTCAGATAGTGCGGCCCACCCGCCTTGGGGCCGGTGCCCGATAGGCCATTGCCGCCGAATGGCTGCACGCCGACGACCGCTCCGATCATATTGCGATTCACGTAGGTGTTGCCGATCGATGTATCGGCGAATACCTGCCGCCAAAACGATTCCAACCGGGTTTGCACGCCCAGCGTAAGACCGTAGTGGCTGTCGCGGATGGCCCCAAGCACTTGCTGTATGTCGCTCGATCGATAGCGCACCACGTGCAGAATCGGCCCGAATTCTTCATGAGTCAGCTGCCCTGCATTCTTAAGTTCGATCAGATGCGGCGCAAAGAAGCTGCCGTGTGCGTGGGTATGGCCCAGTTCGCAAGCCTTCACGATGCGCGCCTCGCTTCGCATCCGCGCCACGTGCTGCGCCAAACCGTCCCGCGCCGCCGCGTTGATGACCGGACCGACGTCGGTTTGCAGGTCGGATGGATCGCCGATGAGCAATTCGTCCATGGCTCCCGCGATCATCTCCAATACCGCGTCGGCAATTTCCTCCTGCAAGAACAACAAGCGCAGCGCGGAACAGCGTTGTCCGGCACTCATGAATGCCGAGCTCACCACATCATCGACCACTTGCTCAGGTAGCGCGGTCGAATCCACGATCATGGCGTTCAAGCCGCCGGTTTCGGCAATCAGCGGCACGATAATTCCGCCGCGCGCGGCCATCGCACGATTGATCGTCAGGGCAGTGGCCGTCGAGCCCGTCATCGCCACGCCGGCCAGTGCAGGATGCGCCAGCGCAATTTCGCCGAATAACCGGCCCGGGGTCGGCACCAAGTGCACGGCTTGCCCCGGAACGCCGGCCGCGTGCAGCAGACGAATAAATCGCGCGGCAATCAGAGGCGTGGGTTCCGCCGGCTTTGCCACGACGGCATTCCCCGCCGCGAGAGCGGCGGTCACTTGACCTGCAAAAATCGCCAGCGGAAAATTCCAGGGACTGATGCAGGCAAATACGCCGCGCCCCTGCAGCGTCAGCTCGTTCATCTCGCCGGTGGGGCCCTCGAGGCACTCCGGGGCCGCAAATTGCTTGCGCGCCCGCAACGCATAGTATCGGCAATAGTCGACCGCCTCGCGCACCTCTGAGATGGCATCCGATATCGTCTTGCCCGCTTCTCGCACCAACAATTCGTGAAACGCCGCGCGGTCGGCCTCAAGCAAATCCGAAGCCTTCTCGAGGCAATTCGCGCGCGCATCGCCGCCACTTGAGTTCCAGGCGGGCTGAGCCGCGGCGCCGGCATCAAACGCCATCTTTATTTCACCCGGCGTCGCATCGCGTGTGCTGCCGACTTGTTCGCGGCGATCAGCCGGATTGGTCACGGCATGCGTTTCTCCCGGCAATGATTGACCATTGATGACTGGCCCCGCGAACGGCACGTCGGTCCTCTCTGACCGCGGCGCAGAAATTTCGGCTCGCAGTGTTTCAAGCTCGCGCGGATCTCCCAGATCGATCCCGCGCGAATTGCGCCGGTCGGAATACAGGGCGGCCGGTATCGGCAGCCGGGGATGGGCGAACGAGTCCAAGCGCTCCAGTTCCGAGATCGGATCCCTGACAATCTCGACCACCGGGACCTGATCATCCATGAAGCGATTGACAAACGACGTGTTGGCGCCATTCTCGAGCAGACGCCGCACAAGGTAGGCGAGCAAGTCCTTGTGTTCTCCAACCGGCGCATACACGCGCACCCGCGGGAAATTTGCGACTTGCCGGGCGGCCTCTGCATACAACAGCCGGCCCATGCCATGCAGCCGCTGAAACTCGAAGCCCGCGTTCAGCGGCGCGAGCTCCAGCACCGCCGCGATGCTGTGCGCGTTGTGGGTTGCAAATTGCGAGTAGATCAAATCAGAGTATTTAAAGAGGCGTCCGACGCACGCCAAATACGACACATCAGTGGTCACCTTGCGGGTGTAAACCGGATAACCATCGAGACCGCGCTCCTGCGCGCGCTTGATCTCGGAGTCCCAATAAGCGCCCTTGACCAAACGCACCGTCATGCGTCGGCCGTACTTAAGCGCGGCGGCCGCAACCCAATCGATGATCTCCAGCGCGCGCTTACCGTAGGCTTGCACCGCGAGCCCGAGTCCTGGCCACTCTTTGGTGGCCGCGTCTTTCGCCAGCGCCTCGATAATGTCCAGCGAGAGATCAAGCCGGTCCGCTTCCTCGGCATCGATAGTGAGTTGAATGCCGAGGCGCGCCGACCGGCGCGCGAGATCGAGTACCTGCGGCACCAACCGGCGCATGACGCGCTCATGCTGCAGTAGGCTATAGCGAGGCTCCAAGGCCGAGAGCTTGATGGAGATGCTCGAAACCTCATGAACCGCTCGTCCCGCGACGGTCGATCCGATGACATCGATGGCATGTTGATAGGACTTCAAGTAGCGCGCCGCATCTTGCAGCGTTCGCGCCCCTTCGCCCAGCATATCGAAAGAACATAGACCCACTTCCGCTTCGCGGCCGCTGCGGGCCAATGCTTCTTCGATGTCGCGCCCCACTACAAACTCGCCGCCTATAATCTTCATGGCCCGGCGCACCGCAAGGCGCACCAAGGGTTCACCGGCCTTGCGCGTCAGCTTGCGCATCCACCCGGTCGCATCGGTTTTGATGGAAGGATCCAGGTCGAGAATGCCGCCGGTGAGCATCAAGCCCCAGGTCGAAGCATTGACAAACAACGACTCCGATTGGCCTGAATGAGCGGACCAGTCGCCTGAGCTGAGCTTCTCGGCGATGAGTCGATCCGCCGTGACATCATCGGGAATGCGAAGCAGCGCTTCGGCAATGCACATGAGCGCAATGCCCTCTTGATTCGACAGCCCAAATTCCTGTAGGAAGGCATCGAGGAAGGGACGCTCGTCGCGCCGCGCGCGCGCCCCTTCAACCAACTTCATGCCTAAGGCGACGGCGCGATGACGCGCGCCGCCGGTCAACTCCACGCTATGCAACAGCCGTTGTACCGCTCGGTCCTCCGGCCATGTGCCATGATCTCGGATTGTCTGGCGCAGATCTTCCAGTCGAGCGCTCGAAGGAGGCGGTTGCGGGTTGGCGGCCATGTTCTCTAATTTTAGGGGCTAATCGTCGCAATAAACACTGCGCTCGGCGCAGATTCCACGCCAGGGGCCATTCTGCTCAAAAGCGCGCTGCAGTCCGTAAGGATAGCAAGATCCCAAGGCTCCAGCCGCGCAAATTCCCCCGCGCTGCTGTCCAAGGATAGTGGCTCCAAAATACCAAATATCAAAGTCGTTTCGCCGTGAATTGCGGCCACACGCGTAGGCTCGCTCAGGCGCTCGATACGCGCCGCCGTGCGTAGCGATTTGGATACCATGAGATTAAAATCCACACAGGGTCCGTCGAGCAGTTCGCAGCGAGTGGACATCGCGCCGTCGAATTCCGCCCAATCGCCCATGTTGCGTAACGCACATTTGTCCCCGCTGCCGAACTCGAGTGCGATTCCGCGTCCCTGCAACAGCACCATCTTGCGATCGTATCCCGAGAAATCCGAGAACGGGCCCGACGAATCGATTTGCGCCACGCTGACGCGCCAAAGAAAAACGTCCCCGGTTGGCGGCACTCGGATCGCTTCGTGGGTGATGCCTCCCCCATTCTTCCACGGTGTCGCCGTGAAGGAGGCTCGCCGGATGATTTTGATGCGTGCATCGGTCATGCGTAACCCGCTATGCTAACCGGAAATACGCAGCCCGACGGATCGCACCCCCATGATTGAAGTCAAGGACCTTCGCAAGACGTTTCGTTCAAAGGACAGAAAATCCAAGGGCGCAGTGGTCGAGGCGGTGCGCAGCATTAATTTTGCCGTGCAGAAGGGTGAGATCTTTGGCTTCTTGGGGCCTAACGGCGCCGGCAAGACCACGACAATGCGCATGCTGTGCACGCTGCTAACTCCCACGAGCGGCACGGCCACCATCGCGGGTTTTGACCTGCTGTCGCAGCAGGAGTCGGTGCGCAAGACCATTGGCTATGTCAGCCAGGTCGGAGGAATGGAGCGCGAATCCACCGGACGAGAGAATCTGCTGCTTCAAGCCAGACTCTACGGGATGGACAAAGCTAAGGCGCTGGCTCGCGTTGCCGCCATCTTGAGTTTCCTGCAGCTGGAAAGCTTCGCCGACCGGCGAACCAGTACCTATTCAGGCGGTCAGCGCAGAATTTTCGACCTCGCTTCGGGGATCGTGCATGAGCCGCAGCTGCTGTTTTTGGACGAGCCATCCACCGGGTTGGATCCGCAAAACCGCGCGCACGTCTGGGAGCACGTCAAGAAACTGAACGAGCGCGGCGCGACGATTTTCCTGAGCACGCATTATTTGGAAGAAGCGGATGCATTGTGCAGCCGCGTGGCGATCATCGATCACGGCAACATCGCGGCGCTCGGCAGCCCGTCTGAACTGAAACGCGAAATTTCGGGTGAAATCGTAAAGCTCGGATTCGAGGACTTAAGCAACGCGCAGCGCGCACAGACGGCATTGCATACCACGCCTTTCGTCAAGGACTCGTCGATCGCGGAAACTACCCTCAATCTACATGTCGAGCAGGGCGATGATAATTTGCCGGCGCTGATGATGACGCTTCATCGCCAGAACATTGCCATCAAGAACATCCGGCTGTCACGGCCTTCGCTCGACGATGTTTTTCTAAAGCTGACCGGCCGCACGCTGCGGGATTCCACCGATGCATCGCCATAAGTCATGAAAAAGCTGATCTTAGACACCTATTTGTTCGGCAAGAACGAATTGCTCGTTCAAGTGCGCAATCCGCTGTGGCTTCTATTTGGGCTGTTCCAACCGATTGTCTACCTGATCTTATTCGCACCCTTCCTGACCGGCATCGCGCACACGCCCGGATTTCCGACCGGCAACGCCATCCAGTTTTTCGCGCCGGGCCTGCTGATACTGAACGCCTTGTTCAATGCAGCGTTCGCGGGCTTTGGTCTGATCGATAAATTGCGATCGGGATTTCTCGAACGAATCCGCGTGACGCCGGTCTCGCGCTTGGCGATCGTTCTCGGCTTCGTCTTGCGCAATTCGGTGGTGCTCATCGTACAAAGCGCTCTGCTGTTGCTGACCGCCTTGTTCTTCGGTCTGCGCATCGATCCCGAGGGAGCGCTCATCGTGGCTGTCCTGATGGTGCTGATTGGCATCACCATGGCCTCCCTGTCCTACAGTATTGCGCTGCTGGTCAAGGATGAGGGCACGCTCGCCGCTATCACGAATTTCTTTACGCTTCCGTTGGTGATCCTGTCCGGGGTCATGCTGCCGGTGGCCTTTGCGCCGCGGACTATTCGCATCATCGCCAAATTCGATCCCTTCAGTTACGCGGTCGACGCGTCGCGATCGCTATTGAATGGCGTGCCGGCTGATCCGGCCGTGCTGCAGGCGTTTGGCTTGTTTTCGGTACTTGGTGTGATTGCATCGTGGAGCTTCATCAAGGCCATGCGCGAAGCAGTGGCGTGAGGCCCCGGCACGCGCCAGCACGGCCGGTGACTTTGGCTCCAGGCGATATTATGCTGGCCATCCCAACGCGCATGGACTTGGGGTTCCTCATGAGACTCATTCACTGCGGCTCCGCGATTGCCGTAATTGCAGCGGCATTGATGTTGACGGCCTGCCGCCCATTGACGGCCACCGAGCCGGCGACACCCGCAGGCAGCGTGGACGCGCCAGACCTGTCCGATACCCGCCTGCGCGATTTTCGTGTGAGCTTGCTGGGACTATTCAACTCCGGCCGCTACGCCGACCTGGATACGCTCGCCCAACAGCTGCAACAGCAGCGTAGCCGCTTCGAGGGCGGCGCCTGGCGCCTACATGTTTTCTTCGGCACGCTGAGCTCGCCGGGTGCGGCGACCGCGACCGATGCGGCCTGGATGGCGCATATTGCCAAACTCGAACGATGGGCGCGAAGCAGCCCCGCCTCTCCGACTCCGCGAATCGCGCTGGCGCAAACCTACCTGCGCTTTGCCTGGAAGGCCCGCGGCCACGGATATTCCAACACCGTCACGCCGGAGGGCTGGGCGCTGTTTCGGGACCGCGTACAATCGGCGCGCTCGACGCTCGAGCAATCCGCTGTGCTCGCCGAAAACTCGCCCCACTGGTATTTGCAAATGCAGGGCGTCGCCCTCGACCAACAGTGGGACCGCGCCGAATTCGACGCGCTCGCCGAACGCGCGCTTGCCCACGAGCCCGGCTATTACTATTTCGCGGTGTCGGAATCGAACTATCTATTGCCGAAGTGGTACGGCAAGCCTGGCGATACTGAGCGATACGCCGCTCAAGTTGCCGATCGAATCGGCGGCGACGAAGGTGACGCGGTGTATTTTCAGATCGCCGCGGCGATTAACTGCTGCAACAGAACGCAGGCCCCGAGGCTGTCTTGGCCGCGCGTACAGCGGGGCTTCGCGGCGATCGAATCGCTGTACAGGTCGACGAATCATGAACGCAATGTCATGGCTTACCTGGCCCTGCGCGAAGGCGATGCAGCCACGGCGCAGCAACTGTTTTCACGCATTGGCAACGACTGGAGCGAATCGGTTTGGAAAACCAAGGCGGCCTTCGACGCCGGCCGCAGAGGTAAGGCGGTCGGAAACAGCGGTGAGGCGCCCGGAGACGTGATCATCCAGTCGGACGCCGACGCGCCGCCCCGCGAATGACAACTACTGCGCCGCGGGCGCTGCCACTATCCTCGCAAGTGAGCAAAAAGCGATTCGGCTTGGTGATCTTCGACTGCGACGGCGTGCTCGTGGACAGTGAATTGATCACCAATCGGGTGTTCGCCCAAATGCTGAACGAACTGGGGATGGCGCTAACGCTCGAGGACATGTTCGAACGATTTGTGGGCCGCTCGATGGCGCAATGCCTGGAAATCATCACGAAGCTGCTGGGCCATCCGGTTCCACCGCAGTTTGTAGCTGAATACCAGACGCGGTCGGCGGCTGCATTGAGATCGGAACTGAAGGCGGTTCCTGATATCGAGACGGTACTGGCCACGATCGGCACGCCCTACTGCGTGGCCTCCAGCGGAACGCACGAAAAAATGCAAACGACCTTGGGCATTACCGGCCTATTGCCGCAATTTCGCGGGAAAATGTATAGCGTCACCGAAGTCGCGCAGAGCAAGCCCTGCCCTGATGTGTTCTTGTATGCGGCGCGTCAACAAGGCGTCATGCCCGCACACTGCGCCGTGATTGAAGATACGCCGACCGGCGTCAGCGCCGGCGTTGCGGCTGGCATGACCGTGTTCGGCTATTGCGCGCTGACACCCAAACAGCGCTTGATCGAGGCGGGCGCCCACTATACCTTCGAACGCATGCGCGATCTCCCCGGTTTGATTGCCGGGACCGCTAGCCTATGTTCAGCTTTTCCAGAATGTGACGAGCACGAAGACGATCGCGATAATGGTCAACCCCACATGCCCTAGGGTTGCATGCGATTCGGCCAGCAAATCATTCGCCTCGGGTTCACGGGGGATCAGGCGGGCAAAGGCGGAAAGGAACAGCATGCCCCCAAGAATAAAGGCAGCGGCGGATAAAAACGTGATTCGAATCACGTCTCTTTTAGTTGGAACGGTTTGACCTTCGAAAATTGCCGACTTAAGTTATTCTTCCTCATCCGGGTCGTCGTCCTCAGGATGGCCAAGGGCATCCTCATCGTCGAGCTCGAATTCCTCGGGGGCTTCGGTTTTTTCGCTGGTCTCGCGAATCGGCGCCTCATTTTCATCCGGCCGTTCATCCTCCGGCTCATCGTCATCATCCACCGTGCCGGTGGTTTGCGGCGCGACTGCATTTAGCT
>Ga0302325_10005002_pt1 | contig 30462 bp, 39 predicted proteins | sample Palsa_T0_2_FD_201948 | JGI IMG/M metagenome (GOLD analysis project Ga0302325, IMG submission 201948) | Peat permafrost microbial communities from Stordalen Mire near Abisko, Sweden - Palsa_T0_2 | ecosystem: Environmental > Terrestrial > Soil > Palsa > Peat permafrost | place: Sweden: Abisko... | reverse complement strand
AATACGGAACGAGAGAAAGTCTAAAGGAGGCTGGGTTGGAGAACTCAAGTGTTGACGTTTGGCGGGCGGGGGAGAGGGGGATGAGGATGAGGATGACGAGGGAGAAGATGGCAGGTTGTTGAGACGGAGCATTGATGATGTGTGACAAGGATCTGCACTGAGGCTTCGCGAGTGTAAATTCTTTATCCGCATACACAGTGGGTCTGTGCGTTTACAGGCCCAGAAACTTTAGCTTCCAACCAGTGTTATATCACCAGCACGGCCGGTTCGAACCTAGAATTCATACGAGTCCGGATTATGCATGCAACAAGCTGGCTCGACCTTTGTGGTGCCACATTGCCACTCGATCGTTTAAATTTAGATTTCGGATTTTCATATCAGCTGCACCATTACATAAACCGTGTCTTGCCGGCGGTCGCCTTGCACAACGAGGGTTAGGGGAGAAATCTGCCTGTTGTTTTGGTTTCACTGGGTGGAGCGGTCCAACACGCCCTAGTCCAGCCAGCAGCAACCAAAAAACCAGCAGCCTCAACAACAACACCCAGCACCACCGCTCTCCGTCCAGCAACCACCACCACCAGAGACTGCGCCTTCTGCGTGGCCGTCACGTCCACACCGTCCCGTCTCAGAATGGTGGCCAGGTCCGCTAAACCACCGTCCTCGATGCACATTGTGCAATTCCGCACGCACAGCTTCTCCAAACCCGTCAAAATCAACAACAAGACCCGCCTGCGCTGGCCACACACACGGCCCATCCCCGAAGACCTGGCCCTCGCAGGATTCTACTACTATCCCTACGAGGATGCCGACGACAATGTGTGCTGCTACCTTTGCGGGAAGAATATGGGCGGGTGGGAGGACACGGACGATCCCCTCAAGGAGCACCTCAGGGGCAATAATTCCTGCGCCTGGGCCGTGTTGCGTGATTTGTTGGTGCGCAGTAAGAATGGCGAGGAATTCGGAGACGATGTCGAGGATCCAAAGTCGGAGAAAATGAATGAGCTGCGCGAGGCGACGTTCGGCAAGTGGTGGCCCCACGATGACAAGAAGGGATGGAATCCAAAGTCAAAGAAGGTAACCTGCAAGTGATTATAGCGACACAAACTGATTATAGATGGCCAAGGCAGGGTTCTATTATACTCCGACGGACGATAGTGAGGATATGGTGAATTGTCCTTACTGTCTCATCGGGCTTGACGGCTGGGAACCGAAAGACGATCCTCTGTACACCCTTAAAAGCGCTAGTCTGACAACATAGAAAAGAACACAAAAGCAGAACACCGACATGTCCCTTCTTCGTCGGATTAAGTGGCTCAGCACCCGCGTCGAACGCCTCCTCCCCAGTCAAATCCGTCGTCGACATCCCCATAAAACACGAATCACGTCGACCCGCTCCCGAGGACCTTGACGACGACGCGCCACCCGCCTCACAGAAACAGAACAAGAATAAACGGCGAATGACACGACAAACTGTTGCCGTCGCCGACGATACTGTCACTGACGAAGAGGAAATATTTACAAATATCGAAACTACCCCACCTCCCACGAAACGCAGAAAATCCACGCGTGCACCCTCTCAATCATCGCAGCCGGAAGAACCCGTCTTACCCTCCCCACGGACATCACGTCGTATTTCCAGCGAATCGCCTATCGAAGAACCGACCACGACCTCTAGGCGTCAGAGCAGAAGAGCCACTACCAATCCTCCAAAACCGCGCCTCTCGTCTATTGCCGTCGACGCCCTCCCAATCGAAGTCGCGGAGGAGGAGGAAGAAGAAGAAGAAGAAGAAGAGAAACCCGCTCCGATTGTGAATCGGCGATTGACACGTTCGGCACCATCTCCTCCACCTGAAGATCCCCCCACCGAGCCGGAAATCACAATCAAGGACAAAACGCCAGTTAAACCCAAAGGAAAACATACCCGCACAAAAAGCCGGACTGTCTCTGCGCTAAGTAAAATCGTCTCCGAAGTCGACAAACAATCCCGTCGGAAATCAAAAGCCCCTACCATCGAACCAGAACCAAGTCCGATCCCCGATCCTATACCCGTGCCTGAGCCCGTGGAAGAAGAGGAGGAGGAAGAGGAAGAAACGATTGTGGCGCCCAAGAAAAAACGCGGTCGCCAAACAAAGATACGCGAATCTGAGGTTCCTGAACCCGTGAAACCCGTTGTCGCGGCAACTCCCGAGAAACCAGCACGCCGCATGCGTCAGAGTATCGTTGCAGATGTTCCTGAACAACAGAGGGATGATTCTGAGACGGCGGAACCGGCGGTGACGGATAAGCCTTTTAAGGTTATTGTTGTGCCGAAACGGAAAGGGGCTGGGACACGGACGACGCGTGCGGATTCGATTGCGGTGAAGGATGTGCCGGAGGCTGATGAGAGCGAAAGTGGGCGACCTAATGTTCGGACGAGATTAAGTCTTGTTGAAGCGCCTGTTATGGAGCCGGAGCAGGAGTCGGAGGTGGCTTCAGGGAAAGTGGAACTGGAGCCGGAGTCTGAGGAAGAGATCGTAGTGCCTGTTCCTAAAGGGAGAGTCGTCAGCAGGGGACGCGGACGAGGCAGAGGCCGAGGAAGAAGTTCTAGTATTCGAACGTCCACGGTCCCAGATGTCCCTGAAGAAGATACCTTTGTCCCCACCAAACCTGCCGCGCGCCGTGGCGGTGGACGAGCATCCAAACGAGATATCTCGGCAGTCTACAACGATATCCCCGAAGAGATCGTCGAACCGCCCTCAAAACGCAAAGCCAGCGGCCAAAGATCAATCCAAAAGATCCCCACCCCCTCCGAGGATAGTGCCTCCGATGTCTACGAAGACACCAAATCGACCTTCTCCGACATGGAAGATCCTCCCGTTCCAAGTCAACAGCCCCGTCGGACGGCCAAACGAAGTAGTCGACTCCCGTCACTGCGTCCAGGATCTCGTGCCAAGCAAGTGGCTTCCGAGGAGCGTGAGACGGAAGATGCTCTCTCGACGATTTATCATTCTGCGGATGATTACTTGTCTTCTCCGACTCATTCGACGAGTATGGCAAGGAGTAAGCGGGAGATGGTGGATAATGCGAAGAAGGAGCTGCAGGAGGAGATTTGGCGGGAAAAAGTGGCGAATGGGGAAATTGGGATCGGTGGCAGCAGTGAGGATGATGAGAAGGAGAATGCCGCCGAGGAGAAGGGGAAGAAACCTACACGGACGGTCCGTGGAAAGGGTGCCAAGGGAGCAGCGACCAGGAAGGGCAAGCCGAATGGGAAGAAGAAGGGGAGCGGTCTTGTCCCTGCTGCCACTCAACTAGATGGGTTTGCAGAAGATGAAGATGAGAGTAGTGCGGGCGAATCACATGCTCTTGTGGTTAAGGCGATGATCTCCCCCGCTCGACCTGGACCTTTGATTCCTGAAGTGGATATCGAAACGGAAGCTAGTTCCGCCGAAGAAGAGACAGATCAAGTTACTCCCGTTCGAGCCACCCCAAAGACCGCAACCCGAAAAGTTCTCAATTGGACACCTGCGAAAATCGAAGATATCACTCCACCGGCTATAGCGAACGGGGATCTCGCTCCAGAGGAGGAGGAGATGACCGTGGAGCAGTGGATGAAATGGGTTATTAATGACGAAGTCAGGCGTTTGCAAGACGAGTGTGAAAAGTTGGTCAAGAATTTGGAAAGGGAGGGACATCGAGCACGAAGACTGCTCGAGAATTTGGTTTAGCGGCACGTTACTGTAATTGTTGTAACTGGTGGACATGGATATCAAAGTTGATGTAGATATCAAGTTTGGCTTTAGCATGAGCGTGGAATACCCTGAAATATAATGCTTTTCTTTTGATCTAGGTTACTAGAGCTCTACTTTTCGAGAACCATGTCTTTGGCAATTCCACCGTCGTTAGGAAGACCACCCAGGAACTCGATCTTCATGCGATAGAGATCTTTCTCGATGATTTCTCCTTGTCCGTTCTTAATGACTTGTTCGATATCTTGTTCGCAATCAAAGTATCGGCCTTTGAGGATCTTTGCCTTCCCAGCGGCAATGTAGACAGATACTGCGCCGCACAGAAAACGGCTCGTCTTGAACAGAGGAAGCCAAGCTTGAAGCGCCTTCGCCAAATGGGGATATGCTTCTTCGACGTCCTTGGCCATGGGAGCTAGCGTCAGATGATACAGAGAGAATGAATCCTACTTTTGGGCATATCCGTGAGAACACCGCCAGGGTGTAGAGTGTAGACTTGAATATCGTCTCCAAGACCTTCGGCGTCAAGTTCGAGCTGGATACATCCGGTGGCACGAATGACCGCAGATTTGCTGACACTGTAGGAAAGTGTTCCAGGGAGATCCAAGCTTCCTGCTCTGGATGAGACGTTGATAATACAACCCTTTCGTCGTTGCTTCATCAAAGGCAATACTTTAAGCATTGAGAGGATTGTCTACAATCAATTGAGTAGAGAATGTGAGATACCGCTCCAGTATTGACTTCCATGGTTCGCCAAAAGTTTTTAAAGTTCTCCATCAACACAGGTCGAGATCCAACGATTCCAGCAAGATTGCACAGAACGTCAATGGGTCCGAGCTGCTCTTCGACTTCGTCAATAGCCTTACTGACAGCCTCCTCGTTTGTGGCATCCACTTCCCATCCCTTGGCTCTGACACCTTCTTTCTCGCAAAGCTGGATTGTTTCGCCGATATTGCGAAGATCAAATGCTGCAATGGTTGCACCGGTCTTTGCAAAGCTCAGAGCAACGCCTTGACCAATACCCCGTGCACTGCCTGTCTGTCAGATACAAGTCGCTGAGGAGCTACCGATTACAAGAACGACCTTTCCCTTGTGCGATCCAGCAAAGTTCTTGGGATCCACAGCAGGATAGACGTCCGCGTGCAATTCAGGTTGAGGAGCCATTCCCTAGACGAAATTCGAAGTGGGAAGCGAGGATTTGGAGACGCGGATTTAAAAAGGACATCTTATGATGCGGGGAAGGGGTTGGGCGGGGTCCTCAGACGCCCCCGCTCCGGCGGCGGCGGGCCGAAATGATCTGATAGGTCACGTCGATCAGGCCCACAACAGCTCAGCGGATATCTCGGCCAGCCGACAGATGGAACGCAACTTCTGATATTATTACAACCTTTTTATTCCCACTATGAGACTTCTACGAAATCTAAACCACGTCCAAGCAAACCGCTATATACTGCCCAAATTAAACATATTGATATCCAAAATCAAGCTATCTAGCGACCAAAAAAGAAAGCCAAAACTGTCACCAACTCTATTTGAGTGTGAGTGTGGGACGGGCAATGATCTCCTCATCGAAGTTGTCTGCGGAATAGGCTGTGACGGTCTCGTATGCGGTAACCGGCTCGCCATCGACCCAGCTGGTGTATGCCGGATACGTGACTACCGTAGGAGTAGGGAGATAATAGGAGTCGTAAGAGGTTGGACTTGTGTACACAGGTGGAGGATAGTAGCTTCCAGCTGGCGTTGTGTATGTTGGATATGCGGGCGTCGTGGGAGAAGAAGGATAATAGCCGTCGTCGGTACTTGGATAGGCAGGTGGAGGGTAGTAACTTCCAGCGGGAGTTGTGTATGGTGGATATGCAGGGGTCGTGGGAGAAGAGGGATAATAGCCGTCGTCGGTACTTGGGTATGCAGGCGGAGGGTAGTAACTTCCAGCTGGCGTTGTGTATGATGGATATGTGGGAGTAGAGGGATAATAGCCGTCGTTTGAACTTGGGTAGGTAGGTGGAGGATAGTAGTCTCCAGCTGGTGTTGAATAAACCGTCGGCACGGAGTAGGTGTCGTAAGAAGGACTCGTGCTTGGGTAGGCTGGGGTGGTATAATATCCATCTGGCGTTGAGTAAACTGGAGTGGTGTATGCAGGTGGTGTATAATATCCATCTGGCGTGGAGTAAACCGGAGGATAGGAGACATAATATCCGTTGCTCGAACTGGTGTATGCTGGTGGAGTATAATATCCATCTGGCGTTGAGTAAACTGGAGTGGTGTATGCAGGTGGAGTAGAATATCCATCTGGCGTTGAGTAGACCGGGGGGTAGGAAGGATAATAGCCTTCGCTCGAACTGGTGTACGCAGGGGGAGTATAATATCCATCTGGCGTTGAGTAAACCGGAGTGGTGTATGCAGGTGGAGTATAATATCCACCTGGCGTGGAGTAAACCGGAGGATAGGAGGGAGAGGGATAATAGCCGTCGTTCGAACTGGTGTATACAGGGGGGGTATAGTATCCATCCGGCGTTGAGTAAGGCGTAGTATAAGAGGGAGAAGAAGAATAGCCGTCGGTGTATACAGGGGGAGTATAATATCCATCTGGCGTTGAGTAAGGCGTGGAATAGGAGGGAGAAGAAGAATAGCCGTCGTTCGAACTGGTGTATGCAGGCGGATAATAGTTTCCAGCGGGTGTTGAGTAAACCGGGGGATAATAATCGCTCGAACGGGTATATGCAGGGGGAGGATAATAGTTTCCAGCGGGTGTTGAATACGGAGCTGGAGACTCAACGGGTGTATAAGAACCGCTATTGCCGCCCTTCCTGTGGTAGTGGTGCTTGTCGTGAGAGAAGCCATAAGGACGAAGACGAAGAGTGACCTCCGTGATACAGCCATAAGGTGCAGCGCCAGAACCGATCCAGTAGACATAATACGTGTCTGCGTAATCCGGGGAAGGACAGACGGCCCAGTACGATTTGCCGCCGTAGGTAAGACGTCCATAGACATCGACGCCGAATTCGGTGTAGGCGGCATACGAAGGAGGGTATTGTGAGATGTAGACGACGGCGACTTGATACTCGTAGATCCAGAGATAATACGCCTCGGCGTCAGATGGGGGATGTTCGTGTGGATATCCTTTGTAGTACTCGGCCAGGGACGCAGTGTCGTCATCGAGACAGCCGGATTTGACAAAGAAGACCGCAGGGTGGGCATCGGGTTTGTAGATGGACTTGCCGATGGAGCCGAATGCGTAGGGGATGGAGCCTTCGGCCGGAGTGTTGATGAGATAGCGGTATTCTTTGACAAACACGTCCTCGGTGATGAACTCTACTTCAATGATAAAAGTGATGATGTCGATGAAGCAGACTGGATAACTTGGGCTGGACGGATATTGTGGAGAAGAAGAAACCGCGGGGTACTGGTAATAGCTTGACGAAGGAGACGGGTAGTAGGGGGGATAATCTGACGAAACTGGATATGACGGAGTCTGATATGGAGGAGCATAACCATCCGTGGTCGGTGTAGAGTATTCTGCCGGAGTAGTATAATAAACAACTGGAGGTGTATAAGAAGGTGTCGAGTATTCTGCCGGTGGAGTGTAATAGCTTACTGGAGAGCCGCCACCATAGGAACCGTCGGGAGTGTTGTAACCAGAGTCATAGGAGGAAACAGCCGGCGGGTAAACAATTGCCGATGGAGATGAGTAAGAATCAGGATAAGTGGCCGGGCTGGAGGCAGGATAATAGTCATCGACGGGGGTACTGTATTCGGTGGTGCTTGCGTCGTAGTCTTGGGGACGAGCAGCAGGGGCTCCGGAAACGACCGAGCCGAGCGCGATAGCGCCAAGGAGCATCAATGAGTGATGCATGACGAGTCTTTGACACGAGAGATGAATCGAAACAAGCGTATTGACTTCAAAGAGTGTAGATGAACGAGTGGAAGATGTGAGAGATATATGAGATGGCGAGGTGAAGAAGTAGCTGAGAGGTCGGGGGATTATATACTAAATCTGCTTGTCCTCCCAAAATAGAAACCTGCTGAACGGAGGACTGTGCGAGATTGAAAGCTCGCAATCGAATGCATTGCATCGCGAAAAAAAGTCCGTGCGAGGCGTTAACGGTCGCCAAAAGTTTAACTGACAGCACTCTAATGCGAGGGAAATATGCTCAATGCGGAAGCATTCTGGGAGTAAACAGCCGGCATCAGCAGGGCGAAATGAGGATCATCCTAGCACATTCGGTTTATTTTTATCTTTCAACGTGTGTACATGTCGGATCCAAAAGAACGGAAGCCACCTTCTCAGGATTTGAAATTGCGTCTGCAGCTGTCGCCTATCATAGTCATCATTGCAAGCGGTTGGACTGGCCAGATTACTGGGGCAATTACGCGTGTCCGGTAAGTTGTCGCCATTCTGCAAACCCAATCTGACAGTCATCTGCAAACATTGGAGGCCATAAAAGCTTCAGTTTCCGGTCGATTGTCACGGCGCAAATGCTAGGATGAAGAGGAGAATGAGATGATGGAAGCCATCCGCTCACAGAGCAAAATATATGGAGATCTTACACCCGGCGAGCTTGCCAAACTTCAGGAGAGATGTCATCTCAAGGCCTGAACACCTGCATGCGCACTGCCCCCCAGCCATATGAATTGTTTCTATTTGTGAACGTGCACGTCTCATCCCATCCCATTTGAAATATTTTTGAAGCATCGGTGGCGTTAGCTATAGAGACTTCTATTAATATTTATCCTTATACCTCCCATCAGATGAGACCAACTCTCTCAATGGCTCGTTCTGAGCCGACTTCTCACTCATCTCCATGAGATCTGTTTGCTAAAAGCTGCCGTCGTCCGTCCTTCCAAGCTGCGCTTCCCAATACCTTCGCTGTATGCATGCGGTACAGATCCTTATGCCGGACAGAATCCGAGGCGATCTCACTGCTGGAAAGAAATGGAACGATCCCGATGGTCCGATATGCAACGTTACGTAATCCTCTGCTTCGTAATAAATTTACGACGGTCCGATCTTCGGGTCACTCATTCGACTCAGCACACCACCGAAAGCGCAGAGGGCAGACGCACTCAGCCAAGCCCAAGCACAAGCAAACACAAGCACCAGCACCAGCTCAAGGACATCCTACGCCCGTTGTGCCTTTCCCACAGAATGCAAAGCTCAGGACGTGCTCTTGTGTCTTCTGCGCGCTACACTGTCCTGCGGCTCTCTCGCCAGACGAGCGCCAACGTCGGCATACGGAATTTTTACTCGAGACCGCCACCAACCTTTCAAGTCAGCTCTGTTGTCGGGCAGCGTCGGGGATATCGGCGGACACCCACAAGTCTCAAGGAGGATGAAGACAAGCGGTCAAAGTCCGGAAAAGAAGTCGACAAGCCCACGGCAGAGGAAGTTGAGAAGCAACAGCCTGTTCCAGAAGTAGAGTCTCCCGAGAACGAGCAAGAAGCCAAAGTCTCCGAGAAAGCCGTCGAGTCGTCAGCGAAAGACGACAAGTCTGTCGAGTCGTCTGAATCTACAGGAACAAAGGAGAAGCGGACGAGAGAACCAAAGAATCAGAAAACTCCCGAAGAATCAGCTCGACCGGCCGTGGCCGCACGCAACCAGGCTTTGTCGTTGGTTGCAAATAATGGAAACAAGGCTCGGTTAATCATCACCAACCATGACCATCCCGAGACATACCCCCAGTGCATGGCGTTGGCTATGAGCGGACGACCTATCCTACCTGGGTTCTACAGTACACTACTCTTAAGTTTCTAGCTAACGGTAGAATCAATATTCGTCAAGAACGAGTCTGCCATTGCGGCGATTCATGAGATGCTCCGACGTGGTCCGACCTATATCGGCGCTTTCCTTCTCAAAGACGAAAATACAGACACAGACATTATCACCGATATCGACCAGATTTACAAAGTGGGAGTATTCGCACAGGTAACCCAGTGCTTCGAATCCATCCACAACGGCAACAGAGCCTTCCAACTTGTTCTAAATCCCATCCGTCGAATCCACGCCGACGGTCTCGTTATGTCCTCCCTCAAAGAAGACGCCTCCGCCGTCGACTCCGCCGAGAGCCTGGGATATGAACCCGACAATGCCTTCCTTAAAGACTACGATATCTCTCTTGTCAACAACACGAACGTCGAAACTGATCCATATCAAAAAGATGCACCCGAGATTATCGCTTTAGTCAATGCCATCACCGAATCTTTCCGCGATCTGGCCAAGCAAAACATCAACTTCAGGGATCAAATGTCCTCATACGTCTTCTCACCCATCAGTGGGACTCTATCAACTGGCACAAACGATCCTGCGCGCATGGCTGATTTCGCTGCGGCCATGTCTGCCGGTAATATGAAGGCCCTGCAAGATATCCTGGAAACGACAAATGTGGAAAAACGACTTCGTCTGGCATTGGCATTATTGAAAGAGGAAATTCTTAATTATGAACTGCAACACAAGGTCCGAAGTGAAGTGGAGCAACGAGTCAATAAACTCCAAAAGAACATGCTCCTCAACGAACAACTTAAAGCGATTCGGAAGGAGATGGGTCAAGAAGGCGATACCAAGGAGAAATTAGTTGAAACTTTCAAGGAACGGATGTCGAAACTCAAAGTCCCAGAGTCTGCTCAAAAAGTATTTGATGATGTATTTTCCTACTTAATCGTATCTGATAACAGGAATTGTCCAAATTTCAGTATTTGGAGCCACAAGGATCTGAATTCAATGTCACAAGGACCTATCTCGACTGGCTAACGCGTATGCCATGGGGCAAGCGCACGCCGGAAAACTTCAACATCCCACGAGCTGCATCCATCTTAGATGAAGACCATTACGGCTTGGCAGACGTGAAGGATCGTATCAAAGAATTCATCGCTGTAGGAAAACTCCGTGGCACCGTCCAAGGCAAGATCCTCTGTTTCGTCGGGCCCCCTGGTGTCGGGAAAACGTCTATCGGCAAGTCGATTGCCAAAACGCTGAATCGCAAGTTCTTCCGGTTCAGTGTTGGTGGAATGTGGGATTCTGCGGAAATCAAAGGTCATCGCAGAACATACATTGGCGCGATGCCAGGAAAACTAGTCCAAGCGTTCAAGATGACCGAGAGCGAGAACCCGCTGATTCTGATCGATGAAAGTATTCCCCAAAGCGGCCTGTGCTAATTTTTAGTCGAGAAAGTTGGGAATGCCAGAGGATCTCAAGGCGATCCAAAGGCAGCGTTACTGGAAGTCCTAGATCCTGAACAAAATAGTTCTTTCATGGATCATTATCTTGATACGCCGTTGGATCTCTCGAACGTCCTTTTCGTTTGCACCGCCAATTCATTGGATGGATTACCTCAACCGTTGCTGGATCGAATGGAAGTAATCGAAATCAGTGGATACACATTCCAGGAGAAAGCCGCCATTGCCGCAAAATACCTCGAACCCGTTGCCAAAGAACATGCAGGTCTCAAAGAAGCCGATGTCAAACTCCTACCGGAAGCCATCGATGTGCTAATCAAACAATACTGTCGAGAATCGGGTGTGCGGAATTTGAAGAAACAGGTCGAGAAGGTTTATCGCAAGGTGGCGTTGAAGATTGTCAGTGAATATGGCGAGACTACGTTCCCTGAGGCTGAAGCAATGAGTACAGAAGCTCAGGAAGCCGTCAAGGAGAATGTCCAGGAGCAGCTTCCTGCCGATGCAACTGATGCGGCTGTCAATAACAATGCCTCTGAAGCTGTTGTCGAGCCTCGCGTGCCATTCAAAGTCCCGGATACAGTGCATGTTGAGATCGGTCCTAACGATCTACAGAAATACGTCGGTGTACCTATCTGGACCAATGAACGGCTGTACGAATTTACTCCCCCTGGTGTTGTGATGGGGTTATCTGTCAATCCGATTATTGGTATATCACTGTTGTAGTTGTATCTAATGTCAGGTGGAACGCCGATGTATATTGAAACAGCTTTGGCGACCGCGCTATCGCGATCGACGAGGCCAAGTATTCAACAAACTGGGTCACTGCAATCTGTCCTCCAGGAATCGATATCTATCGCATATTCTTTCGCAAAAGTTTTCATGACAAAACATTTCCCTCGTAATGGATTCTTCGATCGCGCACAGATCCACGTGCATCTCCCCGAGGGAGCTGTTCCTAAAGATGGTATACTTATACAGAATGACGTATCTGACAATAGGTCCTTCGGCCGGTTTAGCGTTGGCATCTGCGCTCCTTTCTCTCGCTTTGGACCATCCATTAGGTGCAACAGTAGCCATGACCGGCGAAATCTCGCTGATCGGTAAACTCCTCCGCATAGGTGGCCTGCGCGAGAAAACCATCGCCGCAAAGCGCAGCGGTGCAACCACAATCCTCTTCCCGAAAGGCAATCTCGCTGAATGGGAAGACATCCCTGAATTCATCAAGGAGGGCATTGAGGGGAAACCAATGGAAACATACGACGAAGCATACCATTTCCTCTTCAAGGATTTGGACGTTTCAAGGGCATGGACATTATGGAAAGATGAATTGGAACAAGCACGACAGTTGGAAATCTCAGATGACCGAAGAACCAATGATACAAACGGGATGATGATGCCCGGGGTTCTTCCGCCTACTCCTCCTGCACCAGCTGATCAGGCTATGTAATTGTTGATCGTTTAGTATGTAAGTTGTTGTTGTAACTCGGAAGGTAGACTTGTTTCATGTATTTTGGGACGGATATCATGGGCGCGTATAGCACTGCACCTCTCATTGTACATAGTAGAAGAAAGTAATTCAGGATCTCTGGATAAATCCGTTCTGCAATTTTGGTTTTCGTCTGATCCTTGGGTCCACGCCTTGGTAGGATAACGGATCATTTTTGTACGAACAAAAACGAAGGGATCAAAGCTGTTAACGATTTGCGATATACTCCTGAACAGAGCCATCTAATCCAAAAAAATCACTCCCGCTTTAGCTAGAATGCTAATACTACGGGATATTCATTCATCACAATTTCCCAACTCCATTTTTCTTATGTCCATTCACGCCATTCACTTCTTGCCCAGGAAACACCCCTTTGAACTTATCCCTCCTATTCTTACTCCAAATCCCCATCTTCCCCTCCGAAAAGATCCCGTTCGGGTCTACAGCATCTTTAATCTTCTCCGCCAACAAGCGTCCATGGCCCTTCCCCTCAGGCCAGTCATACATACTCGCAACCAGTTCCTGGTGCTTGACATGTGCACGATACTCCGCATGTCCCTCCTTTCTTGCATCTTTAACCAACGCAACAAAGAGCTTGTGAACATTGACTCTCTGTTTCTCGGAATGGCGATCAAAGATCAACATATTGATATGCGTCAGATGACGAGGATATAAATGCAATCCCGCGTAGAAATCGAATCCGTACTCCGCGGAACGTTTCTTGGCAATGAAGTAGAAATCAAGAGCCTCTTTCCCCGATGGTGGCAACACGGGACTAAACCCAATATGTCCACAATCATCGCCGCGGAAGGTAAGACTCAACAAGGGAAGAAGAGTAGGAACTCCGACTTGTAGTCCACCCCCTTCCTCTAACGGGATATCCTCATTATGGACGTACGTCTCTCCCTCCTTAGGCAAGAATTTCTTCCCTGTGATTACTACACCAGGTAACGCCGCAAAGGCTTTTTGAATCTTCCTGTAGTTGTGCTCCATCTCTTCTTCGTCGCCATACAATGCGAAACGAGCATGCCAGAATCCGATATTCAGCTCCTTGCGGATACGTTCAATCTCATCGTCGGGGATAGCTCCCTCGCCGTCGTAGAATTTAGAACGGGGGCCGAACATGCTGATGTATCTGACGACGTTGCCGATCACAGGGTGGTTTTGGATAGTATGTCGAAGGAGGAGTTGAGTTAGGATATCGACCATTGGTTCGAGATCGGTTTCCTTTTCGACGTCCACGCCACAGGACATGAACCCCTCTGGTGCAGGGTATAGCCAAATTCCCTGGAATTAGAAGCAATCTCATGGGGTTTACCATTTTGACAACAATGCCGTAGTTGGATTGATTGAAGAGACCGTCAAATCCCGGTCCGTAGCCATTTTTGAATAATTGCCAGCATTTGGCTTGGTCTAATTGTCCCATTCCGGTGCGGAGAATACTTCCGTCTGCCATGACGACTTCGAGACCGCAGATATGGGAACAATTGTCGCCATTGGGAGTATATCCCCATCCTCGATCGAGGCTGTTGCCGATGATGGATCCCCATCCGAGAGCGGGTGACGAGATCCAGACTTTGAGATTGCGTTTCTTGATGTATTCGAATAAATCAAAGAAGGAGACTCCAGGTTCAACCAAAGCGTAGGCGTACTTCTCACTCACTTCGTGGATTTTGTTGAGTTTGTGGAGGTCAACTACGACTGATCCTCTCATAATCGGACTAGGTCCGCCGTAGCCTAGAATTAGACCGGTCAAAGAATGGTTTACCGAGATTCTTTCCACGTGAAAATGTCCATAAAGTCAACTTCCATTCGTTGGCAATTTTGACGATTTCCTGCACTTGCTCGACAGATTGAGGAGTCAAAGCACAAGAACTTCCTCCAACATCTGCCTCACCGGTCTCAAATTGGAACGGATCACCATATCTGACGCGATGTTCATCTCCCACAATCACACTCTCCTTGCCCACGACCCCTCTCAACACATCCAGGACCTCCTCGAATTGCTGTTCAGATAGACCCTCAGGGAGGACCCTGGGCGGCGTATGGACTGGTTTCGGAGGATGAGCAGACCATTGTTCGGTGACTTGGTTTGCCAATTTCTTGTCCAAAGGTGTTCCAAACTCGAAGCTGGCCATGATGCGCTGTGAACAACGAATCTCAGCCTGGGGCACCCGGAGAAGCCGGCACTTTAATAGCGCGGATGCGCGGCAGATGAAATGCGGAGTCGCGGCGGAACGTGCAGGCGTGGCGGTGGAGGCGGGGCTCCGTTTAGCCGATATGTTGCGCTGAAATTAACCCGGCGAATTTCCGCCGAGTGTTTGGGATTCACGGCGGCGATTCCAGGAAGCAAACCCGCGGATAAATCCTTCGGGCGTTGATCGAGTCACATTCTGAAGCATGGCAAGTTACTACGACGAAGTAGAAGTACGTCCACCACCGCCCAGCATGGAAATACACAGGCTAACAAGCAAGCAGATCGAGGATATGGAGTTTGATGAGGAGAACCTTTTGTTTCATTCACCATGTCCCTGTGGAGATCGATTCGAAATTTCCCTTGTAAGCTCCAACCTGGTCCTTTACTATTTGCCTGTGACTGACTGCTGCGATAAACAGGCTCAGCTCCAGGAAGGCGAGGATATTGCTAGGTGTCCCAGCTGCAGCTTGATAATACGGGTGATCTATGACCCGGTAATCACCTCTGGCGATAGTGAGTTGACTGTGAAGGATGATTTTGTGGATGAAGACAAGGAAAATGGGAAGCAGGTTAACGTCACTGTTGAGGTTACTGCTTGAATAACGGAATAAGGAATATTGGAGTCATTTGGAAAGAAAAGTGGATACTGGACGGGCTGGAATTATCGGATTTATTTCGGGAGTTTGTTTTTGGCAATCTTGACATGTTATATCATTATCAACATTTGGGCCTCTATTTTGTATTGCAAGGCGAAGCGTTCGTCGTCGCATCTCATCAAGCTTTGTGTGGCGGCCGACAAGCCCCTCATAAACATGGATCAGCGTCAATGGTCACCACCGTGCAACTTGCAGTCTCAAGATAAGAGTCTCTATCTCAGGATTTCAAAGTCTCTATCTCATGATTTCAAAGTCTCTATCTCAGGATTTAATCTTCTCCGATCTTCGTCTTCCACCGCCTGTTTGAGATTCCGATCAAACAAGTCTCTATCTCTGGATTTCATCTTCTCCGATCTTCGTCTTCCACCGCCTGTTTCAGATTCCGATCTCATTTCATACAAACAAGTCTCTATCTCAGGATTTCATCTTCTCCGATCTTCGTCTTCCACCGCCTGTTCCAGATCCCGATCTCATTTCATACAACTCGTCCTCTCACGACAATCATCTTACTGCACCTCGTTTCCACAGTCCATATTCGGCCCTTTGACTTTTAAATCTTTATTCGCCTCGTCTCTCACATTGTGGAGTCTATGGTACGACCGACATGGGGTCGTTCTAACCGCCATAAAGCCGAAAATAAGGAAAGGTAGCAGCCGCCTCCCAGCTCTTTTACATTTCTCTTTCACTTTTACTTTCCTTTTCTTTATAGTCGACTGAGAATAGGGCCTATGCCGCGGCCGCGAGAAGGGGCGAAAGGGGCTCCGCTTCCAGAACTGACTCGGCCATTGAAGCCTCAAGGATTCATTTTTTAAGAACCGGGAGATGTCTATACTTGACCCGGGAAATTGTCGAGGGCAACACTAGCTTTGAGGACCTGGAGGACCTGGAACATTTCACAGACGCTAACCTGATGCTACCGGAAGGCTTTGATCTCCAAGAGCTCTGGGCTGAGAGATGTCGTTCGCTGCAGGTCGAAGTCACTCGCCTCAACTTGGACCCCCCGGCCCCTGCCCAAGGCATCCCCATGCCGCTCCCAGTTGCTCTCGCGACACAGATGCCACCGCTCCCAGTTGATCTCGCAACACAGGTTCCAGTTAATTTCGCGACACAGGTTCCAGCTAACTTCGCGACACAGGCACCAGTTAATCTCGCAGCACAGATGCCACCGCTCCCAGTTAATCTCTCGGCACAGGTTCCAGTTGATCTCGCTCCACAGGTTCCAGTTAACTTCGCTCCACAGGTTCCATCGCTCCCAGGTAACCTCGCGACACAGGTGCCATCGCGCCCGGCACGGGTGCCATTAGGCTACCCTTCTCAACCGAGCCGTTCTCAGCGAAGCCGTTTTCAATCAAACCCTTCTGTTCAACCCAGGCAAATGGCTTTGAGCAATAGCAGGAATGGAGTCCGGGGACGAGCACAGCCTTATGGTATTCCAATCCGCCGATCTCAAGAAATGGCTCACAACAATCTTAATCCCACTGGCGTGGAACCTTCCGGTTCAGGGCTTGGTGTGGAACCTTCCGGCTCAGGGCTTGGTGGAAACTTTGGTACCAACACAGCTCCCGTCACAAACTTAGGGGCAGAAGCAGTGCGCCCTATTGAGACCATCACTGGAACGTCTGCTGATGAGACAGCGGATGATCTTCCGCTTCCTACGTCTCATCTGGACCCGGATGTGCCTGAGTTTTCCATTGATACGAGTAGTGGTGGTGTTGACTGGCTCTGCGATCTTATCAGACGATAGCCAGGTGAAAATAACAGGGAGCCTTAAAGGGAGTGAATGGAGGATATGTCAATGCTTATGTACACTACAACAAAAGAAAAAACAAATTCAACAAAAAAGCAACAGTCTCATTTAACAGGGTTTCATTCATAGGCAATTCAATGCAAGTAAATTATAATTTTGGTGCCTATCGTATATCCCAGCAAGCCCTCAAATACAAATACAAATATATATCAAGTGATATACGCATAAGCAGAATCGTGCCTTTCCCATCCCAAACAGCATTTCGCATACACTGACCCATCCATAACTGGCGTTCCAAATAGCCAGACCCATTAATCAACCCAATCTTACAAGCCACCAAATATAAATCCTCCTCTTGACAAGATTTCGTAAATCTTACCCTTGCGAAATAGGTCAAGATTGACGAAATGAAACCCCGTTCTAAGTAACAAGTGGTATAAACATAGTACATTTCATCGTTGTTGATGAAGTTGTCGGCGTAAGGTATCGATTTCGTACTGCATGGCTTCTCTATCGTGCTTCAAGCCACCAATGTATTCAACGGCTACCATTAAATTCGTTCAAGACAACCATACCTTTGGAGAGGATCTCCCATTTGGAGGTTTTTAAAGTTTTGTCAACTGGTAATGAATCTCGTAATTCATCAAAGAGGTCTTTCATCTCTTTCCGTCGCTTTCGTTCAGCCAATTTATGACTTACTCTTAGTTCCGGACTTCTGCTGTATGGAGCTTGTCCCATCAACCCTGACATTTCTGCATCGCGGATGGACTGCTCATGAATCGGATGGATACCGGGTAGCGACCGCTGATAATGGAGTGCTTGCTGTGACCCAACAGAGGACGCGGAGGTGGGAGGTTCGCGAATAGTTTCGAAGGACGGATCAGGAAATGCGTACGGGTAACCTGGTGTGGGATGAGGTGCGTTAGGATGAGGATACGGATATGTTTTCGACTGCGGATATCGATCTGCAAATGTTCCGGGAGCAGTCGTTGAGATAGGAGGGGCCAGATGGGGTGTGATCCGTCGATGAGGAGGATTATCGTAGTCCTGGATATATTGCTGCGCCCGTGAGGAATGAATGGATGCTGTGCTTTGAGGAGGCCGATTCGATGCAGTGGTAGAGGTTGAAGCGAGGGATGTCGTCGAGTCGAGATGTAAATGTGCTATGCGAGAATCAAACCCCTTTAAACTGGCTGTTTCTGTTCCATTGCCATTGACGCGCGACCAGCCGCTTGCAGAAGATTTGCGGGACAGGGAATGATGAGTAGGGTGGTCGGAAACGTACGAATGATGTCTGTCAAATCCTCCATGCAGGCTATCGGAGTCAACTGAACGTCGTTCCGAGTGATCTGGAGTAGGCGGCCGTTCATCTCGGATGGAGTGTGGGCGAGAGGCCGAGCTTGGCGGGTATACTGGGTAGGGTGCTCTCACGCTGCCGTTGGAATTGCGGTAGGTTTCTACGCTTGAAGATACGTGCATCGACGGGTCGGTGATGGAGCCGCGTCGTCCATTGGGATCGAGCTGTGTTTCGATTGGAGGTAAGGTCGTTCGACTTGATGGAGGCGGCGAGTCGATGAACATAGGCGTGGGTCCGGAGTTGTTCATCGCAGGTGCCGCTGCCTTCTGCGACGAAGAATCGCTCGAAGAGTGACCTGCGGTTAGAGCTGGCCGACTGAGCGCATGGGGATACCTTCGCGGGAGTATGATTGCCCGTAGTAACTGTTCGGTGGCGGTTGCTGCTGCAATGGCGGCAGACTCTGAAAAGGGGCATCTACCCGGTCCTGCGGCGGCCGATGCAGATTGATATGCGGGAGACTGACGGGTCCATTCGACATGGCGACTACAGACGAAGGGAACGCTGGTTGCTGAGTGTCTGCTGTTGTTGTTTGCAGTCGCAGAAGGATGATTGACGAGTCGTCGGGCCGCTTTCTGGCACACACTCGAGCTGCAGTGAGCGATTTCCCAACGAACCAGCAATTGGCGGCGGTGGGCTGAGTGACGACACAGCGTCGACGACAACAAAGAAATGCGGCGCTCCAAGCTGCTGCAGCGGCGGCCTGCAGACGTTATCGTGGCAGTTGCAGCGTGTCGTTGGCTTGGACAGGGTCCGACAGGACAGCGACAGCGAGGACAGGGTTGATTGTCGGCAGCGGGGTCTGGGCAGAGGCGAGGGAAGAACGGGTGTCGAGCCTATTATTAGGCCGGCGTCTGTGTGTTGTGTGTGTGGCGACGTTAAATATTTATTTGCTGCGGACTGAGCACTCACAGCTGACTGCTACGTCTTCGCCGGCAGGATCGGTTAATTCGCTTTTCCCCAAGCAGCAGTGAGCTCTCCAGCTTTAAGGCATATGACAACCAGAAATCGTGCTATTAAGTAAACTCCCGCGCCCCGTTGCTCAAAGCGATTCTGGCCTCACCGATGTTGACGATCCACCCAATCACAATCTTGGTAACACCGGTCCGAGCAGATGGGCATCCAGCATGTAGCCGCAGCAGCAGCAGGGTGCTTGCTGCCTGCGCTGAGATTAAACTTCACATAGATCGACATAGAGTCTCGAGGCCGTGGGGGCTCGTCCAGTTCATTTACAGCAACAATTACATACATACATGCAAATTTGCAGAACACAGGAGTGACTAGGTGGTACCGAACCTTAGCATTAAGCCGCGTGTCCCATTGTCGTGCCTACCGCAGCGCACGTTTTTGGCATGGAAAATCTCCTTTGTCCCGATCAAATCAATAGCGCCCAATAATCACATTGAAAACGTGGCCGTTCCGGGGCTGAATCCTCTTCTAGCCAATCTGAAACAAGCAGTGACAGACCGTCTGACGACAACAGGGCCATTTTGCAGTCGCCACATCTCTGTCTCCCGCCCTAGCAAATATCAAACAATGGTGCAATGAATATGGTATGTGTTTATTTCCGCTTTCAAATCCCACACAATAGGTTCTAGAAGCGTCTTTGTGCCGGCATCCATTATTCGAGCAGCTGAAAAAGTTTAAACAAGCCCTCCGCTGTGCCGATCGCTATTTAGCTGCGGCTCGTGTTCCCCACCTCGGAATCCCGATTCGATATCGGCCCCGTGCAGCAAACTTGAAATTAGACTTTCATGGAGCAGAGGTCCCATTTCTTCGCATGAGCCTTTCGGTGTGCGTGTCTTATCGGGGCATCACATCTCGAGGGACCATCTGGGTATGCGAAGCCGGTTCATTTAGTACGCGTTGAAATGAGGATCGACATGGGCAGCACCTTTTACACGCGTGTTTCAATTCATGAAGATCGCAGCACGGATATGGTTTTTAAGTGCTCACCTTATGATCGGCAAAGCAATTTCGGAGAAATACTTTATGGAACTAGAAAGAATGGGAACACTTTAAGGTACACTGACATTTTCATGCCCCTGACCTCAGGGGTTGAGATTTTAAGGCGTCGATCATTCCTAACTCGGCCCTGTGATGCGGCGTGTACGGAAATTAGCGCCGACGAGGGCCGGGTGCGTGCTTTGTTGCTCGTGTAACGTGTTCTTTGCTCGTGTTCTCCGCGTGACAGTTGTTTCCCGTATATGATATACGGTATATCGTATGTACTCCACGTGGGTTAGCCCTGGTTCCGTATCTGAAACAGTTTCAAGCCCAATTCACTGTCATCTCCCGGCCCGCAAGAATCCAAAATAAACATCGCATCATCTCAAATACATGTATGAGGTATCTCATTTATATATGCATTTATCTATTCACATGACAAATGAATCCCGCACTGGCTGGTTAATCCTTTATTTTCCCCCTTTTCCTGGCCCCAACTTTGAACATTACGCTCCATGTTTTCGTACTCTCCGCCTCCTTCCGTCGGATTTTATTTCGCTCCGAGAAGTCTTCCACATCATCATCCCACCCCCCATGCATTTCCTCCCAGAATCCATGCATCAATGTCGACACCCTGTCGCCGATCTCGCTCATCGTCATAAAAGTCTTCTTCCCTGTCCTTTTGTTCACTACGCTCGCTGGATTCTCGTTAAGGTTCCTCCAAAAACTAGGTAGCAGCAGTTGGGCTCGGGTGATTTCCTTGAAGCCGACCGTGCGCAAGATGCGCGGAACGGCGTTCCCAGGGGTCGTGTATATATTCCGGCGCTTCATGCTTTGCAGTAACTGAGCGTTGTAGGATCGGGTACACGGGCCTCCGGCGTATAATGTTGCTTCTTGACACATGAAGTCCAACCATCCCCTTAACGTTAGCCACATGAAGCCGTCGAATGTACCCTGGTTTCAAGACACGGTAAAGCTCAGAAATGAAAGCTGGCCATTGGGGGATTGTGAGAATCAACTGGACACTCCTGGCCGTTAGAAATGACTTATACGATGTAGATGTACCCTGACATGACAACATCGAAATAGTTATCAGGAAAATCAAGTTTATCAAATGGCGCTCTCGCGCTATCAAGTCTTTCCAATGGGACCTCTTGTGATTCGAGATCAATGCCGCCGTCAATTTCTTCGAGGTACACGTTGTAGTACTTCCCATGTGGATAATCATCCGCATAAGATGCAAGCATTGGCACTGTCATTAGCCAAAGCTTTTCATAGGAGCAATTACTTCTCAAGCCGATGCTGACTTCCAATAGTTTGGGTGCTTTGCATCTCCCTAGATGTCGTCTACACTCCTCTGAGACTCCCACTCGTCTGACGTTAGCCCGTCAAAGTAAAGCGGTACCCGTTAGAGCCGAATAGCGTCCGAAGAACATCACATAGCCGCGATCCAGCTATGACGCGTTCCGTATTGATGTGGAAATCTATTTCTGGAGTCACACAGTCTTCATGATCTCCATCCATCTCACTCCCATGCAGATTATATTTGACTAACTTTCCAAGGAAACTATCCGAGTCGGACATCTTCCGTCGAATATCATCGAGAGACGTACTTGTGGATGGAGTTGACAGACCATCGTCTAGTCCCGTCGACACAACTGAGGATGTTCGGCGATACCGGAAAGCAGGCGGTAAAGAGATGGAAGTATCTCTGCTGGACGTAAACGATGTCCGGTGATGCCTTGCGCTCCGGGGACCGGGAATAGCATGGATATTCGTTAGGCTTAATTGTGGCATCCGTCGGTCAGGCTGACGTCTTGAGAACAACGAAGATGGTTTCGACGATGACGGTTCTCCAAATCCGACGTTTGGAGAATGTTGAGGCGATGCTTTTGGTGAATGGGGATCGGGATGCGGTGAACCAGGTGAACCATGAAGAGAGTATGAAGCTGAGAGTCGTGATTTATTAGATTCAAGAAGGGCAAGCTGTTGCGGAGTTGGACTTGCTGGTAATGGCGGGGCGTCGAATGGAATCCTGAATATCGGAGCTGGTGCATCAGTGTCCTCCTCGATCGGCCAGTGATCATCATGTCCCGCTGGAATTGGCTCCGGGCTTTTCATGGACATCTCTGATTCGGATGACGATAATGTTGGTGAGGAGGAACGGTCTTCTTGTGATGACTACGATTAACGACTTCCCAATCAAGCATACCTCGGCGGAAAATGGTGGAAGAGGAGGAGGCTGTGGGGTCTGGATTTTGTCCATGAACAGTTGACTGAGGCTTTTGCGTAGGCGTACTTTTAGACGCGAAGACTTTGGATCCCTATAGCCAAGATCGCTTCCATGTTCTGCTTCAAGGCTGTGTTTCCCTGTTGACAGTCTGTCGTTCCCTTGGCGCGCGGCCTCTTTAAGTCTTGGGACATCCTGTCGCGCCTCAAAAGTTCCACTAGGCTGCGCCCGCGTACCTTTTGCAGACGACTCCCCAACAAAAGAATGCTCGTCCTTCCGTTTCTTCTTCTTAAAGAGCCCCATTGGGCCCTTGACTCGTTTCAAATGCCAAGCTAGTGACGCCTGCCTTCCAAAAGTACCGCCTCACAGTCCTCCAACCTTATTTTTTAGCGTCAGTTTCGACAGCAGTCTAAATCCCTGCGTGAAAACGGGGAATAAGGTTGCGCAAAGGGTTGACGCCAGCTGGCGATTATGACGAGAGACGAGAGACGAGAGACGAGATCGTGATCAATGTGTGCGGGACTTGAGGTGCATTATTGGTGCTGATATTGTTTGTGTATTGCCCTTTCCGGACCGCGGCGTCGAATCAGTTGCCGCGAATAGCGTAAACTCCGAGGGGGCGCCACCGCAACTTTAATTTCGGCTGGTAAAACATTAAGCGCCAATGGAGGCTAGGGCTAGTAGCAGTATCGGACGGAATTATATTATGCAGGGACGATGGAGGTGGGCCGAGATGAATTGGGTGATAACTCGGCGTCGGCTACCGTTTCAGGAGTTCCTGGCCTACGTCGAAAGGTCCGAGCGCGAGATGGAATTCGATAAGATTCACCAATTTTCGGATGGCCACTCCCAGTCCGATCGGATCAAGTGTGCTTGAAGTTGATTCTGGTTGGCTCCCCTTGCGGGCTAGTACTGGCTGGCAGTGTATCACGGCATCGAAACCGCCTAGAAGAAATAACAATGAATACTAAAACCATACTAAAGATGCTCCCTACCAAAATCCCATACATTCTGATTCGCAGGCCCTTGATTCCTATTGACTATTTACTGACTTGCCGCAACTGCTTTCTCCACAGTCTCCTCCGTCACAACCATCTTGCTCAAATCATCCCTAAGACTATTTACAAACACCGGAACTAGTTTCACTATTTCCGTCACCTCAGGTTTAACTGGCTCACTTCCTCTACTTGTCTCATCTTTTGCTCTCCCCTTGGCCCGTTTCTTCCTCTCCTTCTCCACCCAGTCGTCTTTGTCGTATCCCTCACTCTTCTCGAGAGCCGGAGAATGGCGCCCTTCGGTATCAGAGTCTTCGCCTTCAGACATGTCGGCTTGGAGATGAAGTACTTCATCCTCATCAAGTCCAAAATCGCCCACAGAGAACCCACCCTGGGGCATCGTGTCTTCTCCTGCAGACGCCATCTTGGCTTGTATACGTCGTTCATTCCAGGCCTTTCGATCTTTGTTCCATTGAATTAATGCTTCGATTTCTTTCATTGCGATGTCGGTGTTGACTCCCGGAGTTTCGAACACAAGGGCATTCATATCGACCTTGCTGGAGAAACCGCCTCGTAAGAAGGATAGAATGACTTCAATCCATTTCATGAGATGGGTGAAGAGTAAATCCTTATCGTGGATATGTACTTCATGGACGAATTTGTAGAACTTCTCTTCGTGACGAGTACATAAATCAATAAATGATTGAACCAGTTTGTTCGAGTCGGTTGATAAATCTGTCATCAACTCCCGTACGAAAGCTAGGTTACCTTGATTCTCAGCTTTCTGCACAACTTCAATGAGGTCGTCGACAAATTCCTTGAAATCCATAACGCTATTATAAACATTGGCAGTTTTGTATACTTTCGCCAAGGGTTCGTAAAGAATGGTAATCATATCCTTCAATAGGCTGGCAGTGACACCCTCGAAGACAAGCGACATGATCTGTTGCTTATCGCGTTGACGAGAATACAATTTCAGTAGCTGACTGAATCGTCCGTACAATGTAGCGTCCTTATTTGGTAGCAAGTTCTCCTCATCCTGTCATTAGCTCGATTTGCGGGGGGCTATACCGCATCCACAGCCGAATTCCACGCCAAGAAAGCAGAATGCATTCGAATAATCTGTTTACCGTCCAACGGAGGTTCAATATCCTCACTTCTCAAAATCGCGGTAATCAAGTCAATTTTCCCATCCTTTGCTTCCTCCCGGATCGGGTCCTGGATACTGGGATCCGCATGGACATAATTCTTCAATTTCTCACACAAGGCATCATCTCCAATTTTCTCTCGCAGTGCCTCAATGTCTCTTTGTACCTTTTTGATATCGTCGTTCAGAGTGATGCTGAGGATACGTTGAAAGAGGGATCGTTGACCAAATGGTTGGGCAAGGAATAAATCAAGAACACCACGGAGCATGGCTATGGGATTGGAGAAACGGAGAATGTTCTTGAGAATGGTGTACGGCATTAAGCCGTGGACTTTTTGCATCTGGGCAAAAAGTTCCGTGGAGTTGTCTTCGGCCACAAAGAGATGGTATATCACTGCCGCGATCCTACAGTTAGTTACCTTCCTGGTTAGAAGAGGTACTCTATCTTGGCCCATTCGGCAACTTTTTGGTATTCCGGACGCAGCTCCGAGAGACTTTCCTTGACTCGGATTTCCTCAAACAGCTTTGTCAAGCCCTCTACAATCAGCATTGTGGCAGGAAGAGTATACGATCTCGGATTAGATCGCTCTTGAACCCTTTGAGCCATTGATCTAATTCCCTGGCTCTCTTTCGGCTCTCATCCACAAACTTCTTTTGTTCAGATAGCCTGAGGCGATCCATTTCCAATCTCCTTTCAACATCCGCGTCCTCCTCTTTCGAAAGCTTTCCCAATGGGCCGGTCAAAAGAAACTGAGACAGAGTCTTGCTCTTTCTAAGTCGTTTATCTCGAATGATCTGTCTCAAAAAGGACCGGAGCGTAAGCCGATTCTTTTCTCTTGGGACATGATAATCGTGGGATGCAGCCTGCTTTTGTAATCCTGAGGCAGAGGAGGTGTGTTTATGGAGAATGGAGACCTTTGAGCTCGAGGGAGTATATGTAGGTGAGCTTGGAGGAGTTTCATTTGTAGTCGATATCGAATCCGACGATGTTATACTGGCGTTGTCACTAGTATCGCCTCCATTCCCATTCAATGCGGAGGAAAGAGTGTTTCGTATTCCGGGAGCAACAGCAGCACTTCTGTTCTTGGCAGGAACACGAGGAATATCCTTTCCCGGAAATTCTTCCCTCAACTACCATCAATAATCTGTCGGAAGGGGGAGGATACCTCATGGTAGAGTTTTCTGAAGGCGCCATATCGTCGCACGACGTAAACATCATCCTTCCCAGCCCGTCTAGTACAAATGATGAATTCCGCATGAGGATGGTGTCGTAGATTTCGTCGCGCACTGACCATTCTAACCCCTGCGACATTGACATCGTATCCTTCACTCGTACCGACACTGGGCGCTAGATTGGCCAATTGAGCATCACTTGCCTCGCTCAATGCACCTCTTGTATCATCTTCCGCCTCCACCCATCCGGGATTCGTAACACTCTCTTCTTTTCCCGTTGTCCGTATCCCAGAACTCAGCAACAACAAAGTCAATCGCTCGAATTTCTTGGCGAGCTTCTGGCGTTTAGTAGTCTCGCTCCTATCAAGACTACTGGAAATATTCTTCTCTGCGAATAATTGGAGGAACTACTCATCAATAGAGTTTAAAGAGGGGGGTACAGGTTGCACTTTATCTTGCCAGAGCGGTCGTTGGTCATCGTGCAGGAAAGGGAAGGATTGAACAAAGTTGACGAACACAAATCGGAGGAACGGGAATTGGGTTGTCTGCGGTGTGATCGGCTTGTCCGCATCGTGCGACTTGAATGGCGCACCAAAGTACTCTAATGCTGTCGGGGAGGACAAATTCGATATCTCAGCGGCGATTTGTCGCGACAAAAGGTCCTTTTTGAGGTAATGCTCTGAAAGTCAACCCCACACTAACACTCGGAACGAACCTTGGACAGGCGTCAACACAGGATGATTCTCCTCTCTCGTGGACTCGGCATGGTCGGCCATGATACCCAGTTGTCTAGAGAGCAGGATGAATTGACCTCAATGAGCTCAAGTGAATCAGAATATGTCGTTGGGAGAGCCCTGATGGTCAATTAATTTGTTGGCCTGACTTCATGATCTGTGCTATGACGGCGACCCAATCAAGGATAGGCGGCTTCACACCATCCAAGCCAAGTCAGGTTCACCAGCCACCGCCAAGGTGATTTTGCACAGCCACACCGAACAGCCAGTGCTTGTCGCCAAGGGGTAGTTCTATATAGCTAGCGGCTTCATTGAAAGCTCGCTGACTTGGCGACCGAAAAATGACGCGTCGGTGAATGTAGCGACTATGACGCACGCGAGATATCCGCAGCGAAATGGTCGCTGAGCCTTCGCTTTCGCCATTTTATGCGAGGTGAAGCTGGATACATGAAAAGTAGGATGGCGACGGCAGCGGCGGTGTGCCTAATGACTAGCTATACGACTTCAATTTGCGTTAAATCCTCAATTATACTAAGCTGGAATGCCAATCGATATATCTGGAGCGAAGGAAATTCTTTCCTTGTTAATTCACTTGTGGCCGTATGTTTATCGAGTTAGGAACAAGAGGAACAAGATTGGTTTTCCGATTTAGGATGGCGATCGTTAAATACCTGTATGCATGGAATATGTGCACGCATTCTGCATGGAAAGAAAGGCTAGCGATAAAGCCATCCGTTTGACGCGTTGCAGCTGCGTGGGACACTGCACCGAAGCCGGCCAATGCGGCGAAGGAGGGAGCTCCACATGCATTTCACCCGTCCTAATTTCACATGCATTTGGAGCATGTCCAAGCGTCCCGTCGCACGTTCGGATAGACTTGCTTCATAATTCTCGTTTTCTACATGAAGCTCGATGGATGCAATTGATCCGTCTTGTCCTCATCAAGCACCGGTGTTGGCCTGGCTGCTGTTAAATTCTCCGACAATCACGTTCATTCCGGACAACTTAATTCTTCTTGAAAAGGGGTCCCGGCTGCAGGGGCAATAGTTTCCTGCACGTTCCGAATGCTGCGGCCCGTCAATGCACGTTGAAATGAGTTTACAAGTGCGCATTGACCGTTTAATCCGCGATGCAACTGGCCAATCACGCCTGCGAATTGCGGTGTTGTTGATGTTTTGCCTCCACGAAATTAATCTGGACACACACCGCGAAACATAATACTAACAAAGAGGCCCGCCCACACACACACACGACCACTCCTACCTACATCTCCGTTCTCCCGTTCACCTTCTTCGTCACGAACTACATTGTTCCTTTGCTTTTCACTCTTCACTTGCTGGTCCTCGCTGCTTTCACAACTTGTTGTTCCTTGGTCATCTCGCGATGTCCTCCCTTAAATCAGTTTATGAACGTTTCGTCGCGCAGCCAAGTACTGACGATCTTCATGACGATGCGACCTTGAGTTACATTTCGTCTGGCACAAATGTGACTGGCGCAGAGGCAATTGTCAAGTTTATTCTATACTCAAGGAACGATGTTCAAATTACGGAGAACATTCTCGCTTCTCACAAGGGATACAGTTCTCTGACCGTTGAAGCCGCCGCCGAATGCAAGTTCAAGAACGGTCCGAGTTGGCTTGTTCCTGGTGTCGAAGAGAATCTACTTGATGGAATGGTTATTAAGATTCCCTTGGTATGTCTCGCTCTCTGCTTACTGACGCGTTTAGGTCAAGACGGTCGTGTTTAACGGCGGAAAGATTCGATCTATTCGCGTTTTTTGGGATCAGGCTACTGTATTGAAACAATTGGAGATTGTTGGCGCCCGTGGACGAGGATGGCCGATTACTGATGGCACTGCTCAGATTGAACTTATCCACAAGACCAGTACGTTCTCACTAGACTAATCTGACTTTACAGATGTGCCCGAAGATGAGCCCAAACCCAAGCAAGCTGAGACTGCTACCGCCCGCGGAGACTCGGTTGTTGCACCGGTAGCGGCTACACCTCCCGTTCAGTTCACATCCCCCATTTTCTCCGTCACTGCCCCTGAGCAAGTCAAACGTCAGTCCATCCAAACCCCCTCGCGACGCACATATTCTATCACGGGCGATGTCGACATCCCCATTGACGTTGCAGAGCAGAAGCGTCTCCCTCGTATTGGCTGGCAGAGCATGCGTCAAGATTTCATGTTGAGTCAAGAAGGCGATGTTTCTCTTAAAGACCGATCACCGGTTCGTTTGCCCCGCGCTGGCCAAGCCCCTCGTCGAGAATTTTCCTTTTCAAACCTTGCCGAAGCTTATCAGGCACAAGAGACGCCCTCACGCAAACCAGCTCAGAAAGAATACTTGGATATCGAAGAACCCAGTGAAGAGTCTAAGCCCGCGAAACCGTCTATCGGCGGAGGAAAAGGCGGTGCTCTTCATCATGATATCTTCGAAACTCTCGACGAAGAGACTCCGAAACCTACGAATACAAAGCGACAACTCAACCCCCGCGACATGCAGCAAGAAACTATTTTCCACGATGCAAACACTACTCCTGCGGACCCTATCAAACCATCCATAGGAGGAGGAACAGGTGGACGCTTTCCTGAAGAGACTATTTTCGTCGAACACCCCGAACAGGACCACAAATCACTGAAATCTCCCATCCCCCGTCGTAATCGACAAAACCATTTCTCTTTCGGCGACGAATCTCCGGCCACCCCGGCGCCCAAGACCAAAAATGTGTCACTTCAGCATTTCTCGATTGAGGGAACTCCTGATCCAAATGAGGTCGAGTATCGTGCTCGGGCCCTGCAGAGGAAGGAAGTTAACCACTTCCGTCCTGATACTGTTCCGCACTTCGATTTTGTTGATGATCCTCAGGAGCCAAAGGCATCTAAGAAGGAGAACAGCGACGGTATGAATAAATTGCTCAAAGGAATTGGCCGGAGCTGGCAGTTGGGAACGGATAGTCCAAGTGTCTCGCATCAGAGAAAGGAGCTGCCGAAGAAAGAGATACAGACACATTTCAGCTTTGGAGATGTCAGTGACGAGGAGAAGGAGAACGGGCAGTCAACTCAGAATAGGCCTAAAAGGTGCGATTGCCGATGATTCGACATGCTGATTTTAGGATGCACGTACCTATCAAATCCGAGGAGAAGGAGTGGTGGGAAACGTAGGATGTTATGATTTTGATGGAGATGATTAGGATAGGATTTACGACGCTCATTAGGATACTTCTTGCTGATATTATCAATACCACTGGAATGGATTTTGTTTCAATGATATACGTCGCAGTGCGATGCGTGAGATTACTATTCTCTTAGCTAAGGCAATCTTGAATAGAGATCGCTTTCGATTTGACCCTGAGAGACATCCTAAAGACAAAAGGGTAACGGAGATGCATATATGCATGGCCGAAATGAGGGCGTCGGTGCCCGCGAGGAACTAACCGTAAGGCTAGGCGCCATGCAGAAAAGGATCATGAAAGTGCCTTTTGAGGGAAAAATTGTGGAAAAGAAGGGGGTGGCAGGGGGGATTTGGAGATCGGAAAAGAGCACGTTTGAGTAGAGGAATCAGGATACAGGGAAGAGAACCTTTTTGCGCCATGGAAGACGCAGGGAGAGGTATCTGTACCAAAGCCGTTGCAGGCGAGTTGGTGGGTACGTTGCCTTCGAAAAGTATTCGGCCAGGCCAGATGCTGCAGTCGGCAGAGATTTTGCCCAAGATTTGTAGCGCACCACCAACACTCGGACTGCCACCTCCCAATTTTCGTGTTCCACCTAAATATTTGAGTAGGTGGAATTGGGTTTATATGGAAAAAATCTAGCACATTACCAGCTACGGCCATATCTCCTAGAACATACTGGATCCTGTTCGATCTCCAAAGTCAAGCTGGGAAGAGCCTCCTTAGTACTCTAG
>Ga0302325_10004999_pt1 | contig 30467 bp, 29 predicted proteins | sample Palsa_T0_2_FD_201948 | JGI IMG/M metagenome (GOLD analysis project Ga0302325, IMG submission 201948) | Peat permafrost microbial communities from Stordalen Mire near Abisko, Sweden - Palsa_T0_2 | ecosystem: Environmental > Terrestrial > Soil > Palsa > Peat permafrost | place: Sweden: Abisko... | reverse complement strand
TAAAGCCCGCGTCTTTATTGCCTCTTAGTGGCACGGCTAAAGCCGTGCCCTTCCCGAAACCATTTATGCGATGAGTTCTAGCGAAGGCCATCTTCGCCTTTGATCTGATCTTTGCTCAGACCGCCGACGCGGGGCAAGGGCCTGCCGCTATCGGTCACGGCAATCGCCACCATGATTTCGTTGGCGCGCGGCGCGTCGTTCAGGCGGACTTCCATGCCATCGAAGTGACTCCGAACATAGGCCGCATCTTTGTGGCCAAGCGGGATGTCGAGAACCACACCCAGGCCTCCGCGCTTCTTGGACGAAGGAATCAGCGCCGAGCCTGTTCCGAGCACGCGGCGGACTGGAGTGCCGAGCTTGGGATGCAGGATTGCCGCTGCGTGTTCGATCTCGCCGTCCTCGCCCACGGCCGCGGCCTTGCCATAGCTTTCGCACGAGACTCCGGGAATTCCGAGCGCCGCGACCGCCCGTTGCGTGAGCAGTTCACCCAACTCTTCGCCGATCGCGATTAGTTCCGAGAGATCTTCCACGTACTTTCCCGCGCATGGGTTTTCGATCACGGCGACTGCAGCGGCGCGGCGTGTGGGCGGAGAGATCACTCGATCCATTTCACGATGCGTTTCTTCGACGAAGGTCGCGATCTTTCGAATTTTTGCTTTCATCTTCTTGCTTTCATGAGTGGCGTCGTATTCATCGCAGGCCGTCTTCTCCTTTGATCTCGGACGCTTTGAGGCCACCGACGCGGGCGTGGATGCGCGGCCCCGTGGTCATAACCAACGCCAGCAGCATTTCGCTGGCTCGGGGGCCGTCGTTCACGCCGACTTCCATGGCGTCGAAATGGCTGCGCACGTAGGATGCATTGATGTGCGTGATGGGAACGTCGAGACGCGTGCCGGGGCCGCCAACTTTTTTGCTCGACGCAACAATCGCTTTCGCTCCGCCGAGAACCTCGCGCATGGCGTATCCGCCGGGGACGTGCCACAGCGCGCCGTGCTCGAGTTCTCCGGCCGCGCCCACGATCGCGCCTTTTCCGTAGCCTTCCACCACCTTCGCATCGCCGCCCAGCGCGCCTACCAGGGTGCGGGCCATTTCAAGGCCCAAAGGTTTGAGGTCGTCCATGAAGCCTGCGATATTCTCGACGTAGGAGCCCGCATACGGATTGCGAATGATTGCGATCGCTGCGGCACGGCGTAGCGGCCGCGCGGCAATCGGTCCGCCTTCGTGGAAGATTTCTTCGACGCAGATCACCTTCTTTCGGATTACGACCTCAGGCATGAACCAGGCTCCCTTCGCGACCGCGGACAATTGGTGCGAGCGCGGAAACTCCGCCAACCACCCGCGTTTCGCCCTGCAGGCACAATGCGGCGGCGTGTATCAATTTTTGCTGCAGCAGAGACTCCGCAGTCGTAACGCCCCTCGTCAGGGCTTCGTTGATTTCTGCGACCGTCAATTTTCCTACCGCCTGCGTCACCGGAATTTCGCCGAGATCGCTGTCGGGCGCAAGCTGACGCGCGGGCACGCGAACAATTCGCGGATGTCCCGGCAAGTCTACTGCATTGGCGATGATGGTCGCGGCGGCGTCCGCGGTTGCGGCGCGGTCGGCGAGTACGGTGACTGCGTCGGCCATTCCCAGAGAGAAGCTGCGGCCACGCCAGCCGCTGGTGGCGATGCCGCGAACCGGTTGCGAACAATCCAGCGTCGTCGTACCGAAAAGCGATGCACGATCGGGGCGCTCCACCATTCCGACTACGAATTTCTCGCCCGCCGTGAGATGCAGCGCGATATCGCCGCCGTCGTTCACGTAAGCGCGAGCGATTTCGGCGGCCGCGACCATGTTGGCGAGAATCTCGTCTGCTACTGCTCCGGCCACTGCGGCCATGGGGGTGATGAAATGTTGCGCTGCGTAGGGGAGCGTGGCCGCGGTCATGCGTCGCGCGACTGCGCCACGGGGATGAAAACCATCTTCGCCGTTTGCATTCTGCGCGACGCCCGGTAGAGCGGTTCGCAAGAACGGCAACTCGGCGCACAGTTCATCGAGAACCGTTATGAATCGCTCGCATGCCGCGCGGTACGCCGCTTCCACTTCAGCCGCTGCGCCGAAGGCTTCCACAATCAAATCGATCGGGCCGTCGTGCAGGTGCAGACGGTGTCCGTCGGGGAGCCATCGAATCTGGGCGCGGGTGTTCATTTCTTTTTTCTTTTTTTCACAGGGCCTGCGCTCAAGGCCAGCGGCCATGGATTGTCCGATCGCGCAGTGAGGCGGCGCGGACCTCGCTGACCTCTGGCGATCGAACTGAGCGGACGCACATTCTCGACGTAGCCGCCGAGCGCGGCATAGTCGGCCAGCTTCAGAGTGAATTCAATGGGCGCCACTAACGCAGGCGTGGGCACATATCCAAACGCGTTGCGCGGCATGCGGGTGACGTCGGCCATAAATGTGATGCCTCCGCCCGGCCACACGTAGACGGGCGAGCCTCCGCAGGTGACGCGGGTCAGGGCATCGCGCACAGAGTTGGTGAGCTTCACGGGATTCTCCGTGACTCCGGCGCGCAGCGATCCGCCAGCGCCGCCCATGAAAAGCACAGTGCACAGCGCCGGCTCGCAGTTTTCCTTGATGCGTGCGACAGATTCGCGAAGATGCGTGGGCAATTCTTTTTCGTGCGGCTTGAGATCGTCGTCGAGTTCGAAATAGGCGTGCTGTTCGCCGGTGGTGCTCACCATCAGCAGGCGCAGTCCAGGCCACGCTTTTTTCGAATTGAACTTTCCCAGAATTGTGAGCGGGTCGTCGATATCGGTTCCACCCCACGTTGTGCCTGGTTCGGCGACTTGAAAGTATCGTCCGGGCGTGGAGCGCCTTCCCTTCAGTTTGATTCCGGTCTCGCGCACGCCCAACAGCTTTCCAGCTTGATGTTCCGAAAGCACACCCGTGATGTGATCGTCTACGACGACGACCTCGTCGACTTTACCGAACCATTGTTTCGCAAACATGCCGATGGTGGCGGAACCGCAGCCTACGCGCATGCGTTCTTCTCGCGCGCCGTCGACCACCGGCGGTCTGCCTGCCTGCACTACGACCTTGGTGCCATTGTCGATTTTGAGGTCGACGGCTTTTCCATTGCACAAATCCAGCAGAGTTTCGCAGGTTGCGGTGCCTTCGCGCCGGCTGCCCCCGGTCAGGTGCCGGACGCCTCCGAGCGAAAGCATTTGCGACCCGTATTCGCTGGTGGTGACGTGGCCGACGGCTTCGCCTTGCGCGCGCACCGTGCTGCATTCCGCGCCCAGATGGCGGTCCGTGTCGATCTTCACTTTCACGCCGCAGTAGCTGAAAATTCCCTCGGTCACCACGGTGACCATGTCGACGCCTTTTACCTGCGACGAAATAATAAAAGGCGCTGGCTTGTAATCGGGATACGTCGTGCCCGCGCCGATCGCGGTCACAAAAGTTTCGCCGTGACTGACCAGCGTGCCGTCCCAGTCGCGGCTGCGATCGAGGAACGGAACCACCGACTCGCCGCGTTCCACTGCGCGATCGAGCACTACGTGCGGATCGAGCCTCACCAATTTTCCTTCGTGATTGCCGTAGCGGTCGCAGGATCCGGTTCGTCCCGGCTTGATGTAGCAGAGCACGGGGCAGGCGTCGCAGCGGATGGCGTCGTCGGCCGCGGATTTCGCGACGTCGTTAGTAGCGTCTTTAGTAGCGTCGTTAGCCAACCCGACCTCCGCGTGCCGCGAGAATTGCTGCGCGCAGGCGATCTGGAGTTGCGGGAGTCTTTCGCAGGCGGACTCCAGTCGCGTCATGGATCGCGTTGAGAATCGCGGGCGCCGTCGGGATCACGGCCTGCTCGCCAATTCCCTTCGCGCCGAACGGGCCGATCGAGGAGGCATCCTCGATCAGAATTGACTCTATCGGCGGAATGTCGCCCGCAGACGGAATCAGATAGTCGTGCAGATTCTCTCCCTTGCCGGGGAAAAACTCTTCCATCAGAGCCATGCCGAGACCTTGAGCCACGCCACCTTCGATCTGGCCCTCAATCAATGTGGGATTGATGGCGCGACCTACATCGTGCGCCGCGGTGACCTTGAGCACGCGCACTGTGCCGAGTTCCACGTCGACTTCAACCTCCGCCATGTGAGCGCCAAAGCCGAAGACAGCGTAAGGGATTCCCTGCCCGTTTTCATCGAGCGGACTGGTTGGCGGATCGAACGTCGCTTCGGTTGTGATCACGTAGCCGCGTGAGTCGAGTGGCAGGCTTTCCAGAGCAAGAGAAACTTTCCTATTTTCTTCATTGACGGTCACGTCGCTGTCGCCGAACTGGATGGTGGCACAATCGCAAGCGCCGGCCATTTTTAATATCTCGTTGCGCAATTGCTTTCCCGCCAGGAACGCCGCCTTGCCGGTTACCAGAGTCTGGCGCGAGGCAGAAGTCTTTCCACAATCTGGAGTGATCGCAGTGTCGCCGGAGACCAGGTCCAGGTGTGAGATCGGCGCACCAATCGCATCGGCGCAAATCTGAGCTACGATCGTGTTCGACCCCTGGCCAATGTCCACGGCGCCCTGGTGGAGTGCGATGCGGCCGTCTCTCTTCAGGCCGATGCGAACGGTCGAAGGGTTTGGCAGCGACGTGTTGCCACATCCGTACCACATTCCGGCCACGCCCACGCCGCGGCGCAGAGGCCCGTTTGCTTTCGCGTTGAACTCCGCGGTCTGGGCGCGGGCAGTTTGCCACTTCGGGCGCAGCGCTTCGAAGCAGGCACGAATACCGACGCCTTCACCGAGCACTTGCCCGGTGACGGTGGGAGAATGATTGTCGAGCGCGTTCAATATGCGAAATTCCAGCCGGTCCATGCCGACGCGATCGGCAAGATCGTCGTAGAGTTGCTCCTGCGCGATCGCCGTCTGGGGCACGCCGAAACCGCGAAATGCTCCGGCGGGAACCAAGTTGGTGTGCACAGCACGCGTGACCGCGCGGTAATTGGGAACTCGATAAGGCCCCGACGCGTGCACCGGGACGCGCGCCGCCACGGTTGGACCCCACGATGAATACGCTCCGGTATTGAAGTCGGCGGCAAAGTCAAGAGCGGTCAGTTTGCCGTCGCTTGTGGCTCCTGCGCGCAGACGAAGATGCGCGGGATGGCGCTTGGTGGTGGACACGATCGATTCCGTCCGGGAATAAACGAGGCGCACGGGACGATTCAGTTTCCATGCAGCTAGCGCCAAGAAGGGCTGTACCGAAAGATCGAGCTTCGTGCCGAACCCTCCGCCGACAGCGGTGGGAATGATGCGGACTTTCTCCGGCGGAATCCCTAGAATCTTTGCGATGTCGTCGCGATCCAGATAGGGCGATTGCGTACAGGCCTGGATCTCGACGGTGTCACCCACGCGCCGCGCGAAGCCGGCTTCCGGCTCGATGCAGGCGTGCTCGACAAAGCCTGTTTCGTATTCGCTATCGACGACGAAATCGGCCGCAGCCAAAGCCTCCTCGACATCTCCGCAGGCAACTCTGCCCCCTACGAGAACGTTGTCTTTTCGGTGAGCGTGGATTTGCGGTGCGCCGGCAGCCAGAGCCTCGGACACCATTTTCAGCGGCGGCAACTCCTCCCACCGGACTGGAAAGCTTGCCGGGTCGAGAGCTTCGAGCGTTGCGGCTTCGCCGGCGATCGCTGCGATTGCTTCACCTCGAAAACGTGCTTCCGTATGCGCAAACACAGGTTGATCTGCGAATCTGGCGATGACTCCGTAACAATCTTCTCCCGGAACATCTTTTGAAGTGAAAACCGCGCACACGCCGGCGTGAGCCCGCACAAATGCATCGAGATCGCCGAATTGAAACCGGGCGCGATGGTGCGGACTACGAATCACTCGCACCTCCAGCGCGCCCGCCGGAGTTTCGTCCGCGCCGAAAATTTCCGTGCCTTCAACTTTCTTTCTGCCATCCAGCCGAACCAGGCGCTTCCCGACAGCAGTTCCAGCTTCCGGCGAATGGGCAACGGTCACGTCGTCGCACGCGCCGCGAATTGCGTCGATAATTTTCCGATATCCCGTGCAGCGACAGAGCACGCCGCCGATCGCGTCCATAACCTGAGCTTCGCTGGGAGCGAGATTCTTGTCCAGCAGTGCGGTCGCCGCAACCAGCATGCCCGGCGTGCAGGCGCCGCATTGCGCGGCTCCGTGCGTCAGGAAGGATTTCTGCAGACGGTCATAAAGTGGCGGACGCTGCGCCAAGCCCTCGACCGTTACAACTTCGCAGCCAGCGGCCTGCCCTGCCGCCACCAGACACGAACACACTGGCTCGCCGTTGAGCAGGACGGTGCAGGCGCCGCAATCGCCGGCGTCGCAGCCAACTTTGGTTCCGGTCAATCCCAGGTGGTCGCGGAGTATCCGGGAAAGCCGGGTTGCCGGCGACGCCTGCACTTCCACCTTGCGGCCGTTCACGGAGAATGCAATCAACACCGCAGCTGCTTCGGCGGATGACTCGACTGCGAGATTCGGACCGGTCACCATCAGCGTTGCCCTACACAAGCTTCCAGCGCGCGCCGCACGAGGACAAGCGATGCGTCATGGCGATATTCCGCGGTGGCACGCACATCATCAATCGGCGAGAGCGGCGACAGGTGAGCCTTCGTGACTGCATCACCGATTCCGGGAGCGCACGGCAAACCGACCAATTCTTTTTCCAGATCGCCCAGCCGCCGCGCTCTGGCGGAACAGGAGCCGACCGCTACGCGGGCATCGTCAACCCGGCCCACATCATCGCGCCGAGTATCATCGCTCTGAATCAGAGCAGCCACCATCGAGATGGAAATTACCAGATAGCGCCGCGCGCCCAGCTTCAGGAAAGCTGACGTCGAATTCTCTACGGTCCGCGGAATCAGAATTCCAGCGAGAATTTCGTCCGGCCGCAGCGACGTTTTGCGATTTCCCACGATGAATTCAGCCAAGGGCATTTGCCGCCGACCCGCGGCTGAAACCAATTCCACCACCGCATCCAGCGCCAGCAACGGTGGCACTCCATCGGCGGCCGGGGACGCGTTGCACAGATTTCCCGCCACGGTGCCGCGGTTTTGAATTTGGACAGACCCGACTTCACGCGCCGCGGCTTTCAGAGCGTCGAAACAATGCGGCAGCGGCGTACGGATTACTTCCGTCCAGGTGGTCAGTCCGCCGATCCGGATGTGGTCCGCGCCGATCGAGATGCCTCGAATCTCCCGCAAAGCGGAGACATCTACGATCGTCCCTTGCGGAAGCTTATCGCCCAGGGCCGGATAAAAATCCGTTCCACCGGCTAGAATCTGACTGCCCCCGGCCGCCAGCAGCGAAACTGCCTCATCGAGCGTTTTCGGCTTGAGGTACAACAATCTGGGTCTCCCTGGTATGTGCGGACTGGTATGACGACCTTACCCAAAGCAAGCTGCGGTATTGTACTGCCACGCCTCCGGACCCGCCAAAGACTCTGTGGCGACGGCGGCGAACCGGCCGTGATCGGCCACCAGCAGGCGTTTTAGGGGTTGACTTCGGGCGCGAACTGGCCCAAAGTATTCGCTGATGTCGCAGTGGACGATAAAACGGTCGAGCGTGCTGCTCCTGCTGGGAGTGTTCGTCGTCATGCTCGTGATCGTGATTGCGCCCGACTGGGATTTGCCAGACGCGGCGTTCCACGGCGGCAACGCTCCAGTCGTGGTTCACGCCCAGGCCACATCGGCGCCCGCTACGGCCACGATCGCCGACGCGTTTACGCTTCCGTCCGGCTCCGAGGCCGGCCGCCACTTCGACGAGCACCGCGCTTTTGCCGTCTACTCTGCTCCTAATTTCCTTCCTATCTTTCACCGATCTCTTCGACGCTGAGAATTCGCTAAAAAAACTGCGCTCAAGCTTGCTCGCTTCGTTCGCGGGCGGGAACTGGGGCAGTACGGAGGCGATTTCCGGGACCCTTCGGGGGGAGAGGTTTCGGTAGTCGTTTCCCCTGCCCCGTGCTTTCCATATCTCTGTCAATTCAAAGGAAACCGGGGAGCGCGCAATGCAAATCCACTCAGACCAACAGGCGGACTTCGAAATGATGCAACTGCTTCAGGCAGCGTCGAACATGATCGGGCTGCCCATTGCCGAGGTTGAAGCTTTGATCAATTCTGATCTGGAGACCGATTACCTGCTGCTGTACATCAACGCCCTCATGTCTGACCTGATGAATTAGAAAATTGCTCGCCCTGTTGAGAGCGCACCGTTGCTTTCCGAAGCGGCAGTGCGCTTTGTTCTTTCGTCTCCGCGAATCTTCCGTTCTATGTTCTAATCTCCGCGTCGTAGTCGAGTCATCATGAAGTACCTGGAGGCAAGAATGAACCGTGCATACGCGCGAAGTTGGAGCATCAGCCTGTGGATAGTGATGGCGGCGGGCTCATTGTGGGCGCAATCAGCTTCGCCTGTCTCGCAACCCGATCTCGATGCCTATGTCGCAACTGCGATGAAGACTTTCGATGTTCCCGGCATCGCCGTGGCCATCGTGAAAGATGGAAAAGTAGTGCTGGCCAAAGGTTATGGCGTGCGCAAGCTGGGCGATCCCACGCCGGTCGACGAGAACACCATGTTCGCCATCGGGTCCAACACCAAAGCTTTCACCACCGCCGCTCTCGCAACGCTGGTGGACGAGGGCAAGCTCGCGTGGGACGATCCCGTGTACCAGCGGCTGCCCGGCTTTGTCATGTACGACCCATATGTTTCGCACGAGATGACCATCCGCGACCTGCTGACTCATCGCAGCGGCATGGGCCTGGGCGAAGGCGATCTGCTGTTCTGGCCGCAGTCCACGTACACGCGCGACGAGATCGTTTACAAATTACGTTTCATGAAGCCAGCTTCCAGTTTCCGCAGCAAATTTGCCTACGACAATTTGCTTTACATGACCGCCGGACAAATTATTCCCGCGGTCACCGGCGTCTCCTGGGACGACTATATCCGCCAGCACATTTTCGCGCCGCTGGGCATGAGCCATTCGAACGTAAGTAATGCGGCATTCAAAGCCGGTGACGACTACGCATTCCCGCATTCCCGCGTGGACGGCAAGCTGCAGGTGATTCACTTCGGAACCCTGGAGAACGTTGGCCCGGCGGGGTCGATCAACTCCTGCGCCGCTGATATGGCGAAGTGGGTGCAGGTGCAATTGAACCGCGGCAAGTTCGTGGACCGCGATGGACGCCTGTTCAGCGAAACGCGATCGCACGAAATGTGGACGGCACAGACGATTCTTCCAATAGGAAATCCTCCGCCGCCTCTGGCCGCACTCAAGGCGCATTTTTCCGACTACGCCCTGGGATGGTTCCTGCGCGACTACCAGGGCCGCGAGTTGGTCGGCCACACCGGCGGCGTAGGCGGATTCGTTTCTCAAGTCATGCTGGTGCCGGAGGAAAACCTTGGCGTGGTCGTGCTCACCAACGCCGAAGAAAGCGGCGCGTTCCTGTCCATCCTGTATCACGTGCTCGATCACTATTTCAATTTGCCACCCACGGATTGGAACGCAGCCCGTAAGGAGGTCCGCGACTCGCAGGAGAAAGACGCCGCGGAGGCGATGAAGCAAGCCGAAGGCGCGCGCGCCGCCAACTCAAAGCCTTCCCTGCCGCTGGAAAAGTATGCCGGCGTTTACAACGATGCCTGGTATGGGCCGATCACAATTCGCGTTGAGAACGGCGGACTGGTGATGACTTTCGATCACACGCCGTCAATGATCGGCGACCTGCAGCACTGGCAATACGACACTTTCAAGGCGCACTGGCGCGACCGCACCATCGAAGACGCCTTCGTGACGTTTTCTTTGAAAGCTGACGGCAGCATCGAGAGCGCGAAGATGGCAGCGGTCTCTCCGCTCGCCGACTTCAGCTTCGATTATCAGGACCTGCTGTTGAAACCCGCAGAGAAAAAATAAGCGCCGCAAGGAATGTTGCGCATTGTCATCTCCAGACAGCACCGGCCTGACAGCGGCCGAATCACAGGCCGCGGCGCACAGCACCGTCCTGCGCCGAGAGCTGAGCCTGGCCGACCTGGCGCTGGCACAGATCCTGATCGTCATCGTGCCCGAGTTCTTCGGTACCGCGGTAAAGGCCGGGCGTTCCCATGTAGTTTTGTGGCTGCTCGCGATTCTTTTGTTCTTCGTTCCACAGGCTCTGGTGGTAGCGCATCTCAACCGATTGATGCCGCTGGAGGGCGGCCTTTACGAGTGGGCTCGTCTCGCCTTTGGTGACCGCGTTGGATTTCTGGTGGCGTGGAACATGTGGCTCAACACCACGGTGCAAGTTTCGCAGATCGCGCTCGTGACCACCACCTACATCTCCTACGCGATCGGACCGAGCGGCGAGTGGATTGCATCCAGCCCGCTCCTGCTGGTGGGCGGATCCATCGTGCTGATCGCTGGGATGATGGTGGTCGCGCGGCTCGGCCTCAGCGTGGGCAAGTGGGTGAGCAACGCCGGCAGCATCTTCACGGTTCTTATCCTCGGTGTGCTGATCGCGCTGCCATTTTTTCACGTGCGCCACCGAACTCTGCCGCACTACAACCCACTGCCCCTTGTTCTGCCGCCTTTTACTTTTTTTAGCCTCAGCGTTTTCAGCAAGATGACGTTCGGGGCCTTGTCCGGATTCGAAATCATCGCGATCTTCGCCGGAGAGTCGCGCAACCCCGGACGAAACCTGGCCCGTTCCATTCTTTTCACGGCACCGCTCATCGCGCTTCTATATATTCTCGGAACCAGCGCAATTCTCGCCTTCGTTTCTCCGGACGCGATCGACGTGATCGGCCCTATCCCTCAGGCCCTCAGCCGCGGACTCGGCGTCTTTGGTTTAGCCGGTCCGCTGGTTTCCATCGCGATTCTTCTCCTGCTGTTGAACTACATTTGCAGCTACACTCTGTACTTTTCCAGCAACACGCGGCTGCCGCTGGTGGCGGGCTGGGACCATCTCTTGCCGCGCTGGTTCACCGTTCTGCATGCGAAGTACCGCACACCGGTCAATTCGATTTTGTTCATGGGCGGTGTGGCGCTCGCCGCCAGCACCGCTGTGCTAGTCGGCGCCCGCAATCAGGAAGCTTTTTCTCTGCTGCAGATCTGGGCCTGGACCTTCTATGGCATGGCTTACCTGGCCTTGTTCGCGATCCCGCTTTTTTCACCGAAAGCTAAAGGGCTGCGCCCCGGCCTGTGGCTGCGTCTGGGCGCAGCAGCGGCGTTTGCCGTGACTCTGCTCTTTGTTCTGCTCTCGGTATCGCCGGTGATTGCCGTTGCCAGCGTCTGGAAATATTCCTTGAAAATCGCGCTGGTGGTGCTGGGAGCAAATTTTATTGGTTGGACGATTTACCGCGCCGGCCAGAGGAAGAGCTAACGCAGAAACACGTGCGCCGCATCTTCGACGCGAATTGTCGACTTACGCCGCACCCCGGTGCTCACGTTATACGCAACCAGCAGATGCGCCTCGACGACCAGAATTTCTTTATCGCTGATCCACCCCACCAGCGTGGCACGAGGAAGATACGCGATTCGCTTCGGCGAGTCCTCAACGTTTTTCACTTCGACCGCGGGCAGTTCTTCCAGCGCTTTATGAATGCGCTGCGTTTCTTCGAGGCTGGCCTGTCCCTGCTCCGCCAGCTGAATCGGCTTGTTGGTTTCCGCGGTCGAAACCAGCGTCATCGCAACTGCGCCGAGGCTGGGCTGCACGCGCGCATTCGACGTGTAGAAGCTGACGTCGTAGTCCGGATTCTTGAACGTGGCCAGTTCATCGAATAACACGAGAGTCTTGTCTCGGATTCGCAGCAGGGTCTGGTCGTCGCTCTGATTCACCCATCCGCAGCAACCGCTGTCGGGAATCGCCTCGACAATCACGTTCCCGTCGGAAGCCGCGTCCAGCACCCGCTGCAGCGGCAACGCGAGAGGATTCGCCACCCACTTCCCCGCATCTTGCTGGTAGCGCATGCTTGCCTTGTAGGTCGGCCCGGTTTGTCCTGCGGTGAACTGAGTCACGAGAAAAAACTTGCCGATGCCGTCTTCAGGGGCCCAAGCGACAATGTAAGGGCACGTTTCCTCACAGCTCCCGGTCGTGCAGCGGCAATCGGGCAGCGTTGACGAAGCAATATCTTGCCGCGCGTTGCCCTCCAGATCCGTTTGCCACGCTTGCCAAGTGGTGGCCGTGGAAAGGTCCATCTCTTCGCGTTGCAGCCGGCGCGCCTCGTTGGCAAACCAGAACAGATGCTGCCCGTCCGCGGAAAGATAGACGCTCGCGGCCGACTCCGTGATCGCCACATTCGATCCTGCCGTTGCCGTCCTTCTGCTCACGCCCACGTCTAACGAAGTTACCGCCTTGCCGTTCCACAACCACGTTCTGTGCGGAGTATCGGCATCGGTCTCCGCGAGCGGCAACGAAACCGCGGGCGAAAACAGAATCTGTCCTTGATGATTGACCGAAACGCCCTGCGGAGATTTCCACGCCTCGGCGGGAACTTTGACCGGCGGATTCGCAGCCGGCGGTTTGACTGTAAGAGTGGCGGGATCGTACTCCACCATCTCGCCCGGCGCGCGCAAAACCCACAGCCGCTCGTTCTGCCCCATCAGCGGGATCGCGCCGAGCACCACGAAAAGCAGAACGAAGCTAGACCCGCGCGGCCTTGTTCCCATGCCCATAGTTATACCGTAGAGACGTCGCTTGCAACGTCTCACTCGCCAAAGCCGCGACTGTCAATCCCTCACGAGACGTGGCTAGCTTGCTTGCCTCAGCTTGTCGGCCGAGCGAAGAAACCAGTCGACCTTTGCTCGACCGGACGGCCGGGGGCTGCTGTCCCCACATGAGCCTCTCCCGGTACAATGGACGCTTGCCACGGTAAACAAGCCGGACAATGCAAACCATGACAACCACTCACCAACCCACACCGAAAATCGTAACCGAGATCCCAGCCGTCCCGCTCACCACCGAAGGCTACAGCGTCCTGCACCAGATGATGCGCTTCCGCCGCTCCGCCTGGCGTGCCCTGCCGGACGCTGAAAAATCAGCCATCGCGGCGGAAGCTGCAACGGCACTCGCCACGCTGGAGCAGCACTCGCCCGGCCAATCCGCAATCTACTCGCTCCTCGGGCACAAGGGCGATCTCATGTTCATCCACTTCCGCGAGTCCTTCGCCGATTTGAATCAGGCCGAACTCAGCCTCGCCAATCTGCGCCTCAGCGACTATCTCGAGCCGACGACTTCGTATCTCTCCATCATCGAGCTGAGTCTCTACGAATCCACCGTGAAAGTTTATAAGGCGTTGGTCGAGCGCGGCATCGAGCCGCACTCCGACGAATGGAAACGCGAAATCGCCGACACCCTCGCGCGCCAGAAAGAAGCCATGCGCCCGCGTCTCTATCCGGAGATTCCGCCGCACCGCTACGCTTGCTTCTATCCCATGGACCGTCGCCGCGGCGAAGAGCAGAACTGGTACACGCTGCCCATCGAAGAGCGCGCCCGCCAGATGAACGAACACGGCCTCGTGGGCCGCCGCTACGCCGGCGAGGTCAAGCAGATCATCACCGGCTCGATCGGCTTCGACGACTGGGAGTGGGGCGTCGATCTCTTCGCCGAAGATCCGCTGGTCTTCAAAAAGCTGATCTACGAAATGCGCTTCGACCATGTCAGCGCCGTCTACGCCCTGTTCGGCCAGTTCTACGTAGGCATCCGCGTTCCGGCAGCGCAGTTGGGCAAGCTGCTCAATGGAGAGTTGCCGACGTGAGCGCAGAAAGATTTGTTGTCATCCTGAGGTGAGCGCTTTTTGCTCACCGAAGGACCTGGGCGAGCCGCGCGAATCGCCCGCGGTTTTTGCGGGCGAATAAATCGCGCGTTTGGCTCGCATCCCTATTGCCTTCTTATTCGCAAAGAAAGAGATCCCATGTCGACCCTAGGCCTAATCGAATACGCCGACGCCAGCCCCGAAGTCCGCGCCGTCTACGACGACATCATGACCACCCGCAAGACCGACTGGATCAACAATTTCTGGAAGGCCATCGCCCACGATCCCGCCACGCTGAAGCGCACCTGGGAAGACATCAAGCAGATCATGTCCCCCGGCGCGCTCGATCCGCTGACCAAAGAATTGATCTACGTCGCCGTCAGCGTGACCAACCAGTGCGGCTACTGCATCGCCTCACACACCGTCTCCGCGCAGAAAAAAGGCATGACCGACGCCATGTTCAAAGAGTTGATGGCGGTTGTGGGCATGGCGAATGAGACGAACAAGATGGTCACGGGCTATCAGGTAGAGATCGACCAGCAGTTCAAAAAGTAACCAAACCATGTGGGGATGGCGGCCCCGGCTGTCCAGCCAGGCGAAGCCTGGTGATCGTCAGTGATTTCTTTTCTCGTGGTCAGCGAGTTGCTCGCGCGTTAGACGCAGAAGTTCGAAGATATTTACCGCCTCGTCTCGTTCGACTCGCTTGGAAATCATGGTGAGCGCATTGATTTGCACGGTCGTCTCCTTGAACCGCAACGTCGGATCAGTTCCGTACTCGTCCGTGACCATTACCCATCGCAAAGGTAGCTCGCTCGCCAGAACATCTCCGAACGCGACGCCGAGGCACTGCAACTCGTATGTCTGGGACTTCTTGAATACTCGGTCGTCAATTATCCTCTGAAGAATAGGCAGGTCGCTCTTGGTCTTAGTGAGCATTGCGCCTAATTGGTGGTTAGCAGCGGTCGCAACGACTGCTCTTTGCTGTTCGAGCCGCGCACGGTCCTCGCTAGAGAGCTCTGTGAATTTAGGCTCGGGCGCAACCCCATTCGGTTGGCCAAAAAGAACTCCCAGAAATCCCATTGTCACAAGCACAGTCATGATTGAGCCGCGAATGGTCAGGTGAGAAATCCGCATCAAGCTTACCTCATAAAGAAGACCGCGCCAGCAAAGTCCCATTTCTCGGGCCATTAAACCAACTGCGATGCGGGCGTAAGGTCCTATTTCCGTCGCCCCGCCCGCCCAAACTTCCACTCGCACTGCTTCATATCCACCTTCCGCCCGCGAAACCGCACGCCCTCAGCCTCCAGCCGCAGCCGCTGCTCAATGGCCGAATCCCCGCGCAGCTTGATTTCTCCACCCGCTCCCAACACCCGCTGCCAGGGCAATCCGAACCCGCGATTCAGAACCCGCGCCACCAGCCGCGCCGCGCCGGGAGATCCCGCGGCCCGGGCGACGCCACCGTAAGTCGAAACCCTCCCCTTTGGAATCGCGCGAATCGTGGCCTCGATCCGCATACGGATTTTTGCCGAATGATCTTCACCCGCTTTTTTCGATCCACGGCGAAGCGGCGGAGAAATATCATTCGAAGCATCGTTGGAACTATCGTTCAACGATCTGCTTTTCTCTGTGCCTCTGCGTCTCCGTGGTGAAACGTTTCTCTTCACAGCCCAATCCACCCCGCACGAATCAGCCACAACGATCCCACCGAAACCAGCAACCACAAAACTATCCCCAGCAGCATCGGCCGATGTCCCACCTGCTTGACCGTCGCCACGGAAATTCCGCTGCCAATCAAAAACAGTGTCACTGTCAGCCCAATCTTCGCCACCATTACCAAGATCCCGTACGCATGCGCTCCGCCAGGAAGATACGTGTTGCAAACCGCCGCCAGGCAGAACAGCGCAATGAACCACGGCCACGGAATCTTCGCCTTAGCATGCCGCGCCACTGCAGTCGCCAGTGCCAGCGGGACAATCCACAACGCCCGCGCCAGCTTCACGGTAGTCGCCACGGCCAGCGCTTCCGCACCATACTTGGCCGCCGCACCCACCACCGAACTGGTGTCATGAATCGCCAGCGCGGCCCACAATCCAAACTGCGATTGTGTCAGCTTCAGCGCCGCTCCGATCGCAGGAAAAATCAGCAGCGCCACCGAATTCAGCACAAACACCGTGCCCAGCGACACCGCCATTTCCTCGTCGCTGGCCCGCGTGATCGGACCCACGGCGGCAATGGCGCTGCCGCCACAAATCGCCGTGCCCGTAGAAATCAGAAATGCCGGAATTCTCCGCACGCCGAGCAACGCGCCCAGGCCCATCCCCGCTAGCATCGCGAAGCTGATGCCCACTACGGTGTAAAGAAATCCGCTGCGTCCTACCCGAACCAACTGGTGCAGATTCATGCCGAAACCCAGCCCCACCACCGAGGCCTGCAAAAGATATTTGGAAAGGGTTTTCGCCTGGGAGCCGTAGGGATGAGGAAAAAACAGCCCAAAGACCAGCCCCGCCGCCAGAGCCACGGGCGGGGAGACCAATCCGCTTGCGCTAATCAGCAGACAAAGAAGGAAAACAACTTTCGAGAGCATTTGCAGAAAAGTGGCCGCCGCCTGCGGAATCGTGGCCGGGCGCGTCCCATCCCTTCGGCTCCCCTTCCGGGGCGCTCGGGGCAGGCCTTTGCCGCCGCGCGGCAAAGACGGGAGACTTCACGCTACGCCGCTTTGCGGAACGATTCGATCGCCTCGCCTTCGGAGTTGCTCACGTCGAACACGGTCAGCAGTTTGGTCACCTGCAACAAATCACCGACCCGTTTGGTCAGGTTCGCCAGCTTGATGGTGGTTCCGGCGTTGAGCGCCGTAGTATGCAACGCCACCAACGTCCCCAGCCCGCCGGAATCAATGTAGTTGACCTCGCCCAGGTTGAGCACAATACTCTTGTGATCCGGGATAGCCTGCTTCACCTGTTCCCGCAGCAGCGATGATTCCTCGCCAAAAACAATCCGGCCACTGCACTCGATCACCAGAATTCCGTCCACCGTTTTGCTCGTAATTTTCAGCTGCATGATAACGCTCCTTTAGAGCTTGCCCGGCGCAATCGCCAGAACCCGCGCTCCGGGCGACGCACAAGCCTATCGCTTGTATGCCGCTTTTAGCAAGCCTTCGAGCCTATGGCGCCGAGGGAATCTGGGCCATCGCACCCAGGTGTTCGGCGAGACGGTTGAAGCTCAGGGCCATGCCTTCCTTCATTCCGGTTTTGAGCGCGGCGTCGCGCGCATCCTTCGATGGGTAGAGGATGCTGCACGTGATCGTAGTCACGCCGTTCTCCTCGGTGAAGGTCAGGGTATTGATTGTTTCCGGCCAGTCGCCGCCCCACGATTCAGTGGAGACCAGCCGCTCGGGCGGCTTCACCTCGCGATAGATCCCGCGCATCTCCATCTGCGTGCCGTTGGAATGTCTCCAGGCGAAATGCCACGCCCCTCCCGGGCGCAGGTCGATCTCGCAGACGGGCATGGTCCAGCCCTGCGGGCCCAGCATCCAGTGCGGCAGGTGCGCGGGGTTGGTGTAAGCCTCGAAGACAAGGCTGCGCGGCGCGTCGAAAGCGCGTGTGATGACGATCTCCCGATCTGTCGGCGTGGTCACAGTCAGGGTGGTGTCATTTTTTGCGGCCATATTTTCCCTCCTTCTGCTTCAGTTCCTTTTTCATTTCGATCAGGTAGTCATCGAGCCGCTCGAAACTTTCTTCCCAGAAGCGGCGGTAGTGCGCCACCCAGCTAGCCACGTCCTTGAGCGGACTGGCCTTGAGCCGGCAAGGCCTCCACTGCGCGTCGCGCCCACGCGCGATCAGGCCGGCGCGCTCCAGCACTTTCAGGTGGCGCGAAATCGCGGGCATGCTCACCTTGAAGGGCGCAGCGAGTTCCGTCACCGAAGCCTCCCCCGACGTGAGGCGGCTCAGGATCGCGCGCCGCGTGGGATCGGCGAGGGCTGAAAACGTAGCGGTGAGATGATCAGGCATGGTCGTACTTAACCTAGATGTTATGTAACGTGATGGTTAAATACATTAAAATCTACTGCTTTGTCAACTGTTTTGTCTGGGCTGCGGAGTGAACTGGAGTCAGCCTCTTTGTTCAGCGCTAGAGGCCGGGGTTGAAACGTCAATCGTGCTGGCCCATCCCCGCGCCCGCACGCGCCTTCCTCACGTATAATCGTATCTCCCACTCATGAGCTACACCGTCCTGGCCCGCAAGTATCGCCCGCAGAAGTTCTCCGAGGTCATCGGACAAGAGCACGTTACCCGCACCCTGCAGAACGCCATCGAACAGGGACGCACTGCCCACGGCTACATTTTCAGCGGACATCGCGGCATCGGCAAAACCACCGTCGCGCGCATTCTGGCCGCCGCGCTGAATTGCCGCTCCGGGCTTCCGAAAGAAGATCATCCCGTTCCTGAGCCCTGCGGAGTCTGCGAATCCTGCACCGAGATCCGTGCCGGTAACGCAGTCGACGTCATTGAAATCGACGCCGCCACCAACCGGGGCATCGACGAAATCCGTGAACTCCGCGAGGCGGCGCGCTACCGCCCCGCCCGCGATCGTTTCAAAATCTACATCCTCGACGAAGCGCACCAGATCACCGACGCGGCTTTCAACGCCCTGCTCAAAACTTTGGAGGAACCGCCCGATCACATCGTCTTCATGCTCGCGACCACGCAGCCTGAAGATATTCCGCAGACCATCCGCTCGCGCTGCCAGCATTTCAGTTTCCGCGCCGTGAAGTTCGACGCCATCGTCGCCCAGCTTCGCGATCTCGTGACTCGGGAAAACATCGAAGCCGACAACGACGCTCTCGCCCTGCTGGCCGAAGCCGGCGACGGTTCCATGCGCGACGCGCTCTCCATTCTTGACCAGGCCATTGCTTCCTCCAGCGGAAACATCACTGCTGACTCCGTACGCAATCTCGTCGGCGCCGCCCCCGCTCACATTCTCGAAGAAGTCATGCAGGCGATTGCCCGCGGCGCGAGCGACGAAGTCCTTCGCCAGGTCGACCACCTCATCAGTGAGGGCCACAGTCCCACACACTTCGCCCGCCAGATGGTGCGCTTCCTGCGCAACGCGACCGTCGCCAAGGTCGCCGGGAAGGACTCTTCCCTGCTGCAAATTTCCAGCGAAGAACGCGACCGCGTGGCCCGCGTCGCCGAATTATTCGGCGAAGAAGATCTCACCCGCCATTTGCAGATCATGCTGCGCACCCACGGCGAGCTCGGATACAAACAGGAGCAACGTTTCCATCTCGAACTCGGCCTGCTAAAAATGGCCCATGCCCAGCGCCTGTTGCCCATCGAACAACTATTGAGCGACGCGGCCGCGGCGCCGAATACGCCTGCGCCTCGAACTCCGTCAAGGCCAGCCATCGTTGGCAGCCATTCGGCAAGCGCTGAAACCCGCCGTCCAGAGCCTTCTCCCGCGCCTCGGCCGAATTTCGTATCGCCGTTCGCAGCCGATTCCGCGCGCAAAGGCACCCCGCGACAAGAAGATACCTCCGAGACTGCGCCGCTACCCGGCCCTCGCATTGTTGCTACTTCAACTCCAGCCTCGGCGGGCTCCCCAGAACCGGTAATCATGGGCTCCGCCGCTCCCCTGCGCGACCCCGCGCCGGAGCGAGCCGGGGATCGTGGAGATATCGAGTTGGATCGTGGAGACGCCCATCGTAGAGACATAGCTAGCTACGTCTCGGCCAGCGCCACAAAACCGTCCGCTCCCCAACCGCAGCCGCGTATCGAATCGCAAAATCAGCCGATGCCAGCGGCGTCGCCCTCGCAACCACAGACGGCTCAGTCCCCGGCACAATCACAGCCCGCTCAATCGCAACTGGAACGCCTGCAATCTTCCGTCCTGCAAGCGCTCACCGACGGCAACCAGCGCATCCTGGTCTCCATGCTCGAAGCCGGCGAGTGGAGCGTGCAAGCCAACGAACTGGTGATCAAGATCTCCGAATCGCAAACCGTAATCGATATGTCGGTCGGCCCCGAGGCGCGACGCCTGGCCATCGCCTCCGCGAGCGGAGTTCTGGGCCGCGCGGTGAAACTGAAGATCATTCCCGGCGCAGCCGTCGCGCCGCAGGACGGAAGCGATGGCAACGGTGCCAAACGCAATGGCGCCGCCGCGCGATCCAGTGGCTCGACAGTCGGCGGCCGTGGCCGCGCCGAGCAGGATCCGGTCGTGCAGCGCATGCGAGAAAAATTCGGCGCCGAAATTCGCACCGTGATTGACTACAAAGAGAAGCGATGAGTGCGCGGAACGGTGCCCTTTCTAGCGCTCCCGCCACATTTTGTCATCCTGAGCGACGCGAAGGACCTATGCAACTTATCGACGCCGGCAAATTGCATAGGTTCTTCGCTTCGCTCAGAATGACAATGAAAGGTTAAGAGAGCGTGGCCGAGAGTCAACGAAAGGTTCTATGGGCGGATTCAACCTGCAAGACCTGATGTCGAAGGCGCAAGCGCAGTACGCGACCCTGCAGAAAAAAATGCAGGAGACGGTCGTGGAAGCAACCTCCGGAGGCGGAGCCGTAACCGCTAAAATGGATGGCCGCAAACAACTACTCAGCCTGCGCATCGATCCCGAAGCCGTAAAGGCCGGAGACGTCGAGATGCTGCAGGACTTAATTCTCGCCGCCGTCAACGAAGCCGCGCGCAAAATTGACGGAGCCATGCAGTCCACCGTCGGCGGCATGCTCGGCGGACTCGGCATGGGCGGACTCTAACACTTGAATCAATGACTCATTGATTCATTGACTCAATCACTCAATTCCCTATGTCCAAATTTGCCGAACCGATGTCGCGGTTGATTGACGAACTGAAGAAGCTCCCCGGAGTCGGCGCAAAAAGTGCGCAGCGCCTAGCCTTTCACATTCTCCGCTCCAGCGAAGAAGATGCCGAAGCCCTCGCCGCCGCCGTGCGCGACGTCAAGATCAACCTGCGCCTGTGCTCCGTCTGCAACAACATCACCGACGTTGACCCCTGCGTCTACTGCACCAGCGCAACCCGTAACCAGCGCATGGTCTGTGTAGTCGAGGAACCCACCAACATCGCCGCCATCGAAAAAACCAAGCACTTCAACGGCGTCTTCCACGTCCTGCACGGCGCACTTTCTCCCCTGCACGGCATCGGCCCCGAACAGTTGCGCATCTCGAACCTCATCACCCGCGTCGACGCGGGCCGCGTCGACGAAGTCATCATCGCCACCAATCCCACCGTCGAAGGCGAAGCCACCGCCACTTATCTCTCGCAGCAACTGAAGCACGCAGGCGTGAAAGTGACGCGCATCGCCATGGGCATTCCCGTGGGCAGCGACATCGAATACACCGACGAGATCACTATGCTGAAAGCGATGGAAGGCCGCCGGGATATGTAAACAGACCATCGTAGAGACCTAGCTTGCTACGTCTCTCTCTGTCTCCAGAAATTTCATGGTTTCCCGAGATTCCATGTATTGCACCGCTCACAGTGCAACTTGTGCAAGACTTTGCCCACGGTCCGCGGCGGCGTGCTCTTGAGCTCACCAACCCATCCGTTGATCAAACAGTAAGTACTGCGTACTCAGCAACTTATCCATCACCCGATAATCGACGCTTGAAGTATGCGGTTGGCAGCCGGTTTGCACCTACCTTGATGTCTGTTTCCTCGCTCCTCGCATGGTTTCAGGATTGGCCTGAGGAAGCACATTCCGGGCGACCGGACTGGCCCTAACCCAGCCAGAGGCAGACTCAGCGCCAGTCGCGCCGCGCTGCGATGTAACCGCATCCAACTCGACGCAAGAAGAAACCGGGCGAACCAGCCCGGCTTTCTTTTTTTGGGCCTCCTGCCGTAATACTCGCCTGGCCGGTCTTTAAAACTGTACAGAATGCGGTGCGGAGCTGTAGATTTTCTTACCGGCCGAGCCAATGGATGACTAAAGCCAAAAAACTCCCCGACGAACAAACGGTGGTTGGCACCGTTAGCTTTCCGACTCCCACGAGTACAGTGAGAATTCCAGCGAGGGCCGTGAAGAAAGTGACTCGCAGGGCGAGTGAACCCAGCGGCGTGTCGGATATATATGCGTGACTGAAATATCCACTACCCATTATCAGCATGATCATCAGAAGCGAAACATTGCTGGCTGCAAACCCACCCGTTGCGATCCAGCTTCGCCATTTCGGTACCGAATCATCGGGATCCCGCTGTGCCCATCGCATCCACACCCGAACTACTAGAAAGCCGGCCGCCAACCAAAACACAACAAAGGTCGACACGGAAAGCACATACATTTGCATGCCCGAACCTCACTTCAATCGCAAATCAAGATGACTGCTAAGAACTACCGAACAGACTCCGTCTGCGGTTCCGGCTCGAGGAACACGTTCCCCTCATCCTCAGCCGCGGTAAGCCCTTCGGGAAGAGTGCCGCGGTTGTATTCGGCCATGCGGTTTTTCCACTTTAGAAAATCAGTGATGCTCTGGGGCTCGATGCGCACTTCAACGCGGCGCAGGCTGGCGAGCAGGAGATTCATTTCGTAACGGAACCCGGTGGCGCTGCGCAGATTCTTGACGGAAGCATGCACCATTTCAACTCCGCGTGCGCGGATTTCGAGCAGTCCCCAGCCTGCGGGCAACTCCTCTGGCTTGGCGAGCCCGGCAGGCGTCAGATAAAAACGTTCGCTGCCGACTCCCTGCTCGGGCTTGAGGCGAAAGGGCTTGGCGCGGTCGGCCAGGAAATCGGCGCGCGTGACTTTGCATTCCACCAACACGGAGTGGCTGGCGCGCTTCCATCCAATCGCGTCCGGCATCTCGCCGCTGGCGCAGGCTTGTTCGGATAGCACCACGCCGCAGCGATAATGCCGCAGCCATCGGACGGCTTTTTCTACTAATTGAGCGTGAGTCATAAGTCCGGGCTTCGGGCTCTCGGCTTCGGGCTTCGGCTGATCGAGTGGCCGCAGCCCGCCAAGGGCAACAACATTTGTATCTGGAGTCACCGGCGCGCGGAAGTGACTCGCGAGCTACTAGCTGTGGAATATTTCAGTGGTAGCCGAACTCGAACGTGGCATGCTTTTTGAAGTCGTCGTAGAAGAGTTCGTATCCCCCGCGGTTGTCGCGATCGATCGAAAAGACAAGCTCGGATTTTCCGTCGTTGTCGTAGTCTCCCGCGTCGACCAACCACATTCCGGCGTCTAGATACTTCACCTCAAGTTCAGGAGAGATCGCGAACCACTGATCATTGAAGGGTTCATCCGCTGGGCCGTCGCAACGATATTCCTCCAGGCGCACATGACTTATTGACCAACCCTTGCGCGAAGAATAGGACTTAAGGATTTTCACGTCTTCATCGCGATAAGACCACGGTTTCGCGACGTTTTCGTCGGGATTCTCACAGTTCATCGCTTCCGGGAACTTCTTCCGAAATTGTTTCCGCAACAGCGCAACCAGATCGCCTGACGGATGGGCCGGCTTCCACGATTCCGGATCTCTGAAAAACGGCTGCGAATTCGCCACCAGGGGACGATAGACGGCGGCTTCTGTATAGCCCCCGAATTCCGACGACTGTTTCCCGACCGTCGGCACGTGACCCGTGCCGCCGATCTCCTGCTGCCCTACGGCTGCGTACCACTTAAACTCACTGGGTGTGTGACTGGTGATCGGTCCTAGATTCTTGCCATCGAATGTGATAGTCCACTTCATTTCGTGGGGATAGTTTGCTGCCACGGTCTTTAGGCATCGTTGGTCTGCACAGTCGCTCGGGAAAGGCTTCCAATCCATGCCGACCTTCCGAAAAACGACTCGTACGGCGCGAAAATTCGGTTCACCGGCGTACCAACCATGGCTATCTTCCAATACTCCGAGAACGACCTCCTGCCCCAATGCGGTTGCAGAGAGGACCGATAGGACTAACGCCAGGATTATGTGGTTGACGGACAATTTCTTCATAGAAAAATGGTATGTCCGTCGAGTCCGGGGGTCTACATTACGTTCGTTCGCGGATGCATCGTCCCTCACACCTTGAGTCGTGCAGGTTGCATACTCTTCATCTCCCTGACCATTACTGGCCGGCCCAGCACGGTTTCCAGCAGATGGCGTTCGGCGGCGATGGTTTGGGCTGTGGGGCTGCCGGGGGTGTAGCCTTCGGCGGCGATGATCAGAGCTTCGTTCTTGGCTAAGCTGGCGGCGGGTTTTTGCAGGAATCCGTTGGTGCGGCTGGGTCGCCTGGCTACGCCTCCGAGCTTGCCGCTTCCAATCTTGCGGTTTTCACTCTGACCGTTTTCAATCTGCAGCCGGCGGATGTGTCCATCGTGAGATGAATCGAAGGCGTTGGCCAGGCGGAGGATGGCCGCCAGTTGGATCGTCGTCTTTTGTTCGTCTGGAAGAAGATCGCGGAGGGCTCTGTGGCTGTGCGTGGGCAATGCGCCAGAGTGAAAACGGGCGACGATGGCCGCGCGTTGCACGTCTTGCGGGTTCCATCCCAAGGGCGTGGTGTGGGCTTTGATCAACTCCAGCGACGTTTTGTGATGTCCCTTGTTGCCTCTCGATTTGCCGACATCGTGGAGCAGTGCGGCCATCAGCAGGCTCGAGCGCGCTCCGGAACCATTTTCCAGAACCGTTTTTGGACCCAATAATCGTCTCGCAGCGAGGCCATCGTAGAGTTCGAGGGCCAGGCGGGCGACGTGCTCGGAGTGCGCGAAATCGGGATCGAGGGCCTTCGCCCACAACTTAATTCGTTGTGTGGCAAGTAACTGAATCTGCCGGCCTTGCGGCAATCCGGCGCGCCACACATTCCACAGCGAATCAGGGCCGATCATCTTTTTTCGATAACGCTCGATGCGCTTGGCCCGCTCGCCGGCAATCTGGCGATGCCAGCGTTCTCGCAATTCGCTACCGGAAGGCACCTGCGGCTTCGAAAGGCTTCCATCCGCAATACTCTCGCTCGGAGAAATCTCGCTCGAAGAAGCCTCGGTCGAAAATATCTGGCTCGTAACGGCCGTCGCCCAAAGCACATCCAGGTCGTGGACTTCTCCCAGCAGATCCTGCATGGCTTTTAAATCGTTGCTCCAGGCCTTGTGCTCTTCGGGCAGGAAATTCTCGACGATGTAGCGAAAGCGTTTGATGCCGATTCGCAAGGTGTGAAACGCAACTTTGGAGCGGTTGCGCAGGGCGCGGTTGTGGAGGTCGCGGGCGGCGGTCCAACGCTCCAGGGCGAGGTGCTTGAAGACTCCGCTTCCGGGGCGGATGTGGGCTGCACGCTGTGGCAGCGAGCGGCTCCATTGGCGCCACTGCTTGCGGTCGAATTCCTCGAGGGCGGCGCGGGCTTCGCGCTTTTGTTCGGCTTCGCGGCGGATAAGAATTTCCAGGAGGGTTTGGGCGGCGGGGTCGCGGCGCTGCTGTTCTGTAGCGAGTTCCGTTTGGGATTCTGGTTGATTTTCTTCTGCTGCCGGATCCTTGACGGGCCCGGCCTTTTGTTCCGATGGAGGCAATGCGGGCGAGTCGTCCGTGTCCACATGGGTTGTGGAGACTTCGGCCGGGTGCAGCTTCTCGATCCATTCCATCATCACCTGGATGTCGCGAAGGTCACCGAGTCTTTGGAATAGGCGCTTGCCGGCTTTCTTCATGGCTTTCCAGTCGGGATCGGGATCGATGGCGATGAGGCCGTCGGCCAGGGAGCGGCAGCGGCGCAGCGAGACGCGAAGATCGTGCACGGGATCGGCGCTGAAGTCCGTGGAGACGCGGTCGCACTCTTCGAGGACGCGCTGCATCCAGTAGTGGAGGCCGGTGGTTTTGTTGACGGGCTTCGTTTTGAGGGTCGTCCTCTTGACGGTCGTCGTTTCGAAAGTGTTCTTGGTGATCTTCTGCTTGACGTTCTTGTGCTTGGAGATTTTGGCTTCGGGGAGCTTCGCGACATTGGTAGAGGAAGCCAAAGTAATTTCTTCGGAACGAACCGACTGTATCATTTTCGCTTGCGGAAGGCCGGGAGCGCCAGGCGTTGGGACGTTCGCATACTGCCAACCCGTTGCCGCGCTTACGGGTCATGCCCTTGCGGGTGCTGACGGTCACGTCCCCATTACCTCGGTAATCTGCCAGTACTTACCAATTGGTCTTACCCTTGGTGTGCGCTACTGCGGGTACAGGAGCTTCTTATCACCGCCCAGAGCACATCTCAAGAGAACCGGTCCGCTTCGGCGCGCGCCTTTGTTCACAGTCTGAACATTCTGATCAAGTACGCGCGCATGTATGGCTACGAGCACAAGCGCACCGAAGCGCAGTTCGAGACTACATGGAACGAACTGCAAAATGGCCTGCCGACAGCGGGCGATGCCGGATTTTTGCTGGGCGTCTCGGACAACAAGTTGTTGCTCGACGGAATTCCGCTGGAAACGGGCAATGCGGAGCGCAGCTTTTCGAATCTGCTGAACGCGGCCGGGCTGGCCAGCCTGCATTTTTCCAAAGAAGTTACTATTGAAGATTTCACGCGGCTGGTGCGGGCATTCACCATCGGGGGCTCGAAAGCTCAGGATGTTTCGAAGCAAATTAAGGAAGCTCTGGGCCTGGGCAACAACAACAGCACGATTCGGATTAACGAGGTCAAGTTTGTCGCGGCCGATCCGCTTACGGGAGACGTAAGCATCGCGGCGCAGATCGCGGCACAGACTCTGGGCCCTGAGTTCAAGCAATGGCTGAATGATCCGCAGAAGTTATTGCAGTTGATTGCGGCCGCGGAAGGTGCAAACTCCAAGGGCGAAGGGCCGGTTGGCGGACCAACCGCGCCGTTGGGCAGCGTGCCGAACGTTCCTATCGGCGGGGGTGGCGGAGGGACGGGGACTGGCGTTGCTCCGGCTTGGACCGGCGGCATTGTGCCTTTACAGGAAGAAGAAGTGGTGCAGGCCATTCGACTGCTTACTCGCTTCGGGCAAGCGCAGAACGATCCCAGTATTGGAACGGATGATCTGCAGAAGGACATGGCTGCGGTTGATCCTAATACGCGGCTGAACCTGCAACAACTGCTGGGGAGCCTTTCCGCGAAGGCGGCTACCTCTGAAGAGGAAGACGCGCCGCTGCTGATGAAGGCAGCCGAGCATATGGCGATTCGTTTCGCCCTGGAGCGCTACCAGAAAGGCGAAGTCAAAGTAAATGCCGTGCACCAGATGATGGAGCACATGAGCCGGCAGATGGATTCGCTGCGCAAGATTCTGCGCACGCAAGAAGACAAGATGAGCAAGGCCGGCATCCTGATCGATTCGCATGCCGACATTCTCGACCGGATGTTCTGGGCGGAAGTGCCGGAGTCGGGAAAGAAAAGCGTGCTGCTCTCGCATGAGGCGGCTTGCGTCCCGCCGCGCAACGTGCGCCAGTTTGTCGAAGTGCTGCTGGATCGGGACGACAAGCAAACCGCGGAAGACATTCTGAAGAACTACTCCGGCTGCATGAACGCGCGAGAAATCGAGCCGCGGCGCAAGACCGCCATCGGATTGAGCCAGTTAGCCGACCTTTACTCACGACTCGGCGGCGAGGCCATGGGTGATGCCATCCACAAGTTGAGCGAGCAGCTGATTACGGAAAAAGATCCTGAGCTGCAGAGCCTGATCAGCGCGGCGTTCGTGCGGCTGAGCCAGGAAGCGAGTTCATCGAAGAACTATGCCGCCGTGAATCAGGTCTGCACCAGCATGGAAGCGGTTTTCACCCAGCGTCCGGTGATGGGGAACGACTTGCGGCCGCGAGTGGGTGTGGAAAACCGGCTGCCTGAATTTATCGAAGAAGCCCTGCGCAGCGACCCATTTCCGAAGGATCTGATTGCCGTTTTGCGGAGGACCGCCAGCGCTGGAGCGGAGCATTTAGCGGACCGCTTCTTCCGCTGCATGCGGCGCGATGAATGCGACCGCATGATCGAACTGGTCAAGGAAGTCGGCGCTCCTGTCATGGCCCAGTTGCGCGAGATCCTGCGCACGGGACAATTGCGGCAAGCTTCCGCAGCGGTGGGGATTCTGAGCCGGCTGGATACGGCTACGCTCCTGGAATTGTTACCCATGCGGTTGCCGGAATGGAATCGCTTCTACCACGACATTACGGTTCGGCAGATCGCGTACGGAGCGGCAATCGACCGCGGCCGCACCCTGCTGGAACTGGCCGAGATTCTTGACCCACTGGTGTTGCCGGAAGCTGTGGACGAAATTGGCATGAGCGGGGATATCACGGCGGCGCAGCCGCTGATTGCCATGGCTCGTGCGGGAGAGTCTGCTTCGCGCTCGCCTTTCATCCAGTTGAAAGCGATTGAGTCGCTGGGACGGCTGCGGGATCCTGAGGCTGTGGCCACGTTACGCGAAATTCTTGAGGCCAAGAAAACTTTTGGCTGGGTTCACCACCGCGAGTTGCGGATTGCGGCGGCGCAGGCTTTGTCGAAGACGGACCCACGCTATGGCCCGCAGGTGCTGGCCGACAGCGGTCTGGAGCCGGCAGAGTTGGCGATTGCGCCGCTGGATATGGCTCCGGCATGCCCCTGGGTACGGCAACGGCGCTACGAACGCATGGTGCTGTCGCGCACGGTGAGCGCAACCATTGGCAGCTCGTGGGGAAAATCGCGGATCATGATCCGCGAGCTCAGCCTGGGCGGCGGTATGGGGACCAAGGAAGACAATCTGCGCATCGGCAGCGAGGCTGACCTGGAAATTTCTGTGGGTATGCGGGCGAAGGTCCGCGCTCATGTGTTGCTGCGTCGCGCGCGCGTCAACGAAGTGGGATTCGAGATTGTGAACACCGACCTCGAAAGCCGTTACCGCCTGCGCCGGGTCCTGGTGGAGGCCATGAACCAGGCCGCTCAGAACAAGGGGCAGGAGTGGAGCGGCGAACGCAAGGGGTAGAAGAACAGCTTCTAGCTTCTAGCTTCTAGCTTTCAGCTTTCAGCCTTCAAACAAAAAGCCTCCGCCCGGTCCGGGCAGAGGCTTTCGATTTTCTGGTGATTCCTTCTACTTCACTTTCAAGAAGATAATCGCCAACGTGTAGAGCGCGAGTGATTCGATCAGCACCAGTCCCAAGAGCAGGGCGAACTGGATGCCCGGTCTTGCGGCAGGATTGCGAGCCAGAGCTTCGGTGGCGGCTGCGGTGGCCTTGCCCTGGGCCAGGCCGCAAACTGCGGAGGCGATGGCCATTGAGAATCCGGCGGTGATAGCGATCCAATTGGTTTCGCCCATTGCTCCGCCCTGCGCGAACGCAGGAACAGCGAAGCAAAGAGCAGATAGGGCCATGAACAGATGACTCAGCTTACGCATTGTTGTCTTCTCCTCGTATTAAGTTTCCGCCAGTGGGTGGTTGACGCCATTCCGTGCAGACGCCCTCACGCTTGCGGACAGTTCTAAATTCTAGTTCTCGGTTCTCAGTTCTCGGTTCTCAGAAAAAACACATATGGCAACGCACTTGCTGGCAACCGACAACTGGCAACTGACAACCGTTTCTCAGTGCTCTTCGGCGACTGCGCCGGAGACGTAGATGATCGACAGCAGCATGAACACGTAGGCCTGCAGAAGGGCAACCAGAATGTGCAAACCGCTGAAAATAATCGGCACGCCAATTGGAATCATGGAAAAGAAAACCAGGGTGATCAGGTCGCCGGCAAAAATGTTGGCCCAGAGACGAACCGTAAGCGAAAGCAATCGCGCGGTGTGGCTGACCAGTTCAATCGGAAGCATCAGGGCCGCCAGCAGAATTCGCGCGATCAGCGGCATGCCTTCCATCGGCGGCCCGAAGAAATGCAGGAGGTATTTCGGTCCCGAGTGCTTGAAGCCCTGGGTGTGGTAGTACAGGAACGAGCAGATCGCGCATCCCAGCGGCACCACCGGAACTCCCGTAGGCGACTCGAAGCCGGGAACCAGCCCGATGAGGTTACAGGCTAGAATGAAAATAAATACGATGGCGAAGAACGCGATGTAGGGCTCGCTGTGGTGGCCGATAATCTCGCGGCTCTGGTCCAGCACAAAGCCTTCAGTGCCTTCGAAAATGTGCTGCAGGGCGCCGGGTGAGTCCACCGACAAGCGCGACCGCAGCATCAGAAAGATGGCGATCAGGAGGAATGCCACCAGCACTTCCATGGCGAAGGCGTTGGTGATGGGAGCTTGGGGGTACTTGGGAGTAATATGCAGCAGCCCGAGCAGCGCCGTGACCGGGCCGGCCAGAAAGCGGTTCAGGATTTCGGTGAACCAGAGTTGTTCAGGCATAAAAACAAGCTTCTAGCTTTTAGCTCCTAGCTTCTAGCTCCGCACGGTTCCGCGCTGCGGCAGCGAATCCTGCTAAGCCCCGCGAAACACAGCTACATACAGCTCGTAGGCAGCTTCGCAGGCAATTGCTCCTACGGGCAAACACAGGCCCGCAAAGAGGCCCCTGAGGCTCGCGGGAAAACTGGTTAATATAACATACGCGCCCGCGCCCAGCAAAACATACCGCAGCATGAAGCGGGCCACGATCCCGCTGCCGGACTGGGCTTTACCGGCGTTGGTAACGCGGTCGGCGAGGCCGCTGACGCCGCGCTTCAGCCAATGGAAGTTGAGGTAGGCGATGGCGCAACCTAAAGCGAAGCCCAGCGCAGACCAGCGTCCGAACTTCCACCAGGCTGTCGCCGAGAACGCCACCGCTAGACCGGCCATGAAACCTTGGATACGGCTGGCCGCGCCGGAATAGAAATCGTCGGCTTGGATCGCCTCGGGGCTTGCGCCGGGATTCGTCGCGTCGTGATCCGTTGCTGCG
>Ga0302325_10004997_pt1 | contig 30470 bp, 21 predicted proteins | sample Palsa_T0_2_FD_201948 | JGI IMG/M metagenome (GOLD analysis project Ga0302325, IMG submission 201948) | Peat permafrost microbial communities from Stordalen Mire near Abisko, Sweden - Palsa_T0_2 | ecosystem: Environmental > Terrestrial > Soil > Palsa > Peat permafrost | place: Sweden: Abisko... | reverse complement strand
CCGAAGGCCTGCCAGTGCGGCGAGGTGCTCAAGGGCGTGCTGAAGCCGTGGGAGTGCAAGGTGTTCGGCACCGCGTGCACGCCGGAGACCCCCATCGGGACCTGCATGGTGTCCCCGGAGGGCGCCTGCGCGGCCTACTACAACTTCGGCCGGATGAACCGCAACCGGGTCCCGGAGGCCCAGGTGGCCAGGTCATGACCGCTAGGGACCAGCGTTCGTGGGTGGACCAGGCGCTGCACGAGCACGACGAGCACCAACGGCTCGACGAGCTGGAAAGAGGCGCGGGGGGCAGGCGGCAACTGCCGCTGGCCGATCCGGAGCAGCAGGTCTTGGACCGCATCGACCGCGCCAGGCGCCGCCGGCCGCGGGTCAGGGAAGAACGCATCACGATGTCGCACGGCGCCGGCGGCAAGGCGACCCAGACCCTGATCGAGGCCATCTTCCTCGACGCGTTCCGTAACCCGCTGCTCGAGCCGCTCGAGGACGCGGCCGAGCTGACCATCAACGCCACCCGGCTGGCCCTGACCACCGATTCCTACGTGGTCAAGCCGCTGTTCTTCCCCGGCGGTGACATCGGCGACCTGGCCGTCAACGGCACGGTCAACGACCTGTCGGTGGCCGGTGCCACCCCGCTGTACCTGTCGACCGGGTTCATCCTGGAGGAAGGGTTTCCCGTCGCGGACCTGTCCCGGGTGGTGGAGTCCATGGCGGCCGCGGCCGCGGCGGCCGGGGTGCGCATCGTCACCGGCGACACCAAGGTGGTCGAGAAGGGCAAGGCCGACGGCTGCTACATCAACACGGCGGGAGTGGGCCTGATCGAGCGGGACGTGACCCTCGGTGTGTCCCGGGCCCGGCCGGGCGACGCCATCATCGTCTCCGGGCCCATCGGCGACCACGGCATCACCATCATGCTGGCCCGCGGTGAGCTCGACATCGAGGCGGATATCTGCTCCGACACGGCACCGCTGAACGGGCTGGTGGCGGAGCTGCTGAACTCGGTCCCCAGCGTCCGGGCCATGCGCGACGCGACCCGCGGCGGCGTGGCCACGATCCTCAACGAGATCGCCAAGGCGGCCGACGTGGGGGTGCTGGTCAGCGAGGACGACATCCCGGTCCGCGCCGAGGTCCGCGGGGCCTCGGAGCTGCTTGGCATCGACCCGATGTACGTGGCGTGCGAAGGCCGCCTGGTCGCGGTTGTGCCCGCTGACGAGGCCGATCACGCTCTGGCGGCGATGCGCGGGCACCCGCTCGGGGAGCAGGCCGCAGTCATCGGCCACGTGCGGGCGGAGCAGCCCGGGATCGTCCAGCTCAAGACCGCGTTCGGCGGCACCCGGATCGTCGACCTGCTGGTCGGCGATCCCCTGCCGCGCATCTGCTGACGGGGATCACCTCCGGTAGTTTCCCTGGCCGAGCCGGTCCCGGGCTGCGGCTATGACGACCTGGCCGAGGCTGATCCCACCGTCGTTGCACGGGATGCGCGAATGCACCAGGACGCGGAATCCGCGCGCTTTCAGACGGCTGACGGCGCCGCGCAGCAGCAGCTGGTTCTGGAACACGCCGCCGGAAAGCGCGACCGTGTCCAGCCCGGACCGGTCCCGGGTCAGCAGGCAGCCCGCCTCGATCAGCGCGGCGACGCCGTGGTGGAAACGCGCCGCGATGACCTCGGCCGCGGTTCCGGCGGCGAGGTCATCGACGACCCCGTGGAGAAGGTCGCCGCCGCGGGCCAGGAACGGCGGACCGGTCTCGATGCCGGCCGGGTAAGCGCCGGTCTCGCCGGGATCGGCCAGCTGCTCGAGCTCCACCGCGGCCTGGCCCTCGTAGTTGATCGCGTCCCGGACGCCCAGGATGGCCGCGGCGGCGTCGAACAGCCGCCCCGCGCTCGAGGTCAGCGGGGAGTTGACGCCCTTGCGGGCCATGGCGACTATGGTGGGCCAGCGCTCGGCGTGGCGTCGCCTGACGTCGAGGTGATCCGGGTCGGGACCGCCCGCGGACTGCGGACCCCCGTCGAGGTAGGCCGCGGCCATCCGCCACGGCTGCCTGATGGCGGCCGCTCCCCCGGGCATCGGCACCGGCGCGAGATGACCGGCGCGCTCGAACCCGGCCAGGTCGGCGACCAGGAACTCACCGCCCCAGATGGTGCCGTCGGTACCGTAGCCGGTCCCGTCGAAGGCCACCCCGATCACCGGACCGTCCGCGCCGTTGTCAGCCAGGCAGGAGGCGATGTGCGCGTGATGGTGCTGCACCCCGGCCAAGTCGACGCCTTCCATCTCGATCGCGTACTTGGTGGACAGGTACTCCGGATGCAGGTCATGGGCCACGACCTGCGGGTCGACGTCGAACAGCCGGCGGAAGTGCTCGATGCCCTCGGTGAAGGAGCGCAGGGTCTCGGCGTTCTCCAGGTCCCCGATGTGGTGCGAGATGAAGGCATGGCGGCCCCGGGCCAGGCAGAACGTGTTCTTCAGCTCAGCGCCGCAGGCCAGCACCGGGCGGGGGAACGGGCGGGTGACCGAGAGCGGTTCTGGGACGTAGCCCCGGGACCGCCTGATCAGCATCGGGCGGCCGCCGGACACCCGGGCCACCGAGTCGTCGGTCCTGACGTGAATGGCCCGGTCGTGGACGCAGAACGCGTCCGCGATCCCGCCGAGCGCGGCCAGCGCGTCGTCGTCCCGGAATACGATCGGCTCGTCGGACACGTTTCCGCTGGTCAAGACGATCGGTCGGCCGGCCGCCTGGAGCAGCAGGTGGTGCAGCGGGGTATAGGGCAGCATGATCCCGAGGCTGCGGTTCCCGGGCGCCGTCGATGTGGCGACGTCCGCGTCCGGCCGGCGCGTCAGCAGCACGATGGGCCGGCCCGGGCTGGTCAGCAGGCCGGCCGGGGCGTCGTCAAGCTCACACAGTCGCCGCGCGGCGGCTAGGTCCGCGACCATGACCGCGAACGGCTTGTCCTCCCGGTGCTTGCGGGCCCGCAGCGCCGCGACGGCCTGCTCGCTGGCGGCGTCGGCGGCGAGGTGATAGCCGCCCAGCCCTTTGATGGCGAGCACCTGGCCCGCGCGCAGCAGTTCGGCGGTCCGCGCCAGCGGCGGGCCTGGCAGGGCGTTCCCGGCCGGATCGAGCAACGCGAGCCGCGGGCCGCAGGCCGGGCAGCATGTCGGCTGCGCATGAAAGCGGCGGTTGGCCGGGTCGTGGTATTCCGCCGCGCACGGGCCGCACATCTCGAAGTCCGCCATGGTGGTCAGCGGCCGGTCGTAGGGAACGTCGCGGATTATCGTGAACCTGGGCCCGCAGTTGGTGCAGTTGATGAACGGATACCCGAACCGCCGGTCGGCCGGGTCGGCCAGCTCGCGCAGGCAGTCCGCGCACGTCGCGGTGTCCGCAGACACCAGTGTGTTGGGCCGGCCGGCCGGACCGCTGGCCGCGATGGCGAACGACCGCGAGCCGCGAGGTGTTATGGCCGTGGCGGTAACCCGCTCGATCCTGGCCAGCGGCGGCGCGTCCCGCTCCAGCGCGAGGAGGAACTTGCTGACGGCGGCGGCCGGCCCCTCGATCTCGGCGAACACGCCGTCGGCGTCGTTGCCGACGTGCCCGGTCAGGCCCAGGCCGGTCGCCAGCGTGTACACGAACGGCCGGAAGCCCACCCCCTGGACGATTCCGTCCACCCGGACGGCCATCCGGATCAGCTGAGTCACCGAGAGCTCGTCCCTCCTGCGGTAATTCGGAGCGTTCGGACCAGGGGTGCACGATTAACCTCCTCCGGCCGCACGCCGGGCACCTCCAGGATGCCGGATGGTCTCAGGACTCGTTCAGGGCCCCCGGCTTGATCTCGCTCACTTGGGCGGCGAGGGACGGCCAGACCTTGCTGACCAGGGCGAGATCGTCCTTCTCCGAGGTCAAGATGGCCATCAGCGCGGTGCGCAGGTGCTCGGTGAGGTCGAGGTCGGTGCCCGACTGGCGGCTGAGCAGGCGGAAAGCCAATTCGGCGCCGTCCAGTCTCCCCCACAGGTAGTCGTTCTCCCGCCAGGCCTGGTCGAAGAAGGCACCGAAGTGCCCGATCGACACGCCATCCAGCTTGGCGGTTGGGTCGGGCTTGGGCGTTCCGTCGGCGTTGACGGCACGCAGGCAGGTCGCGTCGAGCGGGCTGAACCGCTGCACGGTGATAGGGGTCAGCTGCGGGAGCCTGGCCAGGGAGATCACCGGGAAGATGAGCGCGTCCCAGACCGGGAAGCCGACGTAGCGCGACAGCAGCGCGGTGCGCGGAGCCGCCTGGAAGCTTCCGCTGCCGTCCCTGAGGGCGTCCCACAGGGTGCGGCTCGATCCGCGCACGCCGGTCTGCGCGACGGCGTCCAGGCAGGCCTGGTAGAGCTGCCGCAGGCCGTCGGCCTGCTGGCGGGCGAAGGCGTCGGGGCTGTCGAGATAGCCGTCCTGGGTCAGAGCCCGCGGGCCGAACAGCGCCGCCGCCTGCGCATGGACGGCGGAGGCGACCTGCTGCTGCTCGGCGCGCAGCTCGGTGAGCAGGTCCCAGCAGGCCGACTTTATCGTCACGAGCTCGGTCCGCATGGCGGTGCTAGCCCCGTCGAAGAGCGCGTTGATGCCCTGCAGGACGAACTCGGCGCGGCGCAGCCTGAACGGGATGTCGACGGCGCCGAGCTGGGCTTCGAGCGCGTCGGGGTCGGCCGCCTTCCACTGCTCTTGCTGGCGGGCCCAGGCCCCGAGGACGGCGACCAGGAAATTGGTCCGGTTCGACTCCGAGGGGAAGCGCAGCTCGGCCGCCAGGCTTATGCCGAAGGATTCGGCCACGGCCTGTGCGCGCAGCCGGCAGTAGGTGGCGTAGCCGAGGTTCCCGGTCAGCTGCTGAGCCGCCGCCCGGACCTTCTCCGCGTTCTGGGTGACGCCGTCGTAGCCGACCGCACCGCTGATCTCCGCTCCGCTCAGGGCGGCGGTGTCCAGATACCCCAGCACCTCGTCTTGCTGGGCCTCGACGATCGCGCCGACCTCGGCGATGGCCGCGTTCATGGCCTGCAGCTCATCGAGCACGGCGACCAGCGGCGTGTGCTGAGGAATGGTGATGCGCGACGACCAGACCGTCTTGGCGAAGGTGGGTTCTGAGCCGGCCGGAACCTGGTGCGGCGGTGCGCCCGGATCGGGCTCGATATAAATGATCTCCCGAGCCGTCAGGCCGTCCGCGCGTTTAGCCGCGATCGCCTCGATAACATGGTCGAAGGGCCCGTTGTCCAGGACACCGCCGTCCATGAACCACTGATCTTTCTCGCTCGCCCCGTAATCAAGCCCGTAGACGAAGTGCTCGGCGATGCGAGCGGAATTCTCGCTCGTCGTTGCCTCGGCGGCCGTGGCGTCGATCGCGGTGAGGAAACTGCCCAGGCTGACCGGCGGGAACGCCCCGGGAAAGCTCGCGGTGGCCCGGGCGGCGAACGCCAGGGCCGGCACGTCGCTGAAATCGGTCGCGTACCGGACCGTGGCGGAACCCGGATGTTCCTGGTCGTAGTGAAAGCGCAGCAACTGGCGGTACGACATATCGGTGTGCGAGATGCCTCCGGCGCCGCTGGGAATCGCCGTCTCGTACCCGTGCACGTTGGTGGTGGTGACGAACAGATCCAGGCTTTCATCCGCCCGGACGAGCGAAGGCTCGACCGGCTCCATCTCTTTCAGCGCCGAATGGAGCAGGTTACACATCAGATCGCCGTTGAGCACCGCCGACTCCGGGTGCCAGCCTAGCCGGGCGACCGACTCGGCGAGCTTGCTTAGCATCTTCCCGCGTCCCCAGGGGAAGAGGGCATGGCCGGCCAACAGGACCTGCATGTCGCCTTCGTCGAGCCAGAGCTTGCGGAAACCATTCAGCGAACGCCCCCCGGCCAGGCCGCGGGCCAGGCACACCCCGTTGATGCCGCCGGCCGAGGTACCCGCGATGACGTCCAGGACCACGGTGAGCGGATCGCCGTGGCCGGCCAGTGCGGCGAGCGCGGCGAAATACGCCTTCTCGCTGTCGTAATTCGGTGCGCCCTGCACGTCGGGTGCACCGGTAAACCAGTGCGCCGGATCAAAGTCAGACGCCGCATAGGCGCTGTCGAACGCTCGCGCGGCGCGCACCAGCTTGAAAAGCTCCTTGGTCACGCCGTGCATGTAGATGGCCAAAGAGACGCCGCCGTAGCAGACCAGTCCCAGCCGGATCTCCTTAACCAGCGATTCGGCCGAATTCACCGGGCCGGGCTCACCGGCGCCGGTCGTACCTGGGTCAGAAGCTGAATCAGACATCGCCTCGCCCTTTGCCTAAGGCCTCGTAGTTTCCTCGAGGGTCGGTTTCCTTCGAGAATGGCAGGCCCGGCCCGCCCGCGCCTGGAAATCACCATAGGCCGCCGGACGCTGAGTCTGTTGTCATGTTCCGTGACTTTTGCGCACGGTGATAAAGCGCGCATTACCGTCCTGGGCCGGCCCGTAGCGCGCGGCGGCGCGGTGAGCTGAGACAATTACCTGGCGGTCTGCCCCCAGCTGCGCCAGGACGCCCCGGATTTCCAGGACGCCCTGTTTTCCAGGACGCTGGGGGGCGGCATCGTGACATGTTTGCGGAGCAACCGGATGAGCCTGCGGGCTCTGGGCGTAATGGTCGCGGGGACACTACTGGGGGGATCTCTCCTCGCGGCGCCCGCCGCGGCGAGCACACCGTCCGCGGCGAGCACACCGGTGCTCGTGCAGGCGTACCTGTCGGCGCGGCGTCTTCCGGCCGGCGCGGTGGCCGGGATCCGGGCAGGGTCGCTGCGGACGGCTTCGGTCGCCGGGACGCAGTGGGCGATCGCCGACTTCACCCCGTCGGCCTCGGCCACCCTGGGGGTGCAGAGTGAGTTCCAGGACGGCGGGAGCACCGGCATCTTCAGCCAGGCCCCCGGTCAGCCCTGGCAACTGGTCCAGACCGGGCCTTACGGCTGCGGCCACGGGCTGGCGGCCCTGGTGCGCCAGGCCCTGGGCCTGCCCGCCGCGGTGATCTGCCAGACGCCCATGGCCGTCCAGCGCCTCGCCGCGGTGGCGGCCGTCACCACCGGGCAGTCGATCGCGAACATCGCGCTGGCCCAGGTCGGGGTCAGCGATACCCCGGCGGTGACGAGTTTCGAGGGCGTCGACTGTGACCCCTACACCCCGATGGTCGGGGCCCTGTCACCGAACGCCGACGGCTGCGGCCTCAACAGCAACTTCAATCTCGAAGACGAGAACGAGGAGTGGTGCTCGGACTTCGCCAAGTGGGCCTGGCAGCAGGCCGGCGTCACCACCGACATGACCGCGATCAACGCCGGAGCCGGGTCGTTCTACAACTGGGGCGCGGCCCAGGACGAGCCGCTGCGCGTGGACGCGGGCACCCCGGCCCCCGGCGACGCGGTGGTGTTCTTCCCGCCCGGCGCCATCGCCACCCCGGCCTACGCCGACCACGTCGGCATCGTGACCGGGGTGAACTCCGGCGGGACGGTCAACCTGGTCAACGGCGACTTCCTCGGGACCTCGAACATCAGCGTGCAGTACAACACCAACGTCAGCCTGACCAGCTGGGCCGGCGAGGTCTGGGGTCCGGGCGAGCAGTGGGTGCTGATCGCCCCGCCGGCCGGAACGCAGCAGGCCGCCCCGGTCCCCGTCATCTCCGGCTCGCACGCGGGGGTGACCGGGACGGCGGCCACCTTCAGCGCGAGCGGAACGGCTGCGGGCGGCTCGGTCACGCGGTACCAGTGGACGTTCGGGTCCGGCGGTAACGCGAACCAGGCCGGCTCGAACGTGAGCACCGTCTTCCCCGGCGCCGGGATCTACCCGGTGACGCTGACCGCCACCTCGAGCCTCGGCACGGTCGCCACCCGCACCTGGGACGTGGACGTGGCCGGCGCGTCGTCGGCCGTGACGTCGATACCGAGCGACGCCGTGTGGTACCTGACCACGCCCATCGCGCAGTACCTGTTCCTGCCCACGGCGGCCGGCGGCCTGGCCGCGGAAACCTCGGCGGGGATCGCCGGGTCCGGCTGGCTGCAGCAGGCCGTCCCCGGACAGCTGAGCTCCGGGCCGACCGCCCTGGCCTACCCTGACCCGGCCGTCGCCGACGCCATGACCCCGCACGCATACTTCCGCTCCTCCGGCGGCACGCTGGCGGAAACGTACCTGGGCCCGCTGGGCTGGATCACGCAGACCCTAGCGGGCCAGCCGGAGGCGGGCTCCGCGCTGGCGGCGACGACGGCCACCGTTCCGGGCGGCGTAGCCCCGGCCGTGTTCTACTTCAGCGCGGCGGGCCAGCTCAGCGAGACCGCCGAGGAGGGCGCCAGCTGGGTAGCGAGCACGCTGCCCGGTCCGGACACCACGGACGCCAGATCGCTGGCGGTGGCCAACACCACCGCGGGCGCCGATGTCTTCTACTTCGGCTCGTCCGGCACGCTCACGGTGGACTCCGACACCGCCCAGGGCTGGCATTCGGCCACGACCCCATCGCCTGATGGCGTCGCCGCGGCCAGCCCGCTGGCCGCGATCAGCACCGGGGCGGGCCAGGCCAGCGTGTTCTTCGTCGACGCGCAGGGCAGCCTGGCCGAGGCGACTTCGGCCGGATCGACCTGGGGGATGCAGGTGCTGCCCGGGACCTCGGCTGCGACCTCGCTGGCGGCCGCCACCACGTCCGGCACCCAGGAGGTGTTCTGGCTCAGCAGTCTCGGCCAGGCCGCGGTCACCTCAGGGAACGGAACGCAGTGGCAGACCACTACGCTGCCGGGCGCCGGCACCGGCATCCTCGCGGTCAGCACCTACCCCGGATCGCCTCAGGAGCTTTTCCTGGCCGACGGCACCACGCTGCGGCTGGACGCGAACTCCGGGTCCGGCTGGACGGCCACGACGCTGCCCAGCACCCCGGCCACGTTCGCCAGCCGCGTCCTGCTGTACGCGGCCACGCCGGGCGATGAGGTCAGCGCGAGCGCCGCGGCCTCGGCCGCGGGCCTGCCCGGCAGCGCCGTGACCGAGGACTTCGCGACCGCGTGGGCGGCCGCGCTGACCGGGAACTACCTGGTCATCGCCGTCGGGCCGGCCGCCAACGACGCGCTGTACTTCAACACCTGCGGATGGTCCAACCCGTCCGGCGAAGGCGCGGGCGGAACGCCGTTCGACCTGTCCAGCGAGCCGTTGGACCAGCTGCCCGGGGTGGACCTGTACGAGAACGCCGCTGCGGCCACGGCCACGCAGACTCCGGCGCTGGCGACCGACCTGGCCTACTACGCCACCCACGGCAAGCTGCCGGCCGGCGTGACCACACTGCCGGCCCAGGGCAACCCAGCGCGCGTCTGTGCCGGTTCGCCGGGGTGACGCGGCCCCGCCGTTCGGACCATATTGGCTGAGGCCACGAGGGCTGCGCCGTTAGCCGGCAGCCCCCTGGACGGTAGAAATCCCGTCTGCGGCCACCCGCGAGATGACCCCGTCCGCCTGAAGTTGCCCGAGCTCGTCGGGGGTGAGGCCCAGCTCATCGCTGAGCACCTCACGGGTATGCTCGCCGACCGCCGGAACCCCGTCGTAGACCGGGCCGTCGTAACCGGACACGTGCAAGACCGGACCGGGCACGAGGGCGTCACCGAGGACCGTGTTCACGAGCGAGGTGAGCGTGCGCTCCTTGAAGTGCGGGTCTTCGCTGATGTCCTTGGCGTCATTGACGGCGGCCGCGACCACCTCGAACCGCTCGAGGATCGCCAGCACCTCGTCGCGGTCATGGGCCTTGATCCAGGCGATGACGATCTCCTGCAGCGACGCGTTGTTCGACATGCGAGCCACGTTCGTGGCATACCGCGGGTCGGTCTTGAGATCGGGACGCCCCATCGCATCGAACAGGCGCATGGCGATCGTCTGGTTCGACGCCGCGATGGCGAGCCATCCGTTGTCCGCGGTCTGGTAGATACCGCGCGGCGACGCGGCACCCGATGAGTTGCCGTGCCGCTGCATGATCTCGCCGGACGCGGTGTAGTTCAGGACGGCGTCGCCGAGGATGAACATCAGCGGCTCGTACAGCGCGATGTCGACCACCGAGCCTTGGCCCGACAGGCTGCGGCGGTAGAGCGCCATCGTCGTGCCGTAGGCGGCGGAGATGCCGGCGATCGAATCGGCGAACCCGAAGGGGGGCGCGGTGGGCGGTGTGTCCGGCCACCCGTTGAGGAACGCGTAGCCCGCGGCGACCTCGGCCACCGTCCCGAATCCGGGCTTCTCGCGGTACGGGCCCGTCTGCCCGAAGCCGCTCACCCTGGTCAGTACCAGGCCTGGGTTCGCCGCGCTGAGTTCGTCGTAGCCGAGCCCCCAGGCCTCCATCCGGCCCGGCCGGAAATTCTCGATGAGGACGTCGGCCTGCAGGGCAAGCCGCCTGATCAGGTCCTGGCCTGCTACCTGGCGGAGGTCGACGCCGACGGAGCGCTTCCCCGAGTTGAGCCGCGCGAAGCCAATGGACATGCCCTTATGGGCGGGCTGCCACTGCCGGGCGAAGTCGCCGCCCGCGGGGTCCTCGACTTTGATCACGTCCGCGCCGAAGTCCCGCAGCATGCGTCCCGCGGTGGGCGCGGCGTACATCGATCCGAGCTCGACCACACGGATGCCATCAAGGGGGGCAGTCATGCCGCGCTCCTCCGTCGTTGAGTATGTCTAACCATTATAAGGGATTTGGCTGTCTAAAGCTCGGTGGCCACCTTGTTGATGCGATCGATATCTGAGTATCATGCATATAGATCGGAGGCGCAGATGCGCAGGTTGGAAGGCAGGGTGGCCTTGGTCACCGCCGCGGGGTCGGGCATGGGCCGGGCGAGCGCCAAGCGGTTCGCCAGCGAGGGCGCGTACGTCATCGTCACGGATATCGACGAGAAGGCGGCCGGGGAGGTCGCGGCCGCCATCGTGAGCGCCGGCGGCGCCGCCAGCGCGGCGGCCTGCGACGTGGGCGATCTCGACCAGCTCAAATCCGTCATCGCGGACGTCGAACGGGACCACGGAGTCCTGCATGTGCTGTTCAATCACGCGGGCATCCCCGGCCAGTCCGGCACGGACATCGCCGTAGACGACTGGACCGGGACGGTCGAAGTCAACCTGCGGAGCGCCTTCTACGCGACCACATTCGCCCTGCCGCTGCTGCGCAAGGCCGGGGGGAAGGGCTCGATCATCTTCACCGCCTCGGTCTCCGGCGTAGTCGGATCGCCCTTCAGCCCGCTCTACTCCATGACCAAGGGCGGAATGGTGCTGCTCATGAAGTCTCTCGCCGTGCGGCTGGGCCCTGAGGGCATCAGGTCGAACGCCATCCTTCCGGCGATGATCGATACGCCGATGCTGTCGCAGTTTTTCGGTCGCGAGAACGGCGCGGACATCGAAGACCTGAAGGCCGCTTACCTGTCCTCGGTGCCCATGGGGCGCGTGGCCGCGCCCGAGGAGGTCGCGGGCGTCGCCGCCTTCCTCGCCAGCGACGACGCCAGCTGGGTAACCGGCACCGCACTTCCCGTCGATGGAGGGTTCCTCGCGAAATGACCGTGATGCGCAGCCCCGAGCGTGAGATGGGTGCCGCGGCGCGGCGGCTCATCGAAGGCCCCACCTGTTACATCGACGGGGGATGGGAGACGGGTGCGGGTGATCAGGTACTGACCTCGGTCAACCCCACCACGACCGCGACCATCCGCGACATACCGGTAGCCTCGGTCGGCCAGGCCGAGCGGGCGGTGCTCGCCGCGCGGCGGGCGTTCGACGAAGGTCCCTGGCCCAAGGTGACGCCACGTGAACGTTCGGACCTCCTGCTCGAGCTGGCCGACGTGATGGAGCGCAATGCCGAGGACCTGATCGAGATCGTGGTGACCGAGGTCGGCGCGCCGGTGACGCTCACCCGGGTGATGCAGATCGGCATGCCGATCGCCAACCTGCGCTGGGCGGCCGAGATGGCGATCAAGGGACCGCAGGGCGGATACGAGGAAGCTCTCGTCCCGAACCTGAGCGAGCCGGCTAGCTCCTCACTGTTGCAGCGGGTGCCGGTCGGCGTCGTATCCGGCATTACCGGCTACAACTTCCCGATCAACTCGGTGATCTGGAAGCTCGGGCCGGGACTCGCGGCCGGCTGCACGCTGGTCTTCAAGCCATCTCCGCGCACCCCGCTGTCGACCATGGCCCGGGTGAAGATGGTCGAGCAGGTGGGCCTCCCGCCGGGCGTCGTCAACTTCGTTATCGGCGACACCGATGCCGGCGAGGTGCTCGCGTCCCACGACGCGGTGGACATGGTCATGTTCACCGGATCGCTCGGGGTCGGACGGCGCATCATGCAGTCGGCGGCGCGGACGACCAAGCGGCTCGTGCTTGAGCTCGGCGGCAAGTCGGCCACCATCTTGCTGCCCGGCGCGGATATCGCCGAGCTCACCGGGCCCAGCATCATGCGGTGGGCGCGCAACTCCGGCCAGGGCTGCGGCGCCACCACCCGCACGCTGGTCCCACGCGCCGCTTACGACGAATACGCCGCCTCGGCGGGCGCCTACATCGAGAACCTGCACATCGGGTCACCCTGGGATGAGACGACTGACCTCGGACCGCTGATCCGGGCGGCCCAGCGAGACTTCGTGGAAGGCCACGTGACGCGGGCGGTCGAGCGCGGCGCGACCCTCATCGCCGGCGGTGGCCGCCCGGACGGGTTCGACGGCTACTTCATGAACGCGGCGCTGATCGGCAACGTCGATAACTCCGACGAGATTTCCCAGGAGGAGCTTTTCGGCCCGGTCGGGGTGCTGCTGCCCTACGACGATGTCGAGCAGGCCATCAAGATCGCGCACGATTCGCCGTACGGCCTGCACGGCGCCGTCTACGGGCCGCCCGTCGAGGCGTACGAGGTGGCCAAGCGGCTCCGCACCGGAGCCGTGTCCATCAACGGCGGTGGCTTCATGCGACCGGAGGGTCCGTGGGGCGGCTTCAGGCTGAGCGGCATGGGCCGCGAAATGGGCGACGACGGCTACCGCGAGTTCTTCCAGGTCAAGCACATCCAGTGGCCGATGAGGTAGGGCTGGCCGCTCCGGTCGCGGCCAGCCCAACCTCGCTTAGAGCCCGGTGTCGACGTGCAGGTTGCCGTACTTGTCGAACGATCCCGACATCCCCGGCCGCAGCGCCACCACCGTGTCGGGCAGCTCGATCAGCGCCGGACCCGCGATCGTCCCCTTGAGGGCGCCGCTGTCGAGCCGGATGACCGGCGTTTCGACCAGGCCGCCCGTCTCGGACCAGTAGACCTCGCGCGAGGCGGGCTCGGCTTCCCGCCAGTCATCTCCGGTCAGCTCCTTCAGCTGCGGCTTGGCCGTCACGCCCTGGTACTGGACGTGCAGGCTAGTGATCTCCGCACCGCCTTCGCGGTAGCCGGCGTCGGGACCGAAGAGCTCGGCGTAGATCGCGTTGAAACGGTCCCCGATGTCGCGGGCGTCCTCGGCCGAGATCGAGCCGGGCATCGGCACCTCCACGTCATGCACCTGCATCTGGTACTTGACCCGCAGCGAGCGCGCGATCGACGTCGGCAGGCCGGCGAGCCCCTGCTGCCGGCTGGTGTCGAGGGCGTGCGCCTCGAGATCGCCGAAGATGGCTTCGAGCGAGGCCCGCTCCACCGGCAGCTGGAACCTCCGCGGCACCTGATACACGTGCGTGACATCGGCGACCGCGGCCCCGAGCGCCGACCACATCGCGGCTATCGCCGGAAGCGGCACGATGACGTGCTTAATGCCGGCCTGCCGCGCCACCTCGGGCGAGTGCACCGGGCCTCCGCCACCGAAGGCGTACAGGGAGAATTTGCGGGGATCAAGGCCGCGCAGCACGCTCATCCGCCGCAGCAGGTCGGCCATCTTCGAGTCGACGATGCGGTTGATGCCGGCCGCCGTCTCATACAGGCCGAGCCCGAGCTTCTCCGCCAGGCGCGAGATCGAGGCTTCAGCCAGCTCGCGCTGGATGCGCATGCGCCCGTTGAGAAAACGATCAGGGTCGATGACGTTGAGCACGACATCGGCGTCGGTAACCGTCGCCTCGGTACCGCCGTTGCCGTAGCAGGCCGGGCCGGGTACCGCGCCCGCGCTCTTCGGGCCCACGTTCAGCCGCCCTGAGCCATCGACCCAGGCGATGCTCCCGCCGCCTGCCCCCACGGACTCCACGTCAAGCATCGGCAGCGCCAGTTCGTACCGCTGGAAGGTCGAGATATTGCGGCGCAGGCCTGAACCGTTCCGGATGACGCTGACGTCGAAGGTAGTACCGCCCATGTCCGCGAGCAGCACGTCGCTCGTGCCGATCTGCCGGGCGAGCATCTGCGAGCTCACGATGCCGGCCACCGGCCCGGACTGCACCGTGCGGATCGGCGCGGCCTTCGCCTCTTCGCCGGTAATCGCCCCGCCCGCACACTGAGCGAACAGCACCCGGTGGGCAAACCCATGTTCGGCCGCACCCTCCTCAATGGCTTGGATGTAACGGACCATGATCGGTCCGATGTAGGCGTTCATCACGGCGGTCGTCGTGCGCTCATACTCGCCGACCTGCGAGACGAGGTCCGAACCACAGCTGACGAACACGTGCGGCGCGATCTCCGCGGCGATTTCGCGGATTCGGCGTTCGTGCCGCGGGTTCTGGACGGACCAGAGCAGGCTGATCGCGAGCGACTCAGCGCCCTCGTCCTCGACCAGGTGGCGGATCGCCTCACGGGTCGCGCCCTCGTCCAGCGCGACGACGACCTCACCGTCGACGTCGATGCGCTCCGGCACGGTCGCGATCAGCCTCTTGGCCACGAGCGGCTCAGGCTTGTTCGTCGAGGGGACGTGCAGGGCCTCGTCCGAGGCGAGCCCGGACGTGCGGCCGCCGCCGCCCATGAGGAACATCGTGTCGCCGTGACCGGCGGTCGTGATCAGCCCGGTGACCGCGCCGTCCCTGGAGACGATCGCATTGGTGCCGGCCGTGGTGCCGTGCACGATCCGCTCGGTCTGCTCCATCAGGTCACGCAGCGACAGCAGCATCTTCCCGGCGGCGCGCTCGATCGAGTCGAAGAATCCCTGCGCGCGGTTTTCTGGTGTCGTCGGCGCCTTGGCCGCGGTCATGGTGCCGTCCGGCGCATACACCACGCAGTCGGTGAACGTCCCGCCGATGTCCACCCCGATCACGTACCCGGCGGGACCGCGCTGGCGCGGCGCGGCGGTGTCGGTAATTTCCGCGGTCATGACGCTTCTCCCAGCCGAGCGCGTAGTTGTCGGACTCCGTCGCTCGTCAGCGTGATCTCCGGCGCCGGGGGATCATCTTCGCGACAGCATTCGATGGACAGGCTGACGCCGCAGGTCGGGCAGATGAACTGGCGCAGCACGAACTTCACGTCGCAGAAGTCGCCCGGCCTCGGGTACATCAGGCCGTCGATCAGGTCCGGAGAGTCCTGCAACATCGCCGCGCCGAGCTTGTAGTTGTCCTTGACGCTGGCCAGCTCGTGACGGCACTTGGTGCACACCCACACGGCGTCGTTCGCGACGAAGCCGACGCCGAGCGCCGACGAGACCGAGATGATGGCGCTCTGATCGATGACGGCCTCGGGCCGGTCGCCGCTGGGCCGGATCGCGTCGGCCAGACGCTGCGCACGCAGGGCGACGCGCACTTCCTGGCTCGCCGTCTCGTCGGCGCTGCCGTCGTCCGCGAGCACGACGCCATAGTGCTGGCGCGCGGCCCGCGGGGTAATGCGGTGCGCCGCGACATCAAGGGCCACCGACTCGGGCGGCCGCTCGAGCGCGTCGCCGAAACCGCCGCCCGCACTGTAGCTGATGCAGAAGACGTCGGCCGGGGTGACCGGCTCGCTCGCCTTCGGCGACATCCGGTCGATCACGCCGATGAGGTTCTCGAGCTCGCGCGGCCCACCGGGCATCTTGCCCTCGGCGAAGCGGTCACGCAGATCAGTCTCACGGGCAAATTTGTAGTTACCCGAATGTCCGGGCATGCCGCCCGCGAGGCCGGGCGTGGTGTTGATGGCCGGGTCGCTCGAGATGATGAGGCACGACAGGTCGGTCGTCTTGTGCGGCACGATCGCGACTTCGAGTCCGTTTCCGCCCCGCCAGCGGCCTGGTCCGCCGCTGTCGATCTGCTCTTGCCGGTAGAGGTAGAGAATCGGCAGCGCGGTCTCCCACTCCTCGGCGTTACCCGACTTGCTCCGGGGCCACCACCAGGCGCCGCCGGTGTCGACGCCGTCGCGCCAGGGAAAAGCGCCGATGGCTCCGCAGAGCGAGTCACCGGTCAGGTCCGCGACAAACTTGCCGTTGCGGTCGTACCCGGCCGCGACCCACCAGCCGGGCAGCGATACGCCGCCCGCCGCGTTCGACACGTCATGCACCTCGGGGGGGCCGGCCAGCAGCATCTTGCTGATGACCTGGCTGGCCAGGTAGACGCTGATGATGGACGCGGTACCCGGCGAGACCGCGCCGGGATACTTGGCGACGTTCATCGTGCCGGGAACTGGCTTGAACTCCAGGTGGTCGGCGACGCCGGCGGGGCAGTACAGCTGGTCATACGCCAGCAGCGTGGCGGCCGCGCACACCGCGCCGGACCGCCAGCCGGCCAGCGTGCCGTTGGCGGCCGAGTACTGCGGATCGGTGCCCTGGTTGCTGAAGGTCAGCCGGTCACCGACCTTGGTCAGGGTCGTGACCAGGCGGTGGACGTCGCGATCGCCGGGTCCGGCGCTGCCGATGTAGATCGCCTGGCGCCATTCACCGTCCGGCACCTGGTCCAGGCGGCGGCCGACGGCCTCCGAGCAGTCCCGGATCATCCGGCGCATCGCGCCCTTGACGACCAGCGGGCCGAATTCCTCGAGCATCTGGCCGAAGCGCTCGCGAGTGGCCCGCAGGCCGGCGATCTGACTTCGCAGCTGCAGCGCGATCATCTCCGGTGTCCGGCTCTTGCGCACGAACATCTCCGCCACGTCACGCTGCATCACGCCGGACCGGACCAGCAGCATCGGCGGTACCGGTGTGCTCTCGTGGAACATGTCGGGTGCGCCAGGGCAGAAGCTGCCGGCGTCAACGCCGCCGATGTCGCCGACGTGGGCATTGTTCATGATCCAGGAGAAGAGCCTGCCCTCATGGAACACCGGCTGGTAGATCATCACGTCCATCTGGTGCGTGGTCGCGATGTACGGGTCGTTCTGGATGAACACGTCACCCTCACCGATGCCGGGATTGGCGCTGCGGTTCTCCAGCGTCCACTTGACGGCCATATCGCCGTGACCGGTGAAGTACTGAATCGAGGGGCCGCACACGATCGTGTCGCCGCATTCGGTCAGCAGGCTGGTGTTGAAGTCATCCATGTAGACGATGAGCGGAGACCCGGAAACCCGCTTCACGGTATCGGAGTGGTCCAGGTTCAGGTTCCAGAACCTGGACCGCAGCACCTGGTAGGTGACGGGATCCACGTCATGCTCGAACTCCTCGTGCAGCGCCACCGAGGGGTCGATGTTCAAGTGCAGCGGCGGCGCGTAGCTGTACCGCTTGCCGTCCCACGGGCCTTCGGGCAGGGCCGGGATGTCGATCTGGGCGTTCCTGATGACGCCGTCCACGGTGCTGGACGACGGCTTCCTACCGAGGCTCTGCGCGGTCATGCATGCTCCTTCGTCGGTACGAGATCTCACCCGGCCGCCGGGGCGAAGTCGCACGGCTTTCCGGCGGGGCGGATGACGATCATCACAGCCCCGCATCCAGGCAGTTAGCTCTCAGTGTCCGCGTTAATTTGCACAACATTATCATGAATAGGTTTGGGTGTGCGAGTGCGGCTAGCCGCGGATCGGCCGGAGTTGAGGTCGAGCAACAAGACGGTACTCGGCGCACCACCGGAGGAGACCGGGTCGGTCCCGGCAGGACCACATCCTGATTCCGGTGCTGGCGCTGCTGAAACAGGACGTCGTACCACACCACGTCGACCTGCCGGATGGGTCCCGACGGCGATGCGATGGCGGTGGTGGACCAGGCGTTGGCGGTCCGCGGGCTGCGCAATCTCTGGATCGGTGACGCGTCCGTAATGCCGCGCGTCGCCACGGGCCTGACCAACATCACCGCGTACATGATCGGCGAGCGGCTCGCCGACATTCTGGCCACTTCTCAGAACCCTGGTCAAGGTGCTTACGATGAGGTAATTTAGAACAATCATGATTATAGATTATGTCCCAGCGAGTTACGTCCCAGCGAGGCGAAGCCGATGAGTACCTCCACCGTCAGTCCCCTAGCCACCGACATCGTTGAGCGCCCAAAGATCTTCGTCGACGGCGCCTGGGTCGACTCCGAGGGCGGAGAGATCATCGAGGTGCGCAGCCCGGCCGACGGTCACCTGGTCGGCCGGGCCGCGCTCGGCACGCCCGCGGACATCGCCAAGGCGGCGCGGGCGGCGCGGACCAGCTTCGACTCCAGAGTCTGGCAGGACACGCCGGCCACCGAACGTGCGGCCGTGCTTGCTCGCGCCGCCGACATTCTCGAGGCGCGTTCGCAGCACCTGGTCAACCTGATCACCAACGAGCTGGGGTGCACCCGCACCTTCAGCGAGCGCGCGCACGTACCCAACCCGATTCGGCACATCCGGACTTATGCCGGCCTGATCAGCTCGTATGAGTTCGAGGACCGTCGCACCGACGGAACCAACACGAGCCTTGTCGTCAAGGAACCGATCGGCGTCGTCGGCGCGGTGACGCCGTGGAACGGGCCGCTGAGCAGCCCGGCGATGAAGATCGCGCCCGCGCTGGCCGCAGGTTGCTCGGTGGTCGCGAAGCCGTCGCCGGAGACACCGCTCATCCTGCATGAGCTGGTAGACGCCCTGAACGAGGCCGGCTTGCCCGCCGGCGTGCTCAACGTCATCCCGGGCGGTCGCGAGACCGGCATGGCGCTGGTGGCCAATCCCGAGGTGGACAAGGTGGCCTTTACCGGCAGCACCGCGGCCGGCAAGCAAATCGCGAAGGCGTGTGCGGAGCGGATCGCGCGGGTGACGCTCGAGCTGGGCGGGAAATCAGCCGCGATCGTTCTGCCCGGCGCGGACATCGAGGCCACCGCCAGAGCGCTGGTGCCGATGGCGATGGCGGTCAACGGGCAGCTCTGCATCTCCCAGTCACGTGTTCTCATTCATGAATCCATCTATTCCGATGTCGTCGAGGCCGTGGCCGCGGTGCTGAGCGGCCTCGTGGTCGGTGACCCGATGGATGCGAACACCGATATAGGGCCCATGGTGAGTGACGCACAGCGCAACCGGGTGGAGTCCTTCATGCAGATCGCCCGGGACGAGGGAGCGCGAGCCGCGGCGGGCGGCGGGCGGCCGAAGGGGCTCGATACGGGCTGGTTCGTCGAGCCCACGCTGTTCGACAACGTCACGAACTCGATGCGGATAGCCAGGGAAGAGGTCTTCGGCCCGGTCATGGCCGCGATTGCGTTCACCGATGTCGAAGACGCGATCCGGATCGCCAATGACTCGCCCTACGGGCTGTCCGGATCGGTCTGGGGTGACGCGGGCGAGGCCCTGGGCGTCGCGCACAGGATCAGGACCGGAATGGTCAGCATCAACGGCGCGCCGCAGGCCTGGGGCACTCCATTCGGCGGCTACAAGCAATCGGGCATCGGGCGCGAGATGGGCCCGGAGGGACTCGAGATCTACTTTGAGGTTAAGTCCATCGCGGTCCGAGGCTGATCCCCATCCGCACTCCTGGCCCCGCAGATAATCCGCCTGTTGCTACTACCCACGAGGTGACCGCGAGATGACCGTCCCGACGACTGCACGGGCCGCGGTGCTGGCCAAGTACCACGAGCCTTTCGAGGTACGCGAGCTACCCTTGCCATCGCCTGAGCCCGGCGCGATCCTGGTCAAGAACGAGTGCGCGACGGTCTGCGGAAGCGACGTGCATATCTGGGAAGGCGGCCTGGAAGGCGCGGCCATTCCCATCACCCCGCCGCTCATTCTCGGGCACGAGACGGTCGGCAGGATCGTCGAGTTCGGCGACGGGCCGCGGACGGACTCCGCGGGCGCGCCGCTGGCTATCGGCGACCGCGTCGTCTGGACGCACGAGTCATGCGGTCACTGCGATATGTGCAGCGTCCACGGCCATCCCGAGATGTGCCGCAAGCGCCGCGTCGGCATGCTGATGAACTGCGAGAAGTTCCCCTACGTGACCGGCGGATTCGCCAGTTACGGCTATGTGTGGCCGCGCGCGGACCGGATCCGCGTCCCCGACGACGTGAAGAGCGAGTGGGCGGCCGCGGCGAGCTGTGCCGGACGCACCGTCGTCAACGCGGTAGAGCGGGCCGGGATGATCGACTACCGGCACGCCGTCGTGATCCAGGGCGCCGGGCCACTGGGGCTGCTGGCCACGGCCATGATCAGCAGACACGGACCGAGGCGGCTCATTGTGGTCGGTGCGCCGGACCAGCGGCTTGAGCTCGCGCGCGAGTGGGGAGCCGACGCCACGGTGTCCGTCGACGAATTCGCCGGCATCGAAGAGCGGCGCGCGGCCGTGCTGGCCGCCAATGACGGCAATCCGGCCGATGTGGTTTTCGAACTGTCCGGCGGGCGCACCGCCTTCAGCGAAGGCGTCGAGCTGCTGGGCAAGGCCGGACGGTACGTCGTGGTGGGAACCTTGACGCAAAGCCGTCAGGAAGTCCTGGTGAATCACATCGTCGAGCGCGGCCTGTCGATCCTCGGCGCGTACAGCGGAGTCGGCGACTCCTACTGGAAGGCCATGGAGTTCATGCGGCTGAACCAGGGTCGTTTCGACTGGGACCGGCTGTTCGGAGCCAACCGCTACCAGCTCAGCGAGGTGGATCTCGCGGTCTCGAGCATGCGCGCCTTCGAGGCGATCAAGGCGGTCATCATTCCCGGTTGATAACTCCCTCAGCCCAAAAGCTCCCCGGCCCTTCGGGCCGGGGAGCTTTGCGCTCTGGGAGGCGCCGCAGACCGCGGTTACTTGCTGCGGTCCCGCTTCGCCACCACGGTGAGCCCGACGGCGAAGATGAGAACTACGCCCTGGAACAGCTGCGGCGTCCACTGCGGTGCTCCGGCCAGCAGCAGACCCTGGCTGCCGGTCCCGATCATGAATACGGCGACGAGCGTCCCCCAGGGATTGAAGCGGCCGCGCCGGAACTGGGTAGCGCCCAGGAATGCGGCGGAGAAGGCCGGGATCAGGTAGGTCGGACCTGCGCTCGGGTCGGCCGCCTGGACTCGGGAGGCCAGCGCCACGCCGGCGAAACCAGCGAGTATCCCGGACATGATGAGCGCGAATGTGGTGATGCGACCGACAGAAACCCCGGCCAGTCGCGCCGCATTCGGGTTGAAACCGCTAGCGTAGACGCGCCTCCCCATCACGGTTCGGGACAGCAGCAGCCAGATCAAGATCGCGATCACGATCATATAGAAGAAAGGCAGCTGGATATTGCCCACTGATGTGCTGGCAAACTTGCTGAACGGCCCGGATAGGCCCGTGGTCAGGATCACCTGGCCGGACGCGCCGAGGGTGACGGCGGCGATGATCGACCCGGTGGCCAGCGTGGCAATGAAGGAATTGAGGCCGATCCAGACGACGACCACGGCGTTGAGCAATCCGGCCGCGGCGCCGCAGAGGACCGACAGCAGCACGATTATGACGACCGGCAGACCGGAATGGCCGAGCAGCGCTCCGGCCACGATGCCGGTAAGACCCATCACCGAGCCGACGGACAGGTCGTAGACGCCTGCCGACAAGGGCAGGACCAGGGCCAGCGCCACGATCGCGGAAATGGAATACTCATCAAGGATCTGCGTGACGGTATTGGTGGTGAGGAACAGCCCTGGGATCCAGATGCTGAACAGCACGATGATGGCGATCCATACGTAGATGGCGCCGATGCTGCCGAAACCCAGCACGGCGCGAATCGCCCGCACCGGGGTGGCCTTGGCCGGCGGCTTTGGGTCCGCCGTAGGTGGTAGATCCGTTCCCAGTTCTGTCATGTGTGGACTCCTCCAGGCGACAGCCTGTTCTCACTCATAATGTTGTTCAGAATGGCCTGCTCGGAGATGTCCGCGCCCTGCAGCTCCGCGACTATCTGGCCGGCCACGAAGCACAGGACCCGGTCGCAGATGCTGGTCAGGTCCTCGATGTCGGAGGAGCAGAGGATCACGCCCACACCGTCGTCGGCCCGCGCCCGGATGATCTCGTAGATCGACCGCCGGGCACCGACATCCACGCCGCTGGTCGGATCATCCAGGACCAGGACCGCGGGTCGTTGCTCAAGGGCCTTCGCGAGCGCGACCTTCTGCCGGTTTCCGCCGCTCAGTTCCTGCAGCTGCTTGTCGGGCTCGCGGGGACGGATGTCCAGCTGCGCGAGCCAGTTGGCCGCCACCCCTTTTTCCGACCGGTCCGAGATGAACCCGCGCCGTGAGGTGGTGCGCAGGATCGGGAGGCATAGATTCTCGCGGACGGTGAATTCGGCGATCAAGGAGGCGGGGTGGGTGTTCGGGAAGACCAGTCCGATGCCGAGGACGCGAGCCGACGCGATGGTCAGATGCCCGTTGCTGCCGCCTGCCGCGGTGGTCAGATCGACCTCCGCCTTGCTCGCGCCGCCGAGGACCCCGGCCAGCTCATCGCGGCCCGACCCGTCGAGCCCGGCCACCCCGAGAATTTCCCCGGGCCTGGCCTGGAAAGCCGCAGCACGCAGGAACCGGCCGGTGATCCGGGCCACGTCCAGGCATGTCGCAGTTCCAGCGGCGTCAGGGACCCGGTGCGCGGCCGGCGGTGCCTCGTCCTGATCGGCACCGAGAATTCTGCCGATCAGCTCCGAGCGCGAGACCGCGCTGGTCGAGAAGTGGCCCTGCATGCGGCCGTCACGGAGCACCGTGGCGGTGTCGGCCAGGCGGAGGATCTCATCGATCCGGTGCGAGATGTAGAGCACCGATGCGCCGCTGGACTTGAGCTCGCGGATGATCGCGAACAGTCGCTCGACCTCGGTGGGCGACATCGCGGCGGTGGGTTCGTCAAGCACGAGAAGCCGCATCTGGCCGTGACTGTCGTCGATAGCGCGCGCGATCGCCACGGCGGCCCGCTCGTCCGGCGCCAGGTGGCCGACCTGAGCGTTGAGATCGAGCTTGACCCCGATGCGCTCGAGCAGCGCATGCGCTTCCCGGTCGCGCGAGTGGCTCGTCGGCGCGAGCGCGCGCTGGTCCAGGTCCGAGGTCAGACGAAGGTTCTCAAGCACGGTCATCTCGTCGATGAGACCCAGGTTCTGGTGGACGAACCGCAGGCCCGCAGCGGCGGAATCGGTCGGCGATCCCATCGGTAGGTGCACGCCGTCGACCAGCACGACGGCGCCGGGATCGGGCGGGTGGAAACCGGAAAGAACCTTGATGAGGGTGCTCTTGCCCGAGCCGTTCTCGCCGATGAGGGCGTGAATCGAGCCGGCTTCGATCGTGAGCGACACATCGTCAAGCACGAGCACGTGCCCGAACGACTTTGAGACATGCTGCGCATCCAGCACTATCGATGGCGTCATCGTGCTCGCCTCAGGGTCCGATGCGGATGGCGCTGCGAGCCGGCAGTCAAGACGTCCATCGTGACCTCGCTCTCCTCATTGGGCACGCAAGCCGGGGGGGTGTGCCCCTGGCGCCCGACCGGGGGGTCATGGCCGGGCGCCAGCGGGCGAGAGCTAAGAAGAGATGTGCCACAGTTGCTCGAACTGAGCCTGATAGTTCGCCACCAGCGGGAAGAGCCCGTCCGTTGGGGGCGGAATCTCCGAGGCGTTGGTGATCATCCAGGCCGGCAGTGGCGCGGTGTCGACGGTCGTGCTCTGATTCGTGAACGACCGGATGAAGAAGTCGATCGAGCGCCACATCATCTCTGCTGCGGGGTAGGCGTCGAACGCAGCCAGTTCGCCATTTTGCATGTAGGAGATCGACGCGGTGCTGCTGTCCCACGTGACCAGGTGGTCGCTGCCCTGTCCGGCGGCCTTCATGGCCTGCGGCAGGCCCTCGATGAAGTCGTCGTAGTTTGGCCACACCCACTTGATCTGCGGGTGCGAGCTCAGGAAGGTGGTGATCCGGGTCGGCAGGTCCGACCCGATGCTGCTCAGCGGCACGTTCAGCGTGTAGACCTTGCAACTCGGGCAAGCCGAGCTCATCGCGGTCGTGAAGCCGCTGAGGGCGGCAATTTCGCTCGTGTACTCGGAGGTATAGACCGCGAGCGAATCGAACGCCTTCCCGCCGTTCTGGGCGAGCATGTAGTCAGCGATACGCGTCCCGACGCCGGGAGCCATGGATGTGCCAGCGAGGGCCGACGGGCCCAGCATGACCAGCGAGAGCCCGTCGCCTGGCGTGTCTCCGACCGACTGGTCGACGACCGGGATTCCCATGGCCTTGAGCTTCGCGAGCGCCGGGTTGAACAGAACGCGGGGCGATCCGGAAGTGACCACGCCGTTAGGCTTGTTGGCCACGGCCTGGGCCCAGGCCGCCGCGGTCGACTCTGCCGTCAGTCCGGCATTGATCCGGTCGACCGTCCAGCCCACTGCATTGGCCGCGGACACCAGGTAGTTACCCGCAGCCTCGCAGGCAGGCACGCCGCACTGGATGAGGTCGATGCGCTTGCCCTTGGGAACCGTGCCCGTGATGGGCGTGGTGACGCCGATGGACGTAGGACGCGCGGTGAACGCCGCCACTTCTTTCTGAGCGGTCGCCAAGCTATAGGCCGTGCCCGAGGCTGATGTGCTCGCCGCGCTGGCAGACGAGCTTGTAGTTGAGCTTGCTGACGAGCTTCCTGACGACGAGCAGGCGGCCAGCACAAGCAACGCACTCGCGGCAGCGATGCTCAGTGCGACTGAGCGTGCCCTCCGCAGGCGGCAAATCCGGTCTGGCTTCAAGGCCACTCCAAGATAGAGACCTGAGGCCGGGTAGGTCACCGACCTCTGTGGTTTTCGTAAAGCATAGCAATCATATTCATAGAATCAAGGTCCATGAGATCCCAAACTTCAGCGGCGCCGCGCTCGGGCTGCGGTCAGCTCTTGAGCCAGCAGGGGCTAGATACCGAGGCCAGGGGGCGGCGGCGCGCGGGGGCAGAGCCGGAACGGCCATCACACCCCTTGACAAAAGGTCCGTATCATCATCATCATAAGGTGGAGGTGTGATCCCGCTCGACGAGGCCGGCCGATACCCAGGATGACGCCGGCAGTCGCTCGCCGAGGCTCGCTATGAACCTGAATTCGGGACAGCAGATCACCGCTACCGCGCCTGCCGGTCAGTGCGGCCCATGACGGCGACTGACGGCGAGCCCTCGGCCGCCGGATCCCTGCGCGATGCGCGCCTGTCGACGGAGGACCAGGCCGCATTGCTCAGCGCCCAGATCCAGTGCGTGCTGTCCTTCCATGACCCGGCCGGATGGCCGCGCGCGGTGGTGCTGACCTATATCTACGTCCGGGAGCGATTCTGGCTGACCGCGGTCTCCGGACGGCCGCACGTCGAGGGCCTTCGCGCAGATCCCAGGGTCACCGTGGTGGTGAGCAATCTGGGAACCTCCATCTCCGGTCGCCAGATGCTGGCGCAACGTGGCACGGCGACATTGCATACCGACCGGCCGACGCTCGACTGGTTCTTTCCCCGCTTCGCCCAGCGCCATGAACCGCAAACGCCAGCGTCATTCGCGCGACATCTGGACACGCCGAACCGGGTCGTCATCGAGGTGACACCGGTCGGCAGGCCGACCAGCCACGATTCCCGCCGCCTGTCCGGCGACGGCCGGGGTGCACCAGGCGGTTCTTGAGCGAGGTCGTACCTGGGCCTGGCTCAGCGCCGCTGTGCGCCCAACGTGACGAATCCGCCGACGGCGGGCTGGCCACTACGGTTGCGCCACTTGTGGCGGGTGCCATTTTGGACGATCAAGTCGCCGGCCGTCAGCCACTGGACCGAGCCATCGTCCAGCTCGAGGCCGAGTTCCCCCTCGATCACCCAGCCGATGTCCAAGGTCTCGGTCTGGTGCATGCCGTCGCCTTCCGCCATCAGCGCATCGAGCGCTCCCCCCTCGTCCTCGGCCGCCTCGTCGTCGGGCAGGAAGACGATATGGGTCATGCGGACCCCGTCGGCGGGCGGCCAAAGCTCACCGTCGTGCTCCGGCGTCTCGGCGGTCGTGGGCAGCGCCATGGGCAGGCCGTCCTGACCCCACGCCAGCCGCATGACAAAACCGTGGCTAGCGATAGCTTCAACCTCGCCGACATGGGCGAAATAGGACCGGCCGTCCTTCTCGCCTGTGATAACGCGCTTCATGGCGTGCCTCCTTGATCAACGTCGTGGCCTGCTTCGGGAATACACATCTGAGCGACATAGCGCTGGATAAGACCGCGGTCTCCGATGACGACACACGAGAGGAACGTCGCGGATTTTCCCGCGGGCAGACCCGTCACGCGACCCCAGACGGCAAAATCCCCGATCGCGGTGCTTCCGGCTACCGTGGCGATGTGGTGCCGTGCGTCATTGACCCCGCGGGCTTGGAAGACGGACCTGATGGCCTCGCTGCCCTGGACGGTGCCCCGGCGCCCAGCGGCGGTGCGCGGCGGGAAGCTATAAATCCCGTCCTCCTCGAAGCAGGCAACGGCTTCGGCCGCCCGGCCGGCTTCGAGATGATCGAGGTAACGCCGGACAACTGACTCGGCTGCGGCCACGGGCACTTCGGCGCCTGGGCGCCTCGCCTTCGGGACGGGGACGAAGTCATGCCGGAAGGCGACGACGCTCGCGACTGACCGTGCTCTGGTCGTCACGGCCACCGAGGATGACTGCGGGATCCCACCGCGGGTGTTCTCCAGGAACTCGAGGAAGACCGCGTTGCCCTCCTCGCACCGCAGAACAGGAACACGTGTCTGGTACTGACCCGCGTCCAGTGCCAAGGCGGACGCCGCCGCCTGCCTGCCCGTCGTGACGAGCCTGGCTTCGCTCTCGGACCGACCGGGATCTGGAAGGGCCACCACGACATCGGACGACAGCACGTCCGGCCGATCACCCCGTAGGGCGTCGAAGATCCAGTCCCTGTCACTAGGCGCAGGGTCGCTAGGCACAGGGTCACTAAGCGCGGGCAATGTGGTCGCTGCCTGCTGCTGGGAAGTCTGCCTGTCTTGTTCCGCATCGCTGCCTCCGGGTCGTATGGTACAAGACTATGCATAGGATTACTATGATTAACATGGGGTAGCGCTCTTGGCGCTACGCAGCGAGGAGAACACCGTGGCCATCAGCAAGGTTGCCGTCATCGGGGCCAGCGGCCGGCAAGGTCTCGCCCAGATCCGCCAGCTGCGACGCCAGGAGTACCAGGTCCGAGGCATCACTCGGCGCAAGCCCGTGGCCCACGGCCCCGAGTTCGAGGACGTGCTATGGGTTCCGGCCGATCTCGACGACGCGGCGTCGCTGGACGAGGCCTTCGCGGGAATGGACGCCGCCTTCTTCACGCCGCCGGCCTTCGCCGGCTCCGCGCATCGCCTGGACCAGGCCCGGCGGGTGGGCGAGGCGGCCCAGCGCGCTGGTCTTGAACGCGTGGTTTACAACACGAGCGTCTATATCCCACGGGCACTGGGGAGCGAGCCGCCTTATGACTACGTCCTCGAGGGCATACTGGCGCTCGAGGCCACCGGCGTTCCGGTCGTAACGTTCGGGCCCGTGCTCTTCATGGACAACCTGCTGGCCGACTGGTCCAAACCTGCGCTGCTTAACGGGAAATTCCGGTATCCGCATAAGCCCGGCTTCCGGGCGAGCTGGATGTCGCTCGACGATGTCGGGGCGTTCATGATCGAGGGCCTGCGTCGCGACGATCTGCTGGGCGAGCGAATAGTGCTAGGCGGCCCTGAGGTACTTACCCCCGAGATAATCAGCGCCACGCTGAGCGGTGTCCTGGGCATCGAAATCACGCACGATCCCATTACTCCCCGCGAGTTCGGCGAGATCATGTGGGAAATTTTCAAGGAGGTCGCCGGGATTGATCGCGAGGCTTTTGTCAGCCAGCTGGATCAATTCTATACTTACAGTAATCAAGGACCGGCTGAGCCATTTAACGTCGACATGGCGCCGGTCCTGGAGAGGATTGGAGTCCCGCTGACGAGCCTGGCGAACTGGGCTGAGCTTCAGGACTGGACTCTGCAAGCCGAACGGCCACCCGGCGGCTGAAGGATCGCACGTACCTAACTACAGCTAGAGGACGGCCCATGCGAGCAGCGGTGCTTGACGCTTTCAGTACGCCCCTGATCGAGCAAGAGGTCGCGGCCGACGACCCGGCTGCTGACGAGGTTCTGGTCCGCGTTCTCGCCTCGGGCGTCTGTCATTCTGACCGAACCGTGCATCTCGGTGCTCAGGAGCGGCCGCTTCCGCTGATCCTGGGGCACGAGGCGTCCGGTGTGGTCGTCCAGGCCGGCTCGGCGGTCACCTCCGTCCGGCCCGGCGACATGGTCGTCGCCTGTTCGGCCGCGTTCTGCGGACGGTGTGACTGGTGCCTGCGGGGCCAGCCGCAGCACTGCGCGGTGAAGCGCGGCTCGCGCGACGCCGAAGCCCCGCCCCGCCTGACCGCGGCAGGTCACGAGGTTCACGCGTTCGTGGGCCTCGGCGGGTTCGCTAGTCACATGCTCCTTTCCGATCAGTCGGTGGTGAAAGTTCCCGGGGCCATGCCGGCCGGCGTGGCCGCGCTGCTCGGCTGCGCGGTCCTCACCGGGATGGGAGCCGTCCGGCACCGGGCGGGTGTGCGCTACGGCGACACGGTCGCGATTATCGGCTGCGGCGGGGTCGGCCTGAACGCCATCCAGGGCGCTCGGCTAGCGGGCGCGGCCCGCGTGATCGCGGTCGATCTCAGCGCCGCCAAGCTCGACCGGGCCACGCAGTTCGGCGCGACCGATCTCGTCGACGCCTCGGCAGAGGACCCGGTCGGGGTGGTCCGCGCGCTGACCGGCGGCGGTGTCGACCATGCGCTCGAGGTCGTCGGCCGAGCCAAGACGATCGAGCAGGCTTTCGCCATGACCAGGACCCGCGGGACGGTTACAGTGGTGGGCGTGACTCGCCCGGAAGAGCTCGTAGCCATTCCCGCCATCGAGTTCATGAACGAGAAGAGACTGCAGGGCAGCCGGATGGGATCAAGCAATTTCCGGCTCGACATCCCGCTCTATTGCGACATGTACCTGAGTGGCCGGCTGCTGCTGGATGAGCTGATCTCAGAAGAGATCGGATTGTCCGAAGTAAATCGCGCCCTTGAGCAACTGGACGGCTCAGATGGTGCCCGCAGCGTAATTCGCTTCGATTGATACCCGCTGCTGGTTCCCTCAGGACCCGGTGTAGACGCCCGGTATGAGCAGGTGGCCCGCTTCGACGGGCAGGGCCACACCGGTGACGGCGGCGGCACCGTCGGACACCAGCCATAGGGCCGCGTCCGCGATGTGCTGCGGGTCGAGGTAGGTCAGGTCGCGCGTCGGATGGTAGGACCGCCCGGCATGCTCGAGGTCGGCCTCGGTGCCGCCGGGGTGGCCTGCGTACTTGTCCAACTGTCCCTGGAAGGTCGTCATGCCCGACTTGACGAAGCCCGGGCAGATGGCGTTGCAGCGAATGCCCAGCGGCGCCGCCTCCAGGGCAATGGTCCGCATCAGGCCGATGACTCCGTGTTTGGACGCGGCGTAGTGGCTGTGCCCGCTGGCCGGCTCCAGCCCGTTGGTCGACGAGATCATGACGATCGATCCGCCACCGGCCTCGATCATCGCCGGGATGACGGCCTTGGCCGTGCGCCAGACCCCGCCGAGGTTGGTGTCTATGACGGTCGACCACTGCTGCTCGGTGAGTTCCCACGCCGGCCCGTCGTCGAACACCGCGGCGTTGGCGATGGCGATGTCGATGTGCCCGAAGGCGGCGATACCCGCCGCTACCACGGCGTCGATCTCTTCCTGTGACCGAACGTCGCCGAGCTGCCAGACGACCTGCTGGTCGAGCGCTTCTACCGCCTGGGCGGTCTCCTCCAGTTCGGCCTTGGTTCCGAGCCCGTACTGGAGGCCGTCGACGTCGTGACCGATGTCCATCATCACGATGTCCGCGCCGTGCTGCGCCAGGGTGACCGCGTGCGCACGGCCCTGGGCGCGAGCGGCCCCGGTGACCAGCGCGACCTTGCCACTGAGCATTCCCACGTCGACTCCTCTACGTCACACGGTCGGCTACTTTGATCACAGAGCCTTATTCCTTATTATGTTATACATGGTTATCCCGTGTGAAGGCAAGCGACCGTGCCACGCGCCTCATCAACGACGCAGGTGCCGGTTCAACGACGCGCATGCCGGGTCTTCGGCGCCGGGCATGATCGAGTTGGTGTCCGCCTAATATGAGCAGGCGGTCCCATGGGATGACCCGGTCGAGTACTTCGGGGAATTTCCGCTCGGCGTAATTGACATACTGGTTGATGTGCTCGAGCATGAGCGCTTTGGCGGCACCGGGATCACGTTCGCGGATGGCGAGGTAGATATTCTCGTGGGCCTTGAGGATAGCCGCGCGGC